>ERZ795052.203-NODE-203-length-92039-cov-6.005360_pt1 | contig 92039 bp, 76 predicted proteins | sample MGYA00375136_ERZ795052 | MGnify/ENA primary metagenome ERZ795052 (study PRJEB30181, sample SAMN05720156) | activated sludge metagenome | isolation source: Anaerobic digester | place: Japan | collected 2015-05-26 ...
GACGGTGAACTTGCAGAAGGTTCAAACTGGGAAGCTGCCGCCGCTGCATCAATGCACAAAATAGAAAATATACTTGTATTTGTCGACAGAAACCAGCTGCAGATAAGCGGCCCTACCACAAAGGTTATGAACTATGAGCCTCTTGAGGAAAGATGGCGCTCCTTCGGATGGAGTGTCAGAACAATCGACGGCCATGACTTCAATTCTATCATAAGTAATGCCCGGGAGTTACCTTTTGAAAAGGGAAAACCTTCCGTAATTATTGCGGACACTATAAAATCAAAAGGCCTGAGCTTTGCCGAAAGAAAAGTTAACTACCATTACTGGAAAGCTACCCCGGAGGAAATGACCCGGGCTGAACAGGACCTCGATGAAATAGAAAATTCACTGAAAAAGAAACTGAAAAGTATTACCGGAAATGAATGAACTGAAAGATCCAAGAAAAACTTTCGGTGAGGCTGTCATTGAAGCTGCAGAGAAAAATCCCAATGTGGTGGTCCTGTCTGCCGACAGCAGTTCCGGATCGGGACTGGGAGCCTTCCCCGAAAGATTCCCGGACAGACATTTTGAATTCGGCATAATGGAACAGGGTGTAATCGGTTTTGCTTCCGGACTTGCCACAACGGGAAAAATACCTGTTTTCGCCGCCATCGCCCCCTTTGTCACTGCCAGACCTTTTGAAATGTTCCGCAACGACCTCGGTTATATGAATCAGAACGTGAAAGTGGTGGGGAGGTGCGCCGGACTCACCTACGACCAGCTGGGGTCAACACACCATTCAATTGATGACGTCGCCATTATACGAACAATTCCGGGCGTTACTATATTCAATCCCGGAGATCCGGTCACAATCAGGAAAGCCGTGCATGCCATGATAAATCATACAGGGCCCTGCTATATGAAAATAGGAAGCCCTAAAATGCCGGTCCTATATCCTGAAGACGTAACCTTTACCACAGGCAGGGGAATAGTAATGAAAGAGGGTAGTGATGTGACCCTTATAGGAACAGGCACGGTTCTGTCAAAGGCCGTCGCAGCAGCCGGGCTTCTTGAAAAATCAGGCATCAGCGTCAGACTTATTGATATTCATACCGTCAAACCTCTCGACAGGGACCTTATTCTTAAGGCTGCCAGGGAAACAGGCCGGATAGTAACAGTGGAGGAACATTTCATAGCCGGAGGTCTTGGCAGTGCAATTGCAGAATTATGCAGCCAGGAATACCCGGTAAAAATGAAAATGATCGGAATCGGTGATTTCTACGCAAGCAACGGCCCTTATGAAGAACTTCTTGGTAAATACGGACTACAACCTGAACAGATTAAGGATACTGTGATTAAGTTTTTATCCACCTGAAAAACCTTAATTCAATATGAAAAACTCCGGCGCAGTAAAAATGTATCTTGCATTTGCAGGCCTGCTGGCCATAGCTGAAATCCTCCTTCTTGCCACCCGTAACGGTAATCTGCCCGTCTCCGGACTGGTACTGTTTGCAATGTTTTACGCTCTGGCTTTCAGCGCGCAGAAATCAGAGAAATTCAAAGGATTGTCATTTACCCTGCAAATCTTTGCATTTGTCTCATTCACACTCTACTTTCCCGAAATGTTCACCAACTGGGGCTTCAACACAAATAAACTTATTGTACCCTCAATTCAGGTGATTATGTTCGGGATGGGCACAAAGCTGAACATAGGCGATTTCATAAAGGAACTTTCAAAACCCCTGGTGGTGATTGCCGGAACCGTAATGGTTTTTATCCTGATGCCTCTTGCAGCCATTCTTATAATAAAGGTATGGAATTTTCCTCCCGAAGTTGCAGCCGGTATTATCCTGGTAGGAGCCTGCCCCGGAGGTGTTGCCTCAAACGTAATGACATACCTTGCTAAAGGAAACCTGGCACTGTCGGTTACGGTTACAACTTTCGCCACTCTCCTCTCCCCGGTTGTAACACCCCTGTTAATGATGGCATTTGCCGGCCAGCTTATTGAGGTTAATGCCACCAATATGATGCTCAGCATCGTCAACATGATACTGATCCCGATTTTTGCCGGTATAATTGCGAATAAAATCCTTTACGGCAAAATGGAGTGGGTCAAAAAGGATGCAAATATGATTATCCTCGGAATTGCCACCTTCATCGCAGGCCTGATAATAATCTTTATTCCTTTCCCGGCCGTTGTTAAATCTCTTCAGACAGGTCTGATTCTTGTTTCATGGGCAGTCACCATTGTATCAGTAACCATTATCGTAATACGCCGCACACAGGGTCCTGAAAACTGGATGGACCTCGTTCTGCCGAAACTATCCCTCGGCGCAATTATGCTTTATATTGTCATAGTTGCGGCGCACAATAAGGCCACCCTGCTCACAATAGGACCTGCGCTTTTTATCGCTACAATTATGCATAACTTAATAGGGTTCGGCCTGGGTTACGGAACTTCCAGGCTGTTGAGGCTAAGTGACGAGGATGTAAGAGCTCTCACCATCGAGGTCGGACTGAAGAATTCAGGGCTTGCAGTAGGGCTGGCATACGACGTGCTTAAAAGCCAGGCCGCAGCTCTTGCACCTCTTATTTTCGGCACCTGGATGAATATAGCAGCCTCTTCCCTTGCCAGCTTCTGGAGCCAGAGAGAACCAAAACCAAAGGAGCAAAAGATCAGGAAGTAACTACCCGATAAATGTTAATAATAATTAAAATATCCCCCTTTCATTTTGCAACCGGTTGCATTATAGATAATTTGGTATAATTTAACAGACTTCAACAATAAATCTTAATAAACATGTATTGCGGCAACATCCACTTAGTAAACATAACCAAATAACGGAGGACATACCATGAAAATCAGATTCCCGCTTTATTCGTTTTTCCTTGCTGTTCTTGCAGGGTTGATATTTGATATTTCTGCTACAGCCCAACCCTTTTCACTTACAAAAGAGGAAATGGAGTATTATACGGGCCGCTGGCAGGGCGAACGTTTTCCCGACGGAAGGCCTAAGGTTTCTGACGATATCATCAGACGTATGAGATATGTTTCAGTTACCGAGGCCTGGCAGATTCTTAACGGGATGAGCGATAACGAAGGACAGGGAGCCATAAGCTTCGGCGAAATGAGAAGACCAACTTATTCAAACCAGTATTACGGCGGATTCAAAATGATGAGAGAGGATGTCGTCATCTGCGGAAGGGCTTCCACAATCCAGTTCATGCCCTACCGGCCCGACCTGAATGCTTTTATCCAGCAGAAAGGCGACAAGGAAGGCAGATCCAGAGGACAGTATGTATGGGGTATCGACCAGCTTCAGGCAGGCGACGTCTACGTTGCAAATGTGTGTGAGGGCATACTCGACGCATCACATGTGGGAGATAACCTTGGAACAACAATCTGGACCAAGACAGGAAACGGGGCAGTAATCAGAGGAACTCTCCGCGATCTGTACGGTAACCTGGGTGTTGATCCGAAATGGAACGTAATGGTACGCGACTTCAGACCGCAGGCAAACAGTTCCAACCTGGTGGTTGGGATTAATTGTCCCATTCAGATCGGTTATGCCACAGTAATGCCGGGCGACATTGTTCTCGGTACCCGCGAAGGGGTTGTTTTCATCCCTCCTCACCTTGCACAGAGAGTTGTTGAAACATCTGAAAGAACAAGGCTTCAGGATGTATTTGCTCATGCAGGCTTAAGGGAAGGCAGATGGACTGCCCAGCAGGCCGACGGCGGTTTTACTCCCGCTATGAATGAGGAATTCACCCAGTGGCTCATCAAGAATGCCGACAATATGAAGAAATTCTTTGAAGATGAACCTGAGGCCGCTCCTTCTCCCGAATTTATAAAGGCTTACGCAAAAGAGCGGATGGAGGCAGCCAAGGCAAGACCCCAGCAGAGATAATTACACGGGAAACCAGCCTTCCTGAAACCCCTTTTATATCCGGGGAGGCTTTGGCAGGCTGGAAATTACACATTATATGGTTTTTAAATTATATAAAGTCAATAAATAAAAAACAGGATTATGAGTTCATCTGAAAAACAACTGGTTATAGGACGGAGAAATGCCCTCAGGATGCTGGGTTTAGGCTCCGCAGCAATGTTGTCATCCGGATTCGGCGACGTACTCGCTGCAGATCCCTCCGTGAAAAATGCTCCTGCCAAACCCACAAATTTTTCCGGACGCAGCCCCGTATCATTTACCACAGGAACCGACCGCATGCATATGATGTTCGAGGTAATCAAACCTTTCGATAAGGAATTAAAGGCCGGCCTGAAGAAAAAACAACTGGTGATCAAACCAAATATGGTGGTTACAAACAGGGACCTGTGTGCAACACACAAAGATGCCCTGCGCGCCCTGCTTGAATATGTCAAACCCTTCTACAAGGGCCAGATCATTATAGCCGAATCAAGCTCCAGCGTCAATTCTTCCGACGGCTTTAAAAACTACGGTTACACCGACCTTGAGAAGGACTATAATATCAGATTTGTAGACCTTAATGCAGAAAACAAAGGGAAACCATATTTTATCATCGACCGGAATCTTCACCTCGATAAAATTGAAATCGCAGATATTTTCGCCAATCCCGATTATTATATCATTTCTCTTTCAAGGCTTAAAACCCATAATACCGTGGTAATGACCGGTGGTATAAAAAACATAACCATGGCAGCCCCCCTGAATCCCGGCACCGTGGTGAATGGAGGCAGACCGATAAGCTATAAAAGAAACATGCACGCAGGCGGTTCGCGCTGGCTGCACTATAACATGTTTCTGATGGCCCAGGGGGTCAGGCCCGATTTTACAATTATCGATGGTGTTGAAGGCATGGAAGGTAACGGCCCCATCAGCGGCACTCCGGTTGATCACAGGGTTGCCCTGGCCGGTTTTGACGCCGTTGCCATCGACAGCATGTGCGCCCGCCTTATGGGGATACCGCTTGAAAATGTGGGATATATCAATTACTGCGCTGCTGCAGGAATAGGTAATATGGACAGGGACAAAATTGAAATCATAGGCGATAAGGATCCCGATAAAAGTATTATTAACTATAAAATGGGATCAAATATTGCCTCACAGCTCGAATGGAAAGACCCCCTGAATCTGCCGCAGCCACAGAGGCCACCGCAACAGGCTCCCGCACAGCCCGACAACCGGAACAGGCAGCAATAATCTGCCTGCCCTTTTTTACTTCAGGATAATTACAGGTCCCTGTGTGATCAAGGTTCAGGGATAAAAATCGGTCCGGGTATAAAGGGTTGTCTTTTAAAGTGATATTAACATGTTTTGCTAATATTTACATCGCCTTTCTATGAACAAAATGAATATTTATCTTAAAACTCTTCTGGAGTCTTACGATAACAGGGAAAATACTGTTTCAGTAATAAACGGCGAAGAGGAATATGTAAACAGGGTTTTGAACACCCCCCTTTCCGAAGAACATTTCACTTTCCTCAAAAACCATGTGAAATACGTCGGAGTCACCCGTAACTTTCGTGAAATAATAGATTTTTTCAAAACCCCGGCCGGCGAAACCCCCGCAGGATTTAAAATTCAGTATGAATTAAGCGGCCGCAATCTTCTGCGTATAGATCTTGTGCGGAATATCTCATACGATAAAAACGGCATAAAACGACCCACCAGGGTTCTCTTTTCTGCCGACAGCGCCAATCCGTATGAAATCATCTCTGTTAAAAACATTATCTCAAACCTGACCTGTAACCCGGGTATTATTTATGACCTCTTCATCAAAAATCCAAAGGCAAACATTGGAAACAAATTTAAAACCAGGGATGAGGTAATACAGGAGATTGGCAACATACTGGGCCCCGGATGCGATATCTCCGTTGAACTTAACAATCCGTTCTCGGATTCTGTTGACGAACTGATTGAAGAAGCCGAGAAATTCAGGGAAATGCTCTCAAAATACCGCGTTGTAATTAAAGTTCCTCATACCGGCCCCGTTAACAGTGAAAATGTAAAAGAGCTTCTGGAAGGCGATAAAAAATTCCACACACCATACGACGGTGGAACAACAAAGGATAAATTCAGGGGGCATAATCTCGCCCTCCTGCTCCACGAAAAAGGATTCAGGATTAATTTCACACTGATGTTTGAACCCTACCAGACAGCCCTTGCCCTCCAGGCAAAACCTTATTTTATCAATTCATTTGTAAGGCACCGCGCAGCAACCAGCAGGGCTATAAAAAACTATCTTGATGAATTCAGGCTTACCGGCGACAAAAAAATCCTTGAAGAACTCAGGACTTTTTTCATTGAAAAGGATTTTTTCCCGCCTTCAGGTTCCTCAATGGATCCTGATGATGTGAGAAAAACCGCTGAAAGGATTCTGAAATACAGAAATTATGAAAACCCTGAAGGAAGCGACGGACTGGATGCCGTTCGCCATAACCTGAGACTTCTGCGCAGCGCCAACCTCCCCGATACCCGGCTAATTATCTGCAGCATGGAGGGAGAGGAAATTTATCCTGATATTGACAAGCTTCTTGCAGAACCCGAATTTGCCGACATGACCGACAGGGTAATTATAACTGCCGAACCTGAATATCTTGCCAAATTCACCACTACGCCTCAGGTGATCACTTACCAGAGGAGGTTCATGAATGCAGCTAAGGGACAAAAATAAGTACTAACCAAAAAATATCTGATCATGGAAAAAAAATTAATGGGAGTATTTGCGCCTGTTACAACCCCTTTCGACGATAAGGGCGAAGTGGCGTATGATAAACTCCGTGAAAACATGGCATTTTATGCCAAGTCAAAACTGAAGGGATACCTTGCCCTTGGTTCAAACGGCGAAAATAAAAGCCTTACCAACTCCGAAAAGGAGAAGGTCCTGGAAACAATTATCAAAAACAAGGGTGCCGGACAAGTCGTAATGGCAGGTTGTATTTTCGAATCGACAAAGGAAACCATCGAATTTGCCAAAATAGCGCAGGGACTCGGGGCAGATTTTATCACACTCCTCCCCCCCTCCTATTTTAAAAAGGAAATGACAGATCCTGTTCTTCTCAGGTATTTTACCGATGTGGCCGACAGCTTAAATACTCCTTGCCTTGTTTACAATGCACCGCAGTTCTGCGGCGGTACCACCCTTTCGGTAAGCCTGGTAAAAGAACTGGCAAAACATCCGAATATTGTGGGACTGAAAGATTCCTCAACGGGAAATATCGAAAGTTTCCTGTTTGCGGTCAGAGATGTTTTTAACGTGATGCCGGGTTCGGCAAATTTCTTCGTCAACGGACTTATCATGGGAGCACCGGGGGGCGTTATTTCCCTGGCAAATGTATTCCCCGACATCACCTGCCGTCTTTACGAACTGACCGTGTCGAAGCAGTACGAGGAAGCATTTAAACTTAATGAAAGAGTTATCCAGCTTAACAAAACCGTTTCAGGTACCGGAGGCGTTGCAGCCGTAAAATATGCTATGGACCTTGCAGGCCTTTACGGGGGAAATCCAAGACTGCCGCTACTGCCCCTGGCAGACGAAATTAAGAAGAAAATACAGGACTACCTTAAAAAAGAGAATCTGATATGAAAAAAGTAATCGTAAATGAGAAAGTAAGCCCTGATGCGCTTAATATCCTGAGGAAGGCTGCCGAAGTGGTCTATATCCCTTCAGGTGATCATGAGGAAATCAAAAAGGCCCTTCACGACATCACCGCCATAATGCTCGATACTACCATTAAGTTCACGGGAGAGCTGATGGATTCGGCCCCAAATCTTAAAGTGATAAGCCGTACAGGCACAGGAGTTGATAACGTGGATGTTCCTGCCGCCACCGAAAGAGGCATCCTTGTTCTCCATACCCCTGACGCCAACACCGTAACCGTTGCCGAACATACTGTTGCACTCATCGGCGCCCTGACAAAACACCTTCTTTTCCTTGATTCCGAAACAAGAAAGGGTAAGTTCAAGGTTGCAAGAAGATATTACCTGCCGGTTGACCTCGACGGTAAAACCCTTGGTATTATCGGATATGGAAGAATCGGAAAGCAGGTTGCCAGAAAATGCATGGCCGCCTTCAATATGAAGGTGATAATATACGATCCATACATAAGTGACGATGTGATAGCTCCCGGGGTGATCCGATATACCGACGAACGGAAAGTCTACCAGGAAGCAGATATAGTGTCGCTGCATGTACCTATGACCGACGAAACCAGGAACCATGTGGGAGAAAACCTTCTTTCTTTAATGAAACCTTCGGCATACCTTGTAAATACAGCCCGCGGAAACATTGTCGACGAAGCGTACGTGTGCAAAATGCTCGATGAGGGCAGACTTGCTGGTGCCGGTTTTGACGTGCTCGCCAATGAGCCGCCTCTCGATGATGAACTGTTTCTTAAAAACCCAAAAACAATTGTGAGCCCGCACAGCGCTGCTCTTACAAACGAATGCACAGTTCGGGTCGCCTGCGAAGCAGCACAGGGTATCGTGGATTATCTCGAAGGCAGAATGCCAAAGTCAATTTTCAACAGGAAAGGTCTTAATCTCTAACACTTTAAAATATGAGTACCGAAAAAAAGTATGATCTTATTGGTTTCGGCGAGGCTATGATAAGGTTCACAGCACCTGATCATGCCAGGCTCGAACAATCGTCGTATCTGCTTATTGCCATTGCAGCAGCAGAATTAAATGTTTCAGTAAACACATCCCGCCTGGGCCATAAGACTGCATGGGTATCAAAACTTGTTGATATCTGGTCGGGGCAGTATATAATAAACAAGGGCAGGGAACACGGTGTCGATATGTCCGGAGTCATCCTTGTGCCTTTCGACGGAAAAGGAACTGTCCGCAACGGCCTTTGTTACCTCGAAGTAGGAATAGGCCCAAGGGCCAGCAAACAAATGTACGACAGGGCCCACTCTGCTATCAGCCTAATACAGCCGGGCGATATCGACTGGGAAAAAACCCTGAGCCAGACCCGCTGGTTCCATACCACCGGAATCACCACAGCAATATCAGAAAATGCTGCCAATGAAGCTATTACCTCATTGAAAACAGCCAAAAAGCTCGGCGTTACAACGAGTTTTGATCTCAACTTCCGGTCAACTCTCTGGTCGTCCGAAAAAGCCAGGGAGACAATGAAAAAAGTGATGCCTTACATCGATGTTATCATTGGTAATGAGGAAGATTTTGAAAAGATGCTGGGCATTAAGACTGAAGGCGCTACGGAATCCTATTCCGATCTTGATCCTGAAGGCTACCGAAAAGTAGCCCTTGAGGTCGTAAGACAATATCCGAATGTTCAGGTTGTCGGAACCACCCTCAGGCATGTAAAAACTGCACTGCTGAACGACTGGCAGACGGTCATGCTTTACAACGGGAAGTTCTATACATCAAGGAAATATGAAAACCTTGAAATACTCGACAGGACAGGCGGAGGCGACAGTTTTGCTTCAGCCCTTATAGCCGGCATGCTTGAAGGTAAGGATCCGCAGGAAATGATTGAGTTCTCTGCCGCTTACTCAGCTCTCTGCCATGGGTTCATGGGCGATTGGAACTGGGCAACCAGGGCCGAGGCCGAGAAGGTAATGAAGGGCGGCAGCGCCAGAGTCGTTCGCTGATGCACTTTTGAATGATTTTTAAACGTTTTTGAAAGATATTTATATCTTATTCAGGTTTTTATAAATTTTTTTTAACATATTAAATATTGACCTTAACTTTAAATTTTAGTACTTTTAATTAAATTTTTTATTACTAACCTAACCCATTATCTATGAGAAAACTTACAACATTGCTTGTATGTGTGCTATTTGCACTGCAAGCCGCATTTGCTCAACGGACAGTTACGGGAGTTGTAACTGCCGCTGCGGACAATACGCCTATTGCAGGTGTAACTGTGCTGATTAAGGGGACTACTTCCGGTGTTGTCACCGATGTCAACGGAAGGTTTTCCATCGCTGTACCAAACGAACAGGCAGTTTTACAATTCTCCTTCATCGGTTTTAAAACCAAGGAAATTCCGGTTGGAACACAATCCAACATAGCCATTTCCCTGGAAGAATCAACTATAGGATTGGAGGAGGTGGTTGTGACCGCACTTGGTATTTCAAGAGAATCAAAGAGTCTTGGTTATGCGGTTGCAACTGTAAACAATAACGTTTTAATGGAAAACAGGGCACTTAATTTAGCGCAATCGCTCGATGGCAGGATTGCAGGGTTGAACATCAATGTACCTACCTCCGGAGCTGGCTCCAGTGTGGCTATTGAATTGCGCGGAAGTGGTAATCCACTTCTTGTTATTAACGGCCTTCCTATGGGTACGGCAGGCGGAGGTAATAGTGGCATTGGCCGAGACTATGGTAATGATTTAAACCGCCTTAATCCTGATGATATTGAAGAGATGGTAGTATTAAGGGGGGCTACTGCAGCAGCTCTATACGGTTCGCGTGCGACAAACGGTGCTATACTTATTACTACAAAATCGGGGGCAGGACAGGGAATCGGTCTTGAGTTTACTTCAAACTTTCAGGCACAAAGAATGCTGGATTACTACGATTTCCAGAAATTATTTGGACAGGGAAGTGGTGGGAAAAAACCTACTACTGTGGGAGCTTCAACAGGTAACGCTCAGTTTATGTGGGGTGCTCCGTATGATGGACAACCATATCCTATTTTTGATGGAACCGAAATTCCTTATTCATATGTTGGACCAAGGATTAAAGAGTACTACAGATTAGGACAAATGTTAACGAATACTGTAGCATTTTCAGGTAGTACTGGTGGGAGTGACCCGAAAAACAGGTTCAGGTTTTCTTATTCGAATGCTTCTGAGAAAGGTCTTGAACCGGACAACGAGTACAAGAGAGACGTCGTGAACCTTAATCTTAATCATCAAATTTTACCAAAACTCAAGTTTTCTTTGAGTGCTAACTATGCCAAAGAGCGACGCATCAATCCACCGAATACAGGGGGACAGGGCTTTGGTTCAATGAACTTCCTTACCCGTATGTCCTTGTGTATTCCGTTATCAAAATTCCAAGGTCAAAATTCAATCAACCCGGTAACAGGTACCGAAAGGGTAACTTCGGGCTTTCAGGGTACGCTTCTGAACCCATATTATGCTGTGTTAGCAGGTTATAGTAATATTCGTGATGGAAATAATCTATTGGCAACCACCACATTACGCTACGATTTCACTGACTGGCTGTATATTCAGGGCAGGTACAACTACAACCAATCAAATACCTCTTACGAAACTAAAACTCCGGCTGGTATAGGTACAAGCAACCCACAGAATTCTGACGGTACATATAAGGGAAGCTACAACTTCGGCAGCAATTGGTCAAAAAACATAGATGCCGATTTTCTATTGGGCTATGACAAACGGTTCGGTAAATTAACGACAATTGCAAACTTCGGTGGAAACACTCGCAGGGTTGAGTACAATGGGGTAAGCTTAAGCGGTTCGAGTTTTATTGTCCGTGATTTTTTCTCGATAGCTAATGCTACAAGCAAAACTCCGGGTAATCCTTCTTATAGCATCAGCAGGACGAATTCGCTTTACGGAATGGCAGAAATTTCGTATAACTCTACGTTTTTTCTTAATGTTACGGGAAGGACCGACTGGTTCTCGAACCTGGTAAGAGTTAAGAGAACCTATCAATTCTATCCTTCGGTATCGGGCAGTATTATATTTTCCGAATTAATAAAGCAGAACTGGCTTGATTTTGGTAAACTAAGAGGTGGGTGGACCCAGGTAGGTAACGCAGGCGGCATTAGTGATAGCTATGGTCTTGTTACATACAGTCTTGCAGCCAACCAGTTTAACGGAATTCCAACAGGTAGTCTTTCATCTCCGGTAGTTAATTATAATCTTACGCCTTATAATGTTACCGAAAAGGAAATAGGATTAGAAATGAGGATGTTTAAAAACAGACTTCATGTTGACCTTGCACTATATGAAAAGCGCATGGATAAACAAATATATGGCGTTCAAATTTCCAATTTGTCGGGAACCGGTTCCATCCTTGACAATGTCGGTTCGAGAAAATACTTTGGTGTTGAATCGTTAATTGAATATGATCCGGTTGTTACTAGAAATTTTAGATGGACCACTTCGTGGAATAATACCTGGCAGTCAAGTAAAGTGCTTTCTTTAGGTGTTGATGAATCAGGAAATCCAATTATGATGGTACAAACAGCCGACTGGTGGAATAACGGTGGTGCCAACACTTTTATGGGAATGTCGTATGATGTAGTAGGGAAGAGGGAAGGCCAAATATTCGTAGGGACTTATATGAGAGATGCCCAGGGTAATAAATTGGTACAAAACAACGGAAGGTTGGTTTCAACATACAATAATGCAAATGCTCCTAAGGAGGGAAATAATGGTAACGGGATGTACAGTTTTGGTTCCGGAAATCCGTTTTTCATTGGAGGATGGAACAATTCATTCACCTATAAAAATCTTTCAGCCAGCATATTTATAGCTTACAGACAAGGAGGCAAAGTAATTTCATCAACAAACCTTAATATGACAAGGCAAGGGTTCTCAAAGATGTCGCTCATAGGTCGCGTTGATGAAAACGGCAAGCCAATGGTGAACCCAGACGGAAGTGCAAAACACTATCTCATATTTGATGGCGTTTATGCATATGATGGAACACATATTGATCCTGTGACTGGTGCAACGGTATCACACCATGCAGGAGATAAAAATGAATCAGTAGTTACCGACCTACAAACCTTTTATACTGACTACCGAAGCCTTCAAATCGGGGATCCATTTATATATTCGACAGATTATATTAAGATAAGGAACGTTTCGTTAAGCTATAACCTGACAAGTGCGGTTAGTAAAGTCAATTTTCTTAGATTTGTTAAGGGTATAACACTTACAGCATCAGTTAGGAACCTGGCAACTCTTTACAAAGTAATACCCAATGTTGACCCTGAACAAATATCAACAACAGGAGACAATGGCTATGAAGGCGCGACACTACCAGTAACCCGTGATTATTCTTTTGGGCTAAATGTGAGATTTTAATAGTTAAATTCCTAAGTAAATAATACTATGAAAAAGTTTAAGATAATAACATTCATGAGTGCTTTCCTGCTTTTATTTGTGGGATGCGACAAGGGTTTTGATGAATTAGCACTTAAAAATCAAAAATATACCATAACAGATTTGGATCCCGGAATGGTTTTTGCCGGATCGCAACGTGTCGGGCAAGGTAACGGCTGGGAATCTGAAGCTACTGTAGTTCAATATTTTGAGCTTGCATATAATTTGGGCGCTACAGCAGGGTTTAATTTTAATTACGATGTCCAGGGGCAACAAAATGCGGAATGGGGTAATTATACAGGTACTCTTATGACATTTAAAAATCTTCTGGAAATAATTGATGAAAAATATCCTGAAAGAACAAACCTCAAAAGCGTTATCCGTATATGGAGAGCCTTTGTGTATATGAACATAGTTGACAAACATGGCGATGTTCCCTACTTTGATGCATTAAGAGCCGCTGAAGGCCCGGAGTATTGGAGGCCCAAATATGACGATGCTCAGGAAATTTACAACGACCTTGAAAAAGAAATCAGGGAAGCAGTTGCAGCGTTAGATCCAAATAAAGATTTCTTGACATACGATGTTTTCTTTGGACCAAATGGCTATAATAAAACAACGAATGCTGCAGATCAGGTGGCTAAGTGGAAAAAGGTTGGCAATTCTCTGTTGTTGCGCATGGCCCTGCGTTATTCCAAGTTGAATCCGACAAAAGGTGCCGCACTTGCGCTTGAAGCGTTTAATGCCGGAGTAATGACGTCTAACGATGATAATGTAATGGTAACTTTTACGCCACCAAATTTTTCAAACGGAAGACACGCTAATCTTGTAAATCCCGCAACCAATCCGTACTATTATTATGCAGCCGAGCCGTTTGTAAATCAGTTAAAAAATACCCAAGATCCGAGGAGCAAGTATATTATTGCAAAATTTGATGACGCTGTTAACCCTCAGAAAGCAACCGGAAGTCTTGACTGGGCGGATCAGTTTGGAGTACCTGTAGGAGTACCGGCTGATGTGATTACGGATCCTGCTAATGCAGGTTTATACAGAGGGAAGCATCCCATAACCAACGGGCTGGATTATTCTCAGATGAATGTACAGGCAGGTGCGTCGACGTTAACGCCGCAGTACTGGCTTATGTATTCGCAAGTTTCGCTCAATCTTGCCGAAGCTGCCTTTAGAGGATGGATACCCGGAGGCGATGCACAAGCTCAGGTATATTACGAAAATGCCATAAAAGCAGATATGGACAGGTATGAATTAATAGCAACTACTACGTTAAGCTCGGCAATTATACCATTTCCTACCAAAATTACTGATGCCGAAAAAGCGACTTATCTTGCTCACCCGTTAGTAGCATGGAATAGTGCCGATGCACTTAAACTTATAAATACTCAATATTGGGTTGTCAATATATGGGACCCCAGGGAAGCCTGGTATAACTGGAGAAGAAGCGGTTATCCTGTGTTAGAGCGCAATAAATATAACGATAATTTTCTGCTAAACGGAGGGGATGGATTTGTTCACAGATATCGTTATACTGATGCTGAATATAGAAGAAATAAAGTAAATGTTGAAGCTGCTGCGGCCAAAATAGGTGGAGATTTTGTGACTACCAGGGTTTTTTGGGATGTACAGTAACACTGAGGTATATTCATTTTGTGCAATGTAATCATGTTTTAAAATGAAACAATTATAAGGAGCCGTTTTTTACGGCTCCTTATTTTTTAATTAACAGTATTTGGTATTATAACTTTATAATTCCCGTCACCTATGAAACCAAACAAGCCTGTAATTATCGGTTTCCTTTTAATACTAAGTATTACTGCATTTGCCCAGAATGTGGGGGCCCCTCCTGAATATATCAAAGCCATTACTTACCAGTGGAAGGGTGAACGCTTTGACGACGGGCGGCCAAAAGTTCCGGATGACCTCCTCGAACGACTTAAGAAAGTTCCCATCGAAGCTGCATGGTCGGTTCTCCGTAACAGAGGCTACGAATGCCAGTTCGAAGGCGACTGGACGGTCCTCTTTCCCGACCAGGCCATGACCGGCCGGGTGGTCACTGCCCAGTATATGCCTCTGCGACCCGACCTCGACGAGTGGGTGAAGGCCCAGGGAAAAAAGGAAAACAGATCAAATCCCCCCACTAATTCATGGCCAATCGATATTCTTAAAAACGGAGATGTCTATGTCGCCGATTCCTACGGCAAGGTGCAGGATGGACCTATCCTCGGCGATAATCTCGGAAACGCAATTTATGCCAAATCCAAAAGGGGAGTAATCGTTTACGGTACAGTCCGGGATCCTGAAGGCTTGAAAATGATAGATGGCTTCAACAGCTGGTCGAAAGGAATTGATGCGTCATTCCTCCAGAAGATGATGCTTACCTCTATAAACACTCCTATACGCATCGGTCATGCAACAGTGCTGCCTGGCGATGCCGTACTGGCCAAAAGCCATGGCGTGCTCTTTATCCCTGCCCATCTTCTGGAAGAGGTGGTCGTGACCTCCGAAGTAACACAGATACGCGACGAATTCGGATGGGCCCGCCTGAAGGAAGGCAGGTACACCCCTGGCCAGATAGATAGTCAGTGGTCAGAAGAAATCAAAAAGGATTTCCTTGAATTTGTCAAAAAATACCACGGTACCCTTCCTATGACCCCCGAACAGTTCGAGAGGTACATGAGAGAGAGAAACTGGTAAACCCCTCATCATTTTAACCCAAATTAATCTAACAACCATGAAAAACATTCTTAAAGAAATTGGTGAAAAAACAAGAAAAGAAGAACGGGCTCAAAGGGCTGCCATAGATGCGGAAATAGCCAACCCCGCCACACCGAATGACCGCAGGAATTTCCTGAAAAAAGCCGCCCTGGGTGGTATTGCTCTGGGAGGTCTTGTCCATCTTTCAATAGAAGACACTATTGCCCAGACAACCCAGAAAGTATCCAGGGCCTCAAGTCCTTCCGACCTTAAAATTACTGATCTCCGTGTGGCCGAAAAAGGCAACAGGGGAACTATGGCGAACCGCATTATCCGTATCGACACCAACCAGGGCATTTACGGTATCGGCGATATCAGGGATGGCTCCGACCAGCGTCTGGCTCTGTTTCTTAAAAGCAAAATAGTAGGACTGAATCCCTGTAATGTCGAAATGATATTCAAGGTGATTAAACAGTTCGGCTTTCATGGCCGCCAGGGTTGCGGGGTGAGCGCCGTTGAAATGGCCTGCTGGGACCTGTGCGGAAAAGCACTGGGTGTTCCGGTCTGGCAGCTCCTCGGCGGCAGATACCGCGACAAAATCCGGCTCTATGCAGATACACCTGAAGCCAGGGATCCTAAAGTGCAGATGGATATGCTGAAAAAGCGCCTGACCGAACAGGGCTTCACATGGCTCAAAATGGACCTGGGAATCCATCAAATCAGTAACAAGGAACAGGGAATAGTAAATTACAAATACTGGGACCAGAACGGCGGAGGCATTAATAACTGGTACATGGGACGCGGTTATGCAAACGGCGGATATCTCGATTACTGGAAACTCGACCATCCTTTCACACAGGTTCAGGTTACCGACAAGGGCATTGAAGAAATTGTAAAGGTAGTTGAGGATGTAAGAAATGTCGTTGGCACTGAGGTCCCTCTTTCCGTAGACCATTTCGGACATATGGACATGAACCAGATTATACGTATCGGCCGCGCGGTCGAAAAATACAGGCTTGCCTGGCTCGAGGATTGCGTCGCTTGGTATTATACCGACCAGCTCAAATCCATCAAGGATGCCCTTGAAACACCCATCTGCACCGGTGAGGATATTTATATGCTCGGAGGCATGCTCGGCGGATTTAAGAAACTGATCGACTCACAGGCTGTCGATATAATTCACCCCGACCTTGTAAGCGCAGGAGGAATTCTTGAAACCAAGAAAATAGGCGACTATGCCGAAGAGGCCGGCATCGCAATGGCCCTCCATGCAAACAGCACACCCGTCGCCTTCATGGCTAACGTTCATTGTGCCGCCGCCACCGAAAACTTCCTGGCTCTTGAACATCATAATACCGATAACCCGTGGTGGGAAGGCCTCGTGAAAATGACCGGCTCACAGCCTATGATCACCAAGGGGTTTGCAAACGTACCTCTCGATGCTCCCGGACTCGGAATCGAGCTTAACGACGAGAACCTAAAGGCAAGAATGACAAAAGGAGCCGTATATTTCGACGCTACGCCCGAATGGGATAATCCGGGAAGAACATACGATAAGCTCTGGATATAACCTTCAGTATTTTGTCTCTGTATTTATTTATAATATAACCTGAAATTTACAACTTATGAAAAGAAAAAGAAATATTAATGAAAGGGCGTCAATAATTGCCTCCATTTTTCTGACTATTTTATTGATCGCCGCTGCTCCTCTCGGAGCTCAGGAAAAATCCAAAACAGTGCCCCTTGCAAACCGTATTGGACATTCAGACCCCTCCAGGGCGATGGTAAGTAAAAATGTCCACCAGGGTGCAGGAACGTTGCAAATGCAGACATTACTCGGGAGGGGTGCCATTACGGGTCTTAACTTCATGCATCACGGACCCCTCGGACCAAAAAGTTCTATAGGCCATCATTTTCATACCAACTCCGATGAAATGTTCCTCATCCTTGATGCCGACTGCGAATTTACCGTCAACGGAAGGACGGCTCTTCTTAAAGGACCGGTAGGTGTACCCTGCAGTTCGGGTAACTCACATGCTGTCTATAACCCTTCAGCCAAACCGGCCGACTGGGTTAATTTTAACGTGGCAGTAACTACATCTGCTCCGGTCACAACTTATGCGACCCCTGCCGCTCCCTCAGGAACTTCGGCTCCTCCGGTCCGCAGAGGCGGATTTAACTACTCTGCCGACCCCACAGGTACTTTCGACATAGGTGATGACCGCGTTGGAGTTACACTTGATAAAAAGCCTACATTCATCAGTACCGGTCAGCTAACAAAAGCTTCATTGCGTCCGGTGGCGGGTATGAACGGAGGAAAGGATACCGTTTTTTACAGGAGAGCCCTTGGCCCGGGAGCATTCGTTTCAAACTGGGCATTTGTCGATCATCTCCTGATACCTGTCGGTGCCTCTGTCGGAAGACATTACCATGCAGGTGTTGATGAAGTTTATTTTGTTATTAAAGGCAAGGGAAAGGTTTATGTAAATGACGAATGGGCCGAAATAGCCTATGGCGATGCCGTGCCCGTAAAGGCGGGTGAAATTCATTCACTCGAAAGCTCGGCAAACGAACCTCTTGAAATGATCGTTTACGGCGTTGCCCTCGAAAAAGGGAAACTCGATGTTGTTGATGTCCCTCTTACTATGGCCAAGCTTCAGATGTTTTTCGAAGTGGAACCCAAGAATTTTGAGGCATTCGAGAAAAACTATATCGAGGTTTACGTGCCCGCCCTCAGAAAACAGGTGGGCTATCTCGGTTCTAAACTGCTCCGGCGCTTCCCCGATGATTTTTCAAGGAAAATTGGCTCCCCTTCAACGAATTTCAACTTCGAAATGGAACTGATGTTCGATACCGAAGAACATCGCCAGGCATGGACAAAAACAAAAGAACATGATGAGGCATGGCCCAAAACGGCTGCTCTTGCCAAAGCATACCAGTGGTTTGGCTACGATGTGGTCGGGATGGACCAGTCTGACGATCCTCTTGGAAAAAGAAACGTTACTACCGAAAAACAGAAATAACTTAAAATACTATCAACTATCATTTAAACTTTAAAATCTATGAAACCGGCATTTTCAAAACTCACAGTTTTTACAGGGCTGCTGGCATTGATTCTGCTCATGCCATGCTGTACATCAGGCCCCGAATGGCAGAAAAAGAACAACGAGCTTATCAGTCAGAATGCCTTAACCGTAAGAAAAATCAAAGGCCTTCCGAAAACAGGAATTGTTTCCAACCTTGAGGCCGGAAAAGTTGCAGGTCTCGAATCATTGCCTGCAACACCTTTGTATCCCGGTGTAAATGCAAAACTCTATTGGGGAACCGGCGTAATGACCAGTGTTGTTAACCTTGACCCTGATGCCCGGATACCTGAGGAGACCCTTACGGCCGACAGATTTATGTTCGTGCTGGAAGGAGAAGTAAATCAGCTTATCAACGGCGAGAATGTCAAAATGATTGCTCTCAGGAGAGAAGAACAGGATGGAACCCACAGCGGAACTCCCAGGGTCGATTTTGTTTATCTTGAAAAAGGCAGTACAAATGCTCTGACGGCAGGACCTTCGGGTGCAAAAATTGTTGAGGTCTACAGCCCCGTGAGACTCGATTACCTCCGGAAAGCAGGGGTAGAAAATATCCCCGGGTCAAATGCTGATATTCCCAGCCCTGCAACCCCGAATATCAAACCAAACCAGGTATATGACCTTTATGACTTACAGCTTACCGAACTTACGACGGGCGCCAATTCAAGGCTGATAACCGGAAAAAATGTTCAGATTAGCTTTATCTCAATGGATCCGGGAGCTCTTTTCGACAAACATATACATCCCGAAGAGCAGACAATGCTGGTGCTTCGCGGAGGCTGTGACGAGATTCTTCTCGACACCGAGCAGCCTATGGCAAAGGATAACGTTGTTCTTATTCCGGGAAATATGGTTCACGGTGCAAAGGTAGGAGACCTTGGATGTGATGCCATAGATATTTTCTGGCCGGCCAGAGCCGACTACACCGAAAAGGAGAAAGCCAGGCTCACTGCATTCCACGCCATTATCCCTGAAGGTGCAAAACCCGAACTGCTTGTCGACGGTAAAGTTACAAAACCTAATCTGACCTTTACCGAAGGACCAAAATGGCTGAACGGAAAGGTTTATCTTTCAAATATGTTTTTCGATCAGGGATGGAACGGTGACCCGAAAAAGAGTTCCCTCGTCGAACTGAATCCCGACGGTTCCTACAGGAATATCGTGGAAGGTAAAATGCAGACAAACGGACTTTATCCGTATAAAAACGGCAACCTGCTTGTATGCGACATGTTTGGTCACAGGGTTATTGAAATGACCACCAAAGGACAGGTTGTAAGAGTGGTAGCCGATAGTTATGACGGGAAACCAATCGACGGACCTAATGACATAATTACCGATACGAAAGGCGGCATTTATTTCACCGACCCGCAGTTTACTCCTCAGGCCGTCAAAAACCAGCCCGGACGTGCTGTTTATTACGTGAACCCTGAAGGTAAAATAATCCGTATAACCGAACCCAATGAATTCGCAATGCCGAATGGAATCCTTCTTTCTCCCGACGGCAAAACTTTGTATATCAATAACTGTTATGATGATGAATCGTGGTATCCGGTAAACAGCGATAAAGAAAATTATGTCTGGGCATACGATGTAAAGGATGACGGAACTATCACTAACGGAAGAAAGTTCGCCAGACTTTTCCTCGTCGATAATGTCCTCGACCGAAAAGGCAAATCGTCAAGTGCCGACGGAATGGCTATTGATAAGATGGGAAATATTTACGTTGCAACCCATTACGGCGTCCAGATTTTCAATGCAAAAGGGGAATTTGTCGGAATGATTAATCTTCCAACCTTCCCCGTTAGTCTCTGCTTTGGCGACGACGACATGAAAACCCTTTATATTGTAAGCTACAGCCGGATTTACAAAATCCGCACAAACATGGAGGGCTATGTAAACTATCTTTAGATGATAGCCTGATAATAATAAAAGCCCGCTCAGGATAAGCGGGCTTTTTTATTTCGGATAACCGGATAATTACCAGTCAGGTTTCTGTTTCTCTTTTGTTATATTCACAACAGCACCTTCACCAAGTCTTTCTTTAAGCTGTGTAAGATAAAGGCTCCTGGGCGCAACATGTTTATCCATCGACTCAACATGGCCGTTGGGTTTTTTAAGATCCTGCAGGGCGGCATTGAAAATTACAGCATTAATCCCTATGTGACCGAAAGAGTAATTTTGAGCCGTGGGAGGTTTCTGAATAAGAAAATCCCCTTCACAGTTCCAGAAAACGATATTTGCACCAGCCCAGCCGATGATATAATCCCAGAACCTTGCAGTAAGGGGAGCCTGAACATTATCGTACAAAACACCGTTGACCCAGTGGTTATGGGGTTCGCTTGTTGAATAAGGATTAACTGCCTTACAGTCGAGGAACACATTTCCGCTTGCCTCCGCATTCTGGAGTACAAAAGAGTGCCTTCCCTTTTGCGAAAAACATCTCTGCACCAGGATAAGTTGTCCGTTCATTTGGTATATGAACCTTCTTCCGCCCCATCTCTGGGAAACAGGTTCCCTCGACTCACAGTCCTGAACGGTAATCCATTTTGTGCCGGCATTGGCAAGCACCACGCTTGTTACAAAATGAAGGGCTGAGATGTTCCTGACCCATACATTTTGGGCATTTGAAATGACTATAAAATTTGCCACGTGGTTTTCATCGGAATAATACTCCTCCCCTTCATACTGATAAGCCGCACCCAGGTTGTCACGGTCCATATTTCCATAAGCTTTTGTCCTGACCGTTGGATTATACTCCGATATTCCGCGCAGGTTTTCGACCCCGGCCTGTTCAATACGTGTTTCGGTGTATTTTAATACTTCTCCTCCGCCCCACCGTGTTTCAACAGCGGTGAATACAGGTGCATCGACAGTAATGCTGTTCCCTTCAATATTTACAATGATTCTGTCATAAGTGATGGTAAAAGGCCTCCACATTTTTCTGCCAACGCTCGAACTGTCCTGACCTATCTCCTTTATCCAGTCCTGGTTGCCGAATCGCCTGATAATTACCTTATCGCCCACCCTGAACCCTTTGGCCGAAACTACGCCAAACTTTCTTGAACCAACGGGGACATAGTTATCGGTAATCCTTTGTTTTGTTTCTTCCATGGGTATTATTGCTGATTTACCGCTGATGTTGATCATACCTCCCCGTCCGTAAGCCTGCCGGTCTTTTGGAATTTTACCGACAAGGATTGTTCCCAAGTCGCTCATCCCTTCACCCCTCAGTACAACACCCGATTCTTTTATTGTAACAGGTTTTTCAAGTTCATAAATACCTGCTTTGAGAAGAACAGCCCCTCTGAAGCCTGCGGCGTCGGGCGGAAGAGCAGACACCTCATCAATTGCAGCCTGAATGCTTGCAGAATTATCTCCCGGAACGGGCCAGATGGATTTTTTTACCGGCACATATGGTATTGGTACGCCCCCGCCTTTATAACCGGCATTTGAGAAGTCGGGGATTCTGTTGCCAAGGCTGTCGGCAACATAAACCAGTTTTCCGTCGGTACCCGGATAAACCAGGGAAGTTGTGGGAGGTATATCCTGTCCGGCCGTGTGAAAGCCATGAAAACCTAAAAGCATGATAATGGTTAGTAAATGTGTTTTCATTTTGCTGCTGATTATTTAGAAATTTACTCTCTCTTTCTGAACCGGTTAATCAATTATTTTAAAATACCAATTTATGCTTTTCATAACAAGATAAAACAATCCGCCTGTTAAATTCTCTTAAAACGCCTGTTTTTTTCTTCTTGAAGGATAACAGGTTTAATTCTTATTTATATGGGTTCTTATTTCAGGTCTGAAATACTGAAAGAAAAAGCATCCATGTCTTTGCAGACATGGATGCTTAAAAGTTCTCAGAATTTATCCTATTTTACTGAAAATTAGGATTTCTGTCGGTCTCCGAAAGGGGTACCGGCAGAGTAAGAGATTGATAACCTTTCCAGCCGCTTTTGTACTGAACGAAGCTGGCATCTTTTTTCCAGCGTTTCAGGTCTTCTTTCCTCCACCCTTCGCAATACCCTTCGGCATAGCGTTCATGTTCAATCAGCTGCATTAATGTCCAGCCTTTGGCAGTCATCAGGTCTGTTGCGGTCGGTAACTGACCAGGGACTCCGGCACGTGCACTGTAGAGATGGGCCTGATCGTCTCTCACCAGATTTGCCCTGTTCCTGATCTGATCGACCCAGTAAACAGCACTGTTGGGATCGGATGGCGTGACATTTGATGGATTCAGTTTTGCCATACATTCGGCATAAAGCAGCATAATATCCCCGAGCCTGATTAATCTTATGTTATTATCCGACCACAAAGGATCCAGCCCGGCAGGAGCATCGGCTGCTCTGTCTAGGGCATACTTCCTTATGCCGTAAACACCCTGCTGTCCGATAACTGTCTCATCAGCCCAGCCCTGTTGCTGCCAGTCTTTTGTAACTCCATTCTGATCTGTGAAATTTGCTCCGTTTGGAACACCCCAGAAAGTATCATACACCCTGTAATCATAAACGGTTGTCGGGGTGCCGCTGATATTTTCCGTCCAGCTTTCAAAATCATTCAGCTTGAAATTTGGAACTGCAAAATTCCACCACATAATGCTCCAGGAGGTGCGGTTCAGGGTAAAATTCTGGAACACCCAGTTAACATCATTGTTGCTCCAGGCTCCCTGCGAGTTCATGTTCGTGAACTGTATCTCAAAGATTGATTCACTGTTGTTTTCGGTTGTTCTCTTGAAATTATCCCTGAAATTGTTACAAAGAGAATAAGTTCCGTAAGCAGCATCTCCCACGCCCGGAAGGATTTTTCTGAATTCAGCTGCAGCTTCAGCGTATTTCTCCCTGTTTATATAGAATTTACCAAGAAGAGCTGCTGCCGCACCACGGGTGACTCTTCCTTTCTCGTAACCGGGAGTTGTATTAAGGCCGGCGGTAAGTAATGTCTGTGCTTTTTTCAGGTCTGATTCAATAAATGCAAAAACGCTGTCAGGGGGAGCAGGATTCTGATAGAAATCTGCTTCTGTTTTTGGTTTTGTTCTCCTGATTACTATTTTGTCATCTCCAAAATACTGAGCCAGGTTATAGTAATAAAAAGCTCTTAAGAAATATGCCTGACCCATCATTAGCTTCAATACATCTTCTGTAAATGTAGGATCATTTGCTGCCTGCTGGGCTTTGGGCATTTCTTCAATGGCATTGTTGCATATAAGAATGTTGTAATAATAATTATTCCATACATCGCTTACAGCACTTTGATTCGCCTGAATATCAAAGTTGCTTATAGGTCCCCACGGGTTAAATCCTGCTGCATAGCCTGTCTCATAGAGGTCGTCCCCGAGCACAAAATGCATAATACCGACAAACCAGGTATATCCGTTTGCCCATCCGTTCAGAGTTGAATAGGCGGCATTCAGAGCCTGATTGGCATGGTCCTTTGTATCATAAAAGGTTCCGGGAACGTATCTTGATTTATCAAAATCCCTGGTAATAAAATCTTCACTGCAGGAAATGAAGAATAATAATCCTGTTATGAGAATTAATATTTTAGTTTTCATCTTCATAGTTTTTAGAGTTAAAAATCAAGCTGAATTCCCATTATTAAGGTACGTGCCTGCGGGTAATATCCGTTATCAATACCTCTGGAGGTGTTGGCTGTTCCGCCTGCTCCTACGGCAAAAGATCCAATTTCAGGATCATAGAAAGGATATTTCGTAAAAGTAAGAAGATTCCTGCCGGTAAGATATATTCTGATACCGTTTAACTTAATCTGGTCTGTAATGCTTTTCGGTACATTATATCCCAGAGAAGCATTCTTTAACCTCAGGTATGAACCATCCTTAAGATAACGGTCTGACACTTTTGTGATATTGCCGTTCGGATCATTTCGTACCGCTCTCGGAATATTTGAGGTTTTATTTGTAGGCGTCCATCTGTCAAGTGCTGCCGTACCGCAATTGAAGTTATTATGCATTCCCTCGGTCCACATAACCAGCTCGGCAAAAATATCATTTCCTGATACTCCCTGGAAAAACAATGACAGATCTAATCCCTTGTAAGCAAAGTTACCGGAGAAACTGTATGTTATTTTCGGAATGGGACTACCCATAAAATAACGATCTGCCGTAGTTATCGATCCACTCCCGTCAAGGTCAGCCCATTTAATATCTCCGGGTTTGGCTCCAGGCTGGATCACATTGCCGTTTTCATCTTTATATGCATCTATTGCTGCCTGGTCGTCAAAAACATCCAGCATTTTGTACCCGTAAAATGCACCTACCGGCTGACCCTCGGCTATCCTTGAAGCGTTGCCTGGTTCAGTTGCGCCTGCATCCCATGGTGCAGCACCTCCCAGGCTGAGAATTTCATTATGAAGGGTGGTGAGGTTCCCGGTAACTGATACATCCAGGCCACCAAAATTTTTACGGAATGTTGCAGAAAATTCCAGACCCCTGTTAAGAATCTCTCCCACATTTTTGTAGATTGATCCTGATGATCCGCTTGAAGGAGGCAGGGGAACGGGAATAATCATATCTACGGTACGCTTATCAAAGAAATCAACAGTTGCTTCAACTGCTCCCTTGAAAAGACCTATGTCAAACCCGGCATCAAATTGCTTAACTGTTTCCCAGGTAAGACTCGGGTTGTTAAAACTCGTGACGGAAACTCCGGAATATTTCACTCCGTTAAAGACATAGTCAAGACCCGAAGACAATCCGCTGACATATGAATATGCACCAACGGGTGCATCGTTTCCGACAACTCCGTAGCTGGTTCTGAGTTTTAAATTGTTGATTGCACTGATACCTGACATAAAAGATTCGTCACTTACTCTCCAGGCTAATGAAGCTGAAGGGAAAGTTCCCCACTTGTTGCCCGGGCCGAATTTTGACGAACCATCACGCCTTACGTTGGCGGTTAACATGTACTTGCCCTTGAATATATACATTAACCGGCCCAGCATCGAAATTCTTGAAGTTTCAGATTCGTTGCCATTGACGGTGAATCCGGTCTCTGTCTTTGATAATACATCATTCGTTTCTGTCTGGATGGTTGTACCCGATGCTCCCATGCTGTGCCATTTTGAATATTCGGAAGTATAGGCAGCCATCGCAGTAAGATTATGATCGCCAAATGTTTTGCTGTAAGTAAGCATATTCTCCCAAACCCAGTTATATGACCAGGTTGAACTCTCACTTAAAGTTGTATTTGCATAATTCTTTGGCGTCATGTCAGTTTTGAGGGTCAGGTTTCTGTTTGAGTTATCTGAATTGATTATACCAAATGTACTTCTCAACGACAGCCCTTTAATGAACTCATATTCTCCAAAAGCGTTTGCGGTAAAACCTTTCCTGAAATTCCTGTTTGATGCTCTCAGCAGGGAACCTATCGGATTACTGGCATCATGGCCGACAATGGTGGCATCATAACCGGAGAAACCGCCCAGTTTCAACGGATTGTAAACCTTAATATTCGGGGTAATCTTAATTGTCTCTTCAAGAGGGGTACGGCCTCCGTTATTGTCAACTTCCTCATTCTCGGAATAAATGAAAGAGACATTTTCACCGAATTTAAATTTCCTGCTTTGCCAGTTGGAATTCATTCTGACCGAATACCTTTTGTACTTGGAGTCAATAATTATACCGTCCTGTCCAAACTGACCTACTGAAAAATAATAGTTGCCGGCATCAGAACCTCCCGATATATTCAGATTATGTTCCGTAATGCCTCCTGTCTGGAATAGTTCCTTCTGCCAGTCTGTGACGGTACCATCATAGATTGCATATTGTTTGTCCGTCTTATGGGCAACAATATCTGAAGCTAACGGTGGAGGAGTAGTACCTCCGGCAGTGTTGTTTTCCACCACCATTTCTGCCCACTGCTGTATATTAAGAAGATCCAGGGTCTTCCACGCTTTCTCCAGACCATAGTAGCCGTTATAACTTACTTTCGGGGCACCCTTTTTTCCTCCCTTTGTTGTAATTATAATCACTCCGTTTGCACCGCGCGATCCATATATGGCACATGAGGCAGCATCTTTTAAAACCTGGATGCTTTCCACATCACTCATATTTACATCCGGGGAGCTCATTGGTATCCCGTCAATCACATAGAGGGGATCTGTTGTATTTACACTGCCGGTTCCGCGAACCCTTATGGTCGGCAGCGACCCGGGCTGGCCGAGGTTACTCTGAACCTCAACACCTGCTGTAGCCCCGACAAGAGCATTTGCCACATTGGCAACCGGTGCCTTTGTTATCGTATTAACATCGACTACAGCAATAGAAGAAGTCACGTCTTTCTTCCTCTGTGTTCCATAACCGATTACAACAATCTCCTCAAGGGCTTCTGTAGAAGGCTGCAAAGTGACATCCACAGTACTTCTGCCTCCCACTGATACTCTAAGATCGTTATACCCGACAAATGAGAAAATCAGGACAGCATCAGCCCCGGGAACATTAATAGTATACCGGCCGTTGGCATCCGATATAGCACCAACAGTAGTCCCGTCAACCCTTATGTTGACACCCGGCATTGGCTGACCTGCTTCATCTTTAATTGTTCCGGTAACGGTAAGTTGTTGTTCTGTCGCTGAAAAAGAATTTCCATCCGAAGCAGATCCCTTTAGAGGACTGGTCAGAACTGTACCCGTCATTAGTACAATAATAAATACCAGTAGCTTTTTTAAGCCTGGTCGAAAAATTGGTAAAATGCAGAAAAATAATTTTTTCATAGTTAATAGGTTAATTATTAAACTGTTACTGTTTAAGATTTCAGACTATTTACCTGGGTCTGTTTCAAAATTAAAAGTCAGTAGTGTTTCATAGGCATATGGTTTTGATTATTAATTAATTAATGTATTATCATAGTTAATTTCGTCTGCAAACATTAATTCCGATTACATTGTGAGAAAAAACTTGATTACCAGACTAAGATAACACTTATTATGTTAACAGATGTTAAATTTTATGTCAAATAGTTTAATAAAACATTCAAAAATCCGGAAACCGGGAGAAAACTAAAATCTATCAGGAATACATATCATCCTGAAAATGTGAGATATAAAAATATTAAGCTAAAAAATTTATAATCCCTTATAGGGAAAGAATTAAAGGGAATTTGGAAAATAAATCGTGCCTTAAATTAAGTATTACGATTCTTTTTTGTTGATATAAAGCTACTTGAATATTCTCTGTGCAAAATCATGAAGGGATTTCCTCCATACCTGCCATTCATGAGCTCCGGGAAAGGATGCAAATTCGACTTTAAGCCCTTTTTCCTTAAAAGTCTGAACCAATTTTTTTGTTGCTTCGACTCTGGGGTCCTGCTCTCCAACCGAGATATAGAATACTTTGAGTTTGCTGTTGAAAGAGGCCGGATTTGTTAATATGCCCGGGATAACCGTTTCGGGGTTAAACTCTGCTGCCCCGGGCTGGCGTGAAATACCTCCGAAAAGTCCTGTACTGAACACGCCGACATTTGCAAACATATCAGTATTGCGGAGCCCGGTATAAAACGCCTGCCCCCCTCCCATCGATAACCCGGCAATGGCTCTGTTTGCGGCTCCCGGTTTGACCCTGTAGTTGCTTTCAATAAAAGGGATCACATTCCCGAACAATTCCTCCCTGAAAAGAGCCATGGCCTCATCATTATATCCTCCTGCAGTCATCCCCGGCCTCGACACATTGCCGTTTGGAATAACCACCAGCATAGGTGCGGCTTTCCCTTCAGCTATGAGGTTATCGAGGATTAACCCTGTTTTGCCCTGCACGGCCCATCCTCTTTCATCCTCTCCTCCTCCGTGCTGAATGTAAAGAACCGGATATCTCTCACTGACCGATTTATCGTAGCCTGGCGGTGTGTAAATGTTCAGGCTTCTCCACGTACCCGTGGTTTTTGAATAATATATCCTGTTTCTTATTTCCCCGTGAGGAACATCTTTAATCGAATAAAAATCCACCCCTTTTTCAGGAATATCTATGGCACTCGACATTCTGCCTGTTCCGTAGAATGATTCACTGGCGGGATCTGATACTCTTACCCCGTTTATTACAAGGGAATAATAATGAAACCCGGGATCCAGCGGATCGGTCGTTACGCTCCATATTCCCTTTTCGTCGCGTTGCATATCATAAACCTTCCCTATATCTACCTGCACTTTCCCGGCCTCGGGTGCAGAAACACGGAAAAAAACCCTGAGATCGCTGAATATGCAGGGACAATCTCCTGGCCTTATGTTCGTAGGTGCCGGCACAGCGCCCTGCGGAATATTGGGGCTTTGTGAAAAAGCTGCCAGGGAGGTGGCAAAAAGGAGCAACAAAATCCTGTAAACTGATCTTTTCATGACTTTATTTTTTACTTTTTAACGCCGTCTTCCGGGTTGTTACCTGAATCATTTTGGCCCTCAGGCCATCTTACTTCTGAAAACTTATGTTCCCTTTCAGTCCATATAAAAAACCTTCCTGAACCGGGCAATGTAAATTAAACATTTCAGGCCGTAAATTGATAGTCCGGAACTTTATTTTCCTTTAAATTTCTTGTCATAAATATCAATTTAATGTCAAATTGCATTAAGCTGAAGACCCATGCCCTTCCCGGGCCTGAATTTTTTCACTCTAAAACTGATTTCCCCCATTGTTAACTGTTATTCTGCAGAATGATTATTCCTGTACATTGTTTTTATGAGTTTAACGTTTTACTTTATAAAAAGTCAGTAAATTGCCGGTAAAATATCACTCCCGGGCTGCTGGGTAATTAAATTGATCATATAAACATATCTGAGAATGGAAAAGAAAGTTTATCTGAGAAGCAGTGAATGGTTTGGCAAAGACGACAAAATGGGTTTTGTACACAGAAGCTGGCTTAAAAATCAGGGGCATCCCGACCATATGTTCCGCGGCAAGCCAGTTATCGGCATATGTAATACATGGTCTGATCTGACACCATGCAACGGACATCTTCGCGAATTTGCAGAAATTGTCAAACGCGGTGTTTATGAGGCAGGAGGATTCCCTCTGGAATTCCCGGTGATGTCACTCGGCGAAACTATCATGAAGCCCACCACCATGCTGTGGAGGAACCTGGCAAGCATGGACGTGGAAGAATCCATCAGAGCCAATCCTCTCGATGGTATTGTTCTCCTTACAGGCTGCGACAAAACCACTCCTTCAACACTGATGGGGGCAGCAAGTGTTAACCTTCCAACTATCGTGGTCCCCGGCGGCCCCATGCTTAACGGCAAATTCAGAGGCAGGGATATCGGATCCGGCACCGCCACATGGCAGATATCTGAAGCGCTGAAAGCCGGGACCTTCTCAAGAGAAGATCTGATTGAAGCCGAAACCTGCATGTCGAGAAGTGCCGGACACTGTATGACCATGGGAACTGCTTCCACCATGGCCACAATGGTTGAAGCACTTGGCCTTACACTCCCCGGCGCATCGGCAATACCGGCTGTCGATTCAAGAAAAAAAGTAATGGCTCACCTGTCAGGCAACAGAATAGTCGAAATGGTGCGCGAAAACCTTAAAATGTCAGATATTCTTACAAGAAAAGCTTTTGAGAATTCGATAATCATCAACTCTGCTGTCGGCGGTTCAACAAACTTTATAATCCATCTGCTGGCAATTGCCGGAAGAATAGGAGTTGACCTTACTCTCGACGATTTCGACCGTCTCGGAAGTCATATACCTCTTTTGCTGAACCTCATGCCGTCGGGTAAATATCTTATGGAGGATTTTTACTATGCAGGAGGCCTGCCGGTAATTATCAGGGAAATGATTAAATATATCCATGCCGACGCGATTACCGTTAACGGCAAAACCATCTCCGAAAACTGCAGGGATGCAGTTTGTTACAATAACGATGTGATCAGAACTGCCGATAAACCGTTAAAGGAAAATGCCGGTATCGTTGTCCTGAAGGGAAACCTGTGTGAAAACGGTGCCGTAATCAAACCTTGTGCAACCTCGGGCAAATTACTGAAGCACAGGGGAAGAGCGGTGGTTTTTGAAAACATAGAGGAATACCACGAAAAGATTGACGATCCGGATCTTGATATCGATGAAAACTGTGTTATGGTTCTCAAGGGTGCCGGTCCTGTCGGTTACCCCGGGATGCCGGAAGTCGGCAATATGGACCTGCCGGCAAAACTGATCAGAAAAGGTATTACAGATATGGTGCGTATTTCCGATGCGCGCATGAGCGGAACGGCATACGGAACCGCGGTTCTTCATATATCGCCCGAATCGGCAGTGGGCGGTACCCTGGCCCTTGTGAAAACAGGTGATATAATTGAACTGGATGTCGAAAAAAGAACCCTTAATCTGCTCGTTCCGGCAGAAGAACTTGCCCGGCGAAAGAAATCATGGACTCCGCCCCTGCCGGCAGCAGACCGCGGGTACGTAAGCATGTTTATAAAACATGTTGAACAGGCCGATAAGGGCTGTGATTTTGACTTCCTTAAAGGCGGCTCGGGTTCTGTAGTGTCAAGAGACCTTCACTGATTAACGGGGCATTTAATATACTGCCCTTTAATAAAAATTACTGCAGTCTTATTCCGGATCAGAATTTCACAACCTCCCAGAATGCCTTTTTGGGCTTAAGTTCTGTATCGAAAAGCAGGGGGTACGCTTTTGTTGCTGCGGCAGGACCTCTCCTGTCGAGCCAGCTGCGCCTGTCCGATACATTCCAGAAGGTAACCCCCGTAATATTATCTTTTTTCTCACGAAATACCTTGAAGGCCATCTTATAGAAATCTATCTGCTTCTGTTCTCTTTCGGGGGTAAATCCTATATTAATCGTGTCATTTCTGGAGGTATATATCGAGACATCAAGCTCAGTTATCTGAACATCCAGACCGAGTGATGCAAACTTTTCAATAGACTCCCTGATAGCCGCTTCTGCAGGACCGCCGATATTCCAGTGACCCTGCAGGCCTACTCCGTGTACCGGGATGCCGTCATCAAGGAGTTTCTTCAGCATCTTATATATCCTCTCCCGCTTACCGGGGTTTTCAGTATTATAGTCGTTGTAATAAAGAATGGCTTGCGGATCGGCTTCGTGCGCCCATTGAAATATTTTGGGAATATACTCTTCACCGCATATCTTCAGCCAGGGAGTCTGCCTGTATATTGACGCCGCTGTGTCACTGTCTGTGATCACTTCGTTTAAAACATCCCATGCATAAATTTTACCCTTGTATCTTGACACCACGGTGGTTATATGATCTTTAAGCCTTTGAAGGGCCAGCTCTTTCGATGCAGGATTTCCTTCAGCATCAACAAACATCCACTGGCCTGTCTGACTGTGCCAGCAGAGGGTGTGCCCGCGCACCTTCATTCCGTTTGCCTCGGCAAATTCAATTATTTTGTCAGCATTCGCCCAGTCGTAACGGTTCTCTTCGGGATGTATCAGGGCCGGTTTCATTACATTTTCAGCAGTCAGGCTGTTAAAATGTTTTTTAATAAGCTCAGCTTCATCACCTTCCAGATTGTTGGGCGCAACAGCAACACCTATCGGAAAATATTGCTTGTAGAAATCCTTGAGGCCTTTTGTGGAATCAACCTCACCTGCAAGACCTCCGCCCCCTTTTCCGCAACCTGAAGTTGACAAAACCAGGGCTGCAATTGAAACCGATACAAAAAATGTCAGGGTTCTGCATTTAATAAGATTTGTTTTCATAGCTTAAATTTTAATGTTACTTTTAATCTCCGGAGAATGTTATTAAGGACCTTTGCTAATATAAACTTTTTTAAAGTTATAAGCTTTTAATATTCAGGAAAAATGAAACCTTTGATCAGTTCTCTTCTCATTTTAATATTTCTTAACATATTTTCCTGCAAAAGGCCTGAGCTCGGGGCATTTTCCGGTATTCTTAAAAACGGGGATACCATGTTGACAGAAAACATATTCCCTTTCCAGACCCGGCACTGTCATGCCTCCACCATTGTTGAACTCCCGAATCATGATCTTCTCGTCGCCTGGTTCCAGGGAAGCGGTGAACGGACCGCCGAAGATGTTGCAATAAAAGGCGCCCGCTACAACCATAAAAGCGGCAAATGGTCTGAGCCTTTCATAATGGCAGATACTGAAGGGTTCCCCGATATTAATCCCGTCCTCTTTATCGACGGACTTTCAAGGCTTTGGCTCGTATGGTATACCGTTATGGCCTACCAGTGGGAGTCATCACTTATCAAGTACAGGATAAGCAGCAATTTTATGCAGAAAGAGGGACCCCCCGTCTGGTCGTGGCAGGATGTGCTCCATGTCAAAGCCGACGGTTCCGCCACTGACGGAATTAACAGCCGCGATACTTTCGTGAAAACACTCGAAAGAAAATATTCAGACTATTACGATTACCTGGTTTCTGCCGGCTATATTTCAAAGAACGGAGAAGGACCTGTTACTGATGAGACATGGAACGGCGCTTTGCAGAGATACATGGATATTGCAAAAGGAATGAATTTTATGGCAGACGGTATCGAAATTAATGAGAAGGGAGAAAAAATCCGTACCCGGCTTGGCTATCCGTTAATGAGAAGAATAGGATGGCAGACAAGAAATAAGCCGCTGTTTGTTAACAATCGTATTCTGCTCCCTCTGTATTCAGATGGCTTTGACTTCTCGCTGATTGCAATATCCGACAATAACGGAAATTCCTGGCGGTTCAGCGAACCTGTTGTTGGTGCAGGTTCGATTCAGCCTGCTCTGGCATTGTGCCGGAATGGCGAAATAACGGCTTATATGCGCGACAACGGACCTCCTCCCCACAGGATTATGGTCAGCATTTCTGCCGACACGGGAAAAACCTGGAGTACTGTTAAAGACACCGGAATACCCAATCCCGGCTCGGCTGCCGACATGATAGTCCTGAAAAGCGGGAACTGGGTGCTTGTTTCAAACGACCTTGAGGAAGGCAGGCACAGGCTTGCCGTTAAGCTTTCGGCCGACGAGGGAAAAACATGGCCATACAGCAGGAATCTTGTCGACGGAGCTCCCGGGAGTCAGACAAGAGCACATTATCCTGCAATAATTCAGGATGCAAACGGATTTATTCACGTCACCTTTACAAACCAGGTTCCTTCAGAGGATGGTAAATCAAATGTGAAGAATATTGCACACGCTGTATTTACCGAGAAATGGCTTATGAAGGAATAAATCACTGCTGTGTAAGCATCTTCAGACGTTCCGCTGCTTCTCTGTCACCGGGAGATAATTTCAGTACTGCCCGGAGGTCGTCAACAGCTCCGGCCCGGTTGCCCGTTACTATTCTGGCAGTTGACCTGTTAAAGTAATGATCGGGGTTAAGGGGTTCTATACTTATCAGATAATCAAGGTCGGATATTGCCTCGCTGAATCTGCCGGTTTCAAGCAGAAGACTGGAACGGTTGGTAATTATCGCCCTTGCCTGCTGCGGCCTGTACCTTAGGGCCATATCATAATCGTTTATTGCCTCTTTCACCATCCCGAGCGAAGTATAGGCAAGTGCCCTGTTATAATAGGCACTTCCGTTTTCATTATCAATTATCAGTGCTGCATTAAAAAATTCAACGGCTTTCCTGAAGTCTCCTTTCAGGGCATAAAGGTACCCGGTTCCCTCGTATACGTCAGTTTTCAGCGGTTTCGATTTTATGGCAACAAGAAAATCGGCAAGAGCCTTTTCTTCATACAATTTTTTTTCAGATTCACTCTTTGCCTTCAGCGACATACGCGTATAATACTTACCCCTTGATGAACGCGGTGTCTCCAGTTCAGGAAATCTTTTTATCGTATCCGACCAAAGTACTTCAGTGTTTTGCCATACATCCACCCGCCTGAAGGTTAAAAACCACAAAAGAATAAGAAAAACTCCGGCTGCCACGAAAAGCACTCTTCTTATTTTCTCCCCGAATCCCGCCTGAATTATGGATGCCAGAACGAAAGCGGGCCCTATATAGGGAAGATAAGTATATCTGTCGGCTCTTATGGCAATACCAACCGAAATTATCTGTAATACAAGAATAACCGTGACCAGATAGAGCCCCGTCCCGAATGCAAATATTTTTGTTTTTCCCATGGAACGGATTATCAGAACAGCTGACACTACTGCAATTACAGCCATCCCCGAAAGCATAAGCGAATATCGAAAGCTGTTTAGAATCTCCGTTGAAGGATACGGATATATTGCCGAGAGGCCGAAAGGTAAAAAGAACTTTAGCATATATGCCGCCAACCCGTAAAATCCTGTGCCGATTCTCTGCGATAAATTAAGATTTACAGCCGTGTTGACCATGTCGGGCAGTCTCTTCTCTACATGAAGCAAACCCGGAAAGTTACGGCCATCCTGAAGAAAATAGGCCTGCAGCCCTATAAAAAGTGAAACAGCCAGAAAAGGCAGAAGAAGCAACAGCCTGCGTCCTGAAATCAGATGCCTTGCAACTTTAAGGAAGCCGGCCTTTTCGGTCTCAGGCTCCAGCCAGTAATCTATCAGTATCAATACTACAGGAAAAACGACCGCAACAGCTTTTGAAAGGCATGATGAAATGAACAGTATTAACGTCAGCAGGTAGAAAACAACCTTTTTATTATGATTTTTCCTGTAATAAATCCAGGAAACAAGTCCCGCCAGGAAAAAAAACGAATAAAGCACATCCTTGCGCTCCGAAATCCAGGCTACCGACTCAACATGCATAGGGTGTATTCCGAATACGGCAGCAGTAAAAAACGGAATGAACAGACTCCTCCCGCAAAGAAGGGAGATAAACCAGAAAACCAGTAATATGTTGATTATATGCAGTATCAGGTTCCACCTTATAAATGGTGCCGGTGAAATACCGTGAGGACAGCCGGGGCAGTTATTGTTGTTCAGGTGCAGCGATAAAACTGTCAGAGGATGATAGTTGGACGAGACCGGGGTCGTAAAAATTTCCTTAAGCATACTGCCGGAAGAATTTCTTACCAGTTCGTTGTCCACTACATAGGTAAAATCGTCCCAGTCGACAAATTCATTGTCGAAAACCCTGCTGTAAGATGTTAAAACCAGGATTATTAAAGCAAGGATTGCAGTTAATTTCCGGAATCCGGTTTTATTCACGCCGGTTTTAACTTCCTCAGGACCGGTTTTAATTCTCTTCATCAAAAATGAACAATGAATTTTTAATCAACCCCGTTTTATGAAAAATGAATCCCAGCGAAACAAAAATCACCCTGGTACCGTAAATTATGCTTTTAAGGAATCCTATTGAAGAACTTTCCTTCGTGTATTTTGTCGGACATGAAATCTCCCCTATTTTTCCTTTCAGAAAAATTATCTGGGCAAGGATTTCATTATCAAAAATATAGTCGTCCGAATTATTATTGTAACGGATTTTTCTAAGAATTTCAGCAGAAAAGGCCCTGTAACCGGTGTGATATTCGGAAAGTTTCTGATTAAGAAATATGTTCTGTATAAATGTAAGAATCCGGTTGGCAACATACTTGTAGAGTGGCATTCCTCCTTTCAGTGCTCCTTTGCCAAGAATCCTTGAACCGAGTACGACATCATACAGGCCTGAGGCAATCATATGGCACATGGCAGGAATAAGCAGAGGCGTATATTGATAATCGGGGTGGAGCATTACGATTATGCCGGCACCCGATTCCAGTGCTTTATTGTAGCAGCTTTTCTGGTTGGCCCCGTAACCCCTGTTTGAATCGTGCCGGATGATATGATCTATGGAAAGCTCCTGTGCAATTTCAAGAGTGCGGTCGTCGCTTTTATCATCAGTCAGAATCAGAATATCGACGAGTCCCGGCGGTATTTCCGAACATGTTTGCCGGAGAGTCTTTTCAGCATTATAGGCCGGAAGAACAACCGCTATTTTTTTCCCGTTTATCATGGACCTGTTCCGGGTTTATGCGGACATTTTTTAATCAGACGAGGTCGCATGCCTCGGGCGGCATCCAGTGAGAATCTTTACCTTCCCATTTTATTGTACACCCTATCGGGTTTGTAAGTCTCACCGAAACCGGCCGGCCCGAAGTAAGCTCATCAAGCACCCTGTCAAGGTCATTTACGGTCATTTTTGAGGTGTCCCTGGGATTATCCACTCCCCGCCCTGTGTATTCCAGTATCCTTTTCTCATTAAAAACAAAAAAATGAGGTGTTTTCAGGGCTCCGTAGGCAAGAGCAACTTCCTGGCTTTTATCATAAAGATAAATCCATGGAAATCTGAATTTCTCCATCCTTTTTACCATATCCGGAAAACTATCTTCGGAATAAGTGTTCTCACTGTTTGAATTTATTCCGACAAACTGCACTCCTTTTTCCCTGTATTTTTCAGCCGTCATGCGCGTTATCTCATCTGATCCTATAACGTACGGACAGTGATTGCAGGTAAAAAAAATTACCAGGTACCTGTACTTGTCAAAATCGGAAAGGGAATAAGTGTTTCCGTCTGTTGCAGGCAGTTTAAAATCTACCGCCCTGCTGCCCGGTTGAAGTGTAAAAGCCATACTGATATTATTTTAAACATCTATTTTCGCAAGCCTGAAGGGTACAATCTCAATATCTTTCCAGACACCGCCTGAAATATATGGCTCATCCTTCAGGATTTCGTCCAGCCTCTCTCTGCCTGATACTTCATAAAGTATCATTGAGCCCCTCATTATCCCATTTTCATCGAGAATGGCTCCGCCGAATAAAAATTCTCCGCTTTTCTTCAATTCCCGGATCTTGTCCAGATGGGCGGGACGAACATTGAGTCTTCTCTCTTCCGCACCGGAATCTTTTCCGTCGCGGGCAATAAGTAAATACTGCTCTTTCATAGAAACTCCTTTCAATTGCTGCCAAATTAGCAATAAATGGCAGAATTCATTACAGTTCCACTCGATTTTATTCACAGGCTCCGGTCTTTTGTATTATCTTTGACTTATAAAAGTTTACAGTGTCTCTATATGGTCCAGAAAATGTTTAATACCGGGATTGCCTTAAGCGGCGGAGGTGCAAGAGGATTTGCGCACGCCGGTGTTCTGAAAGCACTTAACGAAGCCGGCATATACCCCGAGGTAATATCAGGGACAAGTGCCGGTGCTATTGCCGGAGTCCTTTACGCCGACGGCTATAAGCCTGATGAGATACTCGAAATCATGGGTTCACCCCGCTGGCTTGATTTTATGAAACCTTCTGTCGGCAAGACCGGATTACTCGAAATATCGGGTGTACAGAAAAAACTGAAACAGTGCCTGAGAGCAAAAACTTTTGACGAACTGAAATATAAGCTTTTTGTCACTGCAACCGATTTCAATAACGGTCAGGCCGTTTATTTCTCTTCAGGAGATCTGGTAAAATGCGTCATTGCCTCGGCCAGCATACCTGTCCTGTTCAAACCGGTAGTAATTGATAATATCACTTATGTTGACGGCGGGGTTCTTGATAATCTCCCGGTAAAACCTCTCGAAAAGATATGCAGGATAAAAATCGGATCGTATGTAAATCCCACAGGACCGGAAAAAAGTTTCAGCAATCTGATAAAAATTGCTGAAAGAACCTTCCTGCTGAACCTTTCCAGGGAGGTGATCTCCAAGAAAAACAAGTTTGACCTGCTGATTGCGCCTTCCGAACTGATTAAATATCCCCTGCTTGATCCGGAAAAATCGGAGGAAGTGTTCAGGATCGGTTACGAAACCACTGTCAGATTATTGAATTCAACAGACATCGTCGAAAAAATATTGTCAGGAATAGAAAAAACCGGTCAGCCGATGAATGAGTAGAGACGTTCAATTTCTTCTTGCCATAATGAATCTTCCGGCGTTTCCAGAATAAGAGGCATATCATCAAACCTTGGATCATTTACGATCAGCCTGAAAACCTCTTCCCCGAGAAATCCTTTCCCGAGGTTCTCATGCCTGTCAACCCTTGAGGCGTGGTCTTTTTTGGAATCATTGATATGCATTCCCTTAAGGTACTCTAAACCAATTATATTATCAAAATCCTCAAAGGTCCGTTTGAATCCCTCCCCTGTTCTGATTTCATATCCGGCGGTAAAAGCATGACAGGTATCGAAGCATACGCCAACCCTCGATTTATCTTCCACGTGATCTATAATATACCTGATTTGTTCGAAACGGTGACCCAGGTTTGTTCCCTGGCCTGCCGTGTTCTCTATTACCGCTGTCACTCCCTTTGTCTTATCAAGTGAAATATTTATCGATTCGGCAATTGTCCTCAGGCAGCTTTCCTCATCTGTTTTCCCAAGGTGGCTTCCCGGGTGGAAGTTCAGCCTGTCGAGCCCGAGTATTTCACAGCGTCTCATCTCATCCAGAAATGATTCCCTGGATTTTTCAAGAGCTTCTCTTTCAGGATTACCGAGATTTATCAGGTAACTGTCGTGCGGAAGTATCTGGAATGGCCTGAAATTAAGTTTTTCACAATTATCCCTGAATTGTTTTACGGCTTCTTTGGAAAGCGGTTTCGCAAACCATTGTTTCTGGTTCTTTGTAAATAGTGCAAAAGCTTTTGCTCCAATGGCAGCGGCATTTAACGGGGCATTCTGTACACCGCCTTCGGCACTTACATGTGCACCTATGTATTTCATCATGAAATCTTTTAAAGTTTAAAAATAACCCGATCCGTCCCAGCAGTGCATGCAAAGTTTTTCCCTGGGTAAGCCGATAGCCTCAACCAGGTCGTCGAGCCGCTGGTAAAGTAACGAATCAAGTCCAAGGTTTTGGGTTATGCAATCAACCATCTTCCTGTACTTCTCCGAATCAGGATCGGAGTATTCTGCTATGTCTTTGTCTTCACCCCCGAGCTGCCTTATGGCTTTTCTGCCGGCAAGTTCATAGATAGACCTGGACTGTGAAAAGTTCAGGAAAATGCAGGGATAAAGAAGCGGGGGACAGGCTATTCGCATGTGAACTTCTTTTGCTCCCGATTTTCTGAGTTCTTCAGTACACTCTTTTAACTGGGTTCCCCTTACTATACTGTCGTCAAGGAATATTATCTTTTTATCCCTGATAATCTGATCATTTGTAATGAGTTTCATCTTTGCCACCAGGTCTCTCTGGTTCTGGTCCTGTGGCATAAAACTTCTGGGCCATGTAGGGGTATATTTTGAATAAGCCCGTTTATAGGGAAGCTTTTTCTCGTTGCTGTACCCGACTGCATGACCTATCCCCGAATCGGGTATGCCGCAAACAAAGTCTGCTTCGGTTTTGTCCCTTTTTGCTAGAGCTGCACCACACCTGTTACGGCATTCTTCAACATTTATCCCTTCATAATATGATGGCGGATATCCGAAATAAACCCACAGGAATGCACATATCTGCATTTTTTCGGCAGGTTTTTTCAGTTGTGTAATTCCTTCGGCTGTGATAAGAACTATCTCCGAAGGTCCCAGAAAATATTCGGTGGAAAATCCTGTATTTGCAAAAGAACTTGATTCTGTGGCTACAGCAAAAGCCCCTTCCCGTTTTCCTATCACCACGGGTGTTCTTCCCAGTTTGTCCCGGGCGGCAATTATGCCATTTTCCGTAAGGATCAGAAGCGAACAGGATCCCTTGATTCTCCCGAACACATTTTCAATTCCTTCCACAAAGTCATTCTTCTCACAAATCAGTTTCGATACAATTTCGGTCGGATTGATATTACCCTCAAAATGTTCTGTAAAATGTTCCTTTTTATCAAGAAAATATTTTTCGAGATCAAAAATATTAACAAGTCTGCTTACGGTTACTATTGCAAAACGGCCAAGATGGGAATTAAAAACAAGCGGTTGAGGGTCGGTATCGCTGATAATACCTATTCCTGAATTGCTTTCCAGCCCTGCCAGTTCAGATTCAAACTTATTCCTGAAATATGCGTTTTCAATGTTATGGATTGAACGCCAGAAGCCTTTGCCGGCCAGATTAAACACCAGCCCGGCCCGCCTGGTTCCTAGATGTGAATGATAATCTGTACCGTAAAATACCTCGTTTACACAATTATTTCCGGATATGACTCCAAAAAATCCACTCATTCAGAAAGATGATTTTAATTAAACCGTTTTATATCAATAAGCTTGCAAATAACGTTATTTCTTTACCATGAGATCATAAATATAATCGGATATTATTATTTTTACCAGCTCTATAAACAATTTTCTGAAAATGAATGAACCGGGCCGCATAAATAGCGAAAACAGTGAAAGAAAAGCACCTGTTTTTCTGATCTTTTCAACTGTCGTTCTGACTATTATTCTTGCTGTGATGATCTTCAGCTATTTTTCTCAGAAAAACAGGATGGTTGAGATGGAAGCTGTTCTTACTCACGAAAAAGACAGCCTCGCAAACGAACTTAGAAAGCTTATGCACGGGTACGATACGTTAAAAAGCAGCAATGATACCCTTAATGCCCGGCTATTAAAAGAGCGTGAAAGAATACGCCGACTGCTCGAAATAAATGCGTCGAACGTGCAGCTAATAAAAACCTACAGGGCCGAGATAACAACAATGAGGGAAATAATGAAAAGCTATATTGTGCAGATTGACTCCCTCAATACACGGAATAAGCTTCTTAGTGCTGAAAATCAGAATATAAGACAAAAAATTAACCAGGTAGAAAAAACCAATGTTGAACTTGAAAAAGTAAAAGCCGAACTTTCTACCAAGGTGGAAATTGCTTCCGTTATCATGGCAAAAGACATAATTGCAGTTGCCCTGAATAAAAACCGGAAGGAAACAACCAGGACAGACAGGCTTGATAAACTGCGTGTCTGCTTCACCCTTAGGGAGAATCCGATTGCACAGGCAGGTAAAAAAACCGTATATCTCAGAATTATACGCCCCGATCAGCTGGTAATTGCAATAAGTCCGGATAACCTTTTTGATTTCGGTGAAACAAAAATGGTATTCACCGAAAGCCGTAGCGTGGACTATATGAATCAGGATATTGACATGTGCATTTTTGTAGACAACACCGGTGATTTTATCCCGGGTAATTATACTGCCGAACTATACCTCGAAGGAAATATGATAGGGACAACAAAATTCATGCTCACAGGCCGCTGATTCCCTTTGTCAGGAAACCATTATAAACTCCGTAATAATATTGTCCGAGATTACCTTGCCCTGATTGGTCAGTACAAGTCTGTTATCTTCTTTCCTCATTAACCCGTAATTAATAAATCTTGAAGAAAGGTTCATTACATAATCGTAACCTTCTTTTTCGAAATTCTGCTCAATAAAATCCAGGTCCAGTCCCCACATTGTCCTGAGAGAAGTGATAATGTATTCATTAAACCTTTTTCTTGAGTCAAGTTCCTCGTATTCAAAGTAACTTTTACCCTGGTTTACAGCTTTCACATATTTAGCCACACTTTTAATATTCCACTGGCGGGAAATTTTATTGAATGAATGTGCCGACGGGCCGAGCCCCAGATAACTGATCTGCTTCCAGTAATTGCTGTTATGCTCCGAGAACCACCCCTCTTTTCCGAAATTGGAAATCTCATACTGGATAAATCCTGCTTTTCCGGTTTTTTCAACAAGTATTTCAAACTGGGCATTGCTTGTTTCTTCATCTGCTTCTGCCAGTTTTCCGGCTTCCTTCAATTTCCCGAAAGGAGTCCCTGGCTCAATTGTAAGATGATACGCGGAAATATGCTTCAGATCAAAACCCAGCGTAATATCAAGTGTTTCAGACCATAATTCATTGGTCTGGCCAGGGATACCATAAATCAGGTCTGCCGAAATATTTTCAAATCCTGCTTTTAATGCATTCTCAATAGCTTCTGCCGATTGTTCCGCCGTATGTCTTCTCCTGAGAAATTTCAGAATTTTTTCGTCCCACGACTGTATTCCGTAACTGAGCCTTGTAAATCCCGCTTTTTTCAAGTTTTTCAGGTATCCGGTATTTACATCATCCGGATTCAGCTCAATAGTAATTTCGGGATTACCGGTAACCGGAAATAGTTTCCGCAGCCTGTTCAGAATCAAATCCAGAAGTTCAACCGGAAGCACCGACGGTGTTCCACCCCCGAAATAAATAGTAGATACTGATTCCCCTCCCAGGTAATCTCTTCTCTGATCAGCTTCCTTAAGAAGCGCTTCAACAAAGGTATCATGCCCGTCGCTTTCAACAATACTGTAAAAGTCACAGTACGGGCAGATGGTTTTGCAAAACGGTATGTGTATATATATCCCTGCCATTAATTTCCTGCATTAAATTTAAAAATTTATTCCCTTTCAGCATCAATTGTTATTTTTACAATCATGAAATTCATAAGAAATAATATCCTTTCTATTCTTATGGCTCTGGCAATAATAACCGCGAGCTTTATCAATCCTTCGGAACTTGGTAAAATAAAACTGTTAAAAGTACACGGAGCCGATAAAATCATTCATGCCTTAATGTACTTTTCATTTACTTTCACCATGTTTTACGAAAACCGGAGAAAGCTTTTCCGCAAACGAAATTATTTCTATCTCGGCCTCATTCCGGTGATATTCGGCCTGATAATAGAGGTTCTGCAACCTCTTGTTACAAAAACAAGAAGCGGAGAAATTTATGACGAACTTTTCAATCTCGCAGGAATATTTCTTGCAATGTTGTCATGGTATCTTATCATGAGCCCGGAAAAAAATTCAAAAAATAATGTTTTCCGAACCTGACTCATTTTTTACAAGATCACGAATCGATGTGTTTTTGAACAGTTCCGTTATTTCATCCCTTATCCTTGTAAATTCATTGTGAACCGGACAAAGTTTTCCTTCCGATTCACACGACCTGTTGTGTATAACGCAGGTCTGGAAAAAATCGTCACCGTCAATAATCAGTATTACGTCAAATAATGATACCTGGCCGGGATCCTTAAGGAATACGAAACCGCCATGCGGGCCTTTTGATGACTTAAGTATTTTATTCTTAACAAGCTGCTGTAAAACTTTTGACAGAAAAGGGGTCGGAAGATTGAGATCTTCCGAAATCTTTTTTATTCCAATGATCTTTTTTCCGTCAGATCTTCCGGCAATATATGAAAGCGCCCTGATACCATATTTACAGGTATTCGATAACATTCAGTTACTCTTTAAGGGTATTTTCAATATTCGTCTCAGATGTCTGCCTCCTTCAAATTCGGTTGACAGAAAAGTCCGAACCATCAGTATAGCCTCAGGTTCCGAAATATATCTCCCGGGAAGTGCACATATATTTGCGTCATTATGTGCTCTTGCAAGTCTGGCAATCTCTTCATTCCAGCAAAGGGCGCTTCTGATTCCCTGATGTTTGTTTACCGTCATATTTATTCCGTTCCCTGTACCGCAAATGGATATTCCCAGTCTGCACTCCCCCGATAATACTGCCGTTGCCAGCAAATGTGCATATTCAGGATAATCTGAACTTTCGTCATTGTATGCGCCAAAATCCTTAAAATCTATATTATTTTTTCTGAAATAATCTATTATCCTGCATTTAAGAAAATACCCCGCGTGGTCAGAAGCAATCCCTATTGTCGTTTTTTCCACCTTAATGACTGATTCGTTCATAAATCCGTAATCGCCCAAAGGTATATACCATTGATAAAATATTCAAATTTTATTTTTAATCCGCTGCTGTTAATATTGATATTAAAAGTTGTTTAAAAACTTTCATTTTTGCTTTATACCAACCAATTTTTGATTCTTCACGGAAATTATGATTTTATTTCAATATTCTTTCTGACATTTATGAACACCAGAAACCGTAAATTTGTTTTTTATATTATGAATATTTTTTTAAGTTAACAATTGTTTATTTCTTGTGTAAAAATTTGATTTTCAGAATTGGTATGTTTTTTGTCATGTTAATAAAGCGTTGCATAAAATATGAATAAATTAATATTGTCTTTAACCATAAAATTTTTTAACACTATTAACAGGATATCATATTACTCATAAAAATTAAATTTACTTTTTATTTGATATTAATGTGGAAAGTAAATAAGTTGAAAACTAATGGAAATTTCAGATTACATATTTGAAATTAATAAACTCAGGTCTAAAAAGAATGCTGTAATACTGGCTCATTATTATCAGACCGGTGACATACAGGATATAGCTGATCATATTGGCGACAGTCTGGAGCTGGCCAGAAGAGCCAGGATGACTGATGCACAGATAATTGTTCTTGCAGGTGTAAAATTTATGGCCGAAACAGCAAAAATACTTTCACCACAGAAAAAGGTACTTATTCCTGATACCGAAGCAGGCTGTTCACTTGCCGATTCGTGCAAACCCGAAGAATTTAAGAAATTTATAAATGACAATCCCGGTCGTACTGTGGTTACATATGTAAATACAACAGCTGAAATAAAAGCATTGTCTGACATAATCTGTACTTCATCAAATGCACTGAAAATTATTGAGTCTTTGCCTCCCGGGGAAAAAATAATATTTGCACCAGACAGAAATCTTGGAAATTACATAAAAAGCAAAACCACAAGAGACATAATAGTATGGGAAGGAACCTGTCATGTTCATGAGGCATTTTCCCTTGAAGGTATAATTAAGTTAAAAGAAGAATTTCAATCTGCTAAAATCATTGTACATCCTGAATGTGAACTGCCTGTAAGAATGGTGGCCGACTTTATAGGATCAACTTCGGCACTTCTGAATTATACAAAACAAAGCAGTGAAAAAGTTTTTATCGTTGCAACCGAACCAGGTATCTTCCATCAGATGATCAAATTCAATCCGGACAAAAAATTTATTCCTGTTCCGCCAAAAGATTCAACATGTGCATGCAGTGAATGTAATTTTATGAAACTGATTACAATAAAAAAAATATATGAATCTTTGCGGGATGAAAAGTTTGAAATAATCCTTGAAGAAGAGCTGATGGAAAAAGCAGCGAAACCTTTGGTAAGGATGATGGAAATCTCGGAAAAACTTAATATTTGATAATGAGCAGGTTAGGTTGGGTTTTATTTTTTATTTTTATTACGGGAAATTTATTCGCACAAAATACCGAAACACTTCCTGACGGCTATCATATTTTCCGTTATCCGAACGGAAGCATATCAGGTGAAGGTTTAATAAGAAACGGAAAACCTGACGGTTACTGGAAAAGTTATTATGTAACAGGAGTATTAAAATCGGAAGGGAAAAGAAACAATTTCCTGCTTGACAGTATATGGGTCTTTTATGACCAGGTGGGCGATACAATTGAAAAAATAAGCTACCTCTACGGTAAAAAGAATGGTTATTACCTGAAATATAAAAAGGATCCGGCATACGGTGTTTACATATTTTCAAAGGAACTTTTTGCAGGAGATAAAAAGGAAGGAACGGCATATATCTATTATCCCGACGGCAAGGTCCGGCAGGTAATAAATTACAGGAATGGTAAAAAAGAGGGTCTTTCGAAAGAATATGATCAAAACGGACAGATTATTAACCTGCTGGAATACAGTAATGATTTTCTTGTAAGCAGGGAAAAAATAAACAGCAGGGATGCTTCAGGCTTAAGACAGGGTATCTGGAAGGAATTCTATGCAAATGGCGCTGTAAAAGCCGAATATTCTTACAGAAACGATCTTCTTCATGGATATTATAAAGAATACGACACAAAAGGCAACCTGACTCTTACAATGTTGTATGAAAACGGAAGAATAGTAAAATCAAACGTTGAAGATACTCCCGATATAGAAATAGTAAATCGTTACGATCAGTCAGGAAAACTTATTTACAGCGGACCTTACAGAAATCAGGTCCCTGTGGGAACACACAGGGAATACTCCGACGGCAGGGTAATTAACGCGAAGATTTACAGCGATAACGGAGTTCTGATTTCTGAAGGAATAGTTGATGAATCCGGAAACAGAAACGGAGCCTGGAAAGATTTCTTTCCCGATGGTAAAATAAACGCTGAAGGACAATACACCGATAACAGAAAAACAGGAGTCTGGAAATTTTATAACGGAGAGGGAAAAATTGAACAGACGGGTTCATTTTTAAATGACAGACCAAACGGACTCTGGAAATGGTATTATGAAAACGGTTCTATCTTAAGGGAGGAAGAATATTTCCAGGGTCAGAGGGATGGAATGTATACCGAATATTCAAGAGCCGGCGATATAATTGCCCAGGGACAATATTCAGACGGAGAAAGAAACGGCGAATGGATATTCAGATCAGGAGAGTCAGCTGAAGAGGGAAAGTTTATTATGGGTCTGCGGGATGGTCTGTGGAAATCATATTATCCTGACGGAAAATTGAGATATAAAGGAAATTATGTGCAGGGAAATGCCGATGGCCTGCATGTATACTATTACGACAACGGCAGGGTGAAAGAGGAGCGATATTACCGTAATGGGATAAGAGAAAAAACATGGAAAAAATACAACGAGGATGGTTCGGTTTTCCTTACCATTTCTTACAGAAATGACATGGAAGTAAGCATTAACGGAATAAGAATCAGACTTCCCGAAAGCGATGTAAAACTTATAAAATAGTAACGGCATAATGGATAAAATCTCTGTCAGGAAAGATAACCTGGACATTAATGAAAGAGAATTTGAGAAACAATTGCGGCCTCTTTCCTTCAGGGATTTTAAAGGTCAAAATCAGATAATAGATAATCTGCGCATTTTTGTTACTGCCGCAAAACAAAGAAAAGAAGCACTTGACCACGTCTTGCTCCATGGTCCTCCCGGTCTTGGTAAAACAACTCTTGCTGCCATAATCGCAAATGAAATGGGTTCGGGAATGAAAACTACTTCCGGACCTGTTCTTGACAAACCCGGAGACCTTGCAGGCCTCCTTACCAGCCTGCAGGACGGAGACATTCTTTTTATTGACGAAATTCACCGCCTGAGCCCGGTAGTTGAAGAATATCTTTATGCTGCAATGGAAGATTACAGAATCGATATAATGATCGATAAAGGGCCCAGCGCCAGATCAGTGCAGCTTTCACTGAACAAATTTACCCTTGTTGGTGCCACCACTCGATCCGGCCTGCTTACAAGCCCCCTCAGGGCCAGGTTTGGAATAAAATTCCTGTTCGATTATTACGACTGCGATGTTCTTTCCTGGATTGTTAAAAGATCCGCGGGTATTCTTAATGTCAAAATAGATGAAGCCGCAGCTGTTGAAATTGCTTCACGCAGCAGGGGAACGCCAAGAATAGCAAATGCTCTGCTGAGAAGAGTACGCGATTTTGCACAGGTTAAAGGAAGCGGTAAAATTGATATCGGGATCACTAAAACTGCCTTGACGGCTCTTAATATTGACAGTAAAGGCCTGGATGAAATGGACAACAGAATCCTGACCGTAATAATCGATAAATTCAGAGGCGGACCTGTCGGGTTAAATACCATTGCAACTGCAGTAGGCGAAGAGAGCGGAACAATTGAAGAGGTATATGAACCTTTTCTTATTAAGGAAGGTTATCTTAAAAGAACACCTCGTGGCCGTGAGGCAACAGAAAGAGCATTCTCACACCTGGGAAAAATTAATCAGATGAAAACAGGAAATACCCTGTTTTAGCCATCAGAAGTTACTGAGTTTTTCCAGCCCCTTAAGATTCAGAATAATTATTTTCCTCCCCGAAAGATCCACAAGCCGGTCAGATTTAAACTCTGATAGCAGACGGATTACCGATTCTGTAGCTGTTCCTACAATATTTGCAAGTTCCTCGCGGGTAAGGCTTATTTTAAGCTGATTATTCTCATCAATGCCAAAATCGGCAACAAGCTTAAGCAAAACCTCTGCCAGTCTTTCCCTTACGGTTTTCTGAGCTATATCGATAATATATGAATTGGCTTCCCCGAGCTCCTCACATATCAGCTTTACAAGATCAAGGGCAAAATTCGGATTTTTCTTAACCAGCGTGGAAAGTATTTCGGAAGGGAAAAAGCAGGTGTAAGCTTCTTCGAGGACCTTTGCTGTGGTACATGCCGGTTCATTGCTTAAAACACTCCTGTATGCAATGATATCTCCCGGCTTGGCAAAACGGATAATCTGCTCCTTTCCGTCAGGCCCGGTTTTGAATACTTTTATTATGCCCTTGTTAATACAGTAAAATCCGCTTATCCGGCTGCCTTCCTGGTAAAGAACAGCACCCTTTTTAAAGACCCGGAATTCTTTCAGGTAATTTAATTCATCAGCTTCATCCTTTGTAAGATGCTTGAAAATGGAATTTATCTCAAAAGCACATTTATTACAGAACGGGACCGGTATTTCAGGATGGCTCATAATGGTTTGATTTATAAAAATCTTCCGGATAACGTGAATAAAATGATTTTCAATATATAAACAAAGTTAAATAATAAATTGTTTAATGTGCAGTTAAATAGCGGCGGAGAACTGTTCAAGAAACCTTACGTCATTTTCAAAATAGAGCCGGAGATCATTTACCTGATATTTAAGCATCGCCTGCCTTTCTATACCCATTCCAAAGGCAAAACCGGAATACTTTTTACTGTCTATGCCACAGTTTTCCAGCACGTTTGGATGAACCATTCCGCATCCTAAAATTTCGAGCCAACCGGTGTATTTGCAGACATTGCATCCGCGGCCCCCGCAGATCCTGCAGCTTACATCCATTTCACCTGAAGGCTCGGTAAAAGGGAAATATGAAGGCCGCAGCCTTATACGGGTGTTCCTGCCATACATTTCAACAGCAAAATAAAAAAGAGTCTGACGCAAATCGGCAAATGATACATTCCTGTCTATGTAAAGACCTTCTACCTGGTGGAAAATACAATGCGCCCTTGCTGATACGGCTTCGTTACGGAAAACTCTTCCCGGAGAAATAGTCCTGATTGGAGGAGGAGTCGACTGCATTACCCTTACCTGTACAGATGAAGTGTGGGTACGGAGAAGGATATCGTCAGGCTTTGATTCTTCCTCCGAAAGCCTGGAAATGTAAAAAGTATCCTGCATATCTCTTGCAGGATGCTCAGGAGCAAAATTTAGCTTCGTAAATACATGATCATCATCCTCAATTTCAGGTCCTTCGGATATGGTAAATCCTATGCGGCTGAAAATATCAATGATTTCATTTTTTACAAGCGTGACCGGATGACGTGAACCGTAAAATAACGGATATCCGGGTCGTGTGTAATCTTCTTTAAGGCTTTTTTGAACTGTCTTATTCATAGCGCTTTCCTTCAGAACAGCCAGTTTTGACAAAGCCTCTTCCTTTAGAAGATTCAGGAGATTGCCGGTCTCTCTTTTACGATCGGGAGGGAGATCCCTGAATTCATCAAAAAGAGCAGAAATCAGACCTTTTTTGCTCAGATATTTCAACCGGAATTCCTCAGGGTCTGAACCTGGCGTAATGACAGAAATTTCCTCTCTTAATTTACTGATCTTGTCAAGCATCTGTAATCTATTTTTCCGATATTCTTGCCTTGATTATTCTGATATCCTCAAGTGGCTTATCCCGGTTATCGGTAGCCACTGCAGCTATTTTATCAACTATTTCAATGCCGCTGACCACTTTTCCGAAAACAGTATATGTCTGGTCAAGACGGGGCACCCCCCCAAGTGTTTTGTAAACATCTCTTTGTAACTGAGGTATCCTGTAAGGAGCAGAAGCAGAAAATATATCGTAAAGTCTTAAGGATGCGATTTCCTGAAGTTCCTGCTCAGAAAGGGTTTTTCCGGCATTTTTTATGCTGTCGGAAACATTTCGGAATGTCCTTATAAAAAGAAGCTGATTTATCGACCTGTTGATTATTTCTTCTGCCTGATCGAGCTCGGAATCGTTAAGTACACGACCCTGAACTATGTAAAATTGGGTGCCGGACGAGCGCATTTCGGGGTTAACATCATTTCCCATTCTTGCGGCTGCAATTACACCTTTATGATGGAAGAGCGAAGGAACTATTTCTGCAGGAATTGTATAACTGGCAAGAGTATCTGAACCGGCTGCGGGTTGCGGAACCCTGGTTGAAACATCACCGGCCTGTATCATAAAATTGTTAATTACCCTGTGAAATAAAATTCCGTCATAATAACCGGACTTTACAAGTTTCAGAAAATTTGATTTATGAAGTGGCGTTGAATCCGATAACTCTATTTTGATATCACCGAATGTTGTAGTCAGAATTACATAATTTTCCGGATGTGCTTTGTTGCAGGCAGCTAATAAGATTAAAAGGCATGCGCTGAAAAGATATATTAAATTATTTTGCCTTTTTCTCATATCTGATGAAATATGTTAATAATATGATAAATTACAGAATGCAAAGATATTTAACTTTGAACGATGATTGCAGGTTTCAAAATTAAATCTGCAATTATAGTGATGATTTTGATAAGATATGGAAGAAAAATTATCTGAAGAGTGAAGGAGATCAGACAGCTGGCAGGGCAGACCGTTATTTACGGGCTTGGTACAATTGTGCCTAGATTTCTGAACTATGGGATTCTTACATTCATGTATACCAGGATATTTCCGAAAGAGGAATATGGAATTATTACAGAACTGTATGCATGGATGGTCCTTTTTCAGATAATCCTTACTTACGGGATGGAAACAGGATTCTTCAGGTTTTCACAAAATCAGGATGAGTACAAAAAAGTCTACAGTACCACTTTGATAAGTCTGTTGATTACGTCCAGCCTCTTTTTAATACTTACAAATGTTTTTATAAAACCCTTTTCGGAATTCCTGAAGTATGAAAATAACAGGGAATATATCAGGATGTTTACAGCCATTCTTGCCATTGATGCATTCTCTGCAATTCCGTTTGCACGGTTAAGAAGGCATAACAAGGCTAAAACATTCAGTATTATAAAAATACTGAACGTTGTTATAACTATAGTTGTTGTAATTTTCTTTCTTGTTATTGCTCCGCATATTAACTCCGGAAGTAAACAACTGCCTGGTTGGTTATATAACCCCGGTTTTGGTGTTGGCTATGTATTTTTAGCTAACCTGGCGGGTAGCCTGTGTACTATGTTAATGTTATTGCCGTGGATTATAGACATAAAACCGGAATTTGACAGGGAAATACTCAAAAAAATGCTAGGCTATTCTCTGCCACTGCTTGTTGCCGGACTGGCCGGATCGATCAATGATGCTATTGACAAACTTATGCTCCGGAGAATAATCGGAGAGGAAAATGGTTTATATACAGTGGGGGAATACGGTGCCGGGTATAAAATAGGAGTGCTTATGGCCCTTTTTGTGCAGATGTTCAGGTTCGCTGCAGAACCGTTTTTCTTTGAGAGAGCCGGCAAGGCTGATGCTAAAAAGACATACGCTGAAGTAATGAAATACTTTATAATAGCTATGCTGATAGTATTTCTTGGACTGAATCTTTACAAATCTGGTATTCAGTATATTCTTGGAAGAGATTACCGAAATTCACTTGTGGTGGTCCCGATGATCAGCATGGCATATCTGCTTTACGGAATTTATATGAATCACAGTATATGGTATAAAATTAACAACCTGACCAGGTACGGCATTTATATAACTCTGATGGGTGCAGCGGTTACAATAGCCATTAACGCTCTTTTTATTCCGGCATATGGATATATGGCATCCGCATGGGCCCATGTGTTTTCTTATCTGACAATGATTATCGCATCGTTTATCTTCGCATCAAAGCATTATAAAGTAGAATATCAGATAAGCAGGCTGATTCCGTATTTTATAATGGCAATTCTTATGGTAGCTTTTGCAGAATTATTCCAATACAAAACAATTGTATCCGAAATAGCAGTCAATACTGTGTTTTTGATTGTTTTCATTGCATTTGCACAGTATAAAGACAAATTGATAAGTAAGATTTTAAACAGGTGAGACCGGTGCAAACAATAACGAAAGAGGACCGAAAATGCTGAAGTACAATATTTATTTATTGGTTTTCTTAATTACGGTAACTTGTGCCTGCACCAGGAGAGCTTTTGTGACTGGCGACGGCAGCTTTGATGATAAAACTGGCGGTAAGGATGAATTTAATTATTATTATTCTGAAGGTTTGAGGTTGAAATTACTCGGTGAAAAAGCCGAGGCGCTTAAATGTTTTGAAAAATGTGTTGCAATAAATCCTGAGAGCGACGCCGCTTTTTTTCAGATAGGTCAGGTGCTTATAATGGCCGGAAAATCTGAAAAGGCTACTGAATATTTTAAGAAAGCCTTTGCACTGGACAAAAACAACAAATGGTACCCTGTTATGCTGATGAGGATTTATGAACAGGCCGGTATTACAGACAGCATGCATTATTACCTGACAAAAAGTATTGAGCTTGATCCGGAAAATTATGAACTGGCTATTAAAGCGGCAGAATTGTACGGTGCGAGAGGAGAAATAAAAATGGCCGGAGATTTGCTTAAACAAATAATTGATAAATATGGTCTTGATGAAAGAAACGGTCTGATACTGGTTAAAAGCTATCTTGAGGAGAAAAACTATGCTAAAGCTGAAAGTATAGCTAGAGACCTTGTGGAGATGTTCCCTCAGGAATCATTTTTTAAGACTGTGCTGGCAGAAATATATGGCAAAATGAACCAGATGGGAAAAGCTCTTGATATATTCAAAAAGCTTCTGAAGGAGCAACCCGGTGATTCAAAAGTACTTTTGTGGTATGGAAATTTTTTAATTGACAACGAAGAGTTTAAACTTTTTTTTGAGGAGGCCGGAAATATTATAAAAGATCCTGGAATTACAGAGAGTGATAAACTGAGCCTCGTTCTGCGATTATTTGATAATCAGAAAGTCTTAAATGATTACGGAAAGAATTGCGAAGATGTAATATCAAAAATTGAAAACGCTTATCCCTTAAGTCAGCCTGTTTCGCTTTTAAGAGCAGCTTATTATGAAAAAACAGGTGAAGAAAAAAAGCTGGAAGAATATCTGAAAAGTTTAATATTAAAAGACAGACGGAATTATTTTGCATGGGAAAAATTAATCATTTTTTATGCGGACAGATCAGACTGGGATAATTTATACAATTATGCCGGAGAATGCTCAAAGGAATTCAATATGTCCTATACCGCAAAAATACTGTTTGCAAATGCTGCGCTGGAAAAAGGAGAATACAAGGTTGCAATCAGTGAGGCAAACAAGGCCAGGATACTCGCGGGAGACATGAAAGAGGCAATTATTCAGGCCGAAATGATAGAGGCAGATGCAAGATACAGAAGCGGTGATTTGGAAAAAGCTTTCAGCATATTTGAAGAACTTATAGAAAAGGATCCTGATAATAATACTGTTTTAAACAATTATGCATACTACCTTGCTGAAAAAGAACAGAAGCTGGAGCTGGCCATGAATATGATAGAGAAAGTTATAGCTGCTGAACCTGAAAACAATACATTTCTTGATACTTATGCCTGGGTATTGTTTAAAAATGGTAAAAGCAAAAAGGCTCTTAAGATTATGCTTGAAATATTAAATAAGGAGAACAGCCTGGATGCCGAATATTATGAACACACCGGATATATTTACCAGAAACTTGGAAAATGCAGGGAGGCTGTTAAAATGTGGGAAAAAGCGATTGAAACAGATAACAGAAAAGGCGAACTGATTAACATGATTGAAAAGTGCAGAAAATAAAAGGATTAATAAGCTGTATTAATTTGATGTGTTTTATTCTTGCAGGTTGCGGAAGTGCCGGGATCACTTCCCGCAGTGAATCCGATTGCCTGAAACCCGATGAAATATTAAAAGAGACAATTAAGGGTAATATAAGTGAATACGGATTTTATATACAAAAGGGAAAGATTACAATTCTGGATGGAAATAAAAAAACAGACCTCCTGTTTACAATGAAATATACAAGAGGTGAAAACTATCTTGTGTCAATCAGAAGCCTTACAGGAATAGAGGCAATGCGTGTACTATTGACAAAAGATACAATTCTGGTTAATGACAGAATTAACAGGCAGGTTCTTTACGGTGAATCAGAGGACTTCAGAAGAATTTCCGGAATACCGGCCGGTATTTTAAAAATCTGCGTCGGAGATCTGGCCGGCAATAATATACGAATAACAGAAAATGAAAAGGTAAAACCTGGAGCAATCAGCATATCAAGCTTTTACTATGGGATAAATTTAAAATCTGCAATAGACTGTAAGTTGAAAAAGGTTATTAAAACCAGGCTATTTACAGATGATTATGAGGACTTACTTGAAATAAATTATTCGGATTTCAGGGGAAATAATTTACTTCTGCCGGGTAAGGCCGGGATTGTCGATTCTAAAAGAAATGTAAAAATAAAAATAGAAATAAAGAAATTCATTGTTCCCTGGTATGGGGATCTGGACTTTATTCCCGGAACAAACTTCACTCTAAAGAGGATATGAAAAAGATCTGTTTTGTCTGGTTCATATTGGTTTTATCAATTATTAGTCTTTCAGGTCAAAGCAGAAAGGAACTTGAAGAGCAGAGAAAAAAAACACTTCAGGAAATTGAATATGTCGGCAATCTGATAAAACAGACTGAAAAACAAAAAATAACAGGATTAAATGAACTTAAAGTATTGGGAAACAAAGTTGAATTGCATGAAAGAGTAATCAGCAATTTAAAGGAAGAGGCTGATCTGCTCCGGATGAGGGTTGAACTAAATAATCTTGCAATCAGCTTAATGGAATCGGATCTGGAAACTATAAAAAAAGAATACGAAAAGGCAATCCTGAATGCATTTAAAGCATCAAAAGGTTATCCTTATATAGTTTATGTGTTATCAGCCAGGGATTTTAACCAGGGATACAGGAGAATGAAATATATTCAGGATGTTAGCAGATACAGAAGAAATGAAGCTGAACTTATTGCCGATCTGAAAAAACAGATAGAAAAAACTAAAATAAAATTGTATGAAGACTTTGCTGCATTAAACTCTCTGAGGCTGGACGAGGAAAAACAGAGAAATATTTTAAAAGTGGAGCAGGAGAAGAAAAGAAGAATGATTAACACGCTGTCAGGAAAAGAAAGGCAACTAAGGGCGGAACTTGAAGCAAAAAGAAAAATAGCGGTAAGAATTGAAAATGAAATAAACAAAATTATAGAGGAAGAAAGAAAGAAAAGTTCCGGAACTGAAATGACACCGGAAATGAAACTGATTAGTTCCAATTTTGCGGGGAATAAAGGAAGACTGCCATGGCCTGTGGAAAAGGGTGTTATAACATCCCAGTTTGGCCTTCAGCAACACAAGGAACTGTCCTTTGTTAAGCAAAATAACCCCGGAATTGAAATAACAAGCAATGGAAAGGTTAAAGTAAGAAGTGTTTTTAACGGAGAAATAGCCAGGGTTTTAACGATAAGCGGGGAGAACATGGCTGTTATTATTAAACATGGAAACTATTTTACTGTATATCAGAATATTATAAACATAACTGTTAAACCGGGACAAACTGTGGATATCAAGCAGGAGATTGGCGAAGTATATTGTGATGAAAGTAAAGGCAATAAGTCAATATTGAAATTTATGATTTTCCGTGATAAGGAAAAACTTAATCCGGAAGAATGGCTGGCAAAAAACTAATGAAATATGAAACCTTTTTGACAAAAGAACAGTATAAAATAAGAATGAAGAAAAGTAAATGGAAGAAAAGCTCACTATTAAGTCTGATTTGAATAGCATCAGGCAAGTGGAAAAGATGATCGATGATCTGAGTACTAAACTGGGAGTTGAAAAAAATAACTATGGAAAAATTATGGTGGCAGCAATGGAAGCTGTTAATAATGCTGTAATCCATGGAAATAAAGGAAATAGTGAGAAAAAGGTTTTTATTGAGTTGAAGTACGAAAACAAACAACTTATAATATCGGTTGAAGACCAGGGGGAAGGATTCAGTTATAATGATATACCAGATCCGACAGCCCCGGAAAACATAGAAAAACTTACAGGAAGGGGCGTTTTTCTGATGAGAAAACTCGCAGACGAGGTTAAATTTAATGAAAAAGGGAATAAGGTTATACTGATATTCAATAATGTTGAAAATTGAGTATACATTTTTATAACAGGGGAATTAAATTCAGGCTTAAGGAAAGCAGAAAAGTAAAAGAGCTGATAATTGAGGTCATCAGGAGCAGAAATAAGGAACCGGGTGACCTTAATTATATTTTTACGGGTACCAGGTATATAAAGGAACTAAACAGGAAATATCTGAATCATGATTATCCGACTGACGTGATCAGCTTTTCATATGGAGAAAATATTTTTGTTTCCGGAGATGTTTATTTAGGTCTAAATGCAGTTAAAAACAACAGCAAAATTTATAAGGTAAAATATGAAAACGAAATATTAAGAGTCATTATACACGGTACCTTGCATTTAATGGGCTATAATGATTATTCCGAAGGGCAGAGAAGATATATGAGAGGTCTTGAAAACAAATGGCTGAAAATAGCAGAGAAGAAATATGGAATTCAAATATGATGTAATCGTTATCGGAGGAGGACACGCAGGCTGTGAGGCAGCCAGGATTGCTGCAGTTTTAGGGGCTAGAACTGTTCTTGTCACAATGGACCTGACAAAGCTTGCACAGATGTCATGCAATCCTGCAATGGGGGGTGTTGCAAAAGGCCAGATAATACGGGAAATTGATGCACTGGGAGGGATGAGTGGTATTGTTACAGACAGGTCAATGATACAGTTCAGAATGCTGAACAGATCAAAGGGTCCGGCAATGTGGAGCCCAAGGGCTCAATGCGACAGAATGCTTTTTTCAAGAGAATGGAGAAAAAACCTTGAAAATACTGAAAACCTTTACCTCTGGCAGGAACCTGTTGTAAAATTGATTATTGAAGAAGGTAAGGTTCAGGGAGTAGAAACAGCATTTGGAACCAGGTTTTTGGGAAAGGCAGTAATACTTACAAGCGGCACATTTCTGAACGGATTAATGCATGTAGGTATGAAAAATTTCCAGGGAGGCAGATCCGGCGACATGGCTTCTGTAGGGATAAGTGAGCAGCTAAAAAAGATTGGTTTTAAGGTAGAAAGACTGAAGACAGGAACAAGTGCAAGGGTTGATGGTCGCAGTATTGATTTTAAAAAGATGACGGAGCAAAAGGGTGACGGAGAGGGTAGAGCCTTTTCTTATATGCACGATAATGTTATGATTGAAGATGAGAAAAGCTGCTTTATAACATACACAAACGAAGAGGTTCACAATGAGTTAAGGAAGGGACTTGAGTTCAGCCCGCTGTTTAAGGGAATTATAAAAGGCAGGGGTCCCAGATACTGCCCAAGCGTAGAGGATAAAATTGTTACATTCAGGGAAAAGGAAAAACATCAGTTATTTATAGAACCTGAAGGAAGAGAAACAAATGAATATTATATAAACGGTTTTGCAAGCAGCCTTCCGCTGGAGGTTCAGCTAAATGCCCTGAGAAAAGTTGAAGGACTGGAAAATGTGGAAATATACAGGCCGGGATATGCAATTGAATATGATTATTTTCAGCCGACTCAACTGAAACATACACTGGAGACAAAAAGAATCGAAGGCTTGTATTTTGCCGGACAGGTTAACGGCACAACAGGGTATGAGGAAGCGGCAGCCCAGGGATTAATGGCAGGAATTAATGCAGTGCAAAAAATTAAAGGCGAAAAGGAATTTATTCTCACACGTGACGAAGCATATATAGGGGTGCTGATCGATGATCTGGTTATAAAAGGCGTTGACGAACCCTACAGAATGTTCACGTCGAGAGCTGAATACAGAATTCTTCTGAGGCAGGATAATGCTGATGAAAGGCTTACGAAGAAAGGTTATGAAATAGGCACTGTTAATAAGGAAAGAATAGAAAGACTTAGGGAAAAAGAGGAAATGGTGAATGAAATTGTTGAGCTGCTTAAAAAAGAATCGGTGGATCCCGCAGAAATTAATGATTTCTTAAAGAAAAAAGAAACAACACCAATTAGCCAGAAAACAAAAGCTGTAAATGTAGTTCTCCGGCCTCAGGTTACGCTGGAAGAGGTTTTGAACAGAATGAAAAAGACAAAAGGACTTAAAGTCTTCGCATCTGGCAGAAAAGATGAAATTCTGGAGTGCGCAGAAATAAAAATAAAATACGAAGGATATATAAAAAGAGAAAAGCAAATTGCCGAAAAGATTAAAAGACTTGAAGAGCTTAAAATACCCGAAGATATAAAATATGAAGAACTGCTATCCATTTCTACCGAAGGAAGGCAGAAACTAAATAAAATCAAGCCCTCATCAATTGGCCAGGCGAGCAGGATCAGCGGTGTATCACCGGCAGACATAAATGTTCTATTGATGTATTTGGGAAGGTAGATGTTCCACGTGGAACAAATTTTTAATTTTAATTATGAAAATAAAAGGTAATATCGTAGATATCTTCAAGAAAGAGATTTACTCTGCAGATATAATCATAGATGGTAGCAAGATTATGGATATCAGAAGGGCAAATGGCGGTGAAAACTATATTCTGCCGGGCCTGATAGATGCACATATTCATATTGAAAGCTCAATGTGTACTCCGGGAGCATTTGCAGCAGAGGCTGTTTCACGTGGAACAACTGCCGTTGTTTCAGATCCTCATGAAATAGCTAATGTACTTGGTATAGAGGGAGTTAAATTTATGATTGAAGATTCACGGAAAGTACCTCTTAAATTCTTCTTCGGAGCCCCCTCATGCGTGCCTGCAACAAATTTTGAAACTTCCGGTGCATCAATCGGACCAGACGAAACAAACCAGCTCCTGAGAATGCCTGAAATAAAATATCTTGCCGAAATGATGAATTTCCCGGGAGTTATTTACGGAGAGAACCAGGTGCTGGCTAAAATTGAGCTGGCAAAAAAACACGGTAAACCGGCAGACGGCCATGCTCCGGGACTCACAGGTGAAAATCTGAAAAAGTATGTCCGGGCGGGAATTTCAACCGACCATGAATGCATATCGATTCAGGAGGCCAGGGAAAAACTAGAGCTGGGCATGAAAATTCTCATTAGGGAAGGCAGTGCCGCCAGAAATCTTGATTCCCTGAAAGACCTCCTAAGAACAAACTCTGACATGGTAATGCTATGCAGCGACGACCTGCATCCTGAAATGCTTTTGCAGAGGCATATTGATAAATTGATTGCAAGGCTTGTCAGGGAAGGATTTAACCTTTTTGATATCATAAGATCCTGTACTTTAAACCCGGCAATACATTATGGACTGGAAGCGGGACTGCTTAGGCCGGGAGATCCGGCAGATTTGGTAATTGTTGATAATCCCCGCGATATGAATGTCATCGAAACATGGATAAACGGAAAAAAGGTTTATGACAGGGGAAAAGTTCTTTTTAACTATTCGGGCACTATCCCGGCTAATAATTTCAATTGCTCGGAAATTTCAGCAGAAAGCATTAAAATCAAGCCTTCCGGAAAATACATGAGAATAATTGAAGCCTTTGAAGGGCAGCTTGTAACAGGAGAGAAAATAGAAACAATAAGCAGTAATAAAAAATTCGTCGATGCAGATCCCTCAGAAGATATTCTGAAAATCGTAGTCAAGGACCGGTATAAAGACTCTCCTCCGGCTGTCGGATTCATTAAGGGATTCGGTCTTAAGGAAGGAGCCATGGCATCATCGGTGGCTCACGACAGCCATAACATAATATGTGTGGGCGTAAACGACAACGATATAATCCCGGCTATAAATGAAATAATAAGGGGTAAAGGCGGACTTGCCCTTGCCACAAATGGCAGAGTTGATTATCTTCCTTTACCAGTGGCTGGAATAATGTCTGATAAACCTGTCAGGGAAATTGCAGAAATTTATCAGAAACTTACTCTTTTGGCCGGAGAGAAGGGTTGCAGGCTTCAGGCTCCTTTTATGACGCTTTCATTCATGGCTCTTCTCGTAATCCCTGAATTGAAAATCGGCGACAAGGGCCTGTTTGACGGCCGCAAGTTCAGATTTGTTCCCCTTATGTTTGACTGAACGAAAGTGCCGGAAAAACAAAAAAGTTGTAGGAAAACATAAGCGATTATTTTTTGTATTAAATTATTTCAGGTGCTTTTAAACCACGAAAACATATTGTCATCAGTTCCTTCCAAACCCGGAGTTTATCAGTTCCTTGATGCTTCAGGTAAAATCATTTATGTGGGGAAAGCACGAAACCTTAGAAAGAGGATAAGTTCTTATTTTTCAAAAGCCCAGCCGGGTAAAACTTCAGTGATGCTTAACCGTGCAGCCGACTTAAGGCATATTGTTACGGAAACCGAATCAGATGCACTTTTGCTCGAAAATAACCTAATTAAAAAACACCAGCCAAAATACAATATACTGCTTAAGGATGATAAGACCTATCCGTGGTTATGCATAAAAAAGGAACCTTTTCCCCGGATTTTCTCAACAAGGAAAATCATAAGAGACGGTTCTGAATATTTCGGCCCTTATACCTCGGGGCTTATGGTAAAGACTATTCTGGGACTTGTCCGGCAGCTTTATCCGCTTCGGACCTGCAGCCTCTATCTGAGTGAAAAAAATATTAAATCCGGAAAGTTCAGGGTATGCCTTGAATTTCACATGGGCAACTGCAGGGGCCCATGCACCGGTTTGCAGAGTATGGAGGATTACGATCACAATATCGGACAGATACGTGAAATACTCAAAGGAAATATTTCGGAAGTAATCAGTCATCTTGAAAGCATCATGCGGTCACTTGCAGCTGAGCTTAAATTTGAAGAGGCTCAGAAAGTCAAGGAAAAAATAGAACTTCTTTCAGGATACCGGAGCAAATCGGTTATAGTCAGCCCTGCAATCAGAAATGCCGATGTTTTCGGTTACGCAGGTGATGAATCCAGAGCGTATGTCAATTACCTGAAAGTCCACAAAGGTGCAGTAATTCAGGCCTTTACATTGGAAATACAAAGCCGGCTTGAGGAAGAACGCGAAACACTGCTCGGCCTGGCCATAACAGAAATAAAACAGAAAATCCCCGGAGATTCAAAGGAATACATTGTACCATTTATCCCTGATTTTCAGGAGACGGGTATCAGATATACCGTGCCTTCGGCCGGAGATAAAAGAAAACTGCTCGAACTGGCAATCAGGAATGCAATGTATTTCAGGCAGGAGCAGCAACGCCGCAGGGAGGAGCGAGACAGAGATACAGTAACTTCCACAAGGCTCGGACAGGTAAAGAGAGACCTCCGCCTGCCCTCAATACCAGATCATATTGAATGTTTTGATAATTCAAATATAGCTGGAACAAACCCGGTTGCTGCATGCGTGGTTTTCAGGAACGGAAAGCCTTCAGCAAAAGAATACAGGCATTTCAACATCAGATCGGTATCAGGCCCGGATGATTATTCTTCCATGGAGGAGGTGGTATACAGAAGGTATAAAAGGATGATCGAAGAAAATATCAGTCTGCCTGATCTTGTGATAGTTGACGGGGGAAAAGGCCAGCTTAATTCAGCTTTGAAAAGCCTTGAAAAACTTAAGCTGAAAACCAGGATACCTGTGATAGGAATTGCCAAAAAGCTCGAAGAGATATACTTCCCCGGCGATCCGATTCCTTTCTACCTTGATAAAAAATCATATACTCTCAGGCTGATAAGGCATATCCGGGATGAGGCTCATCGGTTCGGAATAAATTTTCACAGGAAGAAGAGATCGAAGCAAATGGTCATTTCCGGGCTGGACAACATTAAAGGAATCGGCCCAAAAACCCGGGAAATTCTTCTTAAACATTTTGACTCGGTTGAGGCTATCCGCGAAGCTGACACAAAATCACTCGAAAACCTGATAGGTAAAGCCAGGGCTGCGGTACTGATACAATCCTTAAGACCGGGAGAGAAAACTAGTTAATATCCAATGTTATGCCAAGGCTCTTCTCAAGAGCTGATTTAAGCATTCCGGGTGTTTTGAGGTGGATAGTTTTTATTCCAAGTTTTTCGGCCGCCCCTGCATTGACATCCGAGTCGTCAATAAAAAGACATTCGGATGGCAAAAGAGAATAAGCCGAAAGAAATATCCTGAATATTTTCTCATCGGGTTTTGATGCTCTGAGCCGTGCAGATATTTTGCCTCCGTCGAAATATTGGAAAAAACAATATTTCTTTTGCACTTCATCAAAAATGTCATCAGGGAAGTTGGAAAGATAATAGAGCCTGTACCCCCTTTTTTTAAGCTCAGGGAGAAGATCTGTATTCGGATGAAGGGGAAATATGATTTTTAGCCTGAGGTCAAATACGGTCCTTATTTTGTCTTCAGACAAAGGTGACCTGTCAGAAATAATTTTTATTGCTTCCTCAACGGTAAGATCCCCGTTATCAATCTTCAGCCATTCGGGACTGTTGAAGATATCTGAAAGTATCAGGCTTTTCCCGGGATCGGTAAATCCGTTTTGTTCAAGGTATTCCGCCGGTTTCCAGTTTAAAAGAACATTACCGAGATCAAAAATTATTGATGTGATCATGGATTTTTCATGGAAGATGGCTGGCCTGTTGCTTCCAGCACATGCCACCAGAGTTCGTCGTTGATATCGATTTTCTTACGCTGTGATGTTGCCAGGGGAATCGGTATAAGGGTAAAGAGGTTGCTCCAGTAGCCCACGACAAAATCTGTTTTTCCCGCCATGGCTGCATGAACTGCATTTTGAGCAAGAAGATTGCAGAATTTACTGTCGTTCGGATTGGCCGGGGCGCTGCGTATAATATAGCTTGGATCAATATACCTGATTGAAAAAGGGAACCCCTTTTCGGTGAATTCTTCTGAAATTTTTTCCTTAAGATATACTCCGATGTCTTTATGCTTTATGTTCCCGGAGGCATCCTTTACCTGTTCCGACTTATCGAAAAAATCCTGTCCGGCCCCTTCGGCAACCACAATGACAGCATGATGTCTCTCTTCAAGCCTTTTCCTTAATATTTTAAGGAAACCCCGCTGTCCGTAAAGGTCGAATGACATTTCCGGAATCAGGACAAAGTTTACCTCCTGGATTGCAAGGGCAGCATGGGCCGCAATGAATCCGGAATCCCTTCCCATCAGTTTTACGAGTGCAATTCCGTTATATGCTCCGGACGCTTCATTATGCGCATTTCTTATTATGTCGTTTGCAATCGAGAATGCCGTTTCAAAACCAAAGGATTTCTCGATAAAACTGATGTCGTTGTCAATTGTTTTAGGGATACCGGCCACAGCAATTTTAAGTTTTCGTTTTGAAATCTCCTCATGAATGGCGTGGGCGCCTCTGAGTGTACCGTCTCCGCCAATACAGAACAGAATGTTGATGTTCAGTATTTCAAGAGTATCAACAATCTGGCCAACATCCTGGTTGCCCCTTGAGGAGCCAAGAAAACTTCCCCCGCTCAGATGGATATTGCTTACCATCTGGGGTGTCAGTTCAAGGACAGGGTGATTGTATTTTGCAACCAGTCCTTCATACCCGTATTTGATGCCAAGGATTCTTGTAACGCCATACCTGTAATAAAGCTCAAAAACAAGACTTCTGATCACGTTGTTCAGTCCGGGACACAGGCCTCCGCAGGTGACTATACCTACTTTTGTCTTGGCTGGTTCGAAGAAAATATGATCTCTGGGTCCTGCCTTTTCAAAGGAGAGAGGTTCTTCCTTCTTCTCAAGGCAGTTTTTGAAATTCTCGAGGGAAACATCATAAAGAATTCTTTCCTCTTCCCCGACAAATTTGTAAAGTGGGCTGTAATTGCGCACTGTCTGAAGCAGTGGAGAAACAATATTTGTTTTTCCCAGGCTCTTTACCATGAAGTTTTCCTGTGTCATGGGCAGATTTTTAAAGTAAATGTAACATTTACAGGCCAGACCGTTATTGGGCCTGGCTGTCAAAAATATAAAAAAGATTGGTTAGGCAAAAACTGCTGATGTCAATAGGCGCCTTTTACATTTGTCCGGATAGAATAAAGACCTGTTGAAGCTGTTATGAACAATGTCTTTCTGTCTTTGCCTCCGAAAGTGACATTGGCGGTCCATTTTTCAGGAACCTGAATAGTCAGAATCTGGTTTCCGGAAGGATCAAAAACTGTTACGCCGTTACCTCCGGTAAGGTATAAATTTCCCTTACTGTCCAGCGTCACGCCGTCAGATCCCATATTGCAGAACAGAGTCTTGTCGCTGAGGGAACCGTCAGGATTGATTTTGTATTTCCAGGTTTTTCTTCCTGATATGTCAGCCACAAAGAGTGTTTTACCGTCGGGGGTTCCGATGATTCCGTTAGGTTGTACAAGGTCATCGATAATTCTGACAGGGGTTCTTGTCCCGGGTTTAATAAAATAAACGCACTGTTTGTCCTGCGGTCTTTCAGTGTGTGTCCACCAGTTCCTTCTGTAAAACGGATCTGTAAAATAAACTCCTCCGTCGGGTGCTACCCAAACGTCATTTGGCCCGTTAAAAAGCGCACCGTTAAACCCTTCCGCAACCACCTCAATCTTTTTGTCGCGGGAAATCCGGATTAGATTGTTTTTATCTTCGGCGCATGCCCACAGGTTTCCGGATTTGTCAAAAAACAGGCCGTTGGCTCTTTGCGCGGGCTGAAGAAATGTCTCAAGCTTTCCGTCCACAGTCCACACCATTATGCGGTCATTGGGCTGATCAGTGAAAAAGACATTGCCTTTTTTATCAGCTGCGGGACCTTCAGTAAAGGAAAAATCCCCTGAAAGCTTCTGCAGCTTTGCCCCCGGGGCGATTATTGGATTCGTTTCAGGTTGCTGACATTCAGCCGACAGCAAAAAAAGGACAGAAAGAATAAGGGAAAAAGGAATATAAAGTCTTTTCATGGTAAGTATTGTTAAAGTCAGATTATGGTATTTTTCATTCTGCTCATGTAGTCGTCAATCTGTTCCGGTTTCTCAAAACCAATGATAATAAGATCCACCGTACCGAGCCCCATGGTAAATTTAATCGATGCATTTATTTTTTCTGAATCATCTCTGAATTTTCCGTTTCCTATAAGTTTCATTCCTATTACTCCTTTTCCGGCATCGTGGATTTTTTTAATCACCGGAGTTACTTCAGCCGGATCCCTGCTGTCCATGCTTTCACCGAACGGATTAATCCTTACATGGACTACATCCACCCAGGGAGACGCGGCGGCCAGTTTAAGTGCATCAAGGGAATGAACCGAGACCCCGTGTGCCTTAATTATTTTTTTTGCTTTCAGTGTTTCCAGGTCATCCATGTATTTCTTTTGTTCGTCGGTCCACGTAGGGGAGGTCATGAAATGAATCTGCACCAGATCGATGAAGTCGGTATCGAGTTCCTTTCTGAACCGATCAACTACTGTGGCAGCATCTGGTCTGTCGGGCTCGGGAATTCCTCCGCGCTGTGTCCAGATTTTTGTACCGATAACGTACGATTCCCGGGGAAAGTCTTTAAGCGCGGACCTGGTATAAGGATGGGTGCCGTAGGCATCTGCACAATCAAAAAACCGAATCCCTTTTTCGTAGGCCGAACGTATTACGTTTTCAGCGACACCTGCTCTGGTGATATTTGATGACCGGTTAAAACCATTGTAACCTGTCCCCAGTCCAAGGAGGGTGGTTTTTATTCCGGTTTTTCCCAGACTTATCATTTTAAGCGGATCGACTCCGGCGGCAGGGATTTCTGATGTTGCCAGTAGCTCTTTTCCAAGCAGCAGGGTTCCTGCTCCGGCAGCAGAAATCGACAGAAACTTCCTCCTGGATAACTTCGATGATTTCATATTTAATATCATTTTATAACGGGGTTAAAGATAATGAATTAACATCACAGACAGATTACGATGATGCAATTATCATAACCGTAACGCGTAAGCCAGAACGGAGTCGGTTAGTATGTTTCTTTTATGGATTTAATACCAGAACCTTCAGATTTGAAGGATATGTAGAATCGTGATAAATCCTGTGTGTGGCTTTCGAGAAATCCTCTTCGCTGCATTTATAGATATTGACAAATTTCTGCGGATTTCTGTCGGCCAGCGGAAACCAGGAATTCTGGATCTGTATCATAATCCTGTGGCCTTTTCTGAATGTGTGGGCAACATCCGGAATATCATATTTTACCTCTGTAACCACACCGGGTTTAAAAGGCTCGGGCTTTTCAAAACTGTTACGATATCTTCCCCTGAATATTTCGCCTCTTACGAGCATCTGGTAGCCGCCTAAAGGCACTTTTATCTCTTTATCCGAAGGGGTGCCGGTGTCGGGGGGAAATACGTCAATAAGTTTTACTACATAATCGGCATCTGTTCCGCTGGTTGAAACAAAGAGGTCTGCAGTAAGGGGTCCGGTCATGGTAATATCTTCATTTAAAATATCTGTCTGGTATACCATTACATCCGGTCTGCGGGCGGCAAACCTCTGGTCGTCGGTCATATATTCGGCGGTTCGGGATGCATGGACATCCTCGGTATAGGGTACCGGTTTTGAAGGGTCAGAGACATATTCATCAAAGCTTGTCTTTTGGGATGGGGGGGAAAATGATATTTTACCTCCCGGCATCAGGTACAGCTTCCTTTCAGTGGTGTTTACGGGAGGCCAGGCATCAAATTCTTCCCATTTATTTGAACCAGTGATAAAAATAGTTGCCTCAGAAAATCTTCCATCGCCTTCTCCTTTAAGATGGTAATCGAAAAATCTCTTTTCGAGGTCAAAAAATTTCTCATTGGCATCAAGCCCCCAGTAAATATTACCCAGGTTTTCGGCTTTACCCGTAGCCCACTGACTGTGGAACCAGGGTCCCATTACAAAGATATTTGTCAGGCTTTTGGGATTCTGTTCTTCAAATGCCTTGTAAGTATGGATGGTTCCGTAAAGATCTTCGGCATCAAACCAGCCTCCTACAGTCATAACTGCGGGGGTGGTGTTCTTCAGGTACTGTCTCGGATCCCTGGCCTTCCAGAATTCGTCGTAGTCGGGATGAGCGAATGCATCATTCCAGAATTTGACACTGTCGCCGAAGTATTTGGGTGAAATATTTCTGATGGGTCCGAGGGAGAGGAAGAATTCATAATTATCAGGAACCGGCCAGCGGAAACTGCTGAATCCACTGCGGGAAGGTGACCGGTGCTGATGTCCGTTACTGTAGAAAAAGCTGAAACAGTCGAGCAGGAAAAATGCCCCGTTATGGTGAAAATCATCACCTGTAAACCATGCTGTCACCGGAGCCTGGGGCGATACTGCCTTTACAGCCGGATGGGCATTGATGGCACCCATGGTCGAATAAAACCCGGGGTATGAAATTCCGAAAATGCCGACTCGCCCGTTATTCCCCGGCACGTTTTTAATAAGCCAGTCCACCGTATCCCATGTATCTGTCGTTTCATCGGTATCCTTTTCATTTTTCTTAACCGGGATCACAGGTCTGATATCCTCAAATACGCCTTCACTCATGTATTTTCCTCTTACATCCTGAAAAACCATTATGTAGCCGGCGTCGGCATAACGGGAATATGCCTGCATGAAATAGTTAAAGTTTTGGGGTCCGCCCGGCTCAATGTTATAGGGGGTACGGTTAAGAAGAATGGGATGCTTTACAGAAACATCTCTGGGATAATATATTGAAGTAAACAGCCTTACCCCGTCCCGCATGGTGATATAGGTTTCTTTCTTTTCATATTTTTCCATAAGAGCTGCCCGGCTGCCCGGAGCAGGAGGTACAGGCTTACGGGTGAAGGTAACGGGGAATTGTCTGCCCCCCTGATATATCATACCTTCAATTGCAGAATAATCGGGCGTCACTTTGCCGGCATACCTTAGCCCGGCTCCGGCGTGGGTGAAGGAGAAATCAGGGTAATCAAAAGTTGTTGTACTTGACGGAATGTTCATAGCTCCCTGATCAGGACTGTCCCAGGCAGAGGAATATCCCCCGGGAATGGCTTTGACATGTATGGAAAGCCGGAGGCTGATTCCCTGAATGCTTGCAGCTCCGTGCCAGTCGCCTTCAATTGTCTGGCATAAGGCAAATTGTGATAACAGGGCAAAAGCCGCAATAAGCAATGCGAAACGACAGGAAGAAACTATTTTTTTCATTTTTACCGGATTTTATAATGATGAATAAAAGACGGGCCAGGATTTAAACAGATGCACCAGCACCGGAATTAAAGTTATACCAATCCGAGTCTGCTGATGACTTCTTCAGGCGAAACAGGTCTTCCGTTTCGCATTCCGGCACCCGTAACGATTCCACTGGCAATATGTTTAAGGTCGGGAAGCCTGAAAATATCCTGTTCAAAAACTATTCTTACATTTCCTTTTCGCTTAACGTTCAGGCAAACCATAAATGTATCCCTGCTTCTGAGCGGATATTTATAGTCGATCTCCACCCTTACGACTACAAGGTCGAGACCGGCATCGTGAAGGTCGGAAAAGCTGACGCCTTTAGAGACAAGGTATTCATGCCTGGCATGTTCAAGGTAGTGCTGGTAATTGGCATTATTAACAATTCCCTGAAGGTCACATTCATAATCGCGGACCCTGAATTCAAGGCAGAAATCGTAGTTTCCTTTCAATGAATGCATTAAAGACTGAAATTTCTTTTTAATCTGTTATTTAGGCAGGCTTCCGAAGATTTTCCTCAAAAGTCTGTGAAATTTATGAATACTGTGAGGTTTGTAATGCATCAGAATGCATTCTCCGGTGATAAGATTTACGTTTTTACCCTCAAGTTCGGTCAGTGCAGCTTTGCTGTCCGACATCTGTTGTATCCAGATATTGTTTATCCCTTTTTCAAGGGCCTCTTTTACTACCTTTTCGGTTTTATCCTTTTTCGTGAGCACAAGAAGTGATTTTACATCCGGGGGGAGATCTGAAATCCGGTTATATGCCTTTATTCCAAGAATTTCATCTGCCTCCGGATTCACCGGAATGACATTCAGCCCTTTTTCCTTCAATTCTTTAAAGGCGGTGTAGCCAAACTTTTTAGGGTTTCTCGATACACCGGCAACAGCCACCGGTCCTGTTTCAAGGAAATCTGCTATTTGTTTTATTGTTACCATAACCGAAAATATAAAATTAATCCGCCAAAGTAAGTATAAATACGTAAAATTAAGACAAAATACACAAAACCAGTTTTTTTTTCATTTCTTTAATGCCCAGTGGCCGGAAAAGTTTTATTAGCAATCATTTGTAATTAAAAAAAGATATGAACGTCAGGATTGTCCTTATGCTTGTTTTTTTTGTTGTTACCCCGATAATAGTAATTATTCTTGAGCAGAAGTTTAAGATGGTAAGAAAGCTTGGGGGCGTTTTAATCTGTTATATTCTTGGCGCCCTGGTTGGCAATCTCGGCCTTCTGCCTGCCGGTGCTGAAGTTTACCAGGACTGGTTCACCAAGCTGGCTGTTCCTCTTGCCCTTCCGCTTATTCTCTTTTCGATGGATGTCAAAAAGTGGCTCAAAATGGCCGGATCGACAATCAGTTCATTATTGCTTGGGCTTTTCACTGTGGTGCTTTTTATATTTATAGGATACTGGATTTTTAAGGACTCGATACCCGATTCATGGAAAGTAGCTGGTATGCTTAGTGCGGTATACACGGGAGGAACGCCGAATATGGCCGCCATGAAAACTGCCCTGAATGTGGATAATGAATTATATCTTATGACTCACACATATGAAGTTGCCCTGGGTGCAATTTACCTGATTTTTATTTTGTCTGTCGGCCAGCGTGTGTTTCTGATGTGGCTTCCTCCTTTCAGGAAGCCTGATACGGGCAGCGTGACAGTTGCCGAAAGCAGTATTGAAGGAGAATTTGAATCCTATGACGGTTATTTCAGGAAAAAGACGTTGCTGCCGGTTCTGGGAGCTTTCGGTTTGTCGGTGCTAATTTTTGCCGTAAGTTATGGTGTCAGCATGTTGTTTCCAGCCGACTTTTCAACGGCAGCCACCATACTTCTGATAACGACCCTGGGAATAGCGGCATCTTTTGTACCCAGGATTAAGAACATCCAGAAGACCTTCCAGACGGGAATGTATTTTATTCTGATATTCTCACTGGTGGTATCTTCAATGGCTGATATCCGGAAGCTTGTAAATATCTCTTTTGACCTTTTCTGGTACGTTGGTCTTGCAATGTTCGGTTCTCATTTACTGCACGCCTTTCTTGCCAGATTCTTTAAAATAGATGCCGATACGGTTATTATTTCCGGGAGCGCCCTGATATGTTCACCGCCGTTTGTTCCTCTTGTAGCAGGCGCATTGAAGAATCGGGATGTTATACTTACGGGTCTTATAGTGGGAATTGTTGGTTATGCGGTTGGAAATTATCTTGGGGTTTCTATTGCCTACCTGCTGAGGTGATGAAGCGGAAAGCAAATAACCCGGGTTTCAACTCTCTCTTGAAACAGTATATCTGACAAATTCGCGAAGAGAATTTCTGACATCCGAGGGAGGATAAGACTGCAGATGAGCGAGAGCCCTGTCGCGGTAATGATTCATTTTCTCAAGGGCGTATTCGATGCCCCTGTTTTCCTGAACAAATTTTATCACCTGACCGGTTTCCTCATTTGTCTTGTTTCTTTTCCTTACAATATGCAGGATTTTTCTCCTCGTAAGGAAGGATGAATTTTCAAGTGCGTATATCAGCGGAAGGGTTATTTTTCTCTCCTTTATGTCATTACCCTTCAGTTTGCCCGTAAGGCTGTTTCCTTCATAGTCGAGGATGTCATCTTTTATCTGGAAAGCTATGCCGATCTCCTCTCCCATTTGCTTCATCGAAGCAATTATCTCCGGGTTGTCGGTTACGGAAATTGCACCGCAGGCTGTGCATGCAGCTATAAGTGCTGCCGTTTTGGAACGGATTATCTTAAAGTAATCGGCTTCCTGAATGTTCATTTTTCTGGCCTTCTGAAGCTGAAGCAGCTCTCCCTGGCTCATTGACCTGACAGCTTCAGATACAATTTCAAGCATCTCATACCTTTTTTTTTCAACGCTGACCAGCAGTCCGGTGGCGAGCATGTAATCACCTGTAAGAACTGCAATTTTGGAATTCCACAGGGCGTTGATTGACAATGCTCCTCTTCTTTCCCTGGCATCGTCAACCACATCATCATGAACCAGGGAGGCTGTATGGAGCAGTTCGATGAGAGTGGCAGCAACATAGGTTGCCTCGTTCACCTCCCCGTTAAGCTTTGCAGAGAGTAAAACAAGAAGGGGCCGCATCTGCTTGCCCTTTCGCCTGAATATGTAGTTAAGTATTATTTTCAGCAGGGGGACATCGCTCTTAAAGGACCTGTTGAAGTATTCCTCAAAAAGAATCATTTCCTTTTCAACGGGTTTCTTTATTTCCGAGAGGGATGACATCAGGCTGTAAGTTCAGAGCCAAACTTACAAAAAAAACAGCAGTGTTAAACAGAGTAACATCTATTTTAACCGCAAGTGGAAACAAATATGCAATCAATATAGATATTTAAATATTTTTGTACAGGAAAATTTTATTATGGAACAAGTACATCTTACACCTGAGAATCTGGAAAAGGCGGCAGGTATGATGAAGGCGATTGCTCATCCTGTGAGGATCGGGATAATTGAGAAACTCGAAGAGGGGGGAAGGCTTACCGTAACAGAGATACAGAAACAGCTCGGTATTGAACAGGCCACGGCATCACATCACCTTGGTATTATGAAAGATAAAGGAGTCCTGACGGCAAGGAGGGAGGGGAAAAACATTTATTATTCCCTGAAGCACGAGACTCTCAGCGCACTGCTCGATTGTGTAAGAAATTGCTGCAGGATATAACTTTCAGGAAAGGTTACGGAACATTTTCTTCTGAAAAAGAAGGATTGAAAATACTCCGCAGGTAATGGCTGCATCCGAAATATTAAATACCGGCCTGAAAAAAATAAACTGTTGTCCCGGCTTAATCGGTGACCAGTCGGGCCAGGTTGTATTAATTATGGGGAAATAAAACATGTCAACCACCTTTCCGTGAAGGAATGATGAATATCCTCCTTCCGGAGGAAATAATACCGCCACTTTTGTAAAGGTGCTTTCGCTGAAAATCATTCCATAAAAAGCACTGTCAATCAGATTCCCGGCCGCACCGGCCAGAATAGCACTGATAGCAAGGATAAGGGCGGTGGATGCATTTTTCCTGATGAGAGTGACCAGGTACCATGAAATGGCTGCAATTGCAATCATCCTGAAAAGGCTCAGCAGCACCTTACCGGTTCTTCCTCCTATTTCCATTCCGAAAGCCATCCCGTTGTTTTCGATAAAATGCAGCATACCGTATTGTCCCAGCAACGGAATTTCCTGCCCGATTACCATTGTGGTTTTTATCCATATTTTCAGAGCCTGATCAGCAATCAGTATCAGAAGAATGAACAGAATTGCGCTTTTCCCCGGTGAAATTCTCATGTCTGGTTTTTTCCGGCCCAAAAGTAAAAAAGAAATCGGAATAAGTTCCTCATCGCGGAAGTTTGAAGTTATGTCATAAACCATTTCTTCCCGCGGAGACATTCACGGTGATTTTCAGAAAGCCGCCGGGTGAAGCGGCATTCTGAGCTTCAGAGGCTGAATGAAATTAAGCAGGTCTCTGTATTGATCAGGGGCAGGTAATATCATTGCCGTTGCCATCCCAGCAATGCCAGGCAGTGTCGCCGAAATAATCCTGCGCCTTTACTCTGCCGTTATGACCTGAGGTGCTCCATTCGATGTTTACATCCACAAACCGCATATAAGAGGTTGATTCGAAGAAATGGACATCATAAAAGGCATTGTAAGCTCCCGTGGTCAGGCCATATTGAATATAGCTGTCCTTAAACGTACTCCCGGTTTTGATATAAGTATATTTTACCGAGCCCACGTCTGTTCCGGTTATCTGCCAGTCGATCTGCAGCATGGGGACCTGGGCCTCCCTGCTTTCGTTCAGTATCCACTGTCCGCTCTTCCCATCGAGGGCGGATGTTCCTTCGAACCAAAGAAACTCCGGGAAGCCGCCGACCCCTTCGCGCGAGATATACATTTCCCATTTGACGTTAGCTGAGGTAATCTGGCCGGTAAGCCGTGCCGTATATGTGGCAGACAGTACGTTTACGGTATATTTCCACTGCCATTTTTTATTATCGAGGTACGAAGGTTTGTTTTCAATGGCTTTCCGGAAAGCTGCCACCGGAATGGCGAGGTTAACAAAAAGAAGAGAGTTCCAGACCCCTGCAACAGTTTTTGCAACTGAATAATTGACATCATTTGCACCCTTTAACCCGGGCAGGGAGTATGCCGATTTTGACCCATCTGTGAAATTGGAGAAATCAATTATCATGGTTCCCTCAGGCGGTACAACAGGAGGGTTCCCTTTCTTTTCGCAACCCTGGAAGAAGGGAATAAGCAATGCAACAAGCAGTACCGGAATAGAATACTTTTTCATGGCAAAACGATTTATTTTTCGGATATTTAACAAACGAGTCAGAAGATTGATTATTGTGTAATTACAAAATTAATGTTTTTCCTTTTTGAACAATTTTGATCTGCTGCTGTTTATTTTGAAACTTGATTAAAATGGACAGAAGGAATTTTGTTAAATCAGCCGGAGCCGGAACAGCAGCCCTGATATTTACCGGGGGAGCGTTTGGCAGCGGCATAAAAAACTATAACATTATGGAACAGAACACCAAAGGATTTTTATTCCCTGATCTTCCTTATGCTTATGATGCGCTTGAGCCTTACATCGATGCAAGGACTATGGAGCTGCATTACGACAAGCATCACAGGGCTTACTTCAACAATTTTGTTGCAGCGGTTAAAGACACTCCAGCTGCAAACATGACAATCGAACAGATTTTCAGTGGTATGTCCGGTTATCCGGATGCGGTCAGAAACAACGGCGGTGGTTATTATAACCATCTTCTTTTCTGGAACAACATGGCCAAAGGTCTGGCCACTCCGTCATCCGAAATGGTAAAAGCACTTGAAGCCGCGTTCGGATCGTTCGATAAGTTTAAGGAACTGTTTGGCAATGCCGCCAAGACCCGTTTTGGGAGTGGCTGGGCCTGGCTTTATCTTACGCCTGATAAAAAGCTGGCGATAGGCAGCAGTCCCAACCAGGATAACCCGCTGATGGATCTTTCACCGATCAAGGGCAAACCGGTTCTGGCGCTTGATGTCTGGGAGCATGCCTATTATCTGAAATACCAGAACAGGAGAGCCGAATATGTCGACTCGTTCTGGAATGTGGTAAACTGGCAGGATGTTGAAAAACGTTACAGGGAGGCTCTCTCCAGGTAATATTATCCTGTCTTTTTATTGTGAGTTTATTGTCGGGAAGCCCTAAGGGGCTTCTTTTTCTTTGTAAAGAAATCTTTTTATTTTCTGTGTTGCAGTTTTCTGGAAGGGGGTTTCGTGGTGATCAACCCTGCTTATCTGGCTGAACCTGTTTACTTTTGAATTTACATAGTTTTTAAGATCCGATTTTAATTCCTCGATTTTTGCTTCAAGGTCATGTTTGAGGTGCTGGTATTTCTTTTCAAGTTCCTCCATGTTCAGATGTACCAGTGCCACCAGACGTCCTTTCTGCTCAACCACAATCGATTCGTTGACGAATTCAAAATTGTTGATGATAGATTCTATTTCTTCGGGGTATATGTTTTCCCCGCTCGAACCTAATATCATATTTTTAAGCCTGCCTTTGATGAACAGGTTTCCTGATTCATCAAAACGGCCCAGGTCTCCGGTTCTGAACCATCCGTCTTCGGTCAGAACTTCAGCGGTGAGTTCGGGCTCCCTGTAATAACCTTTCATTACATTCGGTCCTCTTGCCCAGATTTCCCCTTCACCGGTTTCGGGATCGGGATTGTGAATAATAAGTTCAATGCCTTCTATGGCGGGCCCGGTCGATTCAAGCAATGTATTCGAAGGTCCGCAACCGGCAAGAAGAGGGGAAGTCTCGGTAAGTCCGTAACCTATCGCATATGGGAAGTGCGCTTCCCTGAGAAACTCTTCAACATTTCTTTTCAGCTTCGCTCCTCCGATACCATAGAATCTGAGGCAGCCTCCGAATGTCTTACGGAGTTTTTTGCCTGCAATTGCATTAAGTCTCTTCCTGAAAAACGGTTTGCTGTATAGTTTCCTTAAAAGGGCATTTTTGCTGAATGATGGCAGAATCTTGTTGAAGTAGATTTTTTCAATGATAAGAGGAACGGTAAGCATCGCGGTCGGCTTTATCTGGGTCAGTGCAGGAAGAAGAATTGCCGGGGACGGAGGCTTGCGGAGATAATAAATACATGAACCGCACAACATCGGCAGAATAAGCCCCAGCGTGTTTTCGTAGGTGTGCGAAAGGGGGAGAACAGACAAAAACCTGTCATTCTCATCAAGATAATGAATTTTTCTGCCCTTAAGAGCGTTGAATGTAATGTTCTCATGTGTGAGCATTACCCCCTTTGACTTACCGGTGGTGCCGGATGTATATATTATTGCGGCAAGGTCATCCGGCAAAACGTTATACTCTCTTGCTGGCTTTGCCGCCGGATCAAGTGACAATCCTTCACGTTTTGATCTTACCACCGAAAAATCGTCAGTCATAATGATTGTTGCGGGAAGTTTCTCCCTGTTTTCTTCCACTTTTGGATAGAGAGATGATGAAACAAAAAGCGCAGAAGCACCTGAATGATCAATCACATTCAATATTTCACCCGTTGTAAAATCCGGAAGGACCGGAACCACCACCGCTCCCGAAGATACAATTGCAAAATAAGCTATTCCCCAGTTGGGCATATTTGTACTCAGCAAAACCACCCTGTCGCCCGGTTGTATCCCTGCTTTTTCAAGCAGTGCCATAAGGGCTTGAACATGTGTATTTACCTGACTCCATGTAATGGGTATCTCCCCTGCGTAAGCCATTGCATTTTTATTACCGGCTCTTCTTACAGTGTCCCTGAAAAGTGACGGTATGGTGTGATTCCTGTCGCCGTTATCCATTTTAATGATATTGTTCGTCAAAGGTATTCATATTTTATGTCTGAAATTGCTAAATATGATTATTATGCCTGAATTTCTGTAAAATGCAGATATGACCAATCTCAAACATTATAGCTATTTTTGTTGTTCATTTATTGCTGATAATGACACAACTAATAAGATTAACAAGGGAATTTACATTCGAAATGGCCCATGTGCTTGAGGGCTACGACGGACCATGCCGTAATGTTCACGGGCATTCGTACAGACTGTATGTTACAGTTAAGGGATTTCCTGTGTCTGACAGCCTTAATCCCAAATTCGGTATGGTGATTGATTTCGGCGATCTGAAAAAAGTAGTGATGGAAAAAATCATCAATGTTTTTGACCACTCTGTTGCGGTAAGCAGGAATTATGCCGGGAAAAACATGGAATTGCTCAGCAGGGCGTTTGGAAATATGGTTGTTGTTGATTACCAGCCCACATGTGAAAATCTTGTTGCCGACTTTGCGGCAAGAATTGCAGGCAGTCTGCCGGAAGGCGTGATTCTCCACAGCCTCAGGCTTTACGAAACAGCCAAATCATACGCCGAATGGTTTGCCGAAGATAACTCCTGAATGAAACATCGGGTAAATGCTGAACATTATGACAAGCTCTTCTGAAAAAAAACTGTTCCTGCTTGATGCGTATGCACTTATTTTCAGATCGTATTATGCATTTATCAGGAACCCCAGGATTACTTCCGGGGGGATGAACACCTCAGCCATATTCGGATTTCTTCTCACCCTTGAAGAGGTTCTTCAGAAACAAAAACCCACACACATTGCGGTGGTTTTCGATACTCCTGAACCCACCTTCAGACATAAAATGTTTCCTGAATATAAGGCCACACGCGACGAAACTCCCGAGGATATCAGGAAATCGGTCCCCTATATAAAAAGGATGCTCGAAGCTTTCAGAATACCTGTAATTGAATGCCCCGGGTTTGAGGCTGATGATGTAATCGGAACACTTGCAAAAAGGGCCTCAGAAAAAGGTTTTATGACTTATATGATGACACCCGACAAAGACTTTGCCCAGCTGGTAGAAGAAAATATTTTCATGTATAAACCATCACGGGCAGGCAATGAATCTGTTATCTGGGGGGTTGATGAGGTTACAAAGGAGTTTGGCATAAAACATCCCGAACAGGTTATTGATATTCTGGGGCTGATGGGAGATGCATCCGACAATATACCGGGAGCCCCGGGAATTGGACCAAAAACGGCCATGAAGCTGATAGCAGAGTTCGGAACCATTGAAAATCTTTTGCAGAATACCGGGAAACTTCAGGGTAGGACCAGGGAAATCATTGAATCCAATGCAGAAAAGGTACTCCTGTCAAAAAAACTTGCAACGATTGAAAAAAACGCACCTGTTCAACTGGATGAGGCTGTTCTTGAATCAAAAAAAACCGATGCGGAAAAACTGAAGGCTCTTTTTACAGAACTTGAATTCAGAACTGCTGCAGGCAGGTACCTGCAGGATAACCAGGAGGCGAATAAAACGGCAACCAATGAAACAATCCGGGCCGGGGCATCCGGCCCCGAACAGGGGTTGCTTTTCGGAGAAAAGGAAACAAACATATACGGGAACAGGCTAAATATCAATTCTGTTCCGCACAACTATATTCTCGTTGAAAAAGAATCTGTCGGAGACCTTGTTAAGAAACTTCTTGTCCTGGAAGAGTTCTGTTTTGACACAGAGACAACAAGTCTTAACCCTCTCGAGTCGGAACTGGTTGCTATCTCCTTCTCGTGGGAGCCCGGCACAGGATACATGGTCTGGTTCCCTGAATCACAGGAGGAGACACGCGAAATAGTTCAGAAACTGAAGCCTGTCTTTGAAAATGAAGCCATAAGAAAAGTAGGGCAGAATCTGAAGTTCGACATTCAGGTTCTTGCAGGTTACGGCATTGAAGTAAAAGGAGAGCTTTTCGACACAATGATTGCCCATTACCTGCTTGAACCCGACATGCGTCACAATATGGACTTCCTGGCCGAGACATACCTTTCGTACACTCCGGTCAGCATAGAAAGTCTTATCGGGGAAAAAGGCCGCAACCAGAAGACCATGAGATCGGTTCCACAGGACAAGCTTCTCGAATATGCGGTAGAAGATGCGGATGTTACCTACCGGCTTAAGATGATTTTTGAACCAAGACTGGTCAGGGAAGACATGATCAATCTTGCCTCATCAATCGAGATGCCGCTGATACGTGTGCTTGCCTCGATGGAGAGAAACGGGGTGAGACTGAACCTGGAAAGCCTTAAGGCAATAGCCGGAGACCTGAGAGAAGATATTATCAGACTTGAAAAAGAGATATACAGCCTGGCGGGTACCGAATTTAACATCTCCTCTCCAAAACAGCTCGGAGACATTTTGTTCTTAAGATTGAAGATCGACCCGAATGCCAGACTTACTAAAACAAGACAGTTTGTTACAAACGAAGAAATCCTGCAAAGGCTGGTGAACAGGCATCCCGTAGTTGAGAAGGTGTTGGAATACAGGGGTTTGAAAAAACTGCTTTCAACCTATGTGGAGGCATTGCCTGAACTTATAAACCCCGAAACCGGCAGGATACACACATCATTCAACCAGGCCGTGGCCTCAACCGGCCGGCTCAGCTCAAACAATCCCAATCTCCAGAATATTCCGGTGCGCGATGAGAGAGGCAGGGAGATAAGAAAAGCTTTTATTCCGGCCGACGGGCATATTTTTCTGTCGGCCGACTATTCACAGATTGAGCTAAGGCTGATGGCTCATCTCAGTGGCGACGAAAACATGATTTCCGACTTTCTTTCGGGAAATGATATCCATGCCGCCACTGCATCAAAAATCTTTAACGTTGACATAAAGGATGTTACGAGAGAGATGCGGAGCAGGGCAAAAACAGCCAACTTCGGAATAATTTACGGGATCTCGGCATTCGGTTTGTCGGAGCGGCTGACAATAAGCAGGAATGAAGCAAGGGAACTGATTGACGGGTATTTTGCCTCTTACCCCGGTGTCAAGGCCTACATGGAGGAATCAATAAGAAAAGCAAGGGCAGCAGGATACGTTACAACCATGTTCGGAAGAAAACGGTACGTCAGAGATATCAATTCAAGAAATCAGGTTGTAAGGGGAAATGCCGAGAGGAATGCCATCAATGCCCCGATACAGGGAACCGCAGCCGACATTATAAAGATTGCGATGGTAAATATTCATAATGTCCTCAGAAGAGAATCGCTGAAAGCCAGAATGATACTTCAGGTACACGACGAACTTATATTTGAGGTCCTTCCCGGCGAGCTTGAGAAGGTCAGGGAGCTGGTGATCAGGGAAATGTCGGGAGCTGCATCACTTAAAGTTCCTCTGGTGGTTGATACAGGCACCGGAAATAACTGGCTTGAAGCTCACTGAAAAAACCGGATTAATTTTTCCCTCGGTGTTGTTTCACTGCCGGCTGGTTTTACCTGAAAGAAGCGACCTGTAAAGGGATTTATCGTTCAGTATTTCAACAGCTTTCTTAACCTGTTCATCATTCCTTACCGACCATTCAATTGCCCCCTCCTCGTAGAAGTATCTTCTGATAATTTCATCGGTAAGGATTTCTGATATTTCGTTTCGGAAATTTGAAAGGTCCTTCTGCAGGTTATGAGTAACCTCTTTTTCAAGCGCACTGAAAAGATCACGGTTGGCATCAAAGTATTTCTCCCTCTTTGCATTGTCGGCAAACTCTGAAAAGGCTTTCTCGGTTAAAGTCTGATAATTGAAGCCCCGCTTTTCCAGAAATCCTGTAAAGTCGTTATAAAGGGAATCCGTAACAGAAATCTGGTCTTTACTGGTTACTTCCGGGTGCGACCAGTAATAGATTGTTGCGTAGTCGAAGATGAGGTTCCTGAGATAAAGTTCGGTTGCTATCTGGCTCAGGGTTTCAGGTATAATCTCGATATCGGGAGTTATACCGCCGCCGTCTTTTACGGGGCGTCCGTTACGGGTGTGGAATGTTTTAATAAGTGAGTCGGGTATATAACCCACGCTCCCGTCCTCATTTCGCTGTGCAAAATCTATGGCCTGTATGCATCTTCCGCTGGGGATATAATATTTTGCAGTGGTAACTTTCAGCTGCGCATTAAAGCTCAGAGGCCTGGTTATCTGTACAAGCCCCTTTCCAAAAGATCTCTGCCCCACGATCACTCCGCGGTCAAGATCCTGAATTGCTCCCGCCACAATTTCCGATGCTGATGCCGATGCCCTGTTAATAAGAACTGCAAGAGGGATATCAGCGTCAACAGCTTCACTGCGGGTTTTATATGAAGCATCAAATTGTTTTACCTTACCTCTTGTGCTTACCACCTCTGTCCCAGGTCCGGTAAAAAGATTTACCACATCAACGGCTTCAGTCATTATTCCGCCGGGGTTTGAACGCAGATCAAGGATAATCCCTTCGGGGTTCTGTTTTTTAAGGGCCAGAAGAGCTTTTCTGACATCATCCGTGCAGTTCTGTGTAAAGTTTGTGAATCTGATATATCCTGTTTTGGAATCGATCATTCCATACCATGGCACCGGGGGTAGTACGATTCTTTCTCTTTTCATGCTGAATTCAAATTCCCGGTCATTCCGAAGCACGGTAACAGAGATTGCGGTTCCCGGGTCGCCTTTAAGATTTTCGCTGACTTTATCGACAGTAAATCCTTTCAGCGGCTTGCCGTCAACTTTAACAATAAGGTCGCCGACCTTTACGCCGGCGGCATCTGCGGGAAATCCTTTATATACTTCAGTCACAATTGCAAAATCGCCGTTGTTGCGCACCAGACATCCTATACCTCCGTATTTTCCGGTTGTCATTAGATCAAGTTCTCCGGTTTCCGACTCAGCATAGTAGGCTGTATATGGATCGAGAGCCCTTAGAATTCCGTCAATTGCAGACCTGATTATCTTTTCGGGGTCAAAATCATCAACATAAAAAGTGTTAAGCTCCCTGACAAGTGAAAAAAAGATATCGAGGTTTTTGCCAAGCCTGAAATCGCGGGATTCCTGGTTTATGACAAATGCTGTGGTTAAACCCGAAAAAAGGATAGCAGAAATCAGGATAAAAAAAGTTCTGCGGGTATTTTTTCCCATAGCGAAAGATTATTAACCGGCGAAATTAAGAAGAAATATCAAATAGTTTCAGCAGGGTTGGGAATCAGCTGTATTTATTTGTCCGGAGAGCCTTGAAATAACCCTGCCGGTCGCATGAAATATTTCGTCATAATCAGGTTCGTCGATGCCCTTGAGAATAATCATAAATACAATTTTCCTTTGCGAACCTTGAAGATGATTGTATAAATTTTGTTTCTGACGCCGGTATGCTTCACGTATTTTTCTCCGGATTCGGTTTCTCAGTACGGCACTTCTGAAAGTTTTTTTTGGGATACTTATGGCAACCTGCGCAGGAGCCGGCAGGTTGTCATTTGCAAAATTCCAGATAACCTGGAAAGGCTGGCAGTTAAACGATTTTCCGTTACTGAACAGTTCTTCGATTGTTTTCCGGCTGCAAAGCCTTTCTTGCTTTCTGAATGTCTGAGGAGTTGCTCTCATTGAAAAGAATCTTCCGGCTTTTCGGGAGTGATTCACAGAGGGCAGAAAGCCGGCTCCGGGTTATCACTACCTGTTGTTGTTCCTGTTGTATTCCTTCAGGAAATCGTCAAGAGCCATTGTCATGGACGGGGATTTGGGATTCGGGGCCTGTATGTCAAGCCGCAGTCCTTCCTGCTCAACGGCCTGAGCTGTTGTGGGCCCGAAGGCGGCAATTTTAATATCTCCCTGAACAAATTCAGGAAAATTTTCCTTCAGCGATTTGATCCCTGACGGGCTGTAGAAAACAATAATATCGTAATTAAGATCATTTATGCTGCTGAAGTGATTGCTGATGGTTTTATACAGAATCCCGATTGAGTGTCTGATATTGTTCTTTTTCAGAAGTTCTGGTATTTCAGCATTGTGAGGCTCGGGCAGCGGAACGAAATAATTTTCATCCCTGTGTTTTATTATTATATCGATAAGGTCCTGGAACTTTGATTTTCCGTGAAAGATTTTCCGTTTCCTGTACACAATGTATTTCTGCAGGTAGAAAGCAACATTTTCAGTTATGCAGAAATATTTCATTGTATCAGGGATGGTAATCCTCAGTTCGCCGGCAATCCTGAAATAATGGTCTATCGCTGTCTTACAGGTAAAAATGACCGCTGAAAAATCGAGTATGTTTATTTTCTGCTGACGAAAATCCTTTGCAGAAAGGCCTTCAATCTGCACAAATGGCTTAAAGTCGATTTTAAGATTATACTTTTTTGCCAGTTCGTGGTAAGGTGATTTTGGATTTTGAGGATCTGGCTGCGATACTAGAATCTTCTTTATTTTCAACCCCTTACAGATTAAATTCGACATCAGGATATTTCACAAACCCGAAATCAGCCCCGTGCCATATTTAACCAAAACCGCAACAGGGAGAATTTCCAGGGCACAAAGGTATAAAATTAAATACAAAACTGATGCACGGCGGTGAATAAAAAGAAGAACAAGTCTGGCCAATCTTAATATAATCAATATAATAAAAAGTACATAACCGGTGGTTATCAACAGACCGGCCGGAAAAATTCTGCCGTAAGCCACCAGAATAACCAGAAGAAAGGAAATAATTCCGGAAATTCTGTAGAAATTGTAAACAGCCGCAAGGTAACCTGAAAACAGATCGCGCTCTTCGCTGAGGAAACCGGTAAGAACCGTTGCGAGGTGCCTCAGGGTAACGGCAGCCACGACAAGGGCAAAACAGATAAGCCAGAGGATTATTCCCCCGGGCAGTGGCAGATCATCCATCTTTTCGCCGGCAGCCATGTAAATAAACATGCCGATGCTGATAAAGGAAGCCAGGTTCATCAGTGTCGACTGCAGCCTGAAAATTTTTTCAGAGTCATCCCTGTACTTGTCTTTTAGGCCTTTAAATGTTATGAAGTTAATTAAACCCCGGAAAATATTACCCGGTATTTTTGCCAGGGTAATATAAATCATGGCCGCTGCCAGCAGAACGGGAACCATCCAGTCTGCTTTCAGGGGAGAGTTCTCATGTAATATACCATCCCGGAGAGATTCCTTAAGTGCGGTGAATTTCTTCTCCCGGTATTCCCTTGTCAGGTTAACAAATGAAAAAGGAAATTTTTGGGTGTCAATGCCGGATAAAGGGTTTTGATTAAAGGAATTGCCTGTAACATATAAAGTAAGATCCGATGGCTTCTGGCATTTTTCCTGGTTTTTCACTTCAGGCAACAATTGCCGGGCCGGGAGAAAAGTGACATTTTCAGTCACATTTGAGTCGCTCCTGCTTAAGGGTGGCCGGCTGGCAGTGTCCTGCTGCATCAAGATCTGAAAATTATCCTGATATGTCAATATTCTGTATTTGTATCAATAATGTTCCGACCTGCAGCCCATAATATCTGAAAGGATATTATTGGCCAGGCGGCTGGCCCCGAGTCTGAACAGGGAGGGATTTATCCATTCCTCTCCGAGGACGCTTTTTGTTATGCCTGCATAAACGGCAGCATCGGTTGATGTTACTATTCCTCCGGCGGGTTTGAAGCCGACCCTGATACCTGTTTCGCGGAAGAATACGGAAATGGCGGTACACATAACATACGCTGCTTCGGGAGTCGCTGATATGCTTGTTTTCCCGGTGGAGGTCTTTATGAAATCGGCCCCTGCATCCATCGCAATCATCGAAGCATTAAAGATCTGTTCATGAGTCTGCATAAGGCCAGATTCGATAATCACTTTAAGCAGAACATCGCCAATATTGCTTTTTATTTCCCTTATCTCGTCGGCTACTGCCGAGTAGTCGCCACTCAGGAAAGATCCGAGAGAGATAACAATATCAATCTCATCGGCTCCGGCATCAACGGCAAGCCTGCATTCCGACAGTTTTATGCTCCTGAATGTCTGTGATGAAGGAAATCCGCCTGCCACGGCTGCAATTTTTACATTGCGTGCGGTAAGCTTTTCCCTGACAAGAGAAACAAAATTGGGGTAAACGCAAATAGCGGCCACTGTCGGAATATTCGAATATTTGGCATTGAAGCTGTTAACTTTGCCGGTAAGCTGGAGTATATGGCTTTTATTGTCGGTGGTATTGAGACTGGTAAGATCGATTACAGCCAGCATATCCATGAGGGCCCTGCGGTCAGGCACTTCAGGGATGGCAGAATATATGGTTTTTAAACCTTTCCTGATCTCGGAGGCTGACGGACATTTTTTGAATAGTTTTTGATATAATTTTGTCATAATAATGCAATTATTAACAGTTTAAAACGAGAAATCATGATTAAAAAGCCGGGTGTCAATTTACATTTTTTTGTATTCATAGCCATCTTATTTTTATTTTTTAGCTGCACAAAACCTTCCGGACCTGCGGAGAAAGGGGCTCTTTTAAAAGCAGACCTTGATTTTTCGGCCATGTCGGAGCGTGAAGGTATGCAAAAGGCATTTCTTGATTTTGCTGCCGATTCGGTAGTAATACTGAGAGATAACTGCTTCCCCCAGGTTGGCATGGAGGCCATGAAGGAATATTTTGCCGTCAGGAGCGACACTTCATTCACTCTGACCTGGGAACCTCTTTATGAAAAGATATCTGCTGACGGGACTCTTGGTTATACCTGCGGCCTCTATACATTGACCTTAAAGGCCGGCGGAGAGAAAAGCAGGGGGACATATTCAACTGTCTGGGAGAAACAGAAAGACGGAAGATGGAAATATGTACTTGATTCCGGAACCCAGGGATTGCCGGAAACGGATTTACAATAATTCTCAGGTACTGTTTTGAAAATGTCCGGGGTTACTTCAGGAGGTCTGAATCAGGGTAAATCACTGCAGGCCTTTTTAGTTTGTTGTTTCTTGCCAGTGAGGCAAATATTCCGAGTATACACAGTGCAGAAAAAATAAGAAATCCGGTCCTCATTCCGGTGATAAATTCATCATGGGTGTCAGGCGAAATGGGTTTATTGCCGATAAAGAGTGCAAGTATCATCATGGCAATTCCCATGCTGATCATTTGCCCGGTCATCCTCATTGTCCCTACAATACCGGATGCAACGCCAAGGCGGCTCTTCTCAACGGAACTCATGATAGCATTGGAATTGGGTGAAGAGAACAGTCCGAAACCTGTACCCATAATCATTAGCAGGAGAATTATCTGCCCCGTTCCGGTATCTGATGTCACAAAACAGAGAGCAATAAGTCCTGCTGCAGTGAGACCCATTCCGGCCGAGGCTATGACACCGGGATTGTATTTATCTGACAACCTGCCAGCGAAGGGAGATATTATCATCATAAGCACCGGCTGCGAAATCATTATAAGTCCGGCCATCCTGACATCAAAACCCAGAATATACTGGAGATACAGGCTGATGAAAAAACCTGTGGCTGAGGTTGCGGCATAATGTATAAGTGCTGCAGCAGAGGAGAAGGCAAAGACCCTGTTTCTTATAAAGTCTGATATACTGAAAAGAGGATCAGGCACATATCTTTCAAAGACCAGGAACACTATTCCTGAAAGTATGCCGATGCCAAGAAAAACCCACCCGTAAAAGGACGGCAGTTTGGAAAACCCGAACATGAATGCGGCTATGGAAACTGCATACAGTATGGCGCCGGTTGCGTCAAATTTGTCTCCCTTTGCCTCAGCCCAGTCGCCTTTAATCTTCATCCTGATCATGATACAGGCCGCCAGACCCACCGGAATAAGGACCAGAAAGATACTTCTCCAGCCCAGGTAACGGGTGAGAAAGCCGCCCAAAACAGGACCGGCTGAAAGGCCAAGATAAACCGCGGTAATATTTATACCCATTGCGCGGCCTCTTTCGCCGGGAGGAAAAACCGATGAGATTATTGCAAGGCTGGTGCTGAAATACATGGCCGATGAAATGCCCTGGATTATTCTGACGGCTATTAATGAAACAAGACTGTGACAGAAAATTACAAGTACTGACGATAAGGAAAAAAGAAGCAGGCCTGCAGAAAAGATTTTTTTTCTTCCGAGAATATCGGCAAGTCTTCCGAAAGGAAGCAGGAACATAGCCGAGGCAAGGATAAAACTGCTTGCCACCCAGCCCAGGCCCACCGCCCCGGCATTAAACTCCTTCCCGATGAAGGGAAGTGCAAGATTGACAGAGGAACCCAGGAAGGGCGTCAGAAATGCTGCGAAGGTTGCAGCAAAAAGAACACTTCTCCTTGTTGAAAGTAAATCTGCCTCTTGGTTTTGGGTCATCTTATCAGAAGTCCTTGTTTTTGGTGTCGATTATTATTGTCACAGGTCCGTCATTTATCAGTTCCACATCCATCATTGCCCCGAAAATTCCTGTTCCCGGCCTCCTGCCATGAAGAGAGGTGACAATATCAATGAAGCTGTTATAAAGAGGGATGGCAATACCGGGAGATGCCGCCCTTATATATGAAGGCCTGTTTCCTTTTCTGGTAAGTGCGTGCAGGGTGAACTGGCTGACTACGATAATATCTCCACCCGTCTCTTTTATTCCCAGATTCATTACTCCTTCCTTGTCGGGAAAAATTCTCAGATTGACAATTTTGTTTGCCAGCCATTCGGCGTCCTTAATGTCGTCGGCATCCTCAATACCAAGCAGGACCAGCATGCCTTTCCCGCATGAGGCGGTAATTTTTCCTTCAACAGTAACGGACGCCTTTTTGACTCTTTGTATTACTGCTCTCATTACGGTGTCAAAATAAATACAGATTTTCCTTGTTTTTACCTCTCATTTGCCATAAGGCTGTTATCTGAAGCCACCCTTAAAAGTCCGGGGCTGAATTTACCGCATGAAGAAAGCAACGTGATTGTTAAAAAAATAACAATGGTAACCCGGTTCATAGACTAAAATGTAAGAAAAGAGTGTCAAACATAAGCATAAATGGTATAAAAAATCAAAACAGCGCAAATTTTTTCAGACACCGGTTTCTGTTTATCTTTGGCAAGTTTTTTACATGGACTCTCTTACTGTAATAGCCATTGCTTTTGGTTTGTCGTTCGACACCTTTGCTGCATCTCTTACTTTCGGGATAGTGCGAAGCAAAATACTTTTCCTTGAAGCCTTCCGGCTCGCAATGGTAATGGCGGTTTTCCAGGGAGGATTTACCGTTGCGGGATATTTTGCCGGAACATTTGTGAGCGGCCACTTAAGCACATACGACCATTTTATTGCTCTGGGTCTGCTCGCATTTATCGGAATCAGGATGATAGCAGGCGGTCTGAGGGGGCAGCAGGTGGAGGAAGCAAAAGATTATACCAAACCTCCCGGACTGTTCCTGATTGCGGCCGGAACAAGCATTGATGCAGCTGCTGTGGGAATAAGCTTTGCCCTTCTTGATGGAAATATCTGGTTTGCCGGAGTAATTATAGGGGCTGTCACTTTCCTGGCGTCAATGACGGCAATCCGGATTGGGAAATCAGCAGGACGTCTTGCCGGCAGCAGGACAGAAATAATCGGCGGAATTATTTTGGTTGTAATAGGCATCAGGATTTTCCTTGAGCATATGCTTGACCGGGCAGGTTAAATCTCAAAAGGGATCATAAATCTCTCTCTCCGGCTGAAAGTGCACATTTCGTTATATCCTGCATCTTTCAGCAGCCGGTAGGCCCTTTCGAAATGCTGGCCGACTCTGGCAGGCAGGTGGGCGTCAGAATTTACGCATACAGGCACATTCCACTTCCTGAAAATGTGCAGAAACCTTACATCCGGATAAAAATCACCCAAAGGCCTGTTCATGCCATTTGTATTAACTTCAAATGCAATATCATGCCTTGCAAAAGTCATCGCCAGGTGTTCATATAAATACGAAGGATCAGCAGAGAAGTTCTTTCCGTAAATACGCACCAGATCACAATGTGAGATCAAATCAAAAAGCCCTGATGATACTGCTTCGCAGACAAGGTCAAAATAATCACTGAAAATTTTGTCAAAATCCTTTCCGGAGTAAAATTCCGGATTACTGTCTACTGATTCTCCGTTCAGGTAATGCACCGATCCCAGTACATAGTCGAGCCTGAGAGGCGAAATGAAGTCATATATTTCTTTCTCCATGTCGTTGAAATAATCAACCTCAAGGCCTTTACGCAGGACCGGATGTTTATACTCTTTTCCCAGCATGGTCATTTTGGTGATATAGTCGTGGATAACGGCCGTATCCATGGTCCAGTGAAGGTTATTGTACCTCAGGTTAACATGATCTGAAAAACCCAGTTCCATCAAACCTGCTTCCCTTGCGGCCAGAATATAGCCGGCCGGATCGGCTTTGCCGTCACTGAAAGATGTATGAACGTGATAATCGGTTCTGTAGATCATTAATGAGAGTAAATAAAGGCTCAAAGATATTTAAATTACCCGCGCAGGGAATAGCCCTCCAGTTAAACCGGAAAAAGCATTTCAGGAAGCTGAAAGTTAACTTAATGTGAACAATAGCCGTTTCGTTTTGTTTACCGGAATATGATAAATATCACTTTTAAAATTTAGTTTTATCTTTGTTAAAAATCATGTAAAAGTGGCAACATCCGGCAGGTATTGTATATGTGAACATTGTGATTTCAGGGATGTCGTCTTTGCGAATCTCAGTGAGGATGATATACAGGAATTATGCAATCACAAGGAGGAACACTCCTATCGCAAGGGAGAAATAATAATACACCAGGGTGAGAAAATTTCCTACTTCAAATATCTGAAGAGCGGGCTGGTAAAGGTTTACAGAAAAACCTCTGACGATGACGAACAAATTATAACCATTACAAAGCCATTCGAGTTTGTAAGCAGCATGGCTATTTTTGAAGCCGAGAAATACAATTTTTCAGTTTCCGCCCTGGAAGATACTGTAGTTTGCGTGGTAAATCTTGATTATATTAAATCACTCCTTATAAATAACGGACGATTTGCAATTGGCCTTCTTACCAAAATCGCAGGAATAAATGATAAAATTATAAGGCAGTGTCTGGATATCCGTCAGAGAAACCTCACAGGAAGAGTAGCATATGTACTTCTTTACTTTGCCAAGGAGATATACAGCTCTCATCTGTTCGACCTCCCTGTTTCCAGAAAAGAGATAGCGGACTACATCGGTATGAGTACGGCAAACGTTATCAGAACTCTTTCTGATTTCAGGAATGACGGCATTATAAAGGTTTTCGGGAAGACCATCGAGATAACAGATATCGGCAGGCTCGAACTGCTGTCGTCGCGCGGATAACAAATAAAATCCGCCGCCGCTGTTTAATAAAAAAAGTGTTAATTAACACATATAAATTATTACTTCATTCCGGCAAAACATTTAATTTTCATGCAAAATATGATTGCATGAAAAAAATACTTGTTTTTCTGTTACTACTCATATCTGCCTTCGGTTATTCACAACAGCCGGCACAGAGAACGGGCGGTAAAGAATATTATACGCTTTCGGGGCAGAGACATGGCGCAAGTTTCTTTCCTGCCGTTAGGCACAAGGAAGTGGAATATTCAGCAGGCGACTCTCTGACGTTTGACCGTTACCATACTGTTGATGTGATAAATGAATGGATGAGAAGATGGGCAGAGAAGTATCCGGATATTATGGATCTTTACGAAGCCGGGAGGACTTATGAAAACAGGCCGGTTTACCAGGTTACCATCTCTGCAAAAAAGCAGGGCAGGGATACCGACAAGCCGGGAGCATACTTCGAAGGAGGCAGGCACAGCGGAGAAGTTACAGCAAGTGAAAGTGCCTTCTGGATGATAAAATACCTTCTTGAAAATTATGGCAAAAACCCGGAAATCACGAGGCTTATCGATACGAAAGTCATTTACATACGGCCTGTAAATAATCCCGACGGAAATAACCTTTACCTTAAAACAGCCCAGAGCAACAGAAGCACTGTCAGGCCTGTTGACAATGACGGCGACGCTCTTCTTGATGAGGATCCTCCCGACGACATAGACGGTGACGGCATTATCCTTACAATGAGATGGAGGGATGAGAAAAACGGATCATATATTCCTGATCCCGCCGATTCCACAGGCAGAATTCTTAAAAGAGTTCCGGCAGGAACGGGAATATACTCAACTTCCCAGGAAGGAATTGATAACGATGGCGACGGACGACTTAATGAAGATGGCATTGGCGGACTCGACCTGCACAGGAATTATCCCGAAAACTGGAGGCCCCAGAGTGAAGAGACTGGCCGCGGGTTCACCCAGTCAGGAGCCGGAGATTACCCTCTGAGTGAACCTGAAACAAGATCAGTTGTCTCTTTCCTTCTTGCACATCCCAATGTATATGTCGTAAATTCAATGGATACCAGCGTCCCGATGCACCTCAGACCCCCCTCCACTTCACCCTCCGAGGAGAGAATGTACCCTGAAGATCTGAAATGGTACAGGTATTTTGATGAAGCAGGGAAAAAAATAACGGGATATAAAAGGGCTGGAGACGTTTACAACGATTATGGCGGCGGAAGCCCCCTGTTCGGACACGGGCCTGATTTTGGCTACTGGTACCTTGGAGCAATATGGTATGGCGACGAGATCTGGAACGGAGGAAGAAGCATGGATTACAACAACGACGGTACTGTCGACCAGTTGGAAATGCTGAGATGGGATGACGAGCAAAATGAGGGCAGGGGATTTACAGAATGGAAACCGGCGAAGCACCCGGTTTACGGAGATGTGGAACTCGGAGGGTTTAATCCCAAATTCTTCTCACAGAATCCTCCTCCGAAACATCTTGAAAAATGGATCGAAAACGAGGCAATGTTCAACCTTGAAATGGTGAAAGCGCTGCCTGAACTGGAGTGGGGCGATATCGAGGTTAAAAAGGTTAAATCATACAAAAATGATTCAGCCGATTACCAGGTTAAGGTTTCCTTCAGGAACAGGGGAATGCTGCCAACCTCACTTAAACAGGCACAACTGGTGAAAATTGTTACCCCCGACAGGGTTGTAATTGAGCTTGATACTGTCCCCGGCGCAAATGGAGGTAACACCTGGCGGATATTGGAGGGCGGAAGAAACACCCCGGGCACCGAAAGGAATCAGAATAGAGAAGGATTTTCACGGTCGCCCAGCACCGGCAGAACAGCCGCACAGACCTTTCCATCAACCGAAGGAGGAGCTGTAAACACGGCAACTTTCAGAATAAGGATTTACCAGGGAGGTCAGGTGAACGGAAAAGCCTCGGTTTATTCCACAAGGGGAGGCGTACTGAAAGATAAGGTTTTCAGGATAGAATAAGGAAACAATATTATCAGTTTATTTATTTGGTAAAGAGATTACTTTTATCTTAAATTTTAACATCATGAAACAAAATTCTGTCAGAGACATTCCAAGGAGAAAATTCCTGGAGATGAGTATGAAGGGAGGGCTTCTAATTGCTGCAGCTCCCTCCCTTTTATATGCATTGAATTCCTGCTCCGGTT
>ERZ795052.204-NODE-204-length-91954-cov-7.130023_pt1 | contig 91954 bp, 85 predicted proteins | sample MGYA00375136_ERZ795052 | MGnify/ENA primary metagenome ERZ795052 (study PRJEB30181, sample SAMN05720156) | activated sludge metagenome | isolation source: Anaerobic digester | place: Japan | collected 2015-05-26 ...
CGACAAGGTCAAGAAATCGGAAAGCGGCATGATCGTCGATCCCATCACCATCGAGCCGGAACAGCGGGTCCGGGAGGCACTCGACCTGATGAGCCGTTACAAGATCTCGGGGGTGCCCGTGGTCAAGAAACGGAGGCTCGTGGGCATTCTCACGAACCGGGATCTCCGCTTTGAAACGAATCTGGACCAGCCGGTAGCCAACGTCATGACGAAGAAGAACCTGGTCACCGTCTCTTCGAATATCACCCTCGAAGAGTCGAAGAAGCTGCTCCACAAGCACCGGATCGAGAAGCTCCTTGTGGTGGATGACGACTACAACCTGAAGGGCCTCATCACCATCAAGGACATCGAGAAGATCCAGAAATATCCGAATGCCTGCAAGGATTCCCTGGGGAGGCTCCGGATCGGCGCGGCGGTGGGCATCATCGACAGGGAGGAGCGGGTCCAGGCCCTGCTCAACGCCGGGTGCGACGTCATCGTCATCGACACGTCTCATGGCCACTCGAAGGGCGTTCTCGACGCCATAAGGGACACCAAGAAGAATTTCAAATGCGATCTCATCGCCGGTAACGTGGCGACGACGGAGGGGGCACAGGCGCTCATCAAGGCGGGCGTAGACGCCGTCAAGGTCGGCGTCGGTCCGGGATCGATCTGCACGACGAGAATCGTGGCCGGTGTCGGTGTCCCCCAGATGACGGCGATCCGGGATTGTCGCAAAGCGGCGGCCCGGCGGGGCGTGCCGATCATCGCCGACGGCGGCATCAAGTTTTCGGGCGACATCACCAAGGCCCTGGCGGCGGGGGCTCACACCGTCATGATCGGCGGCCTTTTCGCGGGAACGGAAGAAAGTCCCGGCGAGACGGTCCTCTTCCAGGGCCGGAGCTACAAGGTATACCGCGGTATGGGTTCCCTGGAGGCCATGAAATCGGGAAGTCGGGACCGCTACATGCAGGACGACATCGAAAGCACGCTGAAGCTTGTCCCCGAGGGGATCGAGGGGAGGGTGCCCTTCCGGGGGACCCTCGAGGCGAGCATCTTCCAGTTGATCGGCGGCCTCCGGGCCGGCATGGGTTACGCCGGCTGCCGCACCGTCGAGGAACTCCATGCCAGGGCGAAGTTCGTCCGGATCACGTCGGCGGGGTTGCGGGAAAGCCACGTCCACGATGTCATCATCACCAAGGAAGCGCCGAATTACTGGCTGGATTAGACCGGAGAACCTGTTCACTCATGAAACACCAGGATTTCGTTCACCTGCACGTCCATACCCAATACAGCCTTCTCGACGGAACGATCCGTCTCCAGGATGTTCTGAAGAAAGCCCGGGAACTCCGGATGCCCGCCGTAGCCATGACGGATCACGGGAACATCTACGGCGCCGTGGATTTTTATCAGTCCGCCTACCGCCTGGGCATCAAGCCGATCATCGGCTGCGAACTTTACGTGGCTCCCCGGGGCCGGCTCGAAAAAACCGTTGAGACCGCGGGGGACAGCGCCCGCCACCTCATCGTCCTGGTGAAGAATTTCCAGGGGTACAAGAACCTGATCAAGCTCACGTCCCTGGGATTCCTGGAGGGGTTCTACTACAGGCCCAGGGTCGACAAGGAACTGCTCGCGAAGCACAGCGAGGGGCTCATCGCATTGAGCGCCTGCCTGCACGGCGAAGTGGCCGATCATCTCCTGAGGGGGGATGCGGAGGGGGCGGAAAAGGCGGCGCTGGAATACCGCTCCATTTTCGGACCGGACAACTATTACCTGGAGCTGATGGAAAACGGAATCCCGGAGCAGCAAACCGTCAACGAGGGGCTCCTGCAGCTGTCCCGGAAATGCGGAATCCCCGTCGTCGCCACGAACGACTGTCACTATCTGGAGCGGACCGATGCGGAAGCCCACGAGGTGCTTCTCTGCATCCAGACGGGGAAAACCCTCGACGATCCCGACCGCATGCGTTTCGCCACCGACCAGTTCTATTTCCGTTCGCCGGAGGAGATGAAAAAACTTTTCGCCCACTGCCCGGCGGCCGTCGAAAACACGATCCGCATTGCCGAGCGGTGCAACCTCACGATCCCCTTCGATGAGCTCTATCTCCCGCACTACGAAACGGACCCGACGGTCTCCCTGGACGACCAGTTGAAAGCGCTGGCACGGAAGGGCCTCGAGAAAAGGTGGCCCGAGATCATCAAGGACAAGGGCAGCGCGGCCCGCGGGGCCTACGAAAAGCGCCTGGAGACGGAAATCGACATGATCAAGTCCATGGGGTTCGCGGGCTATTTCCTGATCGTCTCCGACTTCGTCCGCCACGCCAAGGACCGCAGCATCCCCGTCGGACCCGGCAGGGGTTCCGTGGCCGGAAGCCTCGTTGCCTATGCCCTGGGCATCACCGACATCGACCCGATCCGGTACGGGCTCTTTTTCGAGCGGTTTTTGAATCCGGACCGCAAGAGCATGCCCGACATCGACATCGATTTCTGCCAGGACGGCCGGGACGAGATCATCCGCTACGTGACGGGAAAATACGGGGCGGACCGGGTCGCCCAGATCATCACCTTCGGGAAGATGCAGGCGAAGGCCGTCGTCCGGGACGTGGGCCGGGCCCTGAATTTCTCCTACGGCGAGGTGGACCGCATCGCCAAGATGATCCCCAACGTGCTCAACATCAGCCTCGACGACGCCATCAAGATGGAGCCCCGTCTCCAGGAAGAGGCGAGAAAAAACGAGAAGGTCCGGAAGCTTCTTTCGCTTTCAAAATCCCTGGAGGGGCTCAACCGTCACTCCTCGACCCACGCCGCGGGGGTCGTCATTTCGGACAAGCCCCTTCTGGAACGGGTCCCCCTCTGCAAGAGCCCGAAGGACGACGTGGTGACCCAGTTCTCCATGAACGACCTCCAGGCCGTGGGACTCACGAAATTCGACTTCCTGGGCCTCAAGACGCTTACCGTAATCCGGGACACCCTCCGGTTCGTCCGGGAAGGGAAGGGGGTCGACATCGACATCCGGCAGATCCCCCTGGACGACCGCAGAACCTACCAGCTCCTGTCACAGGGGGAAACGGACGGAGTCTTCCAGCTGGAAAGCCGGGGAATGAAAGAGATCCTGGTGAGCATGAAGCCCGACTGCATCGAGGACGTCATCGCCCTCATCGCCCTTTACCGGCCGGGTCCGCTGAAGAGCGGCATGGTGCAGGAGTACATCTCGAGGAAGCAGGGGAAGACACGGATCGCCTACGAGGTTCCGCAGCTGGAGAGCATCCTGAAGGAGACCTACGGTGTCATCGTCTACCAGGAACAGGTCATGCAGATCGCGAGCGTCCTGGCCAGCTACACGATGGGAGAAGCCGACACCTTCCGGAAAGCGATGAGCAAGAAGAATCCCGCCGAGATGGAAAAAGAAAAGCCGAAATTCATCGCGGGGGCCAGGAAAAACAGGATCCCGGAGGCCAAGGCGAAAAAGATCTTCGAGCAGATGGAGACCTTTGCCGGTTACGGTTTCAACAAGTCCCACAGCACCGCCTACGCCATGATCTCCTACCAGACGGCCTATCTGAAGGCCCATTTCCCCTGCGAGTTCATGACGGCCCTGCTCACCAGCGAAAAGAGCAACCGGGACAAGGTCATCAAGTACATCAGCGTCTGTAAGGAGATGGGGATCAACGTGCTCCCCCCGGACATCAACGTCTCCATGAGGGACTTCAGCGTCTCCGGGGAGCATATCCGTTTCGGACTCGCCGCCGTGAAGAACGTCGGGGAGAGTGCCGTCGATTCCATCATCGAATCCCGGACCCGGGACGGGACGTTCAAGACCTTCTACGACTTCTGCACCCGGGTGGATCTTCGGAAGATCAACAAGCGGGTCGTCGAAAGCCTCATCAAGTGCGGCGCCTTTGACCTCATGGGGTACAAGAGACGCCCGCTCATGGAGGGTTACGAAAAGATCATCGAGATGACGCAACGGAGCCAGAGGGGAGGGGACCGCCACCAGGTCCACCTTTTCGATACCCACGAAGAGGACCAGGACCGCCGGCAGGAGAAACTCGAGGCGGACCTGATCCCACGGGTAGCCGAATGGGACCACCAGGAGCTTCTTCTCCACGAAAAGGAGACCCTGGGCTTTTACATCACGGGACACCCGCTTCTTCGCTATGTCGATAAACTCTACCGGATCGTCGACGCCGACTCCGAATCGATCCTGGAACGCAAGGACAGGGAGACCATTTCCTTTGCGGGTATCGTGAGTGCACGCCGGGAGGTGACGACGAAGCGAAAAGAGATCATGGCTTACCTGACCATCGAGGACATGAAGGGGTCCATCGGCGCCATTGCCTTCGCCGAGGTCTACCGCACCTACATGGACCTTCTCAAGGCGGAGGCCCCTCTCTGCCTGAAGGGGACCCTCGATGTGGGTGAGGACAGCACGAAGGTCATCCTCACGGAGGTGAAGCTTCTGTCGGAAGTCCTGGAGATGCCCTATCACTCTGTTCATTTTCACCTCGATGCAACTCTCAGGGGTAGCGGGGATATCGAGTCCCTCCGCGGGGTACTCAACCGGCACAGGGGTCGTTTCGACGGCTACCTGCATATCGTCCTTCCGGATCGGAGCGAAACCGTTGTCTACCTGGGCGACACTCTGAGGCTCGATATTTCCGAGGGGATTAAAAAGGATGCCGATGCTATTCTCGGGCCGGGATCTACGAGATTCGTTTGATATCCGGCAGTTATAATACAATGTCTCATCTGATATATAAGGATAAGAATTACAGGACACTGATCAAAGACGACTATTTGAAATCCTACCAGGTCAAGGTCTCAGAAACGGACCTTCTCATCCGCACCGATTCAGACCTATCAGGCATCGCATTAGAGTCTGTTGTCAATCACCGTAATTATATTGAAGAATACATTAGAATAAAATCTGAATTTCTGTCCTCTCTCGTGCCCATTGACGATGACCCGCAGGCGCCCGTCATTGTCCGTGAAATGCTCAGGCATTCAAAAACCGCAGGCGTGGGGCCGATGGCATCTGTGGCCGGTGCCGTTGCTGAGTTTGTCGGTCGGGATCTTCTCAAGCACTCGGAAAGCGTAATCGTCGAGAACGGCGGAGACATATATATAAAGGTAGTCAGGGATACCAGGGTGGGCATATACGCCGCCGATTCGCCTTTGAGCTTGAAGCTTGCGATAAGGGTATTGCCGGAAGAGACCCCTCTGGGATTATGCACGTCATCGGCAACGGTCGGTCATTCGCTCAGTTTCGGAATTGCCGATGCCGTCTGTGTAAAATCAAAATCGGCGATCCTGGCCGATGCCGCCGCGACAAGGATCTGCAACAGAATCAAGAAAAAAGAAGACATCAAGGACGCCATAGAGGAGGGGCTCAGGATAGCGGGCGTTCTTGGCGTGCTCGCGATTGTTGGTGACACGATGGGGGCGGCAGGAGGTATCGAACTGGCCGTGGATTAGAAATCAGATAATGTAAGTTTACATAACATATCTTATCAGACATAAGATGCATCCATTCCAATGCCCCCCGTTCCTCACGATCGTCCTTTTTTAGAGTTGTCTGTCCGGGTTATCCTGTAGCAGGTCTGCAGGAAGATTACTACAGCCCTTCTTCGGAGAGTTTCCTGATGAGCGCGGCCTGTTTCTCGCTGACCTTCTTCGGCACGGCCACAACGATTTTGACATAGAGATCCCCTTTGCCTTCGCCCTTCATGTGCTTGACGCCGAATCCCTTCATGCGGATTTTCGTGTTGTTCTGCGTTCCAGCGGGTACCTTGATCCGCTTCACGGGACCTTCCAGCGTGGGGACATCGATCGTCGTGCCGAGGACGGCCTTCGAGTACGGAATGGATCTTTCGATCGTTAGATCATCACCATCCCGGGAGAATACGTGGTGAGGCACTACCTGGATATTCAGGAAAAGATCGCCCGGGGGCCCGCCGTAAGGGTCCTGCTGACCCTTACCGGCTACCCTCAATTTTTTTCCCGAAGAAATGCCGGCGGGGATCCTGACCTTGATCTCTTCGTGTTTTTGGCCTTTCTTGATGGTGATCTTCTTTTCTGCACCGGAAGCCGAATCTTCCAGTGATATCGGCATGTTATATTCAAGGTCCTGGCCCTTCCGGGGCGGGGCCTCTCCGTAGCCGTAGGTCTGCTGGTCACGGAACATGTCGCCGAATATGTCCGGGCCTCCCGTCTGCTTCCTGAAGGTGGTTCTTCTCCCCGGGCCGCCGCCGAACCAGGTGAACTCGCCTCCAAGGCCGCCGAAACCGAGGTCTCTCAGGATCTCGTTCAGGTCGAAGCCCCTGAAAATGTCTTCCTGGGAGAATTTCTGACGGAAGGCGTCGGAGCCGAAACTGTCGTACTGTTTCCGCTTCTCGGGGTCACTCAGAACCGCATAGGCCTCGCTGATTTTCTTGAATTTTTCTTCGGCGCCTTTCTTGTCCGAGGGGTTCCTGTCCGGATGGTACTTGAGGGCAAGCCGGCGGTAGGCCTTCTTGATGTCGTCCGTCGAGGCGCTCTTCTCGACGCCGAGGATCCTGTAGTAATCATCGTTCATAAAGCACTATCTCATAGGGATGTCCAGAGTTTATAATTTAATGACTTTTTCAGTCATGTAAAGAAGGATTATTGTCGAAGGGTCGCGGCACCGCCTCTCACCCCGCGACACGAGGGCAAGACGACCGCTGTTCAGACCGCTTCTCTTCCTAGATCGAAGGCCTTCAGGTTGGCGGGAACGAGTTTTTCTGCAAATTCCTCGGCGATGACGTTTTTCCAGTCCTCCGGCGTGACCCCGGTGAGGTATCTCGACAGGGCGCCGAGCATGACGGTGCTGACGGCCCGAACGTTGCCTGCCTTCCGGGCGAGTTCCGGGGCGTTCAGGATCAGGACGTCCTTGAACCGGCGTTTCACGATTTCCGCTGCGTCGACGGGATAGGCGGCATCCCCCAGGTTCACCGAGGGTGGATAGATTTCTTCCTCGTTGATGATGATCTTGGCGCCGGTCCGGAGGAGATTCAGATATCGCAGCGTCTCCAGTTTCTCGAAGGCAACGAGAATGTCCACGTCACCCTCCTTGGCGATGGGGGAGTAGACCTTTCGACCGTAGCGGACGTGGCTTGTCACGCAGCCGCCACGCTGGGCCATCCCGTGGACTTCGCTCTTCTTGACATCCAGTCCGGCTCGCATCATCACCTTGCCGATGATGTCGCTTGCGAGCAGGACGCCCTGTCCGCCCACGCCGGCGAGAAGCAGACTGGTCACGGAATTCGTCGTCATGCCGGCCCTCCGATGGATTTGATCGCGTCGGCATTGCACACCTGGAAACAGAGGCTGCAATGGACGCAGAGGGTCTTGTCGATCGACGCAAACCCCTTGCGCTTCTTCCCCGTCCGGGGCACCCTTCCCTCTTCCTCTTTCTGCCACGAGATGGCCGGGCAGCCCAGCCCCAGGCAGAGCTGACAGCCGGTGCAGGCATCAGTGTCGACGGCAAAAGCCCTGGCGGATTTGAGCCGCTCGGGCTGCAGAAAGATGCAGGGGCCCCGGGCGATGACCACGGAGGGCCCTTCTTTTGCCAGCTCCTCTTTCAGGACACTCGTCGTTTTCTTCACGTTGAGGGGGTTGACGACGCGAACGCTCTCGATGCCGAGCGCTTTGACGAGGGCTTCGAAGTCGAGCGTCTTCGTTTTATCGCCCTGGAGGGTCGTGCCCGTCGCCGGATGATCCTGCATGCCCGTCATGGCCGTCGTCCGGTTGTCGGCGATGATGATGACGGCATCACTTCTGTTGTAGGCCATGTTGAGAAGCGGCGTGATGCCGGAGTGGATGAAGGTGGAGTCGCCGATGACCCCGACGATCTTCCCCTTGCCCTTTTCCCCGAGCGCCTTGCTCATCCCGTGGGCCATGCCGATGCTGGCGCCCATGCAGATGCAGGTGTGCAGCCCCTGCAGGGGTTTCATGAACGAGAGGGTGTAACAGCCGATGTCCCCCGCGACGAAGGCCTTCGTCTTCCCCAGCGCGTAGAAAAGCCCCCTGTGGGGGCAGCCGGGGCAGAGGTTCGGCGGTCTCGGCGTGATGGCCGCCTGTGCTTTCTTCTCTTTGTGAAGCGCCCGGATCCCCGCTTCGACAACACCGGGGTCGAACTCGCCGGTGTAGGGGAAGACCGCCTTGCCCTGGACGGGGATTCCCATGGCACGGACCTGTTCCTCGATGAAGGGGTCCAGTTCTTCGACAACGTACAGCTCTTTCACCTTCGAAGCAAATTCACGGATCATCTTCTCCGGCAGGGGGTGGACCATCCCGAGCTTGAGATAGGAGCAGTCGGGGAAAACGTCCTTGGCGTAGTTGTAGGACATGCCGGCGGTGATGATGCCGACGGCGGTGTTCCCGATCTCCATCCTGTTTTCGGGGAAGGTCTCCGCCCACTCCCTGAGCTGATCCATTCGTTTTTCCACGGCCACACGTCTAACGCGGGCATTGGCGGGCACCATGACGTACTTCGCCGGATCCACCCTGATGGCCCGGCGGTCCTCGCCGCGTGCCGGCTCCTCGAGGTCCACGACGGACTTGGAATGGGAGACGCGGGTCGTCGTCCGCAGGAAGACGGGCGTGTCGAACTTTTCGCTCACGTCCATGGCGATCTTGAGGAACGCCTTGGCCTCCCGGCTGTCCGCGGGCTCCAGCATCGGGATCTTGGCGAACTTCGCGTAGTTGCGGTTGTCCTGCTCGTTCTGGGAGCTGTGGAGAGAGGGGTCATCGGCCGTGACGATCACCAGGGCGCCGTTCGTCCCCGTGTAGCTGACCGTGAAGAGGGGGTCGGCAGCGACGTTGACGCCGACGTGCTTCATGACCGCCATGGCTTTCAGGCCGGCGAGGGCCGCCCCGATGGCGACCTCGAGGGCGACCTTCTCGTTCGGGGACCACTCGGCGTAGACCCCGTCGTAGGTCGCGAAGGTTTCGATGATTTCCGTGCTCGGCGTGCCGGGGTAGCCCGCTGCAAAGGTCACGCCGTGCTCGTAGGCCCCCCGGGCGATGGCCTCGTTGCCGGACATCAGCTGCTTTTGCATGTTTTCAAAACTCCTGATTTACGATGAACCGAGCTCGGCGATCTTCCGCTTGATGAATGCCGCCATCGCGGGATCGGTGGTGTTCTCGAGAGCCTGCCTGTAGAGCTCCAGCGCCTTCGGGGCGTTGTTCATCTCCTCGTAGACGCGGGCCATGTTGCCGTAGGTGACCCCCGTGAACACCCCCCCGGTGTCCTTGCCGACGGCTTTTTCGAACGCCTCGAGGGCTTTGGCGTACTCCTTCTTTTCTTCGTAACAATAGCCGATCCCCGTGTAGGCGAAGGGTGTCAGCACGTGTTTGCGGGGCGCCTTGTCCAGGAAGGCCTCGAAGGACGACCGGGCCCTGTCGTAGTCCCCGCCCCGGTAGTAGAGGTTCCCCAGCATGTAACAGGCATAAAAGGCGGCACGGCTGCGAGGGTACGCCTGAAGGACCTCCTCGTAGGCCGCGAACACAGAGGCGGGAGAATCCCTGTCCGCGCCGCGGGTTGCCGCCCGTGAATACTGGAGGTCGTAAGCCTTCAGGTACAGCTTCTCCGCCTGCTGTTCCATATGCTGCGAATAAAAATAGTAGGCCGTCGAGAGCAGACAGATTGCGGCAAATACACCCGCTCCGGTGTAAAACTTCTTCTTGTTCGAGACGATACAGCCGTAGATCCGTTCCATCCACTCGTAGAAGGGATCGGGCTTTTCGATATCTTTCTTGGTCGCCTTGGCTGCCATGCCGTTACCCCGATTCGTTAAGTAAAAAAACCCCGGCTCCCTCCGGTTCAGGCCTTCGACCGGGAGGACAGGATATGGTTCAGCTTGTCCGCGATGGGCCGAGGGGGCCGCACGATCTTTCCTTCCCGGTTGAGGAAGGCGTGGATCGTGGAGCCTTCGACCAGGCAGTTTTCCCTTTTTTCATCCCAGATCTCGTAATCGAATTTGATGCTCGCCCGCCTGAAGTAATTGATCCTCGTCTCGACCCGCAGGAGGTCGTCGTACCGCGCCGGCTTCAGATAGTGGCAGTAGAGTTCCGTGAGCGGCAGGTAGAAACCCTCCGATTCCAGGTCCCGATAGACGATGCCCATGCCGCGCAGGAGTTCCGTTCTGCCGATCTCGAACCAGCGGATGTAGTTCGTGTGGTAGGCGATCCCCATGGCGTCCGTATCGGCATAGATCACCCGGATTTCAACGGCGTTTGCTGTCAACGAAGCGCCTCCAGTCGCGGATGAATGCGTCCATCAGGAGATGCCCGGGCGCGACCACGATCCCGTCCCGGCGGGAGCAGGTCTCCCCGAAGGTCGGGCAGTTCTGCAGGTTTTCCTCCTTCGCCGATGAATAGACCACGAAGGGGCTGGGCTCCGCCACGTGGGTCCGGTGGCTGATCGGGGTCGGGTGATCGCTCAGGACCAGGATACGGAAATCCCGATGGGCGCTGATTCCGTCGAGAATGGTCCCCACGACCTTCCCGTCGAAGTCCTCGATGGCCTTCACCTTCCCCTCGATGTTGCCTGCGTGTCCCATCTCGTCGGGCGCCTCCACGTGGACAAAGGCGAGGTCCTTCTCCTTCAGCGCCGAGAGAGCTCCCATGGCTTTGCCCGCGTAGTTCGTGTCGATGTATCCTGTCACTCCCGGCACGCGGATGATCTCCATGCCGGCGCAGACGGCGATTCCGTTCAAAAGGTCGACGGCCGATATCATGGCCCCCCGGATCCCGTACTTTACGGTCAGTGTATCGAAGGCCGGCGCCCCGCCCTGCCCCCAGAGCCAGATCGAATTGGCCGTTTTCTTGTCCTGAGCCGCGCGGTTGAGGTTCACCGGGTGGTCTTTCAGGACGCTTCTGGATTTCATCATGAGATCGCGCACCGGGCCGGACCCGTCGCCCGAGGGCAGATAGCCCGCGATTTCCCGGCCGGTGATGTCGTGAGGGGGGGTGGTCTTCACCGACGCGGGACCGCCCTTCCACAGGCAGAGATGCCGGTAACCCACGCCGGGGTAGAACCGGATGATGTCCGAGCCGAGGGTTTTGTTCAGGCCGGCGATGATCTCCCGGGCCTCCTCGGTGGAGATGTGCCCGGCGGTGAAATCCGCCATCGACTCCCTGCCGTCCAGACCCAGGTGGACGAGGTTGCAGCGGAAGGCCACATCGCCGGGGTTCAGCTTGATCCCCATGCTGGCCGCTTCCAGGGGCCCCCGCCCGGTGTAGTAGCGTTTCGGGTCGTATCCCAGGACCGAGAGGTTCGCCACGTCGCTGCCCGGCGGGAAGCCTTCCGGGATGGTCTCCACCGTACCGGTGGTGCCCAGCCGGGAGAGCCGGTCCATACAGGGGGTATCGGCGTATTCCAGGGGGGTCTTCCCTCCGAGCTTTTCGATGGGGTAATCGGCCATGCCGTCTCCCAGCAGGATGACGTATTTCATTGCAGGCTCTCATCCTCCACGCGAATGCGGATGGTCTTCCGCCGGACCACGTCGAGCCGGTCGATTTCCTTCAGGGCGACCCGCACGTCCCGCTCCACCGAGCGGTGGGTCGTCATCACGACGGGGACGGCGCCGGCGCTATCGGCCGTCCGGCCTTTCTGTATGACGGCGGCGATACTGATGTTGTGCTGCCCCAGGACCCCCGCGATCTTCGAGAGGACGCCCGGGCGGTCGACAGCGGAAAAACGGAAATAGTAGCTGGTGGTGATGTCTTCCATCGGCACCAGGCTGATATCTTCGATGGACCGCTCCTGGGTGGACCGGGGCGGGACGCGTCTCGAGATCTTTTTGAGCATGTCCCGCGAGATGTCCACCAGATCGCTGATGACGGCGCTCGCCGTCGGCATCATGCCGGAGCCCTGCCCGTAGAGGAAGACCGAATCGGAAGCGTCCCCGATGACGTGAAAGGCGTTGAAGTTGCCGTTGACGTTCGCGAGCAGGTGACCGAAGGGGATCATCGTCGGATGGATCCTTGCCTCGATGCGGTCCTCCCGCTGAATGGCGATGGCCAGGAGCTTGATCCGGTAACCCAGTTCCTTGGCATACTCGATGTCCATCTGGGTGATCTCCGCGATGCCCTCGCGGTAGATTTCCTCCAGGTTGACCTTCCTTCCGTAGGAGAGCGACAGAAGGATCGTCAGCTTGTGGGCCGTGTCGATCCCCTCGATGTCGAAGGTGGGATCGGCCTCGGCAAACCCCAGGGCCTGCGCCTCCCGGAGGACGGTCTTGAAGCTCTTGCCCTCGTCGGTCATTTTGCTCAGGATGTAGTTGGTCGTGCCGTTCATGATGCCGAAGAGGGACCGGATGCGGTTCCCCACGAGGCTTTCCTTGATGGTCTTGATGATGGGGATCGTCCCTCCGACGCTCGCCTCGAAACCGATGTTCACCCCCTCCTCCTCGGCAACCCTGAAGATCTCGTTTCCGTAAGTGGCCAGAAGCGCCTTGTTGGCCGTGATGACGTGCTTCTTGTTCTTCATGGCCCTCAGGACGAAGGATCGCGCCGGTTCATAACCCCCGATGAGTTCGATCACGATGGAAATTTCCGGGTCGTCGAGGATCTTGTTTACATCGCTGGTGAGAAGCCCCTTCTCGACCGTTACGGGTCTCGGGGTCGTGATATCCAGGTCCGCGATTGTCTTGAGGATGACCTTGGCGCCGAGACGCTTCTCGATCAGATGACCGCTCTGCTGAAGCAGCTTCGTGACACCGGTCCCGATGGTCCCGAAGCCGATCAGGCCGACATGGATGTTTTTCATCGCTCCGACCCCGCGTATTTTTCGTTGGAAGCCCCGATGCCGGTCCTTTGGTGGTTTTTCGAGGCTAAAAAACAAGCTAGGCTTTTTACAATAATTCAAGCCACTTGTCAAAAAGTATTTCGGAAACCCTAACCCGTCCTGGCGAACTCGAGCCGGCCCTTCCAGCGGTGGAGGAGAACCTCTTTCAGGAGCCTGTGCTCCGGTTTCACAAGCCGGGCGTCCCCCTCGACGAGCCGGAAGGCCTCCTGTCGCGCGTCGTTCAGAATCCGGCCGTCACGCAGGATGTTGGCGACCCTGAAATCCGGAAGCCCCGACTGCCGGGTGCCCAGGAATTCACCGGGTCCGCGGATCGCCAGGTCCTCCTCGGCGATGCGGAAACCGTCGGTGCTCTCCTCCATGACGCGAAGTCGCCTCATGGAGAGGTCCGAGACGGGGTGGCCGGCCATCAGGATACAGTACGAGGGGATATCCCCGCGCCCCACCCTCCCCCGAAGCTGGTGAAGCTGGGCCAGCCCGAACCGCTCGGCATGTTCGATGACCATGAGCGACGCCTGCGGGATGTCGATGCCGACCTCGATCACCGTGGTCGAAACGAGGAGATGGATGTCTTTCCGGATGAACCGGCTCATGATCTCCTCCTTTTCCCGGCCCTTCATCCGGCCGTGGATGAGGCCCACTTCGAATTCAGGATAGACGTCCTTTCGCAGGCGTTCCGCCATGACGGTGGCGTCACGCAGATCGACCTTTTCCGAAGCCTCGACCAGCGGGTAGACGACGAAGACCTGGTTGCCTTTTCTCATTTCTTTGCGGATGATTTCATAGACCCGCTCGCGTTCCTTTTCATAAAAGATCTTGGTCCTGACCGGCTTTTTCCCCGGCGGCATCTCGTCGATCACGGAGACGTCCAGATCGCCGTAGACCGTCAGGGCCAGCGTCCGCGGGATCGGGGTCGCCGTCATGACGAGGACGTGGGGATGAGCGCCCTTTCCCCGGAGAAGCGCCCGCTGCATCACCCCGAACCGGTGCTGCTCGTCGACGATCGCAAGGCCGAGCCGGTGGAAAACGACCCCTTCCTGGATCAGGGCGTGGGTACCGACGGCGATGTCCACCTCCCCTCGCCCGATGCGCTCGTGGGCCTTTTTCCGGTCGGCGGCTTTCAGGCTCCCCGTCAGGATGACCGTCCGGAGTCCCGCGGCGTCCGCCCAGCCCGAAAGATTACGGAAGTGCTGCTCCGCCAGGATTTCCGTGGGTGCCATGATGGCCGCCTGGCAGCCGCTTTTGCACGCGACGACCATCGCCGCCATGGAGACGGCTGTTTTCCCGCACCCCACGTCCCCCTGGAGCAGCCGGTGCATGGGGGTGGCCTTCGCCATGTCGGCCGTGATCTCCGCGATGACGCGTCGCTGTGCGGCCGTCAGCTCGAAGGGAAGCCGCTGCAGGAACCCTTGCAGAACCTCGGCCCCGGGTCGCATCGGGATGCCCTCGTTCAAAAGGGTCCCCTGTTTCCGGAGGGCCATGCCCAGCTCGAAGAAGAAAAACTCGTCGAAGATGAGCCGCCGGTGCGCTTCCGATTTCATCCCGTTGAGAGCCTCGACATCGGCGTCCTGTTCGGGGAAGTGCACAACCCGTACAGCCTGATGCATATCCTGCAAGTTCAGCCTTCGAAGCATGTCCTCCGGCAGGGGGCTCGGCACATCGTCCGCAAAATCATCGACGACGCGTTTCATGATCCGACGGATGTTTTTCTGTCCCAGCCCTTCCGTCTCGGAGTAAATCGGCACGATCCGCTTGAAATGGAGAAGGTGGTCGTCATCCTCCTCGAGCACCTCGAAATCCGGGTGGATCATTTCCCGCTCGAAGAGAAACCCCTTGATCTCGCCGGTGAAGATGACGCGCTTGCCTTCTCCGAAGACCTTTTTCAGGAAGGGAAAATGTCCGTGGAACCATTTGGCTGTGAGCCTCCCCGAGGCGTCGGCCACCCGGACCTCGAAAACCCGCTTCCGTCCGTGGGGCCGGACGCGGGAGGATTGCACCGTGGCGATGACGGTTTCCTTCAGACCCGGCCGCGTCGCCGATATGTCTCTCACAACCCTCCGGTCCTCGTATTTCCGGGGGAGAAAGTAGATCATGTCCTCGACGGTCCGGAGGTCCTTCCGTTCCAGAAGGGCGCTGATCTTGGGGCCGACGCCCTTCACGTACCGCACGGGCAGAGACAATTTGTCGAAACTCCGCGCCGTCCCCCCTCCATCGCCCCTGCCGTCTTTGCTGTTTGCCCCGCCGTCCGTCATCGTCCTCGCCCGAAAGAAGCATCCGGTTAAAAAATAAATGATTTCAACCACAAGACTGGCCAAGCCTTAACAAAAATTCCTGCGTTTCTCAAGGAAAGAATTGACTTTTAGGCCGTTTTAAGTTACGTAGCCGTAAACGCCTGGAAGAAATTTCAAGTAGCCTTATCTCTTCTTCCCGGATCATACCCCCAGCCGAAAACATAAGCCCGGAGGGATTCCCTTTCCCCATCCCGGCCCATGCGGTACCCCCTGTGTGAGGGTATCGGCCCGGGTTTTGTCTGTCAGGGCGGACGACTCAGGAGCGTGTATGCCAAAGAAGACGTCTTACAAAGATGCCGGTGTTGACATTGACAGGGCGAACGAGTTCGTGGAAGCCATCAAGCCGCTGATCCGGACGACCCATCGCAAGGAGGTCATCGGCGGTGTCGGTGGTTTCGGCGGCCTGTTCCATCTGGAGAAAACGCGATACCAAGATCCCATTCTGGTCTCCTCGACCGACGGCGTGGGCACCAAACTCAAGATCGCCCAGATGGCCGACAAGTTCGACACCATCGGAATCGACCTCGTCGCCATGTCGGCCAATGACGTGCTGGTGCAGGGCGCCGAACCCCTGTTTTTCCTCGATTACATATCGACCAATGAGATCAACGTTGAGAGAGGCGTTCAGATCATCGAGGGGATCGTCAAGGGTTGCAGGGAAGCGGGCTGCGCGCTCATCGGAGGGGAGACGGCGGAAATGCCCGGATTTTTCGCCCCCGGGGAGTATGAGCTCGTGGGTTTCTGCGTGGGGATTGTCGAAGCGGATAAACTCCTGGACGGCTCCAAGATCGGTATCGGCGACCGGATCATCGGCCTTGCCTCCAACGGCCTCCACAGCAACGGCTTTTCACTGGCCCGAAAAGTTTTCTTCGAGCAGATGAAGCTCGGCATCCGTGACCGCGTCGAGGGGCTCGAAGCGACCGTGGACGTGGAACTCCTGAAGCCGACGAGAATCTACGCGAAAGTCGTCCTGAACCTGGTCAAGAACTTCAACATCAAGGGTCTCGTTCACATCACGGGAGGCGGCTTCATCGACAACGTCCCGCGCATCCTGCCGGAGCGTTGCCAGGCGGTCATCCAGCGGGGGACCTGGCCGGTGCTCCCCGTCTTCAAGCTCCTGCAGGCCAACGGGGCCATTGATGAAATGGAGATGTTCAGGGTCTTCAACATGGGCATCGGCCTCATGATCATCGTCACCGAGAAAGAGTGCCGGGAGATCATGGAGAGATTGTCCGCCCTCGGGGAAGAGGCATACCTGATCGGTACGATCGAGAAGAGGGAACCGCCCAGGCCCGCCGTCTCCATCGAGTGATTCGTATGAAACGCAAGGTCAAGCTCGGTGTCCTCGTATCGGGAAGCGGGTCGAATCTCCAGTCCGTCATCGACCATATCGAAAAAGGCCTTCTCGACGCGGAGATCCGGATGATCATCAGCAACACCCCCGAGGCCTATGCCCTGGTCCGGGCCAGGACACACGGCATTCCCTACACCGTCCTGGAACACCGAGACTTCGATACCCGGGAAGCCTTTGACCGGAAGATGATCGAGGTGCTGAATCAGAGCGGTGTCGAACTCGTGATCCTGGCGGGCTTCATGCGGATCCTCTCGCCTCTTTTTCTGGCCGCATTCCCCATGAGGATCATGAACATTCACCCGGCCATCCTGCCTTCCTTCCCGGGGATGCACGCACAGAAAAGGGCCTTCGATTACGGTGTGAAATTTTCCGGCTGCACGGTCCACTTCGCCGACGAAGGCGTTGATACGGGGCCCATCATTATTCAGGCCGTCGTCCCCGTGTACGACCAGGACACCGACGAAACTCTGGCCCAGCGGATTCTGAAAGAGGAGCACCGGATCTACCCCAAGGCCATCCAGCTTTACGCGGAAGGAAAACTGGAAGTCGTCGGGCGAAAGGTGCGCGTGAAGGACCACAAGCAGGCCGATCCCGTCCCTCGCCACAACCCCCCCCTCGTTGATTCTTAGATGGTCGATCCGTCATCGGGAGACAGACGCCCCCGGGCGGCGGACCGGTCCGTGGAGACGGTATGTACGAAACCATCGTTGTAGGGCAGGACATCAGCTCGCTCATCGCGGCCATCGTCTCGTTACGGGAAGGTCGGAAAACCATTCTTGTCCGGGACGGCGATACCCCCTTTGCGATCCGGATCGGCGATTACACCTTCAACACCGATCCCTTCCCGTGGTTCGGCTTCGGCGACGATCAGCTCCTTGGAAGACTCCTCCGGGATTTGAACTGCCCCCCTTCCTTCCTGTCGATGATTGCGCCTTTGAACCCGGCCCTGCAGATCGTTCATCCCCGGCACCGGCTGGAACTCTTCCTGGAAAAGGAGGATCTGCTTCGGGATTTCAGCCGGGAATTTCCTGAAAAAGAATCAGGAATCGGCGGGCTGTACCGGAGGGCACTCAAGGATAATTCCTTTCTGGACGGGATCCTCGCGGAACAGGCCTCCTCCGCTCCCCGATCTTTCGGCGATACGATGAAGACCCGGATGGCCCGGCTGGAAGCCATGGTAACGCGGGAGATCTTTTTCGCCTCGAGATTTTCAAGGGCCCTGCCGAAACATTCACCGCCGAGAAAACTCCTGGAGACGGCGTTTTCGTTGCTGTCGAACCTTCAGATCACGGACGCCGTTCCTCTCGTTGCGGCGAGGCTTCTCCTTCTACCCCTGAGAGGGATCTATTATCTGCAGGGGGGGAAGCACCTCTTCGTCCGGTACCTCGAGGAAAGATTCGAATCCCTGGGAGGGGAGCTGTTCAGGTGCGGCGATGTCGCCGATATCCGGCCGGGTGCGAAAGTGGAATTGAGGCTCCGGCAGGCCGGACGGGAAACGACGATCATGGGGAAGAGGCTCCTCATGAGCACGAAGTCGGCCGGGTGGCGAGTGCTCCTGGCCCAGGACCGGAGATTCCGGGGACTCCGGCGTTTTCTCGATGACCCCGCAGGGACCCTCTACCCCTTCACGATCCACCTCGGGATCCATGAGAGAGGAATCCCTGAGAGGATGTCGGAGTACGTCGTCGTGATTTCCGACGGGCGGGGACTTCCCCAGGGACATCCGGTTTTTCTCGAGATGAGCGCCGCAGGCGACAGGGACCTCGCTCCCGCCGGAAGGCGATCCCTTTCCGCGACGGCCCTGCTGGACCGGCCTCCCGCAGAGCTGGAAGACGCCGTCCTGGAAGGAGCCTCCCGGTCTCTTCTGGAAAGTCTGGGAAGCTTTCTTCCCTTTCTTGAAGACAGCATCGATCTCGCCCGCATCCCCGATTCCATTCACCTTTGCCGTCACCGCGCGCCGGTCTTGAACCCAAAATATCGGTTTGAAAAAATGCCCGAACTTGGTATTTATGCCGGGAAGGGAAGGACGCCTCTCAAGAACATCTGGATGACCGGGGGGCGCATACTGCCCGGTCTCGGTTTCGAAGGGGAGGTCCTGTCCGGCATTCAGGCAGCGCATCTTGCCGCAGGAGGTCTGGGCGCATGAAAAGAAGGTTTCAAGGCTTTAAAATCCAAGACCTGGGAGCCAGGAAAATCCCCTCGCCCCTGACGGTCGGTTACTTCAAGACGGATGACGACCGGATCATCTACGACATTCATCTCCGGCGCGAGCGTGGCGGCTCCCGATCGGGAACCCCGATTACCATGGAGGTTGCGGGGCCGCGGGAAATGATCTATTTCGACCCGACCAAGGTGAAAGCGGGGATCGCTTCCTGCGGCGGCATCTGCCCCGGGATCAACGACGTGATCCGCGCCATTGTCATGGGACTCTATTTCCGCTACGGCGTTCAGAATATTATCGGGATCCGGTACGGGTTTCAGGGCCTCGTACCACAATACGGCCACGATGTGATGGAACTGACCTTCGAGACGGTGAAAGAGATTCAGGATCTGGGCGGAAGCATCCTCTCTTCCTCCCGGGGCGATCAGGACATCGGCTTGATGGTCGACGCCCTGGAGCGGATGAACATCAACATTTTTTTCATCATCGGCGGCGACGGAACGATGAGGGCGGCCGAGCTGATCACCCGGGAAGTGACGCGCCGAAATTTGAAAATAGCCATCATCGGCATCCCGAAAACCATCGACAATGACCTCGTGCTCATTCAGAAGAGCTTCGGTTTCGACACGGCGATCTCCGAAGCCGTGAAGATCATCCAGTGCGCCCACGTGGAGGCCAAAGGGGCACCGATGGGCATCGGGCTGGTGAAACTCATGGGCCGCCAATCCGGCCATATCGCGGCGAGCGCCGCGCTGGCCCAGGGGGATGCCAATTTCGTCCTCATCCCGGAAGTCTCCTTCGACCTGGAAGGGGAAAAGGGTTTTATGAAGTGTCTGGAGAGGAGACTCCTCGATCGCAAACACGCCGTCATCATCGTTGCTGAAGGCGCCGGCCAGGATCTCATCCCCGGTGCATTCCCAACGGAAAAAGACGCCTCGGGGAACCTCAAGCTCCGGGATATCGGCCTTTTCCTGCGCGATCAGATCGAAAGGTACTTCAAAAAAACCCGCATCGATGTGAACATCAAGTATATCGACCCGAGCTACACGATTCGAAGCGTGCCCGCCAACGCCGGCGACAGCATTCTCTGCGGCGTGCTCGGCCAGTACGCCGTTCACGCCGGCATGGCCGGCAAGACGGGCATGCTCGTCGGCCTCGTCAATGACGAGTTTGTCCATCTGCCCTTCAAGGCCGTGTCTTCACAGAGGAAAACGATCGATCCGGCCGGGAACATGTGGATGCAGGTCCTGGAATCGACGGGGCAGCCCTCTTCCATGAAGGGTTAAAAAAGACTTGCAAATTTCCTGAGAATGCTTTAGATAACCACCCTCAATCAACGGAAGGAGAGGATCATGGCACGAGTCTGCGATGTCTGTGGGAAAGGCCCCGCGGTGGGTCACAATGTGAGTCACGCCAACAATAAAACAAAACGGATCTGGTATCCGAATCTCCAGAAGATACAGGTGGTCGATGAGAAAACCGGTGCGGTGACAAGGAAGAAAGTCTGCACCCGTTGCCTGCGGTCGGGTTCGGTCCGAAAAGCCTTATAACCGGGGCGAAAAGCCCGCTTTTTTGATGATCTTCAGCGTGCGCGAGAGAAAAAGTTCATAACCTTCAGACAGTTCCATCCCCCGCCTGACCAGGTCCTCCACCCCCCTCCAGACCTCCCCGTCATCGGAGTCGTATTCGAATTTCTCGATGTAGAGACGGGTACGTCCTGCGAGGCTCATGGTGCTCTGAATCCGGTCGCCCCCGTAAGCCCTGAATCCCCGGTCGATGGCTTCCTCGAGGGTCTGGACGGGAATATCCAGAAGCCAGTGAAGGGTTGAAACCATCTCCGGCCTGCTCCGCCGCAGGGTGTGATCGAGTGCATCCGTGAAGAGACTCACCAGGCTCCCCTCCCGTTGAAAGAGCAGAAGGTCGAAGGCCATCTCGATCATCATGTGCGAACGGTAGATCGCGGAATCCGGATGGATCGGCTTTTGGATCCGCCTGTGCAGGTCCAGGATCCGGGGGACGAGGTCCTTCCCCTTCTCATAGGCATACCCCCCCGGGTCCGAGTGAAATTCGTCGGTACCCGCCGCCGTGACCGTCCCGTAGTGAGCCACGTCGTCCACCATGAGATGAAACTGCACGAAAAGGGCTTTCCCGAAATCCGGCGGGATGGCCCGGAACCTGGGGATCCTGTGGGTCATCTGGGAGGTGATGGACTCGTGGATCGGGAGGATGTCGGGGATGACGTTGTAGACGAATATGTCGGGGCTCATGTCGCCGCCGGCATACCGTTTCATGTATTCTCGCAGGATCCACGTGTGAGTGTGAAGAAGCATAGAGACCGTGAACGGGGGGCTAAACGGGGTCGGTCGGTATCTCTTCCAGGGTGATGTCCCGGCCGATCAGACGCAGGGCCTCCTCGGCGTCGGCCTGGTGACTCCCGGGGATCGACAGCCCGACCATGCCCCCCCGGGGGTCCAGGGTCGTGAGGGTCCCGATGCCCTCGTACCCTTCGATCAAAAACCGGAGATAAGCGATCTCCTCCGGCTTCACACGGAGTTTCTTCGTGACCATTTCCTGCACGGCGCCGACCCTTGCTAAACCGTTTTTTGATTAGCATCGAAGGGGAGAAAGATCAAGGGAAAAGGAAATCCTCTTGACAGGATGATCTTCGCTGATAGAATAGTGGGCGGTCCCGTGATGGCCTGCTGTGGATTTCTTTGCATCTCAACGAACCCAGGATCTGGAAATCAACCATGTTACCGATAACCCACTGGCGGATTCATGAGCCCAGTGAAGAGATCAGAAACCGCCTTGTCGAAGAACTCGGGATCCATCCCGTTATCGCGCAGATCCTGATCAACCGCCAGATCCGCAATCCCGATGAAGCCCGGCGCTACCTCTATCCCTCCCTCAAGGACCTTCACAACCCCTTCCTGATGAAGGACATGCAAAAAGGCGTCGACCGAGTGATCCGGTCGATCGAGCGGGGGGAGAAGGTCGCCGTTTTCGGTGACTATGACATCGACGGCATCACCTCCGTGGTGATTCTCTACAGGTTCCTGAGCCAGATCCACGAAGGGACCGTTCATTACATCCCCGACCGCGTTGACGAGGGATACGGCCTCAACCGTGAAGCCATCGACCAGCTCGCCCGGGAGGGTGTCCGCCTGATCATCACCGTGGATTGCGGCACCTCGGATTTCGACGAGGTGGCCTACGCCCGGTCGCTGGGCATCGATACGGTGGTTCTCGATCACCATGAAATACCGGACGAGATCCCCCATGCCGTGGCGGTGGTGAATCCCAACCGCAAGGACTGCCCCTTCCCTTTCAAGCAGCTTGCCGGTGTGGGTATCGTCTTCAATTTCCTGATCGCCCTCAGGGGCCGACTCCGAAACGCAGGCTTCTGGAACGAGCGGCCCTACCCGAACCTGAAGGAGTATCTCGACCTCGTGGCACTGGGGACTATCGGTGATATCGTTCCTCTCATCGACGAAAACAGGATCCTGACCAAGATCGGGTTGGACCTCATCAACGAGAATCCGCGGGTAGGCATCAAGGCCCTGCGGGAATCCGCCGGGCTCGGCGGCAACGTGATCGATGCGGGTGTCGCCTCCTTTTCGCTGATCCCCCGGATCAACGCCGCCGGCCGGATCGGCTCCCCCCGGGAGGCTGTGAAACTTCTGTTGACCGGCGACGCCGCCGAGGCGGAGCAAATCGCCGCTCAGCTGGAATCGTATAACCGTGAACGGCAGAGGATGGAGAAAAACATCCTCGATGACATCTTTGCCCGGATCGACCCGGCAAAGGACCTTCCCGGCAGGGGCGCCCTCGTCCTCTCTTCGACGGACTGGCACCCCGGCGTCATCGGCATCGTCGCCTCCCGCATCGTGGATCGCTTTTACAGGCCGACGATCCTCATCAGCCTGAGAAACGGCATCGGCAAGGGGTCGGGCAGGAGTATCTCGGAGTTCAACCTTTACGGGGGGCTGAAGCAGTGCGAATCCCTGCTTCTTTCCTTCGGAGGCCATCGTTACGCCGCGGGAATATCGATCCGTGAAGAGAACATCGAAAAGTTCACGACTCTTCTCAACGGGATCATCCTGGAGGAGCTGCCCGTGACGGGACTCACGCCCCAGACCGCGATCGATGCGTTCTGTTCTCTGAATGAGGTCACCTATGACTTCCTGTCCCAGCTGGAGGAGCTGGCTCCCTTCGGGCATATGAACCCTGAACCCGTGATCTGTGTCCGGAACGTGCAAATTGCCTCCCCTTCCATCGTGGGCAACAAACACCTCCGGATGAGGGTTCTCGGAAGCGGTGTGTCCTGCAATTCCATATGGTTCAACAAGGGACACATCCTCGACAGGCTCAGCGGATCATCCATGGACATCGCTTTCACGCCCCAGATCAACTACTGGAACGGAGCATCGTCCATACAGCTGAAAATGAAAGACATGGCGACAGCCGCAACCGCCTGACCGCTCCCCGGCGGCTGCCGGCTTTCCTTTCCCGCTCTCACGTTTTCATCCTTTGGAGGCGACCCTGGGACGGCGGCGAATAACCTTGAATTTGACAATCCATTTCCGGAGGCAAGGGAATGACGTGCGAAAAACTAATTGAAGCTGTTGAAGTCGCGATCAAGAAAGAGGAAGAAGCCTTCGCTTTTTACATGAACCTCGCCGATTTCGTGGAGGACAGGGAAGCGAAGGAAACACTGCGGTTCCTGGCCGGTGAAGAGAAAAAACACAAGGAATTTCTGGAAAACTTCCGCCAGGGCGGGTGCTACATCGGGGGATTGGACATGAACGAACCGGTGGATTACAAGGTGGCCCAGCATCTGGATGCCCCCGACCCCAAGAAAGACATGAAGACAAAGGATGCCTACCTGGTGGCCGCCTTTCGTGAACAGCACGCCCATGACTTTTACAAGGGGCTGGCGGACCTGCATCCCCCCGGCGAGGTCAAAGATCTCCTTCTCCGGATGGCGACAGAGGAACTCAGGCACAAGGAAAAGGTCGAGTATCTCTACGTCAACACGGCTTTCCCCCAGCTGGCGGGCGGCTGATTCTACGGTTTTTCCGGCCCGGTTCCCGCGAGATCCACGGAGACCTGAACGAGCCCCCTCAGCAGAGCGGCCATCTTTAAGAAATCCAGGGTGTCGATCCGGTCGTTCTCCGTGTGATAGTTGGGGTTTCGGTAAAAAGCCGTGTCGGTGACCATGACGGCGGGGTAACCCATTTTCCAGAACGAACGATGGTCCGAGAAATCGACGCCGGGGACAAAGGACACCGTCGCAATCCCCTCCACGGCAATCGTCGATCCTTTTCGGATGGAATCCCTGACCTGCTCGACAAGGTTCCTCGACTGCAGATTGCCGACGACGGCGATGAAGTTCGGCGTGGTGGGATAGAGTAGATTCATACCGGGCACGGGGAAGCTCTGGCCGCCCTCTCTGTCGCTGAAGTAACCGACCATCTCGAGACACACCATGGCGTGAACCGCCTCGCGGGTCTCTTTCAGGTGCCGCGCATAAACAAAGCTCCCCTGGTGTCTGGATCGGAAGAGCGGCGGCTCCTCCAGCGTGAAAAAAACGAAACGGAGCGTGCGAACCGGCCGGTGCCCCTGCAGGAGACGGCAGAGCTCGAGGAGGACGGCCACGGCGCTCGCGTTGTCGTCGGCTCCGGGTGTGCCGTACACCGTGTCGTAGTGCGCGCCGATGACGACGCTCCCATCATCGCCCTCCCCGCCCGGAAGCGTCACAATGATGTTGCTGAAAGTCTTCCCCTTGTATTCGTAATTCTGAAGGCAGTACGTGCAACTCATCTCATCGAGCACCTCCCGGATGTAGTCGGCCGCCCGGGTCAGCCGGTCATGTTCGTAGAAACTCCTGGAGCCGATGCGGACACTGAGGTTCTCCACGTGCCCGAAAAGCCTCTTGACTTCGAAATCGGTGAAGGTGTCGACGGGGAGCGGGTGAACGGAGGATCTCATCTTGATCTTCAGAACGGGATAGAGGAGGACCGCCAGTAAGGCAATGATGATGAGGAAGGTTGCGTAAATCATTTTCCTGGTCATGGCGAGGGCGTTTCGAAACTCGCAGCTGTGCCGGTATCAGGGGGATTCATACATGACGGCGATCGGTTTGACAAGGGGGATTTCGGCAACCCGTGGTCTCGGGAAAGAGGGCGGGCAAATCGTTGCTTGAAGGGTTCCCGGATTTTATGTAATATTTCCACAAGATGATTCCTTTAGGCGGGAGCGTTTCTTACGGGACAACCTCGGAAGGGAGAATACAGATGAAAAAAGAAGAACGGCTGAGCGCGATTGAAATCGCCCTGAAAAACGAGAAGACGGAACGGGAGTTCTATCTCAAAAACGCCGAACGGACAAAGAATCCCCTCGGCAAAGCCATGTTCAAGCAGATCGCCGATGATGAACTCGAACACTACGAGCGGCTGAAGGACCTTCACAAGGCCTGGAAGAAGGAAGGAAAGTGGCCGGAATCTCTCCCCCTCACCGTCAAAGGGTCCGCCGTCAAAGATGTGCTGAAAGGTTTCGTGAAGAAGCTGGACAAAGCTCCTCCCGGTGACGATGATGATCTCAAGGCCATTCGTGTGGCTCTGGACTTCGAAGCCAGGGGTGAAAAGCACTATGCGAAGCTTCGGGACGCCTCGACGGCCGCGGCCGAAAAATCTTTCTTCGACCTCCTGTCCAAGATGGAGCGGGAGCATTATCTCTCCCTCAAGGACACGGAGGAGTTCTACGTCAGCCCCGATGCCTGGTACAGGAAGAAGGAACATCTGATGGTGGACGGAGGTTGATCGCCCCCGTAAGAAAGGAATCTTCCGGGACGCCGACGGGTTTTCGGAGAGAAGCAATATCCCTCTCGATGAAAAGGGCGAAATCCTCTTCCTGAAGGTCTGCCCGACCAGGCAGGTTCCGGATATCAAGGAAATTCTTGATATGCCGATATAACTCTTCGTAATAAAATAGGATTCATTTACATTTTATGGTCATTTCCACTGACGGCGATCCTTGATGAGATCGCCGTCCAGGGTTTTGGAGTCCGCCCAGTCCCACTCGTCAATGCCCAGGCCGCAGAGGTCGCGGAAGGTCTTCTCGAAACGCGCCTTCAGCGCCGCCTCGTCACCCGCTCTCGCGAGCCGGACCGTCAGAATGTCCCGATGGGCCCGGCGTTCAACCTGCAACTGAAATCGGACTCCCGGCAGTTGCTCGCTCACTTTCCTGAGCTGGCTCGGCGCGACGAACATTCCGCGGACCTTGACGGCGTCCCCCACCCTGCCGGCGATACCGCTCAGCCGGTAAGCACTCCTTCCGCAGGGGCAAGGCTCCTCGATGAGGGAGGAGAGATCCCCTGTCGCAAAACGGAAGAGATAGAAGATGTCGTTCGGCCTTGTCACGACGACCTCTCCCAGGGTCCCCGGTGAGACGGCCTTGCCCGTCTCGGGCTCGACGATCTCCACGATGACCTCCTCGCAGATGTGCCAGCCGTTTTTTTCGCTGCATTCGTAAGCCACATCGCCCACCTCGGTGGCGCCGTACATCTGGTAGGTGTCGATGCCGTACTCCCGCTCGAACCTCGCCCGGAGGGAGGCTTCCAGCGGCTCGGCGGCAAAGCAGGCGCGGCGGAGCCTGAAATCCTTCCGGACGTCATGGCCGAGTTCCCCGGCCCGCTGGAGGATGGCTGCGAGGAAACTGGGGGTCCCGCTGTAGCCGGTGACAGCGAGGTCGCGGATGAGCTGGACCTGGATGTCGGAGCCGGCCGTGCCGGAGGGGACGACCGTCGCTCCGACGCGACGCAGTCCCCCGTGGAAGGTGAGACCGGCGGCGACGAGATGGTAGGAGAAGGCGTTGAGGACGACGTCCCCCGGTCCGAACCCCGCGGCCCAGTAAGCCCGCGCCCACAGGGGATCGCTGTCCGGCAGGTGGGGTTCGTAGACGGGGCCGGGCGAGATGAAGACGCGATCGACAGCGGCCTTCGGGTTTTCGAACCCGCCGTAGGGAATCTTTTCCATTTCCATTTCGATGAGCTTCGCCCGGGAGATGACGGGCAATCTCTCCAGATCCCGGACTGAACGGATGTCTCCGGGATCGATCTTTCGCTCGTCGAACACCTGCCGGACGCGTGTCGACCGTTCATAGCCCCGCCGGACCATCCGGGCCAGTTTCACGCTCTGGTCGCGCCGTCTGCTTCCAACCGATCTTGCTTCTTTGTCGTCGTAAAAGATCCGCCGGGTCTCTCTTTTCTTCATTGAAACCTCCCTGTCGTCTCGGGCGGGTCTATCTGGTCTCTTTCGTCTTTCCGGCCTGTCCGGTTTTGAGTAGTGATAAACCGCTCAGGGCCGGATCATTCTAAAGGCTGACAGGACCCAAAAGACCCTATAGCCGAGACAGACTAAATGGACTCTTTAGAGCCAGCGCTTTCTTCGCTTGTAGGCCTTCACGTCCTGGTAGGATTTCGCCGCGCCGCCGGCGCCCATGCCGAGGTAAAACTCCTTCACATCCGGGTTTTCACGCAGCTCGGCGGCGGCGCCTTCCATAACGATCTTGCCGTTCTCCATGACGTACCCGTAATGGGCGATCTGCAGGGCCATGCTGGCGTTCTGCTCGACGAGGATAATCGTCGCTCCTCGCTCCTCGTTGATACGGCGGATAATCCTGAAAATTTCCTGGACCACCATCGGGGCGAGGCCCAGTGACGGTTCATCGAGAAGGAGAAGCTTCGGATGGGCCATGAGGGCCCGGCCGATAACGAGCATCTGGAGTTCGCCGCCGCTGCAATAACCCGCGAGGGTCTTTCTGCGCTTCAGCAGGACGGGGAAGTAGGTGTAAACCAGTTCCAGATCCTCCCGGTAGGGTTTTCCGAAGCGTGTGGCCGTCCCCACGCGGAGATTCTCCTCGATGGTGAGGTATTTGAAGGGCTGGCGTCCCTCCAGAACCTGGATGATTCCCCGCCGCGTGATCGTCTCGGGCGGCTGGTTCTGAATCTCCGCCCCGTCGTAAAGAATGGTGCCTTCGGTGACCCTGCCGTTCTCGGGTTTCAGAAGGCCCGAGACGGCCCGGAGGGTGGTGGTTTTTCCGGCGCCGTTGCTGCCCAGGAGTGATGTGATGCGTTTTTCCCGAACGGAGAGTGAAACGCCCTTGAGAACCTGAATCACGTCGGAGTAGACGACGCCGACGTTGTTGATCTGCAGGAGAATCCCGTCATTCATAGATACCTCTCTCAATAGGAAAAAGGCCAGAGCCTGAAGCTCGACCGGGTGACCCTCCAGAGTTCCGCCAGACCTTTCGGTTCCAGAAGAATAAAAAGCACGATGGCGAGGCCGAAAGCAAATTCTCTCAGCGGAGCAAGGGTGAGCTCCACACCGGTGATCCCCCCCACATTGATGAGCCAGTCCGTGAACCATCGCAGAGCCTCGTTCAGCCCGGTAATGAAGACGGCCCCGAAGATGGTCCCCGGGATGCTCCCGAGGCCGCCGATGATGATCATGGCGATGTACTCGACGGAGAGCATGAGGTTGAAAGGCTCCGTGGTGATGCTGATCATATAATAGGCGAAAAGAGCGCCGGCGAGCCCCGCGTAGAACGAACTGATCCCGAAGGAGAGGAGTTTGTAGCGGAAGACGGGAATGCCCATTCCCTCGGCGGCGCGGTCGTTGTCGCGGATGGCGATGAAGGCTCTTCCGAACTTCGTCCGCATGAGGTTCACCGCAAGCCACGTCAACCCGACGAGACCAAGATAAATCAGGAAGAAGTAGCCCCTGTCGCCGCTCACGGTAAAACCGAAAACCTTCGCCTGGGGGAGGATGATGCCCATGGTGCCCTTGGTGAGATCCTCCCAGTGGAGCAGGATATATTCGATGATGAACTGGCCCGCCAGGGTGGCGATGGTGAGATAGAGTCCTTTCAGGCGCACCGAGGGAAGCCCGAAGACCATGCCGACCATGGCCGTCACGAGGCCCGCGGCGGGGATCGCCAGGAGCATCGGCACGTCCCAGGCCGTCGCGAGGATCGCTGCGGCGTAGGCGCCCACGCCGAAAAAAGCTCCGTGACCCAGGGAGATGAGGCCCGTGTACCCCACGAGGATGTTGAGCCCCAGGGCCGCGATGGCGGCGATGCCGGCCATGTTGACGACGTAGAGCGGGTAGGACCCCAGCACAAAAGGCACGACACCGAAGAGCACGGCGAGACCGACGGCCGTCCAGAGACGGCCGAAGTCCGTCTCGAAAACGAAGAGTTCCTGCTCGTAGCGGTCCCTGTAGTTTCCGCAGGGATGGAATCGGGGGCTTCGAAACATCGGATCGATCCTCCTCACACCCGCTCGATTTCGACGAGACCGAAGAGCCCGTAAGGCCGGATGAGCAGGATCGCGACCAGGGCGATGTAGGGGATCACGTCCCGCAGCGACGGCGAGAGGTATCCCCCCGTCAGGGCCTCCAGAAGACCGATGATGATGCCCCCGATGATGGCCCCGCTGACGCTGTCGAGGCCCCCGAGGATGACCACGGGAAACACCTTGAGGCCGATGGAGCTCAGCTCGTGGACGTTGATGCCGTTGATGAGGCCGAGAATGATCCCGCTGATGCCCGCCACCAGCGCGGCGATCGCCCAGGAAAGAGCGAAGACCCGCCTGACGTGGACTCCCAGCGAGAGGGCCGCCGGCTGACTGTCCGCCACGGAGCGCATGTAGATGCCCTGCGAGGAGTACTTGAAGAACAGGCCGAAGAGCAGGAGGAAGACAACGCCCATGAAGATGGCCGAGACGTAAACGGGCGGCACGTGAACGACCCCCCAGTTCAGCGCGAGAAACTCCGGCAGGATGTCGGGATAGGTGTAGAGATTCCCTCCCCAGATGAGCAGGAGCGCACCCTTGAACATGGCGGCGAGACCCACGGTCAGCATGATGATCTCGATGAGAGGCTCGCCGATGAGCGGACGGAGAAAGAGGCGCTCGATGATGAAACCGAACACGAACGTCCCGGCCAGGGTGAGGATGAAGGCGGCCGCCACGGGCAGTTTCGCCCACGTCACGAGGGCGAGGAACAGGAAGGCCCCCATCGCCAGAAGCTCGCCGTGGGCGAAATTGAGGACGCTCGACGCCTTGTAGATCATCACGAAACCCATGGCGGAGAGGCCGTAGAGAAACCCGATGCTGACGCCGTTCACCAGAAGCTGAACAAAGAAATCCATGGGAGTTTTCCCTTTCTACGTCGTGATCACCCGGACGCGGGTCTCCAGCGTGCCGACCTGTCCGTCGCGGTAACGGACCTGTCCCCGGACATCCAGGGATGACTTGTTTTCATACATGGCCTCGATGAGCTTGATGTAGAGGCCGTAGACAAACCGCCTGCGGACCTTCCCGGTCCGTGTCAGCTCCTCGTCATCGGCATCGAGGAGCTTGTAGAGGAGGATGAACTTGCGGATCTTCATGGGGTCGGGAAGCTGTCCGTTCACGACTCCGACCTCGCCCAGGATGAGCTTTTCCACCTCCGTCTGCTGGGTGAGGTCCGTGTAGGTCGTGTAGGGGATCATGCGGTCTTCAGCCCAGTTGCCCACGTTTCCCATGTCGATATTGACGAGCGCCGTGAGGTAGGGCCGGCCTTCACCGAACACGACCGCTTCCTTGATATAGGGGCTGAATTTCAGACGCGTCTCGATGAAATCAGGCGAGAAGGCCGCTCCCTGCTTGTTGCGGATGATGTCCTCTTTCCTTCCGATGATCAGGAGATGGCCGTCCCCGTCGATGTAGCCCGCGTCGCCGGTTTTGAGCCACCCGTCCGTGAATGCCCCTTCCGTCGCCTGATAGTCATTGTAGTAACCGGCGAAGACGGCATCGCTTCTGACGAGAACTTCCTGGTCCGGGGAGAGTCGTACCTCCGTTCCCGGGAGGGGTTTGCCCACCGTCTCGAGCTTGAATTCCCCGTCGGGCTGGACCTGGAAGATGCCGCCCGCCTCCGTGAGCCCGTAGCACTGCTTGAGGTTGAGGCCGATGGCCCGGAAGAAGCGGATCACCTCGGGGCTGATGGGGTGCCCCCCGGTATAGGCGCTGACCATCCGGGCGCATCCCACGCGATCGAGAAGAGGCCTGAAGGTCAGCAGGGAGGCCAGAGTCCGGAGAAGCCTGAGCCGGGCGGGAATCGGCTCCCTGCGGGATTCGAGGTCCACGACCTTCAACCCGGCCTTCACGGACATTTTGAAGATTGTTTTCTTGAGCCTGCCGGCATCGTCCATCCGCACCCGTATCTTCGATGCGAGGTCTTCCCAGAAACGGGAGGACGTGATGATCACCGAGGGACCGATTTCGCGGAAATCCTCCTCCACCGTTTCCGGCGTTTCGGGGAAATTCATCGTCATTCCCCCGGCAAGCGATACCCCGACGCCCCACATCTGGTCCACGATCCAGGCGGGCGGAGTGATGGAAATCCAGTTGGACCCTGCTCCGATCGAAGTCGTCTCGAGCCATTGACGGGACATGGTGATGAAGTTCCGGTGGGTGAGCATGGCCAGCTTGGGGATGCCCGTCGTGCCGGAGGTCTGGATCATGAGGGCGATGTCGCCCGCCTTCCCCCGGGCGAGCTCCCTGCCGAAGCGTTCCGGCTCTTCCAGATCGAGCCTCCTGCCCCGGTCCAAAAGCTCGCTGAAAGGAAGGAGCCACTCGTCATCCCTGTACCGCCGCATCCCGGTGGGATCGACGTAGACGATCTTCCGGATATGGCCGAGCCTGCCCTTCATCTCCAGGAGCTTGTCCACCTGTTCCTGATCCTGGACGACGACGACGGTCGCCCTGAATCGGTTGAGGGCCGTGGCCAGTTCCTCCGGGACGGACGACGTGAAGAGATTCACGGTGACGGCCCCGGCCGCCTGCCCCCCCAGTTCGCTGAAGAGCCACTCCGGATGGTTGTTCGTGACGATGCCGATGTTTTCACCCCGGCGAAGCCCCAGGGCGATGAGACCGAGGGCGGTCTGCCGGACATAGTCGAGGTAAGTCTGCCAGTTGTAGGTCTTCCATATGCCGTAGGCCTTTTCACGGATGGCAATCTGCGAAGGGTCCATTCGCCGCGCCTGGTCGGCCAGGATCTGTGGAAGGGTCATGCGGTCGAAATCGGCCGGCACGTCTCTATCCATCCGGATCGGCTTTGTGTCTGTTGCCATCGGATCAGCCCCCCTCCCCTTCTCCGCCGTTTCCGCCGAGATAGGCTCGGATGACTTCGGGGTGGGACTGGATCCGGTCCGGCGACCCCTCGGCGATCTTCACGCCGAAGTTGAGAACCGTCACCCTCTTCGAGATGCTCATCACGATCGACATGTCGTGTTCGACCAGGATCATGGTCTGTCGCCAGGACTCGTTGAGCTCCAGGAGAAAGCGGACCATGTCCTCCTTCTCTTCGAGATTCATCCCGGCGAAGGGCTCGTCCAGGATGAGCAGCTTCGGTTCCAGCGCCAGGGCGCGGCCCAGCTCCACCCGCTTCCGCAGCCCGTAGGGGAGTGACCCTACCGGCTTGTTCCGGATCGACTGGATCTCCAGGAAATCGATGATCTCCTCCAGGACTCTCCGGTGTCGGACCTCCTCCTGCCGGACCTTTTTCGAAAAGAGCACCGCCTTCCCGAGCGGGTAGCGGCAATGGACATGGCGGGCGAGCAGGAGATTGGAGAGAACCGTGATGCCCGGGAAGAGCTCGATGTTCTGGAAGGTCCTTCCGATTCCGTGCTCGATCAGACGGTGGGTGTGAAGCCTCGTGATGTCTTCGCCGTTGAAGAGGATCTGTCCCTCCTGGCCCCGGTAGTATCCGGTGATGCAGTTGAGGAGGCTCGTCTTCCCGGCGCCGTTGGGGCCGATCACGGAGACGAGTTCACCCGTCGCGACGTCGAGGTCGACGGCGCTCAGGGCCACGATCCCCCCGAAACGGAGCGTCAGTCCCTTCACCTGGAGCTCGGCCTTTCGCTCCTGGTTGAGCGTCTCCGCGTAGATGCTGGGTTGGCCCCTGAAAGCCTTCATGGCGACCCGATCCCTTCTATTTCAGGAGTTTCATCTTTTCCTTGCCCGGACGGTAGAAATGGGTCCGGGGCAGGAAGGTGCCGTCCTCCTTCACCTGCACGATCCTTCCCTCAAAGGACCCCTCGTGATCGGCCGGCGTGTAGGTGATCTTCGGCATGAGACCGCCGAAATCCTCGTCCCGGAAGGATTCCATGGTCCTGTTGATCGTCTCCCGGTCCACCCTGCCGTATTTTTCCTGTGCGCGCTGAAAGGCCCTTTCCATGATCATGCCGACGACGACCCCTTCCCAGTAAGCGGCGTCGAAACGGGCCACCGTCTTGTATCGCTTCCAGAGATCGGTCATGAGCGACATCCCTTTCGACTTGTCCGACGGGAGGGCGCCCGGGAACTGGATCTTCAAGCGGTTCCGGATCAGCCCCTTCCCCAGTTTGAAGAAATCGGGGTCCGTGGAGGTCCAGGTGCCGAAGAACTGCGGGTCGTAGCCGATGCGGTCGGCGCTCTTGAAGGCCGTCACGATGGTCGCCGGGAGCATCTGCATGAAGACGTACTCGGCCCCGGCTTTCTTCAGGCGCAGGAGCTCCGTGGTCAGGTCCACCGTCTTGGCGGGGAATTCTTCGATCGAAACGATCTGCACCCCGGTCTTCGCGGCGTACTCCTGGCTGGGCTTGTGGATGGAGCGGCCGTAGGCGTTGTTGTAGGTCAGAAGCCCGACCTTCGGCGCATCCTTCCCCTTGTGGGTCGCCCGGATGTACTCGAGGACGGCGTAGCAGTCGAGACGATAGCTTCCGAAGGGCAGGTACATGTATTCAATGGGCGCTTCCAGAATCTCCCAGCTCGTCGAGTAGTTGATGGTCGGGATCCTGTATTTCTGGACGATCGGCTTTGCGGCAAGCCCCTCACCGGCGCCCCAGGTGGCAATCATGTCCACGTTGTCCTGGGTGGCGAATTTCCGGACGGCCGTGACGGCCTCGGGAACCTTGTAGGCCGTGTCGACGAGAGTCATCTCAATCTTTCTTCCGGCGATACCCCCCTTGACCTCGTTGACATAGCGGAAATAATCCTGCTGCCCCTTGGCGTGAAACTGTCCCCAGGTGGAAGCGGGACCCGTGAGATTGATCGCGGCGCCGACCTTGATCGCCTTCGCCGCCGGCGACAACGCCGGCAGGCCGATGACCGCGAGGATCGCGACGGTCATCATCGTCGTCATCATCATCAGATATCTACGCATCGTTTGTCCCTCCTCGAATCATGAAAATAAAAAAGGCCGCGTTTTCACCGCGACCACAAACAAAAAAGCCGCGGGCCCTTTTCCGGTCTGCCCGCGGCTCAGTTCTTTCAGAGGTTCATGTCATGAGCGCTCCAGGCAGACCTCGCCAAAAAAGCCGAAAAAGCTTAAAAAGACGAAGAATCGGGCCTGGCGCTTCGACATTTCGATTTGACTCCCTTGAATGAGGTGCGTCCATTCATAAACGAAGGGTCATCAAATGTCAAGGGAAAAAACATTTTTCTCCCGTCGGTTGCGGAGCCCGGACGCCCGCGACGAAGGGGCGCTTCGTTTGTTGTGATCATGTCCGTTTTGTGGTATTGAACCGGAAATTTTTTAAAGAGCGTACGGAATGAATCCGGAAATCTTTCGGGAATACGATGTCCGGGGTCTCGTCGATCGGGATCTCGATATCGACCTGGTCTACGATCTCGGCAGGGCCATCGGGACCTTCGGGGCCGATCGGGGCGTGAAAACCATGACGCTTGGACGGGATTGCCGCCTCAGTTCCGAAGCTTACGCCGACGCCATGAGGAAAGGCCTGACGGCAGCCGGCCTTCACGTCATCGATATCGGCCTCTGCGCGACTCCGATGCTCTATTTCTCCATCCGCCATTACGGGAGTGACGGCGGCGTGATGGTGACGGGAAGCCACAACCCGCCTGAATTCAACGGCTTCAAGATTTGCGTCGGTCCGGACACGATTTACGGCGAGGACATCCAGGCGCTTCGCGGGATCATGGAGAAAGGATCTTATGCCTCCGGCAGAGGCACGTCCGAAAGGGGGGACGTGACGGAGGCTTACGGAAACATCCTCCACGGAAACGTGCAGGTCCGCAAGGGACTCCGGGTCGTCATCGACGGCGGGAACGGAACGGGCGGACACTTCATCCTTCCGATCCTGGAGAGGTTCGGCTGCCGGGTCACGGCCCTTTACTGTGACATGGACGGACGGTTTCCGAACCATTTCCCCGATCCCACCGTTCCGGAAAACCTCCGGGAGCTCACAGAGCGCGTTCTGGAGGAAAAGGCCGATGTGGGCATCGCTTTCGACGGTGACGGGGACCGGATCGGTGTTGTGACCGACCGGGGCGACATCCTCTGGGGGGACGAGCTTCTCATCCTTTTTTCCCGCTTCGTATTGAAGGAACGGCCCGGTGCCACCGTCATCGGGGAGGTGAAGTGTTCCCACCGTCTTTACGACGACATCGAGAAGAACGGCGGGCGTTCCATCATGTGGAAGGCGGGGCACTCGCTGATCAAGGGGAAGATGAAGGAGGAGAAGGCGCTGCTTGCCGGGGAGATGAGCGGCCATCTTTTCTTCGCGGACCGCTATTTCGGATACGACGACGCCCTGTACGCGGCCGTGAGGCTGCTCGAGATCCTGTCGAAGACCGGAAAAAAGGTGAGCGAACTCCTCGCCGACGTTCCGAAGAGCTGCGCCACACCGGAGATCCGAATCGACTGTCCCGACGCGCTGAAGTTCAAGGCCACCGAGGCTGTCAAGAAATACTTCCAGAAGGATTACCGGACGATCGAAACCGACGGCGTCCGTATCCTCTTCAGCGACGGATGGGGGCTCGTGAGGGCTTCCAACACCCAGCCCGTCCTGGTGCTCCGCTTCGAGGCCTCCACCCCCGAAACTCTCCGGGTGACGCGGGAGATGGTCGAGGGCGCCCTCAAGGCCATCCTGGTCGAACTGGGTGCGAATCCTTGAGACGCACGGATAAAACCTCATGCGCCGGTTGTCTGCCTGCCTGATAGCCCTTTTTTGTTTCTCATCCTTTTTCACGAGAGCGGCTTTCTGTCAGGTCAAGCCGTCTGATCAACGGACCCATTCGGCGGGAACCCCGGCCGGCGAATCCGGTCTTGCCACGATCACCGTCGGTTCCTCCACGCTCCGGGTCGAGATCGCCCTGACGCCGGAAGCGCAGAGCCTGGGGCTCATGTTCAGGGACTCTCTCCCCTGGGACCGTGGGATGCTCTTCGTATATGACCGCCCGCAGCACCTCGCCTTCTGGATGAAGAACACGACCATCCCCCTCGACATCGCTTTTATTTCCGCCGATGGCCGCATTGAGGAGATCCTGGCCATGACCCCGCTTACGGAGAAGATTTACCGCTCCGGCGTGCCCGCCCTCTACGCCCTCGAGGTGAACCGGGGCTGGTTCAGGAAAAAGGGGTCAAGGTCGGGGACCGCATCCGGTTCTGACGGTCTCCGGCAGTCACCGGCGCCGAAGAGTGCGGGGAATCCGCGCAACCCCCGGGACCCCGATCATCACGAACCTACCTGCCGTACTCGATGACCTTGAGGAGCGTTGCGGCGGGAACGGTCTGCCCCGGCGTCATGCCGTTGAGAATCACCGTCTCCTTCAGCCGCTTTTCAGGAACGGCGAGGGCTTTCAGGGCGTTTTCGACGGTGTCCGTTTTGCCCGTGGACCGGATTCGGACCCGGTTCGGCTGAACGTTGATCTTCCTGGGGTCCTTCAATTCCTGAAAGCCGCCGAAGGTGTCCTGAAAGGTCTTCTCGTACGGGGGGAAGAGACGCAGGGCGCTCATGCCGTGGAAGGCGAAAACCTGCTTCTCCTTCTGGATGAAATAGGAAAGGACCCTCATCGTGCCCTGGCTGCTTCGCACTTCCGAAAGAAGTTGCTGGGAAGGCAACTGGTGAACGGAGCGCGATTCACTCCGGAGGATCTTCGCGTTGGTCTTGGACACAAACTTTTGCGCGGCATCCGCCGCCGACTGACCGGGGACGCCGGAGAAAAGAATCACGGCATCCTTCTTCGGGCTCATCATCTGGACGACGGCCGGCGTGTCGTTGACCTTCCAATCCTTCGGCAGGGGAAACTGCAGCCGCTGTCCGGGCCGGTAGTAAACACCCCCCTCTGCGTACCCCTGCCTCGGGTCGTTTCCGTAGATCATGCCGTCGATGACTCTCAGGTACTTCTCCCGGTCGACCTTCGGGTTTTTCAGGCCCGTTTTCTGCTGCCACTGCCTCGACTGTGACCGGACGGCGCTTTCACGATCCACGGGACTCGGGTGGGTGGAAAACCAGCTCGGAAGCCCGCTTTTGTCCTCTCGGGAATCCATTCGCTGCAGGGTTTCGAAAAAGTCCGCCATACGGGAGGCGTCATATCCCGCCTTCGTGGCATATTCAACCGCCAGGGAGTCGGCTTCCCTTTCATCGTCCCGGCTGAATTTCAAGAACAGGACACCGACGCCCATCTGGGCAAGGCTCGACAGGCCGGGGATGCCCAGGACGCTGAGCCCGATATCCAGCCCGAACAGGCCGACTTGGGCCACCTGTGCCTTGCTGAGCTTCTGTGCCGAGTGACGGGCCGTGACGTGGCCGATCTCATGGCCCATAACCCCTGCCAGCTCGGCCTCACTGTTCAGGGCGGCCAGAATTCCCCGGGTGAAATAGATATATCCCCCCGGCGCGGCAAAGGCGTTGACCACCGGGTCGTCGAGGACCTTGAAGTGCCAGTCGAGCGCCGGGCGATGGGATAATTTCCCCATGCGCAGCCCCAATTCGCCGACATAGGCCGTCACGCGCTGATCTTCGTAGAGGCCGTACTCTTTGATCACCCCGGTGTCGGATTTCCGGCCCAGTTGTATCTCTTCCTCTTCACTGACAAGCATGAACTCCTGGCGCCCGCTGACCGGGTTGACGGCACAGGCGACCATCAGTCCGAAGAGGATCCCCATCACGACCGAAGAAACAACTTTTTTCCACATCATTCATCCCCCGGAGTAACGATCGAACTCCTTTCTTCGAGAAGCGGTCACGTCCATCACCGGCATGTCATGCTCCACGAAGATCAGTTTATCCGTTTCAAACCCCCATGCCCGTGCTTTTGATATCAGATCATCGCGGATCGCTTCATCCATCACCTTTTCCCGGCTGAGAATCCAGAGATAGGACCGACTGGGGCCCGTGATCATGGCGTAGGTGTATTCCTCCCGGTCCAGAGCAATGACGTGGTATCCCCCACAGAAAGGGCCTGAAAAAGACACTTCCAGGCTCCCGATATTCCGATCCCCGCTGAAACGGGCCGTGCCACCGGTCTCCCGCCACTGCCCTTTCCGGGTATCGAAACCCCGGTTCAGGACTTCGATCTCGCCGCCGCTTCCCCGTGTATATCGAGCCGTCACGTTGCTGAGACCCCGCTCGAAGGGATGATCGAGCCTCGCGATCTCGTACCAGGTCCCCAGGAACCGTTCGTCGTCAAAACCGCTTACGGCCTGTAGCCCCTTGGGGATCCCGGTACATCCGGCGATCATGAAAAAAAGAATCAGGGTGGATGTCAGGCCTTTCATGGGTCTTTTCCCGTCCCGGATTATTTTGTCTCCTGGAGGTCGTCTTTGAAGAACCAGAAATCGTACCGGGCCCCCGGCATGTTGCAGTCTGTCTGGACCTTATAGAGGTCGCCCTTCGTTTCGATCACCGTCCCTTTGCTCTTCCGGTAAAAAAACTTGGCATGGTACATCCGGATGGGCCATTCACTGGGGTGCGTGTGGTCGGCCCAGACCTCCGCGCGATCCGAGAAAACGGCCGTGACAAAAGCCGTGATCTTCACAGGGTCACCCTGCTTCTTGAGTTCCGCCATCCGCTCCATGGTCGTCACATGCCAGAACCCGACGGCGTTCTCCTTGATGACCACGTTTTCCTGCGCGTGGCTGACACCGGCTAAAAACAACAACAGCAACGAGAATAGGACGATTTTTTTCATGCCTTCAGACCTCCCTGGTGGATTGGATGTGCCTATGTATCACATTCCAAATGAATGTGAACGTTTTTTGTTCTTCCCTTCAAATCCGTTCTGGAAACGGGCAGAACCCAAAAAAGGGGCTGCCGATAAATCGCAGCCCCCTGGCGTCCATGGTCGGGGCGGCCCGATTTGAACGGGCGGCATCCTGCTCCCAAAGCAGGCGCGCTACCAGGCTGCGCTACGCCCCGATCTCGAATAAAGAAGTTGAGAAGATAAGAAGGTATGAAGTTGAGAACAGTGCAATGTGGATGAATCTCCAAACTTAAAATATCCGATCTTCTCAGCTTCCGATCTTCTTAACTTCTGATCTTCCTGACTTCCGTCCTTGTGATCCACTCCCTGAACCCGGCAAAGGCCCTTCCCCTGTGGCTGACGACATTTTTCACGTCGGGGAGGAGTTCCGCCGCCGTATGCCCGAGACCCGGGTCTTCAAAAACCGGGTCATACCCGAATCCTCTTTCGCCCCGCGGCTCGAAGACGATTCTCCCGGGCCAGCGGCCTTCGAAGGTCTCGCAGGTTCCGTCGGGACGGAAAAAGACAAGGACGCACCGGAACACGGCGGTCCGCTTTTCCAGCGGAACGCCCTGGAGTTCCCGAAGCAGTTTGTCGATGTTTTTTTCATCCGTCGCATCGAGACCGGCGTAACGGGAGGAATAAATCCCCGGGGCGCCGCCCAGCGCGTCGACTTCGAGGCCCGAGTCGTCGGCAAGCACCGCCTCCCCGGTGATCCCCGAAACCGTCCGGGCCTTGATCAGGGCGTTCTCGAGAAAGTTGTTCCCCTCTTCCGGAATGTCCGGGACGTCAGGGAAATCCGCGAGCGACAGGATCTCCAGGTCGCAATCCCGGAACATGGATTTGAGTTCGCCGACTTTGCCCTGATTTCTGGTTGCCAGTACGATCTTCAGCGGACCAGGTCCCCCGCAAGCTCGATCTGTTTGCCCGTCAGATAGGCGCATCCCTGAAGGGCGAGGTCGGTCATCCGGTCGTGAAGATCCCGGGGAAAGGGCATCGCTTCCGCGGTTCCCTGGATCTCGACGAAAAGGCCGTCCCGGGTCACCACGAAATTCATGTCCACCTCGGCCGAAGAATCCTCCCCGTAGTCGAGATCCAGAAGAAGCCGTCCCCCCACGAGACCCACGCTCACGGCGGAGACCAAATTTTTGACCGGCATCTGACGGATCATCCCCAGCGCATTCATTTTCCGGAAGGCCTGGATCAGAGCGAGGCAGCCGCCGGTGATGGCCGCACTACGGGTGCCGCCGTCGGCCTGAACGACGTCGCAGTCGACGATCACGGTCCGTTCCCCGAAGGCCTGCAGATCCGTGACGGCCCGAAGCGAACGGCCGATGAGCCGCTGGATTTCGAGGGTCCTCCCGCCCTGCCGGCCCCGTACGGCCTCCCGGGGGCTCCGGACATGGGTCGATCCGGGAATCATGGCGTATTCGGCGGTGACCCATCCCCTTCCCGTGTTCTTCAAAAAGGGCGGCACCGATTCGTCGATGGAGGCCGTGCAGAGGACCCTCGTGTTCCCCATCTCGATCTGGACGGATCCCGCGGGATGCCTGAGAACATCCCCGGTGATCTTCACCTTCCGCATCTCGTTCCACTGTCGCCCGTCGGATCTCATCTAAAAAAATTCCTTGATCGATTCGCTCAGGGCATGGGCGAGGAAACGCTGCATCCCTTCGTCCGTGAGTTTCTTGCGGTCCTTCGAATTCGTGGCAAAACCGACTTCCAGGACGACGGCCGGGATGTTGAGACCCTGCAGGACCAGGACGGGCCCTTCACGGAGCCCCCGATCCATCCGGGGAAAGACCTTGTCCAGGTGGGACTGGAGGATTTTGGCGAAGCGGACGCTTTCGTTGAGATGCTGGGTCCGGACCATGTCCTTGACGATCTCCGTCGGGGCACCCCGGGTTCCCTTCGCGGACGCCGATGTCCGGAATCCCTGGAAATAGACCTCATAGCCCGACGACTCCCGGTCGAACCCCGCGTTGACATGGATGCTCAGAAACAGGTCCGCCTCCGACTTGATGGCTTCCCGGACCCGGTCGGAGCGGGGCACATCGATATCCCCCAGTCTCGAAAGGCGCACCCGTACCTTCCTGGATCCTTCGAATTCCTTTTCGACGAGCCGCGCGACGGTCAGGGTCAGGTCCTTCTCGAAAAGACCCGTCGAGAGCCTCACGCCGTCGTCCCGCCCGCCATGAGCCGGATCGATCAGGACGACGTAACGCCCTTCCCGGTCCTTCCCGTCCCCGGCGGCGGGAAAGAGGGCGAGCCCGATCAGGAAAAACAGGGCCAGCAGAATCGGTCGAGCGGTTTTTTTCATAACGATTTCTTCTCTCCGCAAGGGGTTCAGGGGTAGATGCTTATACTGCAATCCCCCGTTTCCTGTCAACGGGCAAGGCCGCGTCAGTGCATCTTCTTCTTGTCGGTCTTGAGGTCCGAGACCCTCACCCGTTCAACGGAAATCACGCTTTTGAGTTTCTTCAAGACCGCCACGACCTCGTTGAAGTGCTTGAGGTCTCGGACATCGAGATCGAACTCGCAGACGGCGATCTTGTCCGGTGTCGTGTCGACGGTGGCATGGCTGATGTTGATGTCGAGGGCGGAGATGCCTGCGCTCAGCTCCGCCAGGAGGCCTTTCTTGTCGTGGCAGACCACCCGCATGTGAACGGGGAAGGTCTGCTTGTCCCGGACGTTCCAGTGGACCTCGAGAAGTCTTTCCGCATCCAGGTCCTGCACCATCGGGCAATTGGTCGTGTGGACGATCATTCCCCGGCCCCTCGAAATGTGCCCGATGACCTCATCCCCCGGCAGGGGGTTGCAGCACTTGGCGAACCTGACCATGATGTCGTCGATGCCGGTGATCGAGATGCCGGCCGATTCGGGTTTCTTGAACTTCTTGAGAATCTTCTCCGGGAGGGAATCTTCCCGCTTCTCCTCGCCGGGCAGAAAACGGTTGACGATGGAACGGGCCGAAACCTTCCCGTAGCCGATGAGCGCCATGATGTCGTCGACGTCCGTGACGGACTGCTCCTCGCAGATCTTCTTCAGCTCATCCGATTTGAGAACCTGGGCGAACTTCATGTGGTGTTTCCGGAACTCCTTCTCGAGGATGTCCCGGCCCAGGGCGATGCTCCGGTTCCTCTCTTCCGTCTTGATCCATGCCTTGATCTTCGAAATGGCCCGGGGAGTCACGGCGTACTTGAGCCAGTCCTTGCTGGGGTGGTGACCGGCCTGGGTGACGATCTCGACGGTGTCCCCGTTCTGCAGTTCGTATTTCAGCGGGACCAGGTTGCGGTTTACGCGGGCGCCGATGCACTGGTTCCCCACGTCGGTGTGGATGCTGTAGGCGAAATCGATCGGCGTCGCCCCCTTGGGGAAGGCCTTCACCTCTCCCTTTGGGGTGAAGACGTAAACCTCGTCGGGGAACAGCGCGACCTTCAGGTTCCGCATGAACTCCCTCGGGTCTTTCAGCTCCTGCTGGACCTCGAGAAGATCCCGGAGTTTGCGGATCTGCTCTTCGTCGCGGCGCCGCAGCATGTCGCCTTCCTTGTAGCGCCAGTGAGCCGCGATCCCCGATTCGGCCCACAGGTGCATCTCCCGGGTCCGGATCTGGATCTCCAGCCGCTCCCCGTAAGGGCCGATGACGGTCGTGTGCAGGGAACGGTAGTTGTTCGCCTTGGGCATGGCGATATAATCCTTGAAGCGGCCCGGGACGGGCTTCCACAGGGCGTGGACCACGCTCAGCGCTTCGTAGCACTCTTTCACCTTGTTGGAATGGAGAATGATCCGAAAGGCGAGAAGATCGTACACCTCGTCGAAATCGATCTGCTGTTCCTGCATCTTCCGGTAGATGCTGAAATAATGCTTGGCCCGTCCTTCGACTTCCCCCTCCAGCCCGTAGTTCCGGATCTCCTTCTCGATGATCTCTCGAATCTCTTTCGTGTATTTCTCCCGTCCCTCTTTCTTCATGGCGATCCGCCGCGCCAGATCCTGAAACTCCAGGGGCTGGAGATGCATGAAGGCCAGGTCCTCCAGTTCCGTTTTCATCCAGTTGATGCCCAGCCGGTTGGCGAGCGGCGCGTAGAGGTCAAGGGTTTCGCGGGCGATATATCGCTGGCGGTCCTGTGCCTGGTACTGCAGTGTGCGCATGTTGTGGAGCCGGTCGGCCAGGCGGACCAGGATGATACGGATGTCCGAAGACATGGCCAGGAGCATCTTCCTGAAATTTTCCGCCTGACGCTCCTGCTGGCTGGCGAGCGTGATCTTGCTGATCTTCGTGAGGCCGTCGACGAGAAAGGCCACCTCCTTCCCGAAGGCTTTTTCGATCTCATCGAGAGAGGCCAGGGTGTCCTCGACGGTGTCGTGAAGAATGCCGGTCGCGATGGATGCGGCGTCCATGTGCATGTCCGCCAGCACGTTTGCCACTTCCATGGGGTGGGTCAGGTAAGGCTCACCGGAAAGCCGCAGCTGTCCCTGATGAACCGAGGCGGAGAAGATGTAGGCCTTCTCGATCATCTCGAGATCGGACGGTTCGGCGTATCGCTGCACTTTTTCCAGGATGTCCGTGATCCGGATCATGAAAGTTTCCGCAGTCCCCTCTTCACCATTCCGGCGACACGGGCCGGGATTTTTTCGAGCTTCATCGGCGTTGTCTTGCCGGTCTTGCGGATCATCACTTCCGCCTCGCCCTCGGCGAGCTTCCTGGGGCCGATGGTGATGCGGATCGGAACCCCGATGAGGTCCGCGTCGTTGAATTTGACGCCGGCCCGCTCATCCCGGTCGTCCAGCAAGACCTCGATGCCCTTCCGCCGGAGCGCCTCGTAGAGCTGTTCCGCCGTTTCCGCCAGCGCCTTGTCATTGACGTTCACCGGGACGATCAGCACATGGAAAGGAGATACCGACAGGGGCCAGGAGATCCCCCGTTCGTCATTGTTCTGCTCGATGATCGCCGCGACGGTCCTCCCGACACCGATGCCGTAACAGCCCATAACCATGTACTGCTCTTTGCCGTTCCTGTCGAGATAGGTCGCCCGCATGGTCTTGCTGTACTTGTCCCCCAGCTTGAAGACGTGCCCTACCTCGATCCCCCGGGCAAACCGCAGACGGGCGCCGCACCGGGGGCAGGGGTCCGTTTTCTTGATGACACGGAGGTCGGCGAAGGTCTTGACCTGAAAGTCGCGGCCGTCATTGGCGTTTTTCACGTGGTAGTCCTCCCTGTTCCCGCCCATGACCACATTGACCATGTTCATCAGGGAGTAGTCTGAATAGATGTCCGCCTTGATCCCGATGGCGCCCGCGAAACCCTTCGGCGCGCCCGTCACTTCCAGGACGATGTCGTCTGTGGCCATTTCCAGGATGTCGGATCCGAGGAAGCTTCTCAGTTTGGCCTCGTTTACTTCCTCGTCGCCTCGGATCAGGACGGCCACGGGCCTGTCGTCGGCCTGAAAGATCAGCGTCTTCACGATCTGCTCCGGTTTGACCTTCAGGAACCGGCTGACCTCCTCGATCGTGCGGACATCGGGCGTATGAACCCACTCGAGGGGGCGCAGGACGGAAGGGTCGACAGCCTTCTTCTCCGGCGGGGCCACTTCGGCCTTTTCCAGATTCGCCGCGTAGGTGCACTTCGTACAGAAAACGAGTTCCCCCTCCCCCGTGTCGGCAATGACCATGAACTCATGGGAGAAACTGCCGCCGATATTGCCCGTATCCGCTTCGACGGCCCGGAACTTGAGACCCATACGGCTGAAGATCCGGCTGTAAGCGTCATACATTTTCTGGTAGCTGATGTCCGCACCCTGCTGGTCCACGTCGAAGCTGTAGGCGTCCTTCATGTCGAACTCCCGGCAGCGCATGACTCCGAACCGGGGCCGGATCTCGTCCCTGAATTTCGTCTGGATCTGGTAGAGGTTCCGGGGAAGCTGGCGATAGGTCTTGATTTCGTTGCGCACCAGGTCCGTGATGACCTCCTCGTGGGTCGGGCCGATGCAGCATTCACGCTGATGGCGGTCTTTGAACCGGAGAAGCTCCTTCCCGTACATTTTCCAGCGACCCGACTCCTGCCAGAGCTCGGCGGGCTGAACGGCCGGAAGGTACACCTCCTGGGCGCCGGCACGATCCATCTCTTCGCGGATGATCTCCTCCACTTTCTTCACGACACGGTAACCGAGGGGCAGGACCGAGTACACGCCCGTGGTCAGTTTCCGGATCATCCCGGCCCGGATCATCAGTTTATGGCTCGCGATTTCCGCATCCGAGGGCGTTTCCCTCACGGTCGGCAGGAACATCTCAGAGTATCGCATCGTCTCTTCCCCTTTCGGCAATCATCGTTTCGATTTCCTTCATGAGTGCGGATATGAATTCCCTTTCCCGGATTTTCCGGATCACCCTTCCCTTTCTGAACAGAAGCCCGGAGCCCTTCCCCCCGGCGATGCCGACATCGGCCTCGGACGCCTCCCCGGGGCCGTTGACGGCGCATCCCATGAGGGCGATCTTGAACGGCTCCTTCATGCCGGCCAGTCTCCTTTCGACCTCGTCGACGAGAGGGACCAGATCGATTTCGCAGCGCCCGCAGGTCGGGCAGGAGACGATGTCGGGGCCTCTTTGCCGCAGGCCCAGCGCCCTCAGGATCCCGTAGCCGATTCTCACTTCGTCCACGGGGTCGCCCGTGACGGAGACACGGATCGTATCGCCGATTCCCTCGTTCAATAAAAGACCGATGCCGACGGACGATTTGACGGCCGAACCGAGGACCCCGCCCGCCTCCGTCACACCCAGGTGGAGGGGGTAGGACATCTTTTTCGACGCCAGGCGGTAGGCCCGGACCATCGTGGGCACGTCGGAGGACTTGAGGGACACCTTGAGGGCCGTGAATCCCAGGTCCTCCAGGAGGGCGACGTTGCTCATGGCGCTCTCCACGAGGGCCTCCGGCGTGGGTCCTCCGTGCCGTGAGAGGATGTCCTTCTGGAGCGAGCCCGAATTCACGCCGATGCGGATGACGGCTCCGCGGTCGGCAGCGGCCTTTACGATTTCCCGGATCCGGTTGCGCTTCAGGTTCCCCGGGTTGATCCGGATTCCCTGGGCCCCCTTGTCGAGCGCCCCGATCGCAAGCCGGTAATTGAAGTGAATGTCCGCGACCAGCGGAACCTCGACGCTCCTCCGGATCGTTCCGAAGGCCTCCAGGGCCTCCTCATCGGGAATGGCCAGCCGCACGATCTCGCAGCCGCAGGCTTCAAGCGCCCGAACCTGCCGGAGGGTCGTCCGGACATCCCGTGTGTCCGTGGAGGTCATCGACTGGACCGAGACGGGGGCTCCGCCGCCGATTTTCACGGGCCCCAGGTGAAGGGCCTTCGTCCTTTTTCTTTTTCGCCCGAGAGGACCCGGATCGGGCTGCATGGGTTCCACTTCACCTCCTGCTCCATTTTAACATATCATAACACGGGATTTGAAAAACAACCCCATCCTCCTGACGGCTGAACAAAAAAGGGCTTTCCGTAGGGTTCGGGATATCTTTCGAATCGATCGGGACCGCAGAAACGCCGGGCCTTCTCGATATCACGACGGGATGATGACGGTCCTGTGGCATCCCTGACGGAATAAGAGTGACCCGCACCCGGGGATGTTGACTTGAACCGCCGGATGGCGATGCGGCTTTGGGTTTTTGGCCTCTCCGGAAAATCTAGCGGCCCCTCCAGCAGTAGAGGCAGAGGTCTTTTTCCGGCAGACCGATGGCGCTGATCATGTCATCGATCGTCAAATATTTCAGCGAAGTGATGTTCAGGTCTTTTCGGATCCACTCGACCATCTTCCGGTATTTTTCCGTTCGGGCATCCAGGTATTCGGTGACGTCGTCGATATCCGCTCCTTCCAGGGCACTGATCGCCCGGCGGGACGCCAGTTCCGTCATGCTCCGGGTCGATGAGCCGTAACGGCAGGGGTACATCAGCGGCGGGCAGGCCACCCGGAGGTGGATTTCCTTCGCGCCGTTGTCCCAGAGTTTTCTGATCGTATAGTTTTTGATCTGGGTCCCGCGGACGATCGAATCGTCGCAGACGATCATGCGACTCCCCCGGATGACATCCTTCACGGCGATGAGCTTCATGGTGGCCACAAGGTCCCGGATGTCCTGCGACGGCGGCGTGTAACTCCGTCCGTATCCGGGGGTGTACTTGACGAGCGGCCTCCGGTAGGGAATCCCCGATGCCATGGCGTAACCGATGGCATGACCGGTGCCGGAGTCCGGGATGCCGGTGACCATGTCCGCCTCGACGAGATCTCCTTTCGCGAGCGCCCGGCCGCAGCGTTCTCTCGTCTGTTCCACGCTGATCCCTTCGTAGGACGATGACGGGTCCCCCGTGTAGATCCAGAGAAATGCGCAGACCTGCTTCACGGAATTTCCATTCTTGAGTTCCTTGAATCCATCGCCGGTCAGAAGCACGATTTCCCCGGGGCCGAGGAAGCGGATCAGCCGAAACCCCAGATTCTGGAACGAACTGGCCTCGGTGGCCACGACGCGCTCCCCGGCCTCGTTCTCACCGACGGCCAGGGGGAAACGCCCGAACCGGTCCCTTGCGGCGTAAATTCCCTCGTCTTTGAGAATCAGGATCGAGATGGAACCCTCGATCCGTTCCTGCACCCGGGAGATGCCGTCGACCAGGGAACTCCCCTGATTGATCAGCCGGGCGATCAGCTCCACCGTATTGACACCGCCGCCGGTCATCTCGTTGAAGGTGACCCCCGCTGCCAGGAGTTCCTGCGTGAGCTTGTCCTTGTTGGTGATGAGGCCCGTGCCGGCGATCGCGAAGGTGCCGAACTTGGACCGGATGATAAGAGGCTGGGGAGCGTCGTTGTTGATGGAGCCGATCCCCTTGATCCCGCTCATCTTTCTGTAGTCTTCGACGAATTTCGATTTGAACTGGGCCTGGCTGATGCTGTGGATCGTGTTGAAGAATCCCCGCTCACCCCAGATGGCCATTCCGCCGTTTTCGGTCCCCAGGTGGGAATGGTAATCCGTCCCGTAAAAGAGAGCCTTGGAACACTGGCGGGTTGAAACGATGCCGAATAGACCGCCCATGATGTCAAAACGCCTCCTCTACCTACGCCAGCTTTTCAACGGCCGCCTTGATCCGGCGGACGCCCTCTTCGATGTCCTGCATCGACGCGGCGTAGGAAAGACGAATGTAATGGTCATTTCCGAAAGCCGAACCGGGAACCACGGCGACCCCCGCTTCCTCGAGAAGAAACTCCGACAGGTCGACGGAATGGTTCATTTTCCTGTTCCCGGCCCCCTTTCCGTAGAGCCGGGAGACCCTCGGGAACACATAAAAGGCCCCCGGGGGTTTCATGCAGCTGATTCCACGGATGCCGTTCAGGGCCTTCACGATGTAGTCCCTTCTCTTCTGAAACTCCGCGGTCATGACGGAAACGGCCGACTGATCCCCTGCCAGGGCTTCCACGGACGCTTTCTGGGAGATGGAGGCGGCGTTCGAGGTGCTCTGGCTCTGCATCTCCGTGACGGCCGAGATGACACGCTCGGGTCCCGCCGCGTATCCGATCCTCCAGCCCGTCATGGCGTACGCCTTTGAGACGCCGTTGACGACGATGCATCGATCCTTCATCGCTTCGCTGACATTCGCAATGTTGTGGAACGGGAGCCCGTCATAGAGGATCCGTTCGTAGATGTCGTCGGAGATGGCCAGGACCCCTTTGGAAAGGAGGACGTCGGCGATTCCCCGCAGCTCTTCCAGGCTGTAGACGGCGCCCGTGGGGTTCGAGGGGCTGTTGATGATGACGGCCTTTGTCTTCTTCCGGATCGCTTTCTCGAGCCTCTCCGGCGTGAGCTTGAAACCCGTCGCCGCCGTCGTGGGTACGATGACGGGCCTTGCGCCGGCCAGGAGGACGATGTCGGGGTATGAGACCCAGTAGGGGGACGGGATGATCACCTCGTCGCCCCTCTCGAAGAGCGCCTGCGCGATATTGTAAAGCGTGTGCTTGGCGCCACAGGAGACCACCACCTGGGAGCGCCCGTAGGCCAGGTCGTTGTCCCGTTTCAGCTTGGTGATGATGGCATCCTTCAGGTCATCGGTACCGCCCACGGGCGTGTACTTGGTGAATCCCTCCCGGATGGCCCGGATGGCCGCCTCTTTGATGTTCGCGGGGGTGTCGAAGTCCGGCTCCCCCGCACCGAACCCGATGATGTCCCTGCCCTGGGCCTGCAGGGCCTTCGCGCGCATCGTGACCGCCAGGGTCGGCGACGGTTTGATCTTTGTTACCCTCGCGGCCAGTTTCATTCCCTGCGTCCCCTGTTGAACTGCTCGTGGTACTTGTCTTCCAGCTTCTGACGGACGATCTCGGGCACAAGCCCCCGCACCGATCCGCCGTGACCGGCGGCTTCCTTGATCAGGTTGGAGCTTGTGTAAAACCACTTGTAACCCGTCATGAGGAAAACCGTTTCGATGTCCCGGTTCAGCCGGCGGTTGAGAAGGGCCATCTGGAATTCATATTCGAAGTCGGACAGAGCCCTCAGACCCCGGAGAATGACCTGGGCGCCCTTGTCTTTCACATAGTCGACCAGAAGCCCCGAGAAGTTGTCGATGGTGACCCTCGGTTCGGCTCCGATGACAGCCCGAATCATGTCCATGCGCTCCTCGACGGAAAAAAGCCCGGTCTTGTTCGGATTGTAGGCGACCAGGATGATGAGCCGATCGAAGAACCTCAAGCCCCGTCGAATGATATCCAGATGACCGTTCGTGATCGGGTCAAAAGACCCCGGATAGACTGCAAGCCTTTCCATCGTCCTCCCTTACCCCCTCCATTGGAAGAATGATATTTCTGTTTCCCCGTAACGTTTTTTCCGGGTCCTTGCGAAGGGCGCCGGTTCCCCCGCCGGCGCCTCCCGCGCGGAGTGCTGCAGGACAAAAACACCCGAAGGGCGGGCCAGTACGGGCGATCTCTTGATCAGGTCCAGCGTCTGATCCACATACCCTTTCCCGTAGGGCGGGTCCGCGAAAACAATGTCGAAGCTCTCCCGCCTGCGCCCGAGCATGCGGATCCCCTGCTCCACGGTCGCTCCGATCACTTCCGAGGAAAATCCGATCCGGATCCGGACCAGGTTTCTTCGAATGGCCGCGACGCAGGAACGGTTCTTCTCGACGAACACGACCCTGGAAGCGCCCCTGCTCAACGCCTCGAGCCCCATGCTGCCGGAACCGGCATAGAGGTCGAGGAAAGATCTGCCGTCCAGGCCGGACAGTATGTTAAAGACGGACTCCCGGACCCGATCGGAGGTCGGCCTCAGGGAAAGGCCCCTCGGTGAATACAGGGTCAGACCTTTTGCCCGGCCTCCGATAATACGCATGACGAAACAGGGTTATTTCAGGTAATCCCGGATCAGGATCTCGGCAATCTGAACGGTGTTCAGCGCCGCGCCTTTCCGGAGGTTGTCCGAAACAATCCACAGGTTGAGACCGTTGGGAATGGAGGTGTCTTCCCGGATCCTGCCGACGAAGGTCTCATCCCTCCCCGCCGCGTGGATCGCCAGGGGGTATTCCCGCCTGCCCGGGTCGTCGACGACCACGATGCCCGGCGCCTTCGAGAGCAGTGCCCTGGCTTCTTCGGCCGTGATCTTCTTCTCCGTTTCGATGTTGACCGACTCCGAGTGCGCCCTGAAAACGGGGACTCGAATGGTCGTCGCCGTCACCGCGATCGAATCGTCGCCCATGATCTTATGGGTCTCCCAGATCATCTTCATCTCTTCCCTCGTGTATCCGTTTTCCATGAACACATCGATCTGCGGCAGACAGTTGAAAGCGATCTGATGAGGATAGACCCGGACCACGGGGTCCTGGAAGTTCATGAGAGCCCTTGTCTGTTCGGTGAGTTCTTCCATGGCTTTCCTGCCCGTCCCCGAAACGGACTGATAGGTCGACACGACCACCCGCTTGATCTTCACCGCGTCGTGGATGGGTTTCAGCGCAACGACCATCTGAATGGTCGAGCAATTGGGGTTCGCGATGATCCCCCGTGTCCTGTATTCGGCGATTTTCCCCGGGTTCACCTCCGGCACCACCAGGGGTATGTCGGGCTCGTAGCGGAAGGCACTCGTGTTGTCGATGACGACGCAGCCGGCGGCGGCTGCAATAGGCGCGAACTTCTGGCTGATACTTCCGCCGGCGGAAAAAAGGCCGATTTCGACCCCCGTGAAAGAATGCTCTCCGAGCACCTTCACGGGATGGGCTTTCCCCCTGAATTCGAGTTCCTTGCCCAGCGATCGTTCAGACGCCAGAAGCGTCAGCGTCTTCACCGGGAATTTTCTTTCCTCCAGAATGGAAAGCATCTCGTTGCCGACGGCGCCGGTCGCGCCGACCACGGCCACATGATACTCGCGCATGGTGGAATCCAACCTCCGTGACAGAATGATGCAAGGCAGCCGCCTTTGTGACACTACGTCTGCGGTTTGCTCGGCTCGTGACCGATTTCGCCTTTTGGGGCTTCCCCGTGCCGGATCCGCCTCAGCATCTTGAAGACGAGCCAGAGCGGACCGGAGAAGGCGTAGCTGACGGCGAAAGTGAAGAGCATCACCTGGGGTTCCGCGACGACCACGATGAGCAGAAGAACCAGCAGGATGAAAGACAGGAAGGGCTCCCGCGTGAACAGGTTGAGGTCCTTGAAGCTGTAATACTTGACGTTGCTCACCATCAGCAGGGCCAGCACAATGACGCCCCCGAGGATGGCCGGATGGTGGAAGGGACCCGTACCGCCGATATAATCATACAGCATGACCGTTGTGGCCACGACGAGGGCCGCCGCCGGGATGGCCAGCCCGTTGAAGAACCGGCTGTCAATGACCGTGATCTGAATGTTGAAGCGGGCAAGGCGCAGGGCCCCGCAGGCCACGAAGAGCGCTGCCACGAGCCAGCCCCACCGGCCGTAGGTGGACAGCGACCAGGTGTAGGCCAGGACGGCCGGGGCCACGCCGAAGGCCACCAGATCGGCCAGCGAGTCGTACTCGACACCGAACTTGGAGGTGGTCCGCGTCATCCGGGCGATTCTCCCGTCCAGCCCGTCGAGGATCAGCGAAATGGGGATCGCCACCGCCGCGTGGACAAACTGGCCCGTGATGGAAGAAACCACGGAGTACACGCCGGCGAAGAGACTGGCCGTCGTGAAAAGATTGGGCAATATGTAGATGCCCTTTTTCATTTTTTCCTTTTTGAAAAACCGGCCTCTTCTGAAAAAACGCTCTTTTCTCAATCGATCTCTATTTTTCATCGTCCTGTCCCAGGGGGGTTTCACCGGCTTTGACCCTCTGTCCCGCCTGAACAAGGACAGAGACACCGGGCGGCAGAAAGACCTCTACGCGGGAACCGAAACAGATGAGCCCGAATCGTTCACCCCGGCTCACATTCATTCCTTCCGATATCCAGCAGATGATCCGCCGGGCGATGATACCGGCGATCTGCACCGTCATGAACTTCCGGCCGTCGCCCTGGACGATCACGACGGCGTTCTTCTCGTTATCCTCCGAGGCCTTGTCCAGATTGGCCGAGAAAAATTTTCCCTCCCGATAAATAACCCGTTCGACCCTCCCCGGGAAGGGGATGCGATTCACGTGGACGTTGAAGATATTCATGAAGATGCTGACCTTCTTGAAGCGGCCCGCGATGGGGTCGGTCATCTCCACGTCATCGATCCGGAGCACCTTCCCGTCCGCCGGTGATACATAGGTCCTCTCGTCCGCCGGCGGGTAGCGCTCCGGATTTCGAAAGAAAAAAGCACAGAAAAGAGACGCCAGGAAACAGAAGACCGCGAAGCCGTAAAAACCCGTCAGCCCCGCCAGAATGCCCGCGAGGCCCGTGACATAGACGAAAGGCAAACCTTCCCTGACGATGAACCCTGTTTTATCCTTCATTTTCCGGCTTCACAAACAGCCCGCGTCCGCGGGATATTCTAACGGTATTTATTCAGGATCTGGTATATTTTATCCTTGCTCATGAGCTTCATCTTCTGAAGCTTTTTCTTTTCCATCTCCTCTTCAGGCGTCAGGTAAAGCCGCTTGTTGAACTGCTCGAGGGCCTTTTCGAAATTCCGGTGGTCTTCCACCGATCTTCGAAGTTCATCGTCCTGATGAATGTGTTTGGCAATCAATAGTTCTTCAGGCTTGTCCATGAACACCCCTCCCTTTCTGAGAGTTTTTTCTTATATCATATCCGCCTGCCTTAGAAAATCAAATTTCAAGGCGAAAGTGGAGGATCTGAGGCTACTTGCGTTCTCCGCCGGATCGGATCTCCGCCTCGGAACGCCTGAGGTACCGGGGCGCGAAAGTCAGCAGATCGTCCCTCTCGCCCCTGCGGTGCCTCTCGAGACCCAGCAGAGCGACGGTCGAGGGCCTGATGAACTGCAAGTGAGCCGGGGCAAAAAAGGCACGCGACGGGAGCATCTCCCGGATCAGGCGGCCGTACACCGGCACACCGTCGCCGACGAAAATAACGGGTTCCCGGATCCTTTCCAGGAAGAACGATGGCTCGACGGCCTGATCGGGCTCGATCTTCTCCAGCCCTCCGGCCCGGGACGGTCTGTACAGGGAGGTGTAGACCTGCCCTTTCCGGGCATCCAGAAGGGGGCAGACGAGATGGGCGGCAAAGGCCAGGTTCTGTGCCAGGGCGTCCAGGGTGGACACGCCGATGATGTCCCCCCCCGTCCCCAGGGCCATGCCCTTGGCGAGCCCCGCCCCGACGCGCAGTCCCGTGAAGGAGCCCGGTCCGTGGGTCACCGCAAAGAGCCGGACCTCTTCAACGGCCGTCCCCGCCGCGGACAGGATCGCCTCGACGGCGGGCAGGACCCGTTCCGAATGGGTGACCCGGAGGCGGAAAAAGGACTCGGCCACGACGTCTTCGTCCTTCAGCAGTGCGATACCGGCGGAACGGGTCGACGTGTCGATGGCGAGGATCATCATGTCACTCTCCGAAGAGCCTGAGGATGTCGTTGTAGAAGACGAAGATGATCAGCATGATGAGGATCGCAAACCCGACCTGCTGGGCTCTTTCCCGCCACTTGATGTTGACTTCCCGGCCCGTGACGGCCTCGATCAGGTAGAAAAAGAGATGACCGCCGTCCAGCACGGGGATGGGAAGGAGATTGAGGACGCCCAGGTTGATGCTGAGGAGGCCCATGAAAAAGACGAAGTTCAGGATTCCCCGTTTGGCCTGCACACCGGCCATCTGCGCGATGAGAATGGGGCCCCCGAGGTTCTTGGGGGAAACGACCCCTTCGACCATCTTGACGATGCTCAGAAGCGTCAGTTCCGTGATCGTCCAGGTCTGGAGGACGCCCGACCAGAGCGCCGCCGCGGGGTTCTGCCGTTCGATGAAGGTGTTCGTCGACGAACTCACGCCGATCCTGTAGGAATCCACGTCCTCCCCGAAGATGTTCTTCCCCGCCGCGAGTTCGGGTCGGAGGCGGACTTCGAACCGCTCCTGGTTCCTCTCCGCGGTGATCGAGAGCTCCCGGCCGCCGCTCGACGTGATGCTGTCTGCGAGATCACTCCAGCGCGTCATGGTCTTGCCGTCGACGGCGATGATCCTGTCCCCTTCCCGGATGCCCGCGACGTATGCGGGAGACCCGTCCTGGACGCCGCCCACATCGGTCGTCATGGTGGGGATGCCGACCATGTGGATGACGGCGAAGCTCAGGATGGCGAAGAGGAAATTGAAGGCCGGACCGGAGATGACGATCGCGATCCTTCGCCAGACGTTCTGCCTGGAAAAGGACCTCTTTTCATCTTCCGGTGAGACGCGGTCGGATTCCGACTCTCCGAGGAGTTTCACGTAACCGCCCAGCGGCACGGCGGACAGAAGGTACTCCGTTTCCCCCACGCGCCTTCCGATGAGTTTGGGGCCGAAGCCGAGCGAGAATTTCAGGACACCCACACCCATGAGCTTGGCCACGATGAAGTGGCCGAACTCGTGGACGAAGATCAGGACGCCCAGCAGGACGACAACGGACACGATACTGATTCCCATCAGATATTCCCCTTTGAATTTTGGATGATTTCCTCCCCGGTGACCCGGGCCCACCGGTCCGCTTCCAGCACGTCTCCGATGGAGGCCGCTTCTTTGACCCCGTGGAGGGCCATGGTTTTTCCGATCACGGCCGGGATGTCTGTAAAATGGATTTCTTGTTCGATAAAAGCACTCACGGCCACCTCGTTCGCCGCATTCATGACGGCGGGCAGGGTGCCTCCCGTTCTCCCCGCCTCATAGGCCAGCCGCAGGCAGGGGAAGCGCTCGAAGTCCGGCGGGAAAAATTCCAGCCGTGCGATCGCCGTCAAATCCAGTCGGGTCAGTCCGCCCGGACAGCGGCCGGGATGGAAAAGCGCGTAGGAGATCGGGCCCTTCATGTCGGGGACACCGAGCTGGGCGATGACCGAACCGTCGGTATATTCCACCATGGAATGCACGATGCTCTGCGGGTGGATCAGGATCTCGATCGTGTCGATATCGGCATCGAAGAGCCACTGGGCTTCGATGACTTCGAGACCCTTGTTCATCATCGATGCGGAGTCGATCGTGATTTTTTTCCCCATGACCCAGTTCGGGTGCCGGAGCGCGTCATCGACGGTGACGTCGGCCAGCTTCTCCAGAGGCCATTTCAGAAAAGGGCCGCCGGAGGCCGTCAGGATGATCTTTTGAACCGCCTCCCTGCGCTGCCCCTGCAGACACTGGAAGACGGCGCTGTGTTCGCTGTCGACGGGCAGGATCCGGACCCCGCGACTCCGGGCCTTCTCCGTCACGATGCGACCGGCCATCACCATCGTCTCCTTGTTGGCCAGGGCGATGTCTTTCCCGGCCTCGATCGCATCCACGGTAGGCAGAAGTCCCGCCGCACCGACGATCGCCGAGACCACCATGCTCGTCCCGGGAAGCGTCGCGACCTCCCGGTACCCCTCCATCCCCCAGAGAACACTCGTGCGATTCGACGGCCCGAGCCGGTTTTTCAATTGGACGGCATGGTCCTCATCCATCACGGCGACAGCGACGGGCCTGAATTTTTCGATCTGCGCCCTCAGGCGCTCCACATTCCTGCCGCCGGCAAGCCCCAGGACGCCGATGGAGGAAGGGTTTTGCTCGATGACCTCGAGGGCGCTCACCCCGATGGATCCCGTTGAACCGAGGACGGAGATCTTCTTCATGCGATTACAAAGGCCCTGTAATAATACACGAGGGGGATGATGAACAGCAGGCAGTCGATCCGGTCGAGAATCCCCCCGTGACCGGGCAGAATCATGCCCGAGTCTTTCACGCCCGAGGAACGCTTGATCGATGATTCGAAAAGGTCCCCCATCTGGCCGACCAGCGACCCGATGAATCCCATCATGGCGGCATGTGCCATCGGTATCTGCGGGAAAAAGAAGAACTGGTAGGCGACCGCGCCGAGGACGCTTCCCGCCACGAGGCCGAAGATGCCCTCGACGGTTTTGCCCGGGCTCACCGCGGGAGAGAGCTTCCTCCTGCCGAAGGTCCGGCCGATGTAAAAGGCGGCCACATCCCCGGCAAAGGCGATGACGATGATGAGAAAAACCCAGTGGACACCGTCGGGTCCGTTTCGAAGAAGGATGAGGTGCGAAAGCAGGAGCGGAACGTAGAGGACCCCCAGAAGGACCCTGGCCGGGGATGAAAGATCGAAGTCTCCCCGCCAGGCCCTGCCGAAAAGGTAACAGACCGCGGCGAGGACGGCACCGGCCGTCACGCAGCCGAGCATGAGCCGGGTGTTCTTGAAGGAGGCCGCCAGAGGCAAAAGCACTGCGAAAAGCAGTGTCTGCGCCTTTTCGGCCCCCGACCTCTCGTTGAACACAAGCCGGTTGTATTCGAGAACGCCGCCGACAATGACGGCCGTCACGAAAAGCGCGAAGACGATATCGGAGGCACAGATGATGAGTAGGACAAGGATCGGTACGGCGACCACCGCCGTGATCCACCGCTTGAGATGAGAACTAATCATGCTTTTTGCGTTGCAACTGCTCGCTGGTGAGGCCGAATCGCCTCTCCCGTCTCTGATAGTCTGAAATCGCTTCGGTCAGGTCCTCTTCACTGAAATCCGGCCAGAGGACATCGGTGAAAAAGAATTCCGTGTACGCCGTCTGCCAGAGCAGAAAATTGCTCACACGGTACTCCCCGCTGGTCCGGATCAGAAGGTCCGGGTCGGGTATGCCGGCCGTGTAGAGATAGGAGGAAAAAAGCTCCGGCGTCAGGTCCCCCGGCACGAGTCTTCCCCGGTCGCGCTCCGCCAGCGCCTTACGGGCGGCTTCCAGAATCTCATCCCTGCCGCCGTAATTGAGGGCCAGCACCAGGGTCATCTCCCTGTTTCCGGCTGTTCTGTCCATGGTCTTCTGCAGGGTCTTCTTCACCCGATCGGGCAGGGCCGCTATGTTTCCGATGGCTGTCAGCCGGATGCCGTTGTCCAGAAGCTCTTTTTCCTCTGACCGGAGATACCGGATCAGGAGACTCATGAGTGCGTTGACTTCTTCCTCCGGGCGGGACCAGTTCTCCGATGAAAAAGCATACAGCGTCAGATACTTGACCCCCAGTTTCCGGCATGCCCGGACGACCCGCCGGACCGCCTCGGACCCCTTCCGGTGACCGGCGATCCGCCCCAGGGCATGCTTTTGAGCCCACCGCCCGTTTCCGTCCATGATGATGGCGATATGCTCTGGAAGGTTTTCCCGGTCCGACAGGGTCATAAGACCTATTTATTTATTATTTTTGACTTTTTTCGTTGAAGTATCATAGCGCGCTCCTCTTTGCAAGGCCTGTTTGAGGAACGGCTCTGAAAAAAGAAGGAGCCCGAAGGCTCCTTTCTGGGACAGCGGTCCGTCTGATGATCAAATCTCCATGATCTCTTTTTCTTTCGCGCTGAAGATCTCGTCGGCTTTCTTGATGTAGTCGTCGGTGATTTTCTGGACTTCCGACTGGTATTTGAAAAGTTCATCCTCCGAGATTTCGTTGGTTTTTTTGAGATTTTTCAGCTGTTCGTTGGCATCCCGGCGGATGTTCCTCAGGGCCACTTTGCCTTCTTCGACGGTTTTTTTCACAACCTTCGCCAGTTCCCTGCGGCGTTCCTCCGTGAGAGGCGGGATGTTGATACGGATCACCTTCCCGTCGTTTACGGGCGTGAGCCCCAGATCGGATTTCTGGATGGCCTTTTCGATGGCACCGATGACACTGACGTCCCACGGCGAGATGAGGATCTGGCGGCTCTCCGGTACGGAAAGGGTGGCCACCTGGTTCAAAGGGGTCGGCGTACCGTAATACTCCACCTTGATGCCGTCCAGGAGGGAGAGGGATGCCCGTCCCGTTCGAACCTTGCTCAGGGACTTTTCCAGAAATCGGGTCCCCTTCTCCATGTTGTCCTTCAGTTCCAGGAATATCTTGTCCTTTGTCGCCATGATGTCATTCCTCGACGATCGTTCCGACGGGTTTGCCGCATACGGCGTCCCGGATGTTCCCCTTCTTCCCGAGATTGAACACCCTCACGGGAATCCTGTTTTCACGACAGAGAGAGACGGCCGTTGCGTCCATCACCCTGAGGTTCTTCGCCAGAACATCGGTATAAGTGATCCTGCGGAACATCTTCGCCCTGGGATCCTTCAGGGGGTCGCTGTCGTAGACACCGTCAACCTTCGTCGCCTTCAGGAGCATCGCGGCGTGGATCTCAGCCGCCCGCAGCGAAGCCGCCGTATCGGTGGTGAAATAGGGATTGCCGGTGCCCGCGGCGAAGATCACGACCCGGCCCTTCTCCAGGTGCCGGACGGCCCGACGTCGGATGTAGGGTTCCGCGACCTGTCTCATTTCGATGGCGGACTGCACGCGGCTGTCGACGCCGATTCCCTCGAGCGCGCCCTGCAGCGCGAGACTGTTGATGACCGTCGCGAGCATCCCCATGTGATCCGCCGTCGCTCTCTCGATCCCCCTGGAGCCGGATTCGATCCCCCGGAAGATGTTTCCCCCGCCGACGACCACGCCGAGCTGAACGCCCAGGCGGTTGACCCCCCTGATTTCACCGGCGATGTACCGGACCATCGCGGGGTCGATGCCGAAAGCACGGCTTCCCATCAGCGCTTCGCCGCTGATTTTTAAAAGCACTCTCTGATAGACTGGTTTCATGAAAAAGAACCCTGAAGCAATGCTTTAACGAAAGCAGTCCAACGCTTCATAGGGAAAGTCTATCCCCCGAGCTGGTAACGCACGAAACGACGGATGACGATGTTTTCTCCCGTCTTGGCGATGGCGTTCCTGATGAGTTTTTCGATGGTCATGTCCTGGTCTTTGATGAAACGCTGATTCATGAGGCACACGTCCTCATAATATTTCTTGAGCTTCCCTTCGATGATCCTCTCGAAGATCTTCTCCGGCTTCCCTTCCGCCAGGGCCTGTTTCCTGTAGATCCCCTTCTCCTGCTCGATGACCTCCGCGGGCACGTCCTCCGGCCGGACGTAAAGGGGGTTCATGGCGGCGATGTGCATGGCAATGTCTTTCGACAGACCCCGGAAATCCTGCGTCTTGGCCACGAAATCCGTTTCGCAGTTCAACTCGACCATGACGCCGACCTTGCCTTCCATGTGGATATAAGACGTGACGGCACCTTCCTTGGTGGCCCGGGATGATTTCTTTGTGGCCGCAGACATCCCCTTCTCACGCAGGTATTCGATGGCCTTGTCGAAGTTGCCCCCGGCGACCTTCAGGGCTTCCTTGCAATCCATGATACCCGACCCTGTCTTCTCTCTCAGTTCCTTGACCTTCTCAGCCGAAATGTCCAATGTTCCCCTACCTCCGTTCGCTTCTGGTTATCCGTCCTCTACCGCGACTCCGGACCATCCGATGCCGCGTCTTTCGTCTCGACACTCTCAGGCACATCGGCTTCCGCGGCTTCGGCGGTCCCGGTTTCCACCGCCGCCCCCTTGTCCGACTCGGCCTGAACCTTTTCCTCGAAGCGTTTCCTGCCCTCCAGAACGGCATCGGCGATCTTGGAGGCGAAGAGCTTGATCGCCCGGATGGCGTCGTCGTTTCCGGGAATGATGTAATCCACCTCGTCGGGGTCGCAGTTGGTATCCACGATGGCCACGACGGGTATCTTCAGTTTTCTCGCCTCGTGAACGGCGATGCTTTCCTTCTTCGGGTCCACCACGAAAACGGCGGCGGGAAAACCCCGCATGCGACGAATGCCGCCGAGGACCTTGACGAGTTTTTCGCGTTCTTTCTGGAACTTCAGGATTTCCTTTTTCGGGAAAAGATTGATCCTGTCGCCGTTGAGCAGTTCATCAATCTCGTTCAGCCGGTCGATGCTCTTCTTGATCGTGGAGAAATTGGTCAGCATCCCGCCCAGCCACCGGTAGTTCACATAGGGCATGCCGCATCGTTCCGCCTCTTCCCGGATCGACTCCTGAGCCTGCTTCTTCGTTCCGACGAAGAGCAGTTCCCCGTCGGCGGAGACCGTGTCCGCCACGAAGTGGTAGGCCGTTTTGAACATTTCGACGGTCTGTTGGAGGTCGATGATATAGATGCCGTTCCTCGCCCCGAAGATGTAGGGTTTCATCTTGGGGTTCCACTTGTTGGTCTGGTGCCCGAAGTGAACGCCCGACTCGAGCAAAAGTTTCATGGATACTGCCGACATACTGAAATCTCCTTTCTTGCGTTGAGTCCACCACCTTCGTCAACCGGCCGGGCAGCTTTCAAAAAAAAGCCACGCCCCGGTCCGTCGGAAAGTGTGCGTGTTTAGCGCCGACGAATAACACAAAGCCCCGGAATGATCAAGACAAAAAGCATCGGTCAGGTCGTATAATGCGCATTGATCCTGACATAGTCGAAGGAGAGGTCGGAACAGAAAATCCTCGCTGATTTCAATCCCATACCGAGCCGGACGGTGATTTTTACTTCGTCCCGGGCCATCACCGCCTCCAGGCGCTTCGCATCGACGGGGACACCGCAGCCCTTCCGAAAGAGCCGGAGGTCGTCGTAGAGGACTTCGATGGACTCCGGCGTGACGGGAACGCCCGATGCGCCGATGGCGGCGATCACCCTGCCCCAGTTGGGGTCCCTGCCGAAGAAGGCGGTCTTGACGAGATTCGAGTTGGCGATGCCGTAGGCCACTCTGCGGGCATGCCTCTCGTTTCTGGCACCCTGGACGACGATCTCGATGACTTTGGTTGCCCCTTCGCCGTCCCTCACGATGGAGCGGGCGAGCCCTTCCATGACCCCGGTAAGGGCCAGTTCGAAGCGACGCAGCTCCTTCGAGGATTCCGTGAGCGGCCGGTTGCCCGCCTTGCCGTTGGCAAGGATGATGACCGTGTCGTTGGTGCTCATGCAGCCGTCTACGCTGATGCAGTTGAAGGTCCGGTCGCAGGCCCTCTTCAAAAGGGTCCTCAGGCAGCCGGGCTGCACGGCGGCATCGGTGAGAACGAAGGACAGCATGGTGGCCATGTGAGGTTCGATCATACCGGCCCCCTTGGCCAGTCCGCAAAGGGTCACGGTTCGCGATCCCAGGAGGATTTTCCGGAATTCGATCTTCGGAAAAGAGTCGGTGGTCATGATCGCCTCTTCGGCATCGGCGATTCCGGAAGGCTTGAGACCCCTGACGAGAGAGTCCATGCTGGCGATGATCCTCTCCAGGGGAAGCCGCTTCCCGATGACTCCCGTGGAGGCCACCAGGACGAGATCCTCTCTCAAGCCGGTCCTGCGGGCAACGGCCCCGGCCATTTCCACAGCGTCACGGTAACCCGGCCTTCCTGTGGCGGCATTGGCGTTTCCGCTGTTGATGACGATGGCCTGCGCCCTCCCTTTGCGGATCCTTTGCATGTCCAGCAGGACCGGAGCGGCCTTCACGGCGCTTTTCGTGAAGACCGCCGCCGCAGCGGCCGGCACCTCGGAGTAGAGAAGCGCCAGGTCTTTTCGACCCGGCTCCCTGATGCCCGCCTCGACGCCGCCGGCCAGAAATCCATTAACCTCGATTTTCCGTTCACCCGTCGTCATTTTTCTTCAGTCTCTTTCTTTTACCCGAAGCCTGGTGCCCGGCGCCTGATGCCTATTTCCCGCAGCATTTCTTGTATTTCTTTCCGCTACCACAGGGACAGGGGTCGTTTCTGCCCACCTTTTTCCCCTCCTTCTTCTCGGGCTGCAGAGGCTTCCCCGATTCGGCGTGACTCATGACATAGTCCCGTGTGGAACGATCGTAGAGTTCCTCCGCCTCCTCCTCCCTGCGGATCTGAACAAGGCTGAGCTTGCGGAGGGAATCCTCCTTGACACGCTCCACCATGTCCATGAACATCTCGTAGCCTTCCTTCTGATATTCGCGGACAGGGTCCTTCTGGCCGTAGCCCCGCAGCCCGATCCCCTCCCTCAGGTGATCCATCGACAGGAGGTGATCCTTCCAGTGCGAGTCGATGGACTGGAGCATGATCATCCGCATGATGTAATCCATGAGCGGTCTGCCGAAATCTTCCTCCTTTTTCCTCAGGTGGGCGAGCACTTCCGTGACGATTTTCTCGGCGGCCGTCTCCCGGTTGATCCCGCCGTTGTGAGCCATCTGCGAAAAAGGAATGACGAGACCGAACTGGCGCCGGAAGGCGTCCTCGAGCCCCTTCAGATCCCACTCCTCGGGGTGTACCTTCTCGGCCATGTAGGTCTCAATGAACTCCCCGGCCACGTCCTCCAGCATGGACTCCACGACGGTCCAGAGTTCCTCGCCCTTGAGCACCGTCTTGCGCTGGCCGTAGATGACCTCTCTCTGACGGTTCATCACGTTGTCGAATTCCAGGAGGTGTTTCCGGATGTCGAAGTTATGCCCCTCGACCCTGCGCTGGGCGTTCTCGATGGCCTTCGACAGGAGACCGTGCTCGATCGGCTGGTCTTCCTCAAAGCCGATGCGGTCCATGATCGAGGAGATCTTCTCACCGCCGAAGATCCGCAAAAGATCGTCCTCGAGAGAGAGGTAAAACCTCGAAGACCCCATATCCCCCTGGCGGCCTGAACGCCCGCGGAGCTGATTGTCGATGCGGCGGCTTTCGTGCCGTTCCGTCCCCAGGATGTGAAGGCCGCCCCGCTCCGCCACGCCGGCTCCGAGCCGGATGTCGGTCCCGCGGCCGGCCATGTTCGTCGAGATGGTCACGGCCCCCATCTGCCCGGCCTGGGCGACGATCTCGGCTTCGCGCTCGTGATTTTTTGCGTTGAGGACATGATGCTTGATTCCCGTTCTGGAGAGGAGCTGGCTCAGGAGCTCCGATTTTTCGATGGAAATGGTCCCGACCAGGACGGGTCTCCCCTGCCCGTGAAGTTCCTTGATCTCCTCGATGACGGCCTTGAACTTTTCCTTTTCCGTCTTGTAGACGACGTCGGGATGATCCTCCCGGATCATGGGCATGTTCGTCGGCGTGACGACGACGTCCAGCTTATAGATCTCCCTGAACTCCGCGGCTTCCGTGTCGGCCGTCCCGGTCATCCCGGCGAGCTTCTTGTACATTCTGAAATAGTTCTGGAAGGTCACCGTGGCGAGCGTCTGGTTCTCCCGTTCGATCCGAACGCGTTCCTTGGCTTCCAGGGCCTGATGCAGCCCGTCGCTGTAACGCCTTCCGGGCATGAGCCGGCCCGTGAATTCGTCGACGATGATCACCTCGTTGTTCTTCACGACATAGTCCACGTCCCGCTTGAAAAGCGTGTGGGCCCGGAGCGCCTGGTTCACGTGGTGGAGAATCTCCATGTTCCTCGGTTCATAAAGGTTCTTGACCTTCAGGAGACCCTCGACCCGTGCGACGCCTTCCTCGGTGAGGGCGACGGTCCTGGATTTCTCTTCGATGTTGTAGTCCTTCTCCCTCTTCAGGGACGGAATCACCTGGTTGATCCGGTAGTACTTGTCCGTCGACTCCTCCGACGGGCCCGAAATGATGAGAGGGGTCCTTGCCTCGTCGACGAGGATGCTGTCGACCTCGTCCACGATGGCGTAGTTGAAAGGCCTCTGGACGTATTGATCCAGGGAAAATTTCATGTTGTCCCGGAGATAGTCGAAGCCGAACTCGTTGTTCGTTCCGTAGGTCACATCGGCTCCGTAAGCCTTTCGCCGCTCCTCGTCCGACAACCCGTGGACGATGGTCCCGACGGTCAGACCGAGGAAAGCGTAGATGGGGCCCATCCATGCGGCGTCGCGCCTGGCCAGGTAGTCGTTGACGGTGACAATGTGAACCCCCTCGCCCGAGAGCGCATTGAGATAGACGGGCATGGTGGCCGCCAGGGTTTTGCCCTCGCCCGTCTTCATCTCGGCGATCTTGCCCTCGTGCAGGACGATCCCCCCGATGACCTGGACATCGAAGGGTCTCATCCCCACCGTCCGCCGGGCGGCTTCTCTCGCGACGGCAAAGGCCTCCGTGAGGATGTCATCCAGAGTTTCGCCGCCGGCCAGCTTTTCCTTGAAATAGGCGGTCTTGGCCTTGAGCCCGGCGTCGCTCAGTTTTCTCAGGACCGGCTCAAAGGCGTTGACCTCCTCCAAAAGGGGGGTCAGGCGCTTGAGCTCCCGCTCGTTTTTACTGCCGATGATATTCTTCAGCATGTCGAACATGGATAAACCTCAAAAAAAAACCGGCATATAACTCACCGGAAATTGCTTTTATTATAAACAGAACAGGAAGGTTTGTAAAGGGATGAGATTAAACAATCAGGGCAAATAGGGTCTCGGATTGACGGGCACGCCGTTGAGTAGAACCGTGTAGTGGAGATGAGACCCCGTGCTGCGACCGGAGTTACCCACATAACCGATGATGTCCCCTTTTCGTATGACCTGCCCCTTGCGGACGGCACATTTGAGCAGATGTCCGTAAGCGGTCGCCAGGCCGTTTGTGTGGGAGATCTGAACGGTGTTTCCCATGCCGTGTTCACGGTCAACGGAAGCAACGATTCCATCGGCCGGAGCCACAACCTCTTTCCCCAGCTTCGCGGCGATGTCCATTCCCTTGTGGAACTCCCTCCGGCCCGTGAAGGGGGATTTCCTGAAGCCGAATTCGGAGGTGACCCACCCCCGGACGGGCCAGATGGACGGCGTGTAGGCCAGGATCGACTTCTGCTTCTTGAGGAACTCGAGAAGGTCCCGGAAACTTTCCTCCCGGTAGCCGGCCTCCTCGAGCAGGCGGTCCATGTGCTGGTTCATCCGGTCGACGCCCGCGCCCTGAGCCTCGTCTTCGGGTATCGGCCCGCCGACGCCTAGCACTTCCGCGAGATTCTTCCTCGTCGACGGCTTCAGAGCGATCCGCGTCTTCTTGTTCATTTCCTGGGCCAGGAGCCGTATCTTCTCGTCGAACTGCTGAAGATCGGCCATCTTCTGCTCAAACTGTCCGATCTTCTCGGTCATCTTGTCGATCTCGACCTTCTGGTTTTCCGTGAGTTCCCTCAGGCTCAGGACCTCGGCCTTGTCCCGTTTGATGGATGCGTAATCGAGGGCGAAATAGATGGATGCGATGAAGACGAAGGCGGATAAAACGAGGAGATTCTTGACGAGACGCCGGGAGACCGTTATTTTTTTCGGCGGCCCCTTTTTTTGCGGAATAATAAGGAAGGTATAGAAATTATTCTGCATTTTAGCTCGTCTCAAAGATGGTCTTTGGGGGAGTAAACCGCGAACTTAAATTCTATACCGCCCTGATCCAACGATTGGGAAGTACGCCAGCTGTCTGCCGAAGAAACCTGACCGACTTCGTATCCTTTTTATGGGTGCGAATCAGCCGTCAATTGGCGATTTCCCTATCACAAAAAAAATAAAAAAGTCAAGCATTATTCGATGCCCCCGGCGGCACCATCGCATGCGGGGAAAGCTCTCCTGCAACCATCTCCGGCGAGGGCGGTGTTGCCTCCTCAGTGCTTCTTGGTCGAGCCGTGACTGCCCACGGCACCCTCGGGGGCCCTTTTGACGACCATGAGCGGATCGCCGACGTCCACCTGATCCCCCGGAGACACGATGACCTCCGAGACCTTCCCGTTGATCAAGGAGACGACGTTGTTGAGCATCTTCATGGCCTCGAGGATGATCAGAACCTGGCCGGCCAGGACATCTTCCCCGTCGGATACAGGGATCTCGTTCACCGTGCCCTTGATCGGCGAGCGGATGTCGCCCGCCTGCGCAAGGGCCTCGATCTCTTTCGGCGAGAGGGTCGCCTTCCGGACGACCTTCTCGCCCTCCTGCTCCATCTCGGTGAGGATGGGTTCCGGGTGGTGATCGACGACGACGTAGGTCACCACATCGCCGCTGCTCGTCTTTCGCTGGGGGCCGATGATAAGAGAGTGGAGCTTCCCGTAGGCATCGGGGAACTCGAAGGTATCGCCGAGGTTGAAGCCCCCTTTCTTGAACCAGATTTTCGGCGGCAGGACCCAGGACTTGCCGTATTTCTCCTGGAATTTGAAAAAGTTGACGGCGTCGTTCGGGTGCTGGAGATAGAGGACCAGTTCGTTTTCCGTGGCCCTGCGCTCCAGCCTTTTTTCGAGCACCCTTCTTTCGATTTCCAGGTCCACGTCCTCGATCTTCTGGTAGCCCCCGTCCCGCTCGAGGGTCTTCTTCCAGTCGGGACCGAAAACGGCTTCGTAGATCTCGTCAGCCGGGCGATAGAACGGAAATTCCCCGTAGCGGCCGAGCATGAGGCTCTTCAGGTCGTCGTTCGCGGTCTTGTAGCGTGGCGGTTTCAGCACGTTGTTCACGGCCGTCGTCCAGAGGATCTGCGAGCCCGGCGTGACGCTCCACCAGTTTCCTAGTTCCACCTGCACACGGGGAAGCTCGTTCTGCAGTATGTGCGGCATGAGGTGCAGGAATCCCCCCTTCACGGCCTGCTCGAAACTCGAACCCGTGGCCCCCCCGGGAAGCTTGTGGATCTGGACGGTGGGGTCGAAACCGAGGAACTGCGATTCGAAATCCTTGTAGTACTCCCGCTCGGGCCTCAGCTTGTTCGACGTGTCAATGACGGCCTGCTTGTTGATCCCGACGGCGCGGTGCCCGTAATCCTCCAGGGTTTCCACGATGGTCAGAAGCGGCGGCGGGCCGTAGAAACCCGTGAAGGCGTGGTCCCCGCCGTTGACGATCTTTGCGCCGTTCCGGACGGCCTCGACGGTTCTGCCGATGTCGTTTCCGTCGGTGTTGTGTCCGTGATAGTGGATGATAAGATCGGGGAACCTCTGCAGGATCGCCCTGACGAGGTCACCGATCCTCCTGGCCGTTCCGAGACCGGCGTGATTCTTGATGCAGAGGATGACCTCGGGACCGGTGACATCCAGTATCTCCGACACCTTTTTCACGTAGTAGGCGTCGGTGTGCTCAGGGCCCGTGGAGAAGCAGATGGAGGGTTCCAGAATGCGCTCCGCGGCCCGGACCTCCTCGAACACGGGCACCATATTGGGCACGTGATTCAGGAAGTCAAAGACTCTCCAGACCTGGACGTAAGGGGCAAAGGCCCGCACCGTCAGGCGGATGACGTTTTCCGGATAGGGCCTGTATCCGAAGAGGTTGATCCCGCGGCAGAGGGTCTGGAACATCGTGTCGGGCATCAGAGAGCCCAGGACCTGGAGTTTCTCAATCGGGTCGATCTGCCTGCGGAGCATGTCCACGTGCACCGACGCCCCACCGCTGATCTCGATGGAGAAATAACCGCAGGCGTTCCGCTCCTCGGCCACGAGGATCTGGGTGTGCGGCATGACCCGGTTCTTGAAATCGGACTGCGAAAGATCCCTCTCGGTGTTCGTCATGAAATAGCCCTTCGACCTGCGGATCTTATCGAGGACGTATTTGACCCCGTGCTCCTTCAGCTCCCGGGGGGAAATTCTCACATCGCTTATGTCTGCTTGCTTCTTTGCCATGCGATTTCTTGTCCTTTTTTTTCCTGGTGCCCTGTATCCGATACCCTAGACCCCGTTTTTTAATAGGCGAAGGGATTGATCTTCTTTACATGGATGTCGGCGACGAGCTTGGCCAGCTTCGCGATCTCGCGCTCCGCTTCCGGGTAGTCGAAGATCGCGGGGTGGGTCTCGATGTAGCCGGTATCGTACTTTCCTTTTATGAAATCGGGTTCATCGCAGATGGCCAGATAGAAGGGGATCGTCGTCTTGGGCCCCACGATCAAAAAGCCGAGGAGCGCCCTCTTGAGCCGACCGATCGTCTGTTCCCAGTCATAGCCCCGCACGGTCATCTTGACCATCAGGGAGTCGTAGTCCGTGGGGATGGTGTAGCCCTGGTAGACGACGCCGTCGAGCCGGATGCCGGGGCCGCCGGGAGACTGGTACACCTCGACCGTTTTCCCCCCTTCGGGCATGAAGTTGTTTTTCGGGTCTTCCGCGTTGATGCGCACCTGGACGGCCTTCCCGTGAAGATGGACGCGCTCGGCGGGGATGTCGATCTCATGTCCCTCGGCGATCCGGATCTGCTCCCGGACGATGTCCACGCCCGTCAATTCCTCCGTGACGGTGTGCTCCACCTGGAGACGCGTGTTGACTTCCATGAACCAGAATTCGTTCGTCCGAGAATCCACGAGGAACTCCACCGTTCCCGCATTGACGTACCGGGCCTGCCGGGCCGCGGCCATGGCGGCCTCGTACATGGCCTCACGAACGGAGGGCGGCAGATCGGCCGGCGCGATCTCCAGCAGTTTCTGATGCCTGCGCTGGATGGAGCAATCCCGCGAACCGAGGTGGATGACGTTGCCCTTCTGATCGGCCAGGATCTGGATCTCCACGTGCCGGGGGGCGGTGATGCATTTCTCGATGTAGATACTCTCGTTGCCGAAGGCCGAGCGGGCTTCCGTTCTTGCCAGGGGAAGCTGCACCAGAAGGTCGGGCTCGCCCTCCACCTTTCGGATACCCCGACCGCCTCCGCCGAGAGAGGCCTTCAACATGATGGGATAGCCGTTCTTTTTGCCGAAGGCCACGGCGTCGCGGATCCCCTCGTCCCCCGGCGGCAGGTTATCCGTTCCCGGGATGAAGGGAATGCCCGCCTTTTTCATCATTTCCCGTGCGACGACCTTGTCGCCCAGGGCCCGGATGACCTCCGGAGGAGGCCCGATGAAGAGAATGCCCTCCCGCTCGCAGGCGGCGGAAAAATCCGGGTTTTCCGCGAGAAAGCCGTACCCGGGGTGAATGGCGTCCGCGCCGGATTTGCGGGCCGCCCAGATATGCCGTTCGATGTCGAGGTAGTCCTTTCGGGGCCCGTCGCCGATCAAAATGGCTTCGTCGGCCAGGCGGATGAAATAAGCCTCGCTGTCGGGCTTTTCGTAGACGGCGACGGAGCCGATCCCCAGTTCCTTGGCCGTCCGCATGATCCGTACCGAGATCTCGCCTCGATTTGCAATGAGTATTTTTCTGATCTGTCTCGTTTTTCCCATATAAAAAAGCCCGCGGCCCCTTTCTCCAGCCTGATAACCGACGCCCCACCCCCGCTTGATCGAAAAAACGTGGATGGCTTTATACTGGTATCCCCTCCAAGTGTCAAGACGATTGTCGTCTCGCCGGAGATGCGGGTATGTCTCTCTTGAGACGACCCGGGTCCGGGGGCGTCCGCCGACGGTGGAAGGAATTTCCAAAATTGATCTTGACATCAAAAGATTAGTTGGCTAAACGGTTTTTTTACGATTTTCGGAACGTCCCTGAAAGGAGCCTCTATGGCAAAGTATGCCTCTCATTCGCTGCGAAATGTCGCCGTCGTGGGGCACGGCGGCACGGGCAAAACGTCTCTTTGTGAGTCCCTGCTCTACGTCTCCGGCAAGACCGAACGCCTCGGCCGGGTGGATGACGGAACGTCGTCGATGGACTTCGAACCGGAAGAGCAAAAGAGACGCATTTCCATCAGTTCGGCCCTGAACTTCATCGAGTGGGACAAGCACAAGATCAACATCATCGACACCCCCGGTGATGCCAATTTTGCCATGGACACCCGGAGCGCGCTGCGCGTCATGGACGCCGCCCTGGTCGTGATCGATGCCGTCGGCGGCGTCGAATTCCAAACGGAGAAGGTCTGGGAGTCCGCCGACGAGTTCGGTCTGCCCCGTCTCGTTTTCATCAACAAAATGGACCGTGAGCGCGCGGACTTTTCCGGCGCGATCGACAGCGTGAAAAAAACCCTGGGACGAAAAGCCACGCCGATTTACCTTCCCATCGGAGCCGAGGATGCCTTCCGGGGGCTCTACGACCTGATCAACATGAAAGCCCTGATCTTCGACGACTCCAGGGGTAAATTCAGGACCGAGGACATTCCCGCGGACCGGATGGAAGAGATCCGCAAGGCCCGGGAATCCATGGTGGAGGACATTGCGGAGTGCGACGACGCCCTGATGGACAAGTACCTGGAAAGCGGCGAACTCACCGTCGAGGAGCTGCAGAAGGGCCTGAAGAAAGGGGTTCTGTCGGGAAGCCTGATACCGGCTACCTGCGGATCGGCGGCCAAAAACATCGGGATGACACCGCTTATGGATATGATCGTCCGCTACCTCCCTTCGCCGGTTGACCGGGGTGCCGTTGCAGGCAAGGTGCCGGGAACGGACAAGGAAGCCCGGCGGATGCCCGACGAGAAAGAACCCTTCTCCGGATTCGTCTTCAAGACCATCTCCGACCCCTACGCGGGGAGGTTGACGCTTTTCCGGGTTTATTCGGGCACCCTCACGCCGGATTCCAACTTCTTCAACGTGACACGAAAAATGAACGAGCGTTTCGGGAATATCTTCTTTCTCGAGGGGAAAAACCAGCGGACCGCCGAGTCCCATCTGGTGCCCGGCGACATCGCCGCCATGGCGAAACTCAAGGAAACCGTCACCGGGGACACGATCTGTGACGAAAAGAACCCCGTCGTTTACGAAAAGGTGCCCGTGACCCCGACGATCATCTCTTTCGCCGTCCAGCCGAAATCGAGAGGCGACGAGGAAAAGATCACGGCATCGCTGAACCGGCTGATCGAAGAGGACCCGACCCTGTCGGTGCACCGGGACGAGCAGACCCGCGAGATCATCCTTTCCGGCATGGGCCAGGTTCACATCGAGGCCACGATCGAGAAATTGAAACGCAAGTTCGGCGTTGAGGTGAATCTCTCAACCCCCAAGGTCCCCTACAAGGAGACGATCAAGGGCAAGACCCAGGTCCAGGGAAAATACAAGAAACAATCGGGCGGCCGGGGCCAGTACGGGGACACCTGGCTCGACATCGAGCCCCTGCCGCGCGGATCGGGCTTCCAGTTCGAGGACCGGATCGTCGGTGGTGTGGTCCCCCGTCAGTACATCCCGGCGGTGGAAAAAGGAATCGTGGAGGCCATGGCGGAGGGTGTTCTCGCGGGATACCCGGTGGTGGATATCAAGGTAGCCCTTTTCGACGGCACGTTCCACACCGTGGACTCTTCGGAGCTGGCCTTCAAGATCGCGGCGTCCATGGGCTTCAAGAAAGGAGTTCTCGCCTGCCAGCCGACGCTTCTGGAACCCATCGTCAACATCGAAATCGAAATCCCGGAAGAGTACATGGGGGATGTCATCGGTGATCTGAACTCCCGCCGCGGACGGGTGGTAGGGATGGACACCAAGGGACACCACCAGATCATCATGGGCCAGGTTCCCCTGGCGGAGATCCTCCGCTACGCGCCGGATCTTCGATCCATCACGAGCGGCCGGGGGGGATTCACCTACACCTTCTCCCACTACGAGGAGGTCCCGGCGCCCATCGCGGAGAAGATCATCGCCCAGTCCAAGAAAGAAAAAGAAGAATAAGGGCATTGTACAGAGCAGGCATCCTGACAGTCAGTGACCGAGGAGCCCGGGGAGAGCGGGAAGACACAAGCGGCAAGGTGATCGCCCGGATGCTCGCCGCCGCCTCCATGGAGGTGGCCGCCTATGACCTCGTCCCCGACGAGGAGGATCTCATCGCCGCCAAGATTGTGGAGTTCGTCGATTCGAAGAAACTCGATCTGGTCATCACCACCGGAGGGACCGGTGTGAGTCCCCGCGACGTAACCCCCGATGCGACCCGGCGGGTCATGGACAGGGAAATCCCCGGGATGGCGGAAGCCATGCGGCAGGAAAGCGCCCGTCAGACACCCCACGCCATGCTTTCCCGCGCGGTGGCGGCCATCCGGAAACAATCCCTCATCATCAATCTCCCCGGAAGCCCGCAAGGCGCCGGAGAAAACCTGCGGGCCGTTCTTCCGGCCCTCCGGCATGCCATCGAGAAGATCAAGGGCGACCCTGGAGACTGCGGAACTTAGGACGCCAAGAAGCCGGAAATCCCGGCGGAAGATTTCTTTTTTGCGGCACTTCCGCTCTTCCTCACTTCCTGACTTCATGCCCGATGTACGTCGTCCTCCCATCAGCCTACCCGGCCTTCAATATTCGCCGAAGCATGGAAAGAGCACGCTCCCGGTGCGTTCCCGGCCAGTAGATTTTGCCGCATCGGGGACACCGCCTGAAATCCCGCACCTGTCCCCAGACATATTCGGGGACGAGCCCCGCCACACGGTCGGGGGACACCTCTTCCAGGTCATCGTTGCAGAGAAGGCAGCGCCTGAAAAAGAAGGCGGGATCGGGTTGGAGGGAAAGCCGGCTCAAAACCTCCCGGATCTGGTCCCCGACGAGGTCTTCCCGGAGGACGATCACCGGTCCGGGGTGGCTTCGTTCCGCCATGTCACGCTTCCTCGTGACGACCACACGCCCTTCTTTTTCCGCCTTTCTCAAGAAGGCCCGGTCGGTTTCACCCCGGTAATAAACCGTGTCGTAACCCAGAAGCCTCAGCCATTTTGAAAGCCTGCCCAGGGAACGGTCCGCGAGGAATCGGACATCCATCGGAACGATCTCATGCGCTCAAAGCGTCTTTGTTTCGTCGAACGACGGAGCGCTTTTCAGGAGACTCTGGTTCCGCCGCTCGAGGTCGTCGATTTTCCGATACAGCCGGTTGATCGTCATCGTCTGCTTGAAGCGTTCTACAATCCCCAGGAGCCCAGCGACGATGATGCCGGCGAAAAAAGAGATGAAGACGATCAGGTAGATGGCCACGAGATGATCCAGGTAGGTGTAATACCTGATATGCACGTCACCGGGATTCTGGAAGGCGAAGGTCACAAAAAAAATAACGAAAGCCATGGTCATCAGGAAGTAGAGAAATTTCATTTCCGGCCCCCCGTTTTGATTTTTTTCACGTTTCTCCTCAAGGTCACCCGGGTCTTGTCCAGGTCTTCCGGGATCACCCGGACCTCTCCCAGGACGCTCATGAAATTGGTATCGCCGCTCCAGCGGGGAACGATGTGCAGATGCAGATGGTCATCGATGCCGGCACCGGCGGCCTTGCCGAGGTTCATGCCGATGTTGAACCCCTGAGGGCCGTAGGCGTTTTTCAGGGCCCGGACGGCAAGGTCCGTGAGATCGAACAGTTCGAGTCTTTCCCTCCGGTCCAGGTCTTCAATGTTCGCGACGTGCCGATAGGGCGCAACCATCATGTGACCGCTGATATAGGGAAAGCGGTTCATGAGGATGAAGGCCTTTTCCCCCTCGTAAACCATGAGAGCCCTGTCGAGCCCCGAGCCGCTGCAAAAGATGCATCCCTCGGGCTTTTTCCTCTTGATGTATTTGATTCTCCACGGCGCGGACAGATTTTTCATGACGAACCCCGGACACCTTTTCCGGAACAGGCGAAAGCCGCGTCGGTCAGACGCGGATGATTTCCCCCTCGATCCGGTCGCCGACCTCGAGGATGCCGATCGTGTTTTGAAGTGTGAAAAATCTCCCCGTGGCGGATCCCGGATTGAAGAAGAGCACCCGGCCGCGGAGTTCGTTCGCGGCCTGATGCGTGTGGCCGTAAACAATGCAGTCCAGGACATCGAAGGCCTTGAGGATCCGCTGTTCGATCCCGAAGGGGGACCCCCAGCCGTGGATCAACCCCACCCGATGGCCGCCGATTTCGAGGACACATTTGTCGGGCAGATGCTTTCGCACCTCCGGCGGGTCCATGTTGCCGTAAACAGCCCTGACCGGTTTGCCTTCGAAGACATCCAGAACGCTGAGGTCCGTCAGGTCGCCGGCATGCAGGATCAGGTCGCAGTCCCTCAGATGATGCCGATAGATTTCCGCCAGTCTATCGCTGTACCCGCTCAGATGGGTATCTGAAAGAACACCGACCCTCACGGCTTTCCTCCTTCGAAGTTCGGAGATTATATATCGGGAGACCAAAAAGACAAGCCTTTTTTGGCATTTCACCTTCTTGCCGGATCATCGCGTCGGCCGGGGGGGTCCCGCCGTCGGCGGAGCTTTCGTTTGACATTTCATCGACAGACATATACTATGACTATGGTCCACACAATGCCTCGGACGTGATCCAATGCTCGAAACCACTCTGGGAAAAATGGCCGATAAGATCCTTGCCCTGGATGAAGCCTCGCTGACCGGCCTGTGGGAAAAATACAAGCAGAAGATGGAAAAGTTCGAGCCCACGAAAGAGTGGGAGCGCTCCGTCATCGTCTTCTTCATGATCAACTCCGTCCGCGTCAAGAACCATATCTTCAATGAACGGATCCTGCAATCCCGGCACACCAAGTCCATGGATCCTCCCCCCAAGGGGAAACCGCCCCTCAAGCTCGTCAAGTAATGGATAGAGCCAAAACCCTCAAAAGGATCAAAGAACTCCGCGCGCTCATAGACTATCACAACCGCCGGTACTACCAGCTCGACGATCCGGAAATCACCGACGCGCAGTACGACCTCCTCATGAAGGAGCTTATGGAGCTCGAGGAGGCGAATCCCGACATGGACCGTACAGACTCCCCGACGCAGCGCGTCGGGATGGCCCCCCTCGACAAGTTCAGCACCGTCAGCCACTCCAGCCCCATGCTCAGCCTCGCCAACGCGTTCACCGAGGAGGAGATCTCCGAATTCGACGAACGCCTGAGGCGGTTCCTCGGCACCCGCGACGAGCTTCACTATATCGGGGAACCCAAGATCGACGGCGTGGCCGTCAATCTGGTCTACGAAAGGGGGCTCTTCACCGTGGGGGCCACCCGCGGCGACGGGTACACCGGGGAGGATGTCACCCAGAATCTGAGAACCATCGCGGGCCTTCCCCTGCGGATGGCGACTGCGGGAGGCTCTTTCCCCATGCGCATCGAAATCCGCGGGGAGGTCTACCTCGAAATCGAAGCCTTCAAAAAACTGAACCGCAGGAGGCTGGAACGCGAAGATACGGCCTTCGCCAATCCGCGGAACGCCGCCGCCGGTTCCCTCCGTCAGCTGGACTCCCGTATCACGGCCCGCAGACCACTGCGCATTTTCTGCTACGGCGTCGGGGAGTCTGAGGGGCGGACCTTCCGGAGCCAGTGGGAGGTTCTTCAGAGCCTCTCCCGCTGGGGTTTCCCCGTCAACCCCGACGCGACACAGCTCAGCGGTGTCGACGGCTGCATCGCCTACCACCGTCGGATGACGGGCGTCCGGGAGCGACTCCCCTACGAGATCGACGGCGTCGTTCTCAAGGTCGACGACCTCGCCCTTCAGTCGCGCCTCGGCACGATCACCCGGAGCCCCCGGTGGGCCCTGGCCGTCAAGTTCGCCCCGACACAGGCCACGACGGTCGTCAGGGACATCGTCGTGAACGTGGGCCGGACGGGCGTGCTCACCCCCGTGGCCGTCATGGAACCGGTCCGGGTGGGCGGGGTGACCGTCAGCCGTGCCACCCTTCACAACGAGGACGAGGTGCGCAAGAAGGATGTCCGCATCGGGGACACCGTCATCGTCCAGCGGGCCGGGGATGTCATTCCCGAAATCGTCAAAGTCGTCGAAGCGAAGCGGACGGGAAAAGAAAAACCCTTCCACATGCCCGATCGTTGCCCCGAGTGCGGATCCCGTGTCGTCCGTCTCGAGGGTGAGACGGCGCACCGCTGCATCGACCTGGCCTGCCCCGCCCAGATCCGGGAAAACATCAGGCACTTCGTCTCCCGGGGAGCGATGGACATCGACGGGCTGGGGGAGAAGATCGTGACCCAGCTGCTCGACGCCGGAGTTGTCGAAGACCCCGCCGACCTCTATGCACTCACGATGGAGAAGCTGCTCCAGCTGGATCGTTTCGGGGAGAAATCGGCCTCCAATCTCCTGAAGGCCGTCGAGCAGTCCAAAAACCCGCCCCTGGAACGGTTTCTTTTTGCCCTCGGGGTCCGCCACGTCGGGGAGCACGTCGCCAGGATCCTCGCGAAGACCTTCGGGTCGCTGGAGGGCGTGGCCGGAGCGACCGTCGATGAACTCTCGGCCGTCGAGGGCATCGGTCCCGTCATCGCCGAGAGCATCGCCGGATTCTTCCGGGAACCCCACAACAAGAAGATCATCGCCAAGCTCTTGAAGGCGGGTGTCCGTCCGCAGGTGCGGGCGGTGAAGACAGGCGCCCCCCTGGAAGGCAAGACCTTCGTCTTCACGGGCGGTCTCGAGAGTTTCAGCAGGGATGAGGCGAAGGATCTCGTCGAGTCCCTCGGGGGGAAGGTGTCTGCGTCGGTCACCGGGGCGACAGACTACGTCGTGGCGGGGACGGACCCGGGATCCAAGTACGAAAAGGCAAAGACGCTCGGCCTCCCCGTACTCGACGAGTCAGCCTTCCTGAAACTGATCGGGTCTGAGGAGAAAAAATAATTTTTCTCCTCAGACCCCCTGAGCCCTCAGCCTTAAGCCTTTTGCCTGTCGAATGATGAAACGGGTTCACGTCTATATATCCGGTCTTGTGCAGGGCGTCTTCTTCCGGGCCAGGACGCACCGTGAGGCGACCCGTCTCGGGCTTGCGGGCTGGGTCCGAAATTGCCGGGACGGCCGTGTGGAGGCTGTTTTCGAAGGGGCCGAAGAGAAGATCCGGGAGATGCTCGACTGGTGCCGGCGGGGACCGAGGGAGGCCCGGGTCGATCACGTGGACGTGATCGAGGAACCCTGGACGGGGGCTTTTCGGGATTTTACCGTCCGGTACTGACGATCTCAGGCCCTCCTGTGTCCCTTCGAGTGGAGCAGGCCGCGGGAGGCCGTCCCGCGCAAAGACCGTCGCCCCTGCCGCTTTCCCTTCCACGACCCTGTCCTACCGATACTCCCGCATCACCTCGCCGAAGCCCTTCATGGCCTTTTCAATCGTTGCATCATCGACGCAGTAGGCGATCCGAAAATAGCCGGGGCTTCCGAAACCGCTTCCCGGAACGGTGAGGATGTTGTGCTTCTGGAGGCTCCGGACGAATGCGACGTCATCGGCGATGGGCGTCTTGGGGAAAAGGTAGAAAGCCCCGCGGGGTTTCATGAATTCGTATCCTCTCTCGGCAAGGCCCCGGCAGAGGAGGTCTCGCTTCCGGTGGTACTCTTCCACGTCCACGCGGGACTCGAGCAGTTTCGGCAGGACCCGCTGCATGAAAGCAGGGGCATTGACGAAACCGAGCATCCGATTGCACATTACGAGTCCGCCGAGCAGGGTTTCGACGGCTTCCGTCCGGGGGTTCACGGCGATGAAACCGATTCGCTCGCCCGGAATCGACAGGGTCTTGGAATAGGAGTTCGCGATGATGCTGTTGCGGTAAATCTGAAGCAGGCTGGGGATCTTCACCCCGTCGTAGACGATCCGGTCATAGGGCTCGTCCGATATGAGGTAGATCGCCCGGCCGAGTTTCCTCCCCCTGTCGTTCAGGATGTCCGCGAGCCCCCGGAGCTCCCCATCGCCGTATATCTGTCCCGTCGGGTTGTTGGGCGAGTTGACCAGGACGGCCCTGGTCCTCTCCGTGATCGATGCCTCGATGGCTCCCAGGTCCAGGGAGAAGTCCGCTTTGGTCTTTACCGTTTTCGCGACTCCGCCGTGATTGTCCACGTAGGCCAGGTATTCCACGAAAAAGGGAACCATGATGAGAACCTCGTCTCCCGGATCGAGGATCGCCTTCAGGATGACGTTGAGCGCCCCCGCGGCGCCGCAGGTCATGATCACGTGGTCTGCTGTCAGCGAAATGCCCTTCTCCCGCCCGAGATGCCCGGCGACGGCCGCCCGGGTTTCCGGGAATCCGGCGTTGGGCATGTAGGCATGGACACCTGGCCGTTCATCGGAGGCCGTCTCCAGCAGGGCCTTCTTCAAAGCCGGCGGCGGATCGACGTTCGGGTTCCCGAGGCTGAAATCAAAGACGTTTTCCGCCCCGAATTCCTTCTTCAGACGCATGCCGTCCTCGAACATTTTACGGATCCAGGATTGCTGGGTGATCGTCTTTGCGATCTTCTCCGATACCGCCATGATGCCCTCCCGAGTCGACGGATTCAATGGCCCTGCTATCACAGACCGGGAGCCTGCGTCAACCAAAAGCCTTCCCCAACGGGGCAATACCTCTTGACTTTTGGGGATCCCTTGGCTAAACTTCACCCGCTTTGCCGCCTGCCGTTGCAGGAGTTTCTGCAGGAGCCGTGATATGATTCTCGAAAGAACAGGGCAGATCGCCGAAGGTCTCTACTCCATCGGAGACAAAGACATCCCCGCCTGGCTTCTGATGAGCGGCACCCCGGCTCTTTTCGATGCGGGGATCACCTTCATGGGACCCCGGTATCTCGCGGAGCTCCGGGAGCGCCTCGGAGATGTCCAGCGCCTGGGCTGGCTCCTGCTCACCCACTCCCACTTCGACCATGCCGGCTCGGCTCCTTACCTGAAGCGGCACATCCCGAAACTGAAGGTGGCCGCCGGCCCATCGGCGGCGGAAACCTTCCGGAAGGAGACCGCCGTCCGGCTGATCCAGAGCCTGAGCCGCGACTACGAGGAAAAGTTCAGCGATCTCATCGGATCGGAGGACGTCTCCTTCGACGCCCTGACCGTTGACCGGATCCTGCAGGATGGGGAGGTTCTGGACCTCGGCGACGGCTGGGCCGTGCGAGTGATCGCCACACCGGGACACACCCGGGACGGGCTTTCCTTTTACATCCCTCGGGTCCGGGGGCTGATCATCGGGGAAGCCGCCGGGGTCCCGGACCGCAACGGGGTCATTCACCCGGAATTTCTGGCGAGCTACCGGGACTACGTCGCGTCCCTGAAAAAGCTGACCGAGCTGGACGTGGACATCGTGATGATCGCCCATCACTTCGTTTTCACCGGGGAGGACGCCCGAGGTTATCTCCGGAAATCCCTCGACCGGACGGAGGTTTTCAGGCGCCGCATCGAGGATTACCTGAAAGAGGCCGGCGGCGATCGGGAAGCCGTCGTCCGGCGGGTCTACCGGGAGGATTACGAGGGCACGGGCGCCATTCAGCAGGATGCGAGGGCCTTCCTGCTCAACCTGGCAGCCAAGGTCAAGGCCGTTGCGGAGAACCGTTAAGACGCGTCGAGTGAAGGCGCGACGCTGCACCTCGATACGATGAAAGGAGTTCAGGGTTATGAATATTCTCATTTTTGGACCCAACGGGAGCGGCAAGGGGACACAGGGGGCGATCGTGCAGAAAAAATACGGTGTCCCCCACATCGAGACGGGGGTGATCTTCCGGGACAACATCAAAAAGGGCACGGAACTCGGGATGAAGGCCAAGGCCTTCATCGACCGCGGTGATCTCGTCCCGGACGACATCACCATCCCCATGATCCTCCAGCGGCTGAAAGAACCCGACTGCAAGGCCGGCTGGCTTCTCGACGGCTTCCCGCGCAATCTCGCCCAGGCGGAGGCCCTGTGGAAGGCGCTGCAGAACGAAAAGATGAAGCTCGACTACGTCATCGAGATCGTTCTCGCCCGAGACATCGCCAAGAAGCGCATCATGGGCCGGCGGCTCTGCCCCGTGGACAACAATCACCCGAACAACATCTACATCGAGGCCATCCAGCCGGCGATGAAGAACGGCAAGATGGTCTGTCGGGTCTGCGGCGCCGACAACCTGGCCACCCGCGCCGACGACCAGGACGAGGCGGCGATCGACAAGCGCCACGGGATCTATTACGACACCCGGACGGGGACGCTGGCCGCCGTCAACTACTTCAAGGACCGCGTGAAGGTCATCAGCGTCGACGGCACCCCCGGGGTCAAGGAAGTCTCCGAGGACCTTCTCCGCAAGCTGGGATAGGAACCTCCGCAACGCCATCGATGGAAGAGCCCTCCCCGAAGGAAAGGGAGGGCTCTTTTTCTGCGGAATGCCGCGGCGCCGCTTCGGTCTCAGTAGCTCAGGGGCACGAACCGGAACCGATCGACATCGAAGAGTCCCCGGTCCGTGAGCCGCAGATGGGGGATGACCGGGAGGGCCACGAAGGACAGGTGCATGAAAGGGTGGCGGATCACCCTTCGTCCGAGCGACTTCGCCGCCTTTCCGAGGGAGGCGTGGAGGCGCGATACGTCTTCGAAGGCAAGGTCCGACATCAGTCCCCCCACGGGAAGCGGCAGGTGCGCCCGGACCGTTCCGCCGCTCACCACCGCGATGCCTCCGCGCGTTTTCCTCAGGGTCTCGACGGCAAGGAGGATGTCCCGGTCGTCCATCCCCGCGGCGATCAGGTTGTGGGAATCATGGGCGATCGTCGATGCGATGGCCCCCAGCTCCAGGCCCAGACCCGCCAGGAATCCCACGCCGACGTTTCCCGTTCCCCGGTGTCTCTCCACGACGACGACTTTCGCCCTTCCGGTGATCCTCGGGTCCGGGACCCGACCGTCTATTGCGAGTTCCTCTTTTTCGGTGAGGATCTGTCGCTCCACGAGCCGGATGACCCTCAATGTCCGCCCCCGGGGGATCACCTCGATCTTCCTCTTCAGGGTCTCCGGGTCGGGGACCTCGAAGTCCGAGAGGGAAGACGGGGCCCGGAAGCGCGTGAAGTCCACCTGATAGCTTCCTTCCCTGAAAATCCATCGTCCCGCCCGAAGGACGCCTTTGACGGGGAAACGCTTGAGGTCGCCGAAGAGCACGAGGTCCGCCCGGTAGCCGGGCGCCACGGCGCCGCGGTCATAAAGCCGGAAACGCCGGAAAGGGTTCATGCAAGCGATCTTGAGCGCCGCGAGAGGGTCCATCCCGTATCGAACGGCCTTCCGCAGGATCTCATCGATGTGCCCCGACCGTGCGATGTCCTCCGGGGAGAGGTCATCGGAGGCGAACCCGAACCGGTCGGCGGAAAAGGGCGTGACCAACGGCAGGAGGTCCCGGAGATTCTTCGCCGACGTCCCCTCGCGCAGGTAGAGAAACATCCCCTTCAACAGCTTTTCCCGGCCCTCTTGCACCGATGTGGTCTCGTGGTCGGAGCCCATCCCCTGCAGGATGTAGTGCGAAAGCGCCTCTCCGGAGAGCAGCGGCGCGTGACCGTCGATGACGCCGTCGCGGTAGAGGCGGATCTTCTCCAGGCAGTTTCGATCGCCCGAGAGGACACCGGGGACGTTCATGAACTCCGCCAGGCCGACGACCCGCCGGTGGTTCCGGTACTTCCGCAGCAGCCGGGGCGTGAACACGCCTCCCGCGGTCTCGAAGGGGGTGGCGGGCACGCAGGAAGGAAGCAGATAGAAGATGTCCAGGGGGATGCCCTCGGCGGCCTCGAGCATGAAACGGAGCCCTCTCTCGCCCAGGGCGTTGACGATCTCGTGCGGATCGGCGAAAACGGCCGTGGTCCCTCGTTGCACGACGGCCCTCGCGAATTCCGACGGAGTCAGCATGGAGCTTTCGATGTGGATGTGGCTGTCCACAAGACCCGGCGCCACGCAAAGCCCCCTCGCCACGAAGATCTCCCGGGCCGCCAGGTCCTCGAGGGCGATGACCCTTCCGCGGTGGACGGCGACGGGCCGGTCCTCCATCCGGCCGGAGAAAAGGTTCACCACCCTCGCCCCCCGGATGAGGAGATCGCACTTCCGTCGGCCGGCGAAAACGGACCGAAGGTCCTCGGCCTGTTGGACGTCCGTTTCCCCGTCGGAGCGGTGCTTCACCATGGTCATCTCTCGCCGGGAAAACCCCCGCGAAGGGGGACTTCCCGGGGCTCCCTGCGGCGGCTTCGGCGGATTTACAGGGAGGTCATGAAGCCGTCATGCCGGAGGTGCCGCAGGATGTCTTCGAAATCACGATAGGGGATGCACTCAAGCCCCTTTTCCCGGGAGGTCCGGTAGAGGATCCCCTTGGCAAAGACGATGTCGGCTTTTTCCGCCGGGCAGACATCGGAATAACCGTCGCCGATGTAGAGGATCCGATCGAAGGAAGGTCTCAGCCTCTCGAGGATCAGGCTCTTGCACGTTCCGCATCTGTCGCAGGCGGGATTCGCCTCGGGGAACTCGATGGTGAACCCGCGCCCGTCGCGGAAACGGGCCACATTCGAAAAAAAGGGGATGTCCCCCAGACCGTCCTTCCGAAGCACGAGGTCGATGTAGAAATCGAGCCCGTCCGACAGGATCTGGAGCCCGATCCCCTCCTTCCGGCAGAAGGCGGAGAAGGGGACAAAGTGGGGGTCGACCCGGGCATGGGTCCGGACGTACTCGAACATCTCCTCGCGGGTCCCAGTAATGAGGGCCGCGATCCTCGAGTAGGCCTCCTTCGAACCGATCTCCCCCGAACAGTAGGCCCGGTCGATTTCATCCCATCCCCGTCCCGTGAATTTCTGCAGGACCTCGTAGCCTACATCCATCGGGCTGACGGTGCCGTCAAAGTCCGCGATGACCAGCAGCTTCTTTTTCATGTCGCGGAAAAGCCCTCAGGATCCTTTCTTCTTTTTCATGTCCCGGTACAGGATATACACGCCGAGGGCGATGAGCCCCAGGGACGTGATCACGTTCAGGACCATCTGACTCAGCTCCGTGTACCAGTTTCTCATGAAGAGAATGGCGACCCCCGCCGCCCCGATGATCCAGCCGATGAGGTCTTTCGGCTGCTGAATCAGGATCCCGATCGCCACCACGATCAGCAGGATGGGCCAGCTCTTCTCCAGCTTGTAGAGGCCGAGCACTTCCAGCAGGAAAAGCGCCCCGAGGGCCACCAGGATCATTGCGCCCGTGATGATTCGCATCTTCTGTCTCTCTTCCACGTTCTCCTCCTTTTCCCGGACGGTTCTGCCGTTGTCGAAAGACCCGTTTCACTCCTTCGGCTTCAGGAAAGGCGTAAAAAGATCGATCGGCACCGGGAAGACGGTCGTCGTGTTGTTTTCCGTGCCGATCTGGACCAGTGTCTGGAGGAACCGGAGCTGCAGGGCGATGGGCTGGGTCGAGATCAGCTGCGCCGCGTCGGCCAGCCGCTGGGCCGCCTGGAACTCGCCCTCGGCACTGATCACCTTCGCCCTTCTCTCCCTTTCCGCCTCGGCCTGTTTCGCCATGGCGCGCTTCATCTCTTCGGGCAGATCGATATGCTTGACTTCCACGAGCGTGACCTTGATCCCCCAGGGATCGGTGCTCCGGTCCAGGATCTCCTGGAGGTGGAGATTCAGTTTTTCCCGCGAGGCGAGGATCTCGTCGAGTTCCACCTGACCGCAGACACTCCGCAGCGTCGTCTGCGCCAGCTGGGAGGTGGCGTAGAGATAGTTCTCCACCTCGATGATCGCCCGGTTGGCATCGATGACGCGGAAGTAGACGACGGCGTTGACCTTGATGGAGATGTTGTCCCTCGTGATGACATCCTGGGGAGGCACGTCCATGGCGATCGTCCTCATGTCGACGCGGACCATGCGGTCGATGACGGGTATGAGCAGGATCAGCCCGGGGCCCTTCGTGGCCAGGACCCTTCCCAGGCGGAAGATGACGGCCCTTTCGTACTCGTTGAGGATACGGATGGCGGCTGCCAGAAACATGACGACGAGAACGACCAATACCAGAATCGCATACATGACTTATCCTCCCTTCTTTTCTTCACCGGATAACACGACCTCGAGGGTGAGTCCCCGGAGGCCGACGACTTTCACACGGCTTCCTCTCTTGATCGGCGTCGGGCTGACGGCCTTCCAGTATTCCCCCTTGAGAAAGACCTTGCCCTCCTCCCCGATGTCCGTTACGGCCTGCGCTTCCTCACCGATCATGCCCTGCTCACCCGTCACGGGTTTCCGGAGCTGCGCCTTCACGGCCAGGGTGACCACCCCCGCGAAAAAGAGCGATGTGATGACGACGGCCGGAATCAGGACGTCCCAGGACACCCGGAGCGCGGGATCGGGCGATTCGAAGAGCATGATCGACCCGAGGGCGAAGGCAATCACCCCCCCGATCGTGAGAACGCCGTGACTGACGACCTTGATCTCCGCAATGAAAAGAATCACGGCGAAGAGGATCAGGAGAATCCCGGCATAGTTGACGGGGAGCGTCTGGAAGGCAAAAAAGGCCAGGATGAGCGAGATGCCGCCGACAATGCCCGGGAGGACCACCCCGGGATGGGCGAACTCGAAATAGAGCCCGGCAAGGCCTACGATGAAGAGAAGGTAGGCGATGTTGGGGTTGCTGATCGTGATCAGGATCCGCTCCCGCAGGCCCATGGACTTCTTGCTGAGTTCGGCGCCCCGGGCCCGCAGTTTCTTCTTGCCGGAGGGCAGGGGGATCTCTCTTCCGTCGATTTTCTCCAGAAGTTCATTGAGGTCGGCGGCGACGACGTCGATGACCCGGAGGCTCAGGGCCTCCTCGGCGGGGATGGAGGCGCTCTTCCGGACGGCCTGCTCCATCCATTCGACGTTGCGCCCTCTCTCCTTGGCGATGCTCCTGGCGTAGGCCACGGCGTCGCTTTCCACCTTCTCCAGCATGGTGTCGTCCATCTTGCCGGCACCGATCGCCACGGGGTGGGCCGCGCCGATATTCGTGCCGGGGGCCATGGCGGCGATGTGGGCGGCGATCGTGATGAAGGCGCCGGCCGAGGCGGCCCGGGCTCCCTTCGGCGCGACATAGACGATCACCGGGACCGGGGCGTTGAGCAGGGACTTGATGATGTCCCGCATGGCCAGATCCAGCCCGCCCGGCGTGTCCATCTGGATGATCAACCCCTCGGAGCCCGCCTTTTCGGATGCCGAGACGCTTGCGATGATATACTCCGCCACGGGCGGCGTGATGGCCGACTCGATGACGATGACATCGAAACGGGGTCTGGCCTCTTCCCCGGAAGCGGGGCCGCCCAGGGCCGCGATCAGGAACAGGACCGCCAGGCCGATCCCCCGGACCGACCGGTGCCCTCTGACAATCTTCATCCTCATCTCCTTCGGTGGCGCCTCCTTTCAGAGCATCTTCATGATCATCTGCACGTCTTCCCAGACCTGTTTCTTGGCCTCCGGGTTCCGGAGGAGATAGGCCGGGTGGTAGGTCGGCATCACCGGGATGCCCCGGCAGTCGTGAAATCGACCCCGGAGCACGGTGATCGGCGCATCGGTCTCGAGGATCCTCCGCGCCGCGAAGGTTCCCAGGGCGCAGATCACCCGGGGTCGGATGGCCTCGATCTGCATCCTGAGAAAGGGCTCGCAGGTTTCCATCTCCTCCTGCCTCGGGTTGCGGTTCTGCGGCGGCCGGCACTTCAGGATGTTGCAGATGTAGACATCGGACCGCTTCAGTCCCATCGCCCCGATGATCTTCGTCAGAAGCTGTCCGGCCCGTCCGACGAAGGGCCTGCCCTGCAGGTCCTCTTCCTCGCCCGGCGCCTCCCCGATGAAAACGAGCCGGGCCGACGGATTTCCCTCTCCGAAGACGAGGTTTCTCCGCGTCCGGTGAAGAGGGCACCGCTTGCAGTCGCCGAGTTCGCGCCGGACGTCGTCGAGCGTCCGGAAGTCCGCGGAACGGCTCTGCGCATCGCCCTCGAGGTCGAGACGTTCCTGCCGGGCGTTCCCCCTCTGCCGCGGCTCCGTTCCCCGGAGGAACAGATGATCCGACCGGCCGCCGATTCCTCCCTCGCGGATGTGATCCCGGAGAGAGCGGATCAGCTCGATCATCTCTTCCCTCAAATCCTCCTCTTTCGCCGGCAAACCCCTACCTCTACCGCCCCTTCGCCCCGGGGGTCTTTTTCCGGAGGATCTTCACGCGATCCAGGATCCGGTCCGCGACCCGTTTCTTGTCCATCAGCGGCAGGTCCTCCGCCCCGCCCTCCCGGTCGAGGATCTTGACGATGTTCGTCTCCGCCTGGAATCCCGCCCCGGCCTGGGTGATGTCATTGGCCACGATGAGATCCATGTTCTTCTGCACCATCTTCTTCTTGGCGTATTCCACGAGCTGGTCCGTCTCCACGGCGAACCCCACCAGGATCCTCTTGCCTTTCTTCTCGCCGACCTCGGCGATGATGTCGGGATTCCGGGCCAGGGGCAGCATCATGGGGCCGGCCTTCTTCTTGATCTTGGACGCGGAGAAGCTCTCGGGCCGGTAATCGGCCACGGCGGCGGCCTTGATGATCGCCGTTGCGTCCTTCATCTCCTTCAGAACCGCATCCCGCATCTCAACAGCGGTTTCCACGGCGATGAATCGAACGCCCCGCGGCACCGGAAGGGAGGTCGGGCCGCTGATCAAGGTGACGTCCGCCCCCCGGCGTCTGGCCATGATCGCAACGGCATACCCCATCTTCCCCGAGGAGTGGTTCGTGATGAAGCGCACCGGATCGAGGGGTTCGCGGGTGGGACCCGCGGTCACGAGAATTCTCTCTCCGGCGAGATCCTTTTCCGTCAGGGCCGACTCCACCTCCTCCAGAATGTCCTCGAGATCCGCCAGCCTTCCCACGCCCTCGCTCCTGCAGGCCAGCTCACCGCTGGCGGGTTCGACGAAGGCAAAGCCTCTCGCCTTCAATTTCGAGATATTTTCCTGGACCGTGGCGTTTGCGTACATGTTGACGTTCATCGCCGGGCAGATCAGGACGGGCGCCCTCGTCGCCAGGATCATCGTCGTCAGGAGATCATCGGCGATCCCGGCGGCGGCCTTTCCGATGAAATTCGCCGTCGCCGGGGCGATGACGACGGCATCGGCGCTTTCGGCGAGCGATACGTGACCGATTTCCCACTCGCCCGTGAGGGTGAAGGTGTCCGTGTAGACGGGGTTTCCGGTGAGCGTCTGCAGGGTCAGCGGCGTGAGGAACTCCGTGGCGTTCTTCGTCATGATCACGTGGACCGAAGCCCCTGCCTTGATCAACGCCCTCGTCAGCTCGGCCGCCTTGTAGGCGGCGATTCCGCCCGTGACCCCGAGAATGATTTTCTTCTTCTCCAGCATAGGGCTGATCCGCTCCTTTTACCGCAGATAGGCGATGCCCGCCGCGCCGAAGTACAGCCCGAAGGCCATGAGGGCGACGGCGCAGATTCCGACGACCCCCCGGTACGTCCGGAGATGGATGCGGCGCCTTCCCCGGGAGACCATGAGCGAGACGACGCTGTACCACAGAAGGTCCGCCAGGATATGCCCCGTGAAGAAAACCACGACGCCGGCCGCCCCCCACTTCATGGAGAGGAGGACGTATCCCAGGCCGATCGTGGCCCACCACAGGACCCAGTAGGGGTTCGCAACACTCGTGACGATGCCCGCCGCAACGGGCCCGCCGGAGAATCCCCGCCCGGCGGAAAGATCGAGCGTGAGACCGCGGACCTGCCTCAGCATGCCCAGGGACATCCACAAAAGAAATCCGCCGCCGACCACGCCGACCAGGCCGAGAAAAAGGGGTTCGTTGATCCACGGGGCAAAGCCCGTCACGAGAAGACCCAGGAGAAAGATTTCAAGGATTCCGTGTCCGAGCACCACCTGCGGCCCCGCCCAGAAACCCCGGTTCACGCTTTCACTGATCGTCACGGTCAGCACGGGCCCGGGCATCAGTGCACCGGACAGGGCGATGACGAAAGAGGATAAAAAAATGGCCGGCAGTGTCTCCAATGGGTCGACGCGACACCCCTCTTTTTCAATAAATCTGCATATTTTGATATACCAAAAGACCGCAGAGGTCAAGCGATTAAAGGCCGGGGGGCCTCCACGTCCTCTCCGGAAAGAAGGTTGAATTATTTTCCAATCCGGGTATGATGTCCCCGCTTTTCGCAGCGAAAGGAGGAGAAGGATGAAGCAGACGAAGTGGCTCTTGGGGATCTTCGGTCTCGTGCTGATCGCGCTGACCGGCTGGGGGGTTTATGTTTTCTTCGAATGGGAAAAACCGACGCTCTCCCTCGAGGGGGAGATGGACGTCCTGGGGCCGGAGAAGAACATCACTTTCACGGCCATCGATCGCAGAAGCGGGATCCGCGAGATCCAGGTCACTCTGACCCAGGACGGCGTGACCCACACCCTCCTTTCCCGTCCCTACCCGCAGAAAGGCCTTCAGGAGGAAACGGTTCGGATGGAGGCGCCGCTGAAGGGGACCACCCTTCGGGAGGGCGATGCCGTCCTCGGCGTCGTCCTGACCGATCATTCCCTGCTGAGAAACACGACGAGAACCAACTTCCACGTCCGGATCGACCGGACCCCGCCCCGGGTCTTTCTCCTGAACACCGCCAACAACGTCAACCCCGGAGGGACCGGCGTCGCCGTTTACGGGGCTTCCGAGGAACTCGCTGCAAGCGGCGTCCAGGTGGAAGAGAACTTCTTCAGGGGTTTCCCCGTCACCCTGGCGGGGAAATCCTGCTACCTGAGCGCTTTCGCCCTGCCCCTCGATGCCGACAAGAAAAAGATCCGGATGACCCTGACGGCCGAAGACAAGGCCGGCAACCGGGCCGCGACGGGGCTTCCCGCTTTCATCCGAAAAAAAAAGTTCCGTTCGGACCAGGTCAATCTCAGTCAGAATTTCCTGGATCAGAAGATGCCGGAATTCGCCCAGAGGTACGCGCTGCAGTCAAAGACCCCCCTCGAGGTCTTCCTCTACGTCAATGGCCCGCTCCGCGAGGAGAACAACAGGCAGATCGCCGCCATCTGCAGGAACTCGACGGGCAGAAAACTCTGGGAAGGACCCTTCCTGCGAATGAAGAACGCGGCCCCCATGGCCTCTTTCGGCGATGACCGGACCTACCTCCATGACGGCAAGGCCGTCGCGAAGAGCCTCCACCTGGGTGTCGACCTCGCCTCGACGGAGCGGGCGACCATCGAGGCGGCCAACCACGGCGTCGTTCTCTTCGCCGGCTATCTCGGCATTTACGGAAACACCGTCGTCCTCGACCACGGACTGGGGCTCACCAGCCTCTACGGCCATCTGTCCGAAATCTCGGTCCGGGAAGGGCAGGAGGTCAAAAAGGGGGATCCCCTGGGTCTCAGCGGTTCAACGGGGTTTGCCGGCGGCGACCACCTGCACTTTTCCATCCTGGTCGGGGGGATCTTCGTGAACCCCGTCGAGTGGTGGGACCCTCACTGGCTGAAGGACAACGTGGACAGCAAAATGGCCCCGGCGCCCTAACTCCGGTGGACGTCGCGGTGCTGGATATTGACGAGGAAATTCCGTGCCGAGAAGTAGCCGCCGATCCGATTCGCCATGACGACGGACCGGTGCTTGCCGCCGGTGCACCCGAGGGCGATGTTCAGGCTGGACTTTCCCTCCTTTTCATACAGGGGGATGAGAAATTCCATGAGCTTGAAAAGCTCCTGCAGAAAGGTGGCGCTCTCCTCCCACCCCATGACGTAGTCCTCCACCCTGGGGTTGTTGCCGTCGATGTTCTTGAGATCCTCGACGAAATAGGGGTTCGGCAGGAATCGCACATCGAGGACGATGTCCGCGTCGGGCGGCAGCCCGTAGCGGTATCCGAAAGAAGTCAGGTTGATCACCAGCCTCTTGTCGGCCGGCGACGTCATGAAATGCCTCTGGATGACCTCCTTGAGCTGGTGGACATTGAAGGAGGAGGTATCGATGACCTTGTCGGCCATCTTTTTCAGGTTCGAAAGACGCTCCCGCTCCAGCGCGATCCCCTCCATCACGGTGCCCTTCTCGCAGAGGGGGTGGGCTCTGCGGGTTTCGCTGAACCGCCGGAGCAGCGCTTCGCTGGACGCGTCCAGGAAGACGATCTCCACCCGGTAGCCCTTGTCCTTCAACTGCTGAAAGGTCTCCATGTAGCGGTCCAGAAAGGACCTCTCCCGGATGTCCATCACGAAAGCGACCTTGGAGATCTCGCTGCCGGCTTCCGTCTGAATCTCGAGAAATTTCGGCAGGAGGACGACGGGCAGGTTGTCCACGCAGAAGAAGCCGATGTCCTCCAGTGCGCGGAGCGCCGTGCTCTTTCCCGAGCCCGACAGACCCGTCACGATCACGATCCGGACGTTCGTCATCATCGATTCCCCTTCGTTTTCTTCCGTCGCCCTATGTCGTTCGCGCCGCTCCCGGCGGTCCCGGCCGGACGGTCGCCGCTCCTTGCGTGCGGCATGATCGGCAGTCCGGAAGCATCGACGAAGGTCGCTCCGCGGGAGCCGCCGGGCGCCTTCTCGAGCCGCAGGTTGTCCTCGGGAATCCGTGGGGGAGGATGCTTCAAAATGGGATGCCGGGGGGCGAAGGCGATGCTCAGCAACCCCGGCCGTTCGGGAACCCGACGGATCCCCCGCCTCTTCTCGTCGCCTTCCACGGGATCTTGGAGGGATAGCGATGACATTCGAGACTCCCCGTCGCGGTCGGTGCCGGGGTCGAGGCCGCAGGCCCGTGGGTTGGGAGGAATCTACGGCATCACAGGGGTTTCAGGGCTTCAGTACGCTTCATCCTTTTCCATAATGGCTGCGTAGAGGACCTCGGCGTTCGGAGCGGACAGGAGCTCCGACCGGAAATGCTCGTCCTTGAGCATCCTGGAGATCTTCGCCAGGGCCTTCAGGTGCTGTCCCGTGGAACTCTCCGGGGCCATGAGAAGGAAGAAGAGGTGAACGGGTCTGCCGTCGATGGCCTCGAAGTCGATTCCCTCCCGGCTCCGTCCGAAGGAAAGCAGCAGGGTGTCCAGACCCTTGAGCTTGCCGTGGGGGATGGCAATGCCGTCGCCGATGCCCGTGCTGCCCAGTTTCTCCCGCTCCATCAGGACATCGACCATCTGCTTCGTGTCCACCTGGATGCCCCCCTGCGCAAAGGCCCCCGCGAGCTCCGCGAGAACGCCGCGCTTGCTCCTGGATTTCAAATCCTCGATGATGAATTCTTTTCTGAAGATTTCGGAAAGGTGCATGACACCATCTCAGGATCTAACTGTTCGCCTCGATCAGCGCATAGGCCCCGTCATCCCTTCGGTAGATGACGTGGATGTTCTCGGAACTCGAATCCCGGTAGATCACGAAGCGGTTCTTCGAGTCCTCCATCTCCATGATGGCTTCATCGAGGGACATGGGCCTGAGGATCATCCGCCGGGTCTCGACGATTCTCAGCCGGGCCGGTTCCTCGTCGGCCTCCTCTTCGGGGTTGGGTGCGGGGAGGCCGCCGCCCCGGACGTTCGACTTGTGCCCCCTGATCTTTTCCTTGTGTTTCTTCATCTGGCGCTCGATCTTGTCGATCACCGTGTCGACGGCCAGCTGCATGTCCTTGGCTTCTTCCTTGCCGTTGATGCTGACCCCCTTGGCGGTCAGATTCACCTCGGCCACATTTCGGAACTTCTCCACGGAAAGGACGACGTGGGCCTCCAGGGGCTTGTCGATATATTTCTGAAGTTTTTTCAGCCGCTCTGTAATGTACTCTTTGAACCAATCTTCCGATCCGGTGTTCCTGAACGTCACGGAAACCTGCATCCCCGATGCCTCCTCGTCGGCGGATTGACCGCCGGTTTCTTTCCCGGGTGCTGATCGGACGTCCCGATCAAGGAAAGTCCGTCTATAGTGAAGTCGACTCGAAATGTCAACGATTTTTTCAACAAACCGGATCCTGCGGTTTCCCTATGGAAATCGGCCCCTTGGAGGCGGATTCCGGCCCAGGGCGCCGCGGTCGGCCCCGCCCCGGCGCATCCCTCTCCCTTCAGGTTGTATCGGGTGATTTTTGATTTTCCTGAGGGACATCAGGCCTTGGGTTTCAAGAAATATTTTTTCCTCTTGGAGGAAGGCAGGATCCCCATCATCTCCCGGTATTTGGCGACGGTCCTCCGGGCGATGGCGATGCCGTTCGCGCTCAGCCTTTCGACGATCTCACTGTCGCTCAGCGGTTTCCGGGCATCTTCCGTGCTGATGATCCTGCGGATGTCTTCCTGGACGCTCTTGGAGGCAATGAAATCGCCGCTGGTCTTGCTGATGCTGCTGTTGAAAAAATACTTGAGTTCGAAGATGCCCCTCGGCGTGTGGACATACTTGTTGGTCGTCACCCGGCTGATCGTGGATTCGTGCATTTCCACGTCATCGGCCACGTCCCGCAGGACCAGGGGTCTGAGGTAATTGATCCCGCGGTCGAAAAACTCTCGCTGAAACTTGACGATGCTCTCGGTGACCTTGTAGATCGTCCTCTGCCTCTGCTGGATGCTCTTGATCAGCCAGGTGGCGGACTGCAGACGGTCCTTGATGTATTTCTT
>ERZ795052.210-NODE-210-length-91535-cov-5.674530_pt1 | contig 91535 bp, 75 predicted proteins | sample MGYA00375136_ERZ795052 | MGnify/ENA primary metagenome ERZ795052 (study PRJEB30181, sample SAMN05720156) | activated sludge metagenome | isolation source: Anaerobic digester | place: Japan | collected 2015-05-26 ...
CTTCACTTTCGGAACTCCCGCCTAATACTTAGAGCGAACCGAAAGCAGGCCGCAAGGCTGAAAACTAACTAATCATTCCCTTCCCGGGGCGGGCAAACCGCCCGCCCCGGGGCGAAAGGGAAACACCGCGGGCAAGCCGCAAGGCGCGCCCGAAGACCTCAAAAAATAATCGAGCTTAACCGCCAAGGCTTCGGGGGGAGCCAATCGGGAAAGGCAAGAGCAAATAATTTTCCTCCGCGTGACTGCGGGGTGGGGGGAGATATAGCCGCAACACCGAGAATACCCCTTGATTAAGCGCTTTAAATATCGGATTGCACGCTCCCTCGAAAAACCGAAATTACCTAAAATTGAGGACGCCTTGAAATATTGAGGCTATCCGCTAAAATAAGATGAATCCCAAAGCTTAGGCCGAGGGCATCTTTCAAAAGACCGGCGCGGTTTTTTGAAAGATGATCTCGCAGGGCGGCCGCTTTGGAGCCAAGGAAAGGGAACCCCTCTCTTGAGCTCCGAGTGCCCGCCGCAACCACGAGCGAAGCGAGTGATTCACCCTCGCACAGCGAGGATCCACTTGCGGCACAGCCGCGAATCCACTGCGCGAAGCGCAATTTCACCGCGAGTGAAACGAGCCAGAATCTCGCGGAAGCGAAACTAAATTCAAACTCAGATAGGTTAAAATGGGAACTGGTCGGGAAAGAAAGATGCACATAAAAGAAAATCCTAAAGACATGGATCGGTGGATGGCATGACAGCGGTCTTTAAGTTTTTGCAATCATTTTTAGGCGTCTTTTATGAAGGCGGCATCAAGCGCATTTTTCTGGGCATCATCGGAATGTTCAACGTGCTTGACTACGCGCAGGTGTTTAAGGATTATAAAAACGCCGGCATTATCACCGAAGGCTGGCAATGGTTCGTCATTTCACTGTTTATTTTATTGATTGTTGCGATTTTGGTCGCCATCATTTGGTTTTTGGTGTTTTTCATCAGGCGCGGTATACGCCTGAGAAAGAACATCGTGCTTCCTCAGGATTTAGTGGAAGAAATTACCAACCTCAAGCGCCAGCTCGTCAAAATGAGCGCGGAAAAGGACAGAATCCTCAGCATGAGGGTGTCCAAGCTGGGCGACTACGACCCCAATCGCGAGGAGTCGGAAGAAGAAGGCGAGGGCGGCTCGACCGAAGTCAAGGAGGGCGAAAGCCGCTTCTACAAGCTGACCGAAATCGACCAGATTTACGAAAACTATGTGCCGCCCGTCTATGACGACGAAATAACGCTGGAGGAGCTTTGCGACCGCTTCAGAAACTTTGCCTGCTCCAGAATGCGGCTTTATTATGAGCCGCGCATTATCCGCCTGTTTTTCGCGGGATTTTCGACGACAAGGCTTATGATTTTGCAAGGTATATCGGGAACAGGTAAAACATCCCTTCCCTACGCTTGCGGACAGTTTTTGATGAATCCCGCCACCATAGCATCCGTTCAGCCGTCGTGGCGTGACAGAACGGAGCTTTTCGGCTACTTCAACGAGTTTACCAAGCGCTTCAACGAGACCGAAGTTTTGAAGAAGATGTATGAGGCGACCTTCAATAAGAACATCTACCTCACCGTTCTCGACGAAATGAACATTGCGCGTGTCGAATACTACTTCGCCGAAATGTTGTCCATTCTCGAAATGCCTTCGCGTGAAAACTGGGTTGTCGACCTCGTTCCCTCGGGCTGGCCGTCCGACCCCGTCCACGTCGTCAAAGGCCGTTTCAAGCTTCCCGAAAACATGTGGTTTATCGGCACCGCCAACAACGACGACTCGACGTTCGCCATATCGGATAAGGTTTATGACCGCGCCATCCCCATAAACATCAACAGCAAGGGCATAGCGTTCGACGCGCCCTACACCGAGAACCTCTACATATCCTACACCCACCTCGAGTCGCTGTTCAAGAAGGCGCAGGAGGAGCACAAGGTTCCCAAGGAGATTCTCGATAAGATTGAAGAGCTCGACAACTATGTTATCTCCCACTTCCGCTTAGCTTTTGGTAACCGCATTGTGAAACAGCTTAAGGAGTTCGTTCCCTCCTTCGTAGGCTGCGGCGGCGATATGCTTGACGGCCTCGACTACGTCCTTTGTAACAAGATTTTCAGAAAGTTCGAATCATTGAACCTCGCCTACATACGTGACGAAATAGACGGCCTCGTCTACTACCTCTCCGAGCTTTTCGGCGAGGACGCGATGCAGGAGTCGAAAGAATACATCCTGCGCTTAAAGAAGCTGTTCTAGTATTTAACTTATTTAGGCTTGAAATTCGAGCCTAAATAAGTGAAATTCGGGCTTCGCCCAAGTCAAATCTTCGCTGCGCGAAGGCGGATTCGCTCACTTCGTTCGCGGTTATGGTAAATAAAAATTTAATATTTATCCAAATAATTACAACAGCAAAATACTCAAATAGACAACATTTTAATATAGAATTAAAAAGACATAAAAAGCAGAATGACCATAACAAAATAAAAACAGCAGTAGCTTTAAAAAAAAATCAGAAAAGCGGAATCAGAAATAAAAAAAGAAAGCGGAATCAGAGATAACAAAATTTAAAGGAATTTAGATATCGGATGCAGGACAAGGCTCGACAGTTTACCCCATTGAATGACTTGCGGTCAATGGGGATAGCCGAACGAGCTTTATCGGGGCTCCCATCAGATGAAAGCATCTGTTGGGGGGAAATAAGTGACCGCCTTGCCCCTAAGACGATAAACGCCGCAGCCCGCCCATATATTAATTCCGCAAATAAGAGATGAATAGGAAGCAATACCAAGAATATGCCAGGCGTATAACCAACCTCCTCGGAAGCGAGGAGTTTTATAATGCCTACAAAGCGAACGTCGAATCCGGCTCTTCCGTCGTCAAGCTTCAGAGAAAAAGGCTTGTTCAGGATATTTCCATCGACTGGATAGACTTCATTGAGGATTGCCTTCCTTCCCTCGATACCATCGTCCGTAACCCCAGAAAGTTTATTGTTCAAGAAGAGGACATCGTCGATATTTCGCTTGCTCGAAGCATCACTACCGAGTCGGTCAAGCATCTTGCCCAGCACACCAATATGATTTCCAAGGTCGACAAGGACGGAATGGTGACGCCCAACAAGATTTTGAACGTCTCCAAAGAAGAGAGCTACGAGATTTACGAAAACCGCTTTATCTACACCCTTTTGAACAAGCTCAACCTCTTCATAACCATGCGCTTCGACAAGATTAAGGAAGTCTGCGCCATGCAGAACGTCCTTCAGCTCGACGTCGAAAGCCGGTTCAAAATCGCCACCAAGAAGATGAGCTACCGCATGGAGTGCATCGCCCAGATGCCCATGGAAGAGGTGCTCGCCATCAAGTCGGACGAATCGACCAAAATCGAGCGCATAGCCAAGATGGACCGCATCGTCAAGGGCTTTTTGTCGTCGGCGTTTGCCAAGCAGATGAAAAATTCGTCGCCGGTGCGCCCGCCTATAACGAGAACGAACGTCATCTTGAAAAACCCCGACTTCAAGCGCGCGCTGTCGCTTTGGCAGTTTATCGAGACCTACGAAACCAAGCAGGGCTATTCCGTCACCGACGAGATTGAAAACTGCGAGGTTCAGGACGAGGCGACGCGCCAGCTTCGCAATATGGTGGCGCTCTCCACGCTGATTTTCGAGTCGATGTATGAGCACGACACCGACGAGGCCGAGGACGACCAATTCGGGTTTATGGAGTTCGGCGAGTCCAAGGTGCCCGTCGACGCTTCCGAAGAAGGGACGCCCATCGACACCGAGGAAGCCGAAATCGAGGAGCAGCAAAAGACGCCCGACGAGCAGGCAGAGGAGCACGAAGTGCCCGCCGAGTATCCCGTGCCCGAGGAGCAGGCCGAGGAAGAAGCCGAGGAGCAGGCCGCCGAAGAGGAAGAAGAGGAAATCGAGGCCGAAAAGAGCGAGGAAGAGCTGGAGCGCGAGGTCGAGGAAGAGGAAAAAGAGGAGGCCGAGGTCGAAGTCGAGCCCGAGGATGAGGAAGAAGAGGAAACCGACGAGGACGAAGAGGACGAGTTCGACCGCAACCTCTACGACATCCGAACGCTCTACCGCCGTCCCGAGGACGACAAGCTTCGCCAGGCCGAAATCGCCAAAATCCGCGAGGCCATCGACCGTTGCCTGGCCGTCTACAAAAACGAGAAGAAGCGCGAAAAAATCAGACGCCAGCGCGCCGAGCGAGAGGAGCAACGCCGCCTCGAAATAGAGAGAAGAGGAAAGGAAAAGGAAGAGAAAAAGCGTCAGGAGGCCGCCAAGCTGGAATCCCGCGCCAACCTCTTTTATGATATTTTAAACACAAGTTACGAGGTTGAGGCGGGCGCGCACAAGCCCATCATAATCGACACGACAACGCCCAAACCCAAGACCGCCGACAAGCCCAAGACGCCGAAAAAAAAGCCGGTGGCAGGCACGGAATATACCACCGCGGCTGCGGAAGCCGCCGCGGCCACAGACGCGCCCAAGAAAAGGGGAAGACCGCCCAAGGCGGTTGAGCCAAGCGGGCCTAAAAACATCGATAAAGAGCCGGTTCGCGTCAAGGAAAAAAGGAAAGTCGCGGCAGGCTTCGGGCTGGGAATGGACATACGCGACGCCCTCGGCGGCGTAAGCTTCGAGCTGACCGACAAGAAAAAGCCCGATAAGAAATAATGAAAAATCCGATAAATAAGAAAGTCAGAATCGCTTTCAACGTTTTGTCCGGCATTATGCTGGTCGTCCTTATGCTGATGGTCGGCGTCATACTTTTCCAGCGCATCGCGACGGGCGAGCCCAGAGTTTTCGGCTATCAGTTTTATGTAATTCTCACCGACAGTATGTCGCCCGAACTAGTGCCGGGCGACGTTATTTTGTCCAAGGAAGTGACGCCCGAGGAGCTTAAAGTCGGCGACTACGTCACCTACAAGCCCGAAAGAGGCAGGCTGAAAGGCCACAACGTCACCCACCGGCTCGAGCGTTTCGAGACCTCGGAAGAGGGCGAGCTCATGGTGGTGACGCGCGGCATAATCGAAGGCGCGACCGAGGATTATCCCGTCCCCGCCACCGCCGTCAAGACCAAAATGGTCAGCAAATTAAAATTCACTTCCACGCTTTTCAACGTTCTTAAAACGCCCTACGGTTTCATTTTCCTCATCGTGCTGCCGCTTCTCGTCATGATGTCGCTGCTCATTTACAACTACATGAAAACCTCCGGCAAGCAGAAGGCCGAACGCGACAGTGAAGCCGAAAAAAAGGAGCTTGCCAAGCAGAAATATCTTGAGGAATTGAAGAAAAGCGGCATAAGCGCGGATGGCGCGCATGACAAAAAGGAATAGTTTTGGCCTGCAAAAGCCCTTTGAATCGGCTTTTTTTCGGCTCGCAACACACCTGATTTTCTCATTTTTCACTTGTAATAAGCCTTAAAATCGAACCTTTTTTCGGCTCGCGACGCTACTTTTTTCCTCGTTTTTGATTCTCCGTAAGCCTTAAAAATTACTAATTTATTCTGCTCGCAACACCCTTTGTTTTGCCGAATTTCCGCTTGCCCAAACCCCTAAAATCGACCGCAAAATCAAGCGGTTTTGCGGTTATTTTTATTCGCATACATCAAATAATCGGCGAATATTTATGCAAAACGCGCGACTATTTATATTTATTCAACGCAAAATGCCCGATTGCATAAATGCGTTCTTTCGGGGACAGTTTTGTCTTGATTTTCAAATACATTGATGTTACAATGGTTGTATTCAAAAAGCGCAGTTTTTTCTTTTCTTTTTACAACTGATTTTTTGCTCAAAATCAAGCGCTTTCAAGATATTTTCCGAGGTGCGCCCGTGCTTGCAAAAGTGAAGAGTTTTGCCCTTGACGGGCTTTTGGGCTGCGAGGTCGACGTCGAAGTCGACATAAACAGCGGCATTCCGAGTTTTGACTTAGTGGGGCTTCCTTCGGCCGCCACCAAGGAATCCAAAGAGCGCGTCTATTCCGCCATTAAAAACAGCGGATTTTTATATCCCGTGAAAAGGATTACCGTCAATCTCGCGCCCGCCGACCTCAAGAAGGAAGGGCCGGGCTTTGACCTCGCCATCGCGGTGTCCCTTCTCGCCGCCTCCGACCAAATTCCCAAAAAGCTTTACAAAGATTTCATAATGTTGGGCGAGCTTTCGCTCGACGGCAGGCTTCGCCATATCGACGGCGTGCTGCCCGTCATAATATCTGCTGTTCAAAGCGGATATACCAAGTTCATAGTGCCCAAGGAAAACGCGCCCGAGGCAAGCTATATCGAAAGGGCCGAGGTCTACGCATTAGAAAGCCTGCGCGAGGCCGCCGCGCTTCTTTCGGGCGGCGAAGGGTTTTTAAGGGTAGAGCCGCGAAAATTCGAGAACATTATTGAGTGCTTCAGCTATCCCGTTGATTTTGCCGACGTCAAAGGCCAGGCTTTCGCCAAGCGCGGCCTCGAAATTGCCGTTTCGGGCGGGCACAACGTCATTATGTCGGGGCCGCCCGGCACGGGCAAGACGCTGCTCGCCCAATGCGTGCCCACCATTATGCCCGATATGACCTTTGAGGAGGCGGTCGAGGTAGCAAAAATTCATTCTGTGGCGGGCATACTTGACAGCCGCGTCGGGATAGTAACGGCGCGCCCCTTCAGGACACCCCATCATTCGGCAACGATACCCGCATTAGTCGGCGGCGGCGCCAAGAGCCGTCCCGGCGAAGTCAGTTTAGCCCACAACGGCGTGCTGTTTTTGGACGAGATGCCCGAATATTCCCGTCGGGCGCTGGAGTCGCTGCGTCAGTCGCTCGAGGATCGCAAAGTGACGGTTTCGCGCGTTCAGCGCACCGTCGACTATCCCGCCGATTTCATGCTGATAGCCTCGATGAACCCCTGTCCCTGCGGCAACTACGGCTCCAAAACCAAGCAATGCAGCTGCACAAGCCACCAGATACGGCAGTATATGTCGCGGCTCTCGGGCCCGCTACTCGACAGAATTGATTTGCAAATCGAGGTCGACAACATCACTTACGACGAGCTTAGGACGACGCGGGAAGGCGAGAGGTCGGCGGAAATTAAATCGCGCGCCAACCGCGCCCGCGAAATACAGCGCAACCGCTTCGCGAGCGACGGCATTCTGACCAACTCGGCGATGACCAACGCCCTCATCAAAAAATACTGCGCCCTCGATTCGGCGTCGGAAAGGCTGCTTGAGCGCGCCTATCAGAAACTGGCGCTGTCGGCGCGCGGCGCTGCGAGAATTTTGAAAGTGGCAAGAACGATAGCCGACCTCGACGGCTCTGCCGATATCGCGCCCAAGCATATCGGCGAGGCGGTGCAATACCGCATGCTGGACAAAAAATATTATGGCTGACCTAAGTAGCTGTTATTATAGCCCCGATAAGCTTGCCGTGCTGCTCCTTGCCGGACTGGACGGCGTTTCTTTGCGAAAGAAAATGGCGGTTTTATCGATATTTGAAAACCTTTCCGATTTAATTTTCAATTTGAGAGAATTCAAAGCCGAGGTAGTCCGCGTTATCGGCGAGGACGGCTTTTTTGCGATGTCCGAAAGGCTTAACGCGCTTTCCCTTGAAGCCGAAAAGCTGGAGAAGGCGGGCGTGGAAATCCTCACAATTCGGGACGCCGAATATCCCGAAAAATTAAGGAACATTCCCGACCCGCCCGTCATGCTATTTTTGGCGGGAAACATCAAGCTTTTAAACACGCCGTCCATCGCCGTGGTGGGCACGAGAAAGCCGTCGCGCTACGCCGTCAAGGTGACCGAGCAGTTTGCGCGCGAGTTCGCGCGAGCCGGCCTCACCGTGGTTAGCGGGCTTGCGCGCGGCATCGACACCGTTGCGCACAAGACGGCGCTCGCCGAAAACGGGGCGACGGCCGCGGTGCTGGGCTCGGGGCTCGACGTCATTTATCCATCCGAAAACACCGGCCTTTTCAACGCAATTTTGTCGTCGGGCGGGCTAGCTCTCTCGGAATACCCCCTCGGCGCCAAGCCGCAACAATACCATTTCCCCGAACGCAACAGAATTGTGTCGGGGCTGTCCGAAGCCGTATTTCTGCCCGAGGCGGGCGAAAGAAGCGGCTCGCTCAACACGGTGAGCCACGCGCTGGAGCAGGGCAGGCAGCCATTTATCGTGCCCTCCACCATCAACAATCCCTTCAGCGCGGGCAGCAACAACCTTCTTCGGGATATGCAGGGCGCCATCGCGCTCGAGCCCGACGACGTGCTTAAGGCGTTCGGGCTGTCCTCCAAGCCGTCCGAAAAAAAACACGTCCAACTGGATTTTACCTCCGCCAAAATCACGGCGAAAATCGAAGAGGAAGGCGAAATGCACTTCGAAGAGCTTTTGGCCTTTTCGGGGTTGGGAGTTCAGGAGCTCACCGCCGTGCTCATGGAGTTGGAGCTTTCGGGAGTCATCGAAAAGCTTTCGGGCAACTATTTCGGGCCGGCGTAGAATTGGGAATTTGCGTCAAAATAAAACGACACTCATTGTGAAGATTGTCTAAATTTATTAAAATAAATAGCTAAGAGTTTTATATATATTTTTATAAAGCTGAAATTTTTAAGTTTTTTTCATTGACAAAATCATCAAACTTATACAGAATTGATAAAGCGAAAGGGATGTATTAACCGCGCCCGAATGGTTAGTTTGTTCCGGCCAACGATTAACTCCTAACATAAAGGCAAGAAATGAAAACACTCATTATAGTCGAATCACCAACCAAAGCCAAGACAATTCAAAAATATTTAGGGCCCGATTACGTCGTCATGGCGTCCAAGGGCCACGTCTGCGACCTGCCCGAAAAAACGCTGGGCATCGACATCGAAAACCGTTTTCAACCTCAATATATCATTCCCGCCGAAAAGCAGGCGGTGATAAAATCGCTCAAAAGCTCGGTCGAGAAATTTAAAAAAGTTTATCTCGCGACCGACCCCGACCGCGAAGGTGAGGCCATTTCGTGGCATTTGAAGAACGTTTTGGAAATCGACGCCGAGGCGCCCCGAATCGAGTTTCACGAGATAAGCAAAAAGACGGTAACGGCGGCGCTCCAAAATCCCCGCCCGCTCGATATGAACCTCGTCAACTCCCAGCAGGCGCGGCGCGTCCTTGACCGCCTCGTCGGCTATAAGATATCGCCGATTCTAAGCAAGAAAATCAAGCACGGCTCCTCGGCGGGACGCGTCCAGTCGGCCGCGCTCGAAATGATTGTGACGCGGGAGCGCGAAATAAGGGACTTTAAGCCCGAGGAATATTGGAACATCGCCGCCATACTCGCAAAACACGTGGACGCCGCGGCAAAGCAGACGATGAGCGCCGCTCTTTACGAGCTGGACGGTAAAAAATTCAAGCCTGCCAACAAAGAGCAGTCCGACGGCGTGCTGAAAATCGCGCGCGGCGATGTGTTCAAGGTGGAATCGGTAAAGCGCGGCCGCGCGCAGGTATCGCCCGCGCCCCCTTTTACTACAAGCACGCTGACGCAGGACGCCGCGCAAAAGCTGTCGCTTGCCGCCGACCAGACGATGCGGCTCGCCCAGCAGCTTTACGAGGGCGTAGATGTGGAAGGCGAGGGTTTGACCGCGCTCATCACTTATATCAGGACGGACAGCGTCCGCGTTTCGCCCGACTTTGCCTTTAAGACGCTGGAATACATCGGCGAGCGGTTCGGGCGGGAATACGCGCCCAAGAAGCCGAATTTTTATAAATCCAAGGGCGACGCGCAGGACGCCCACGAGGCGATAAGACCGATTTCGCTCAATTTGACGCCCGACAGTCTCAAAGGGAAAATCAAGCGCGATTTGCTGAGGCTTTACAAGCTCATTTACGACCGCTACGTCGCAAGCCAGATGACGCCCGCCGCCTACGATACGCTGACCGTTTCGATTTCGGCCGAAAACGCCGTATATCCCGGCCGCAAGCTGGGCTTCAGGCTCAAGGGCAAGACGGTAGCCTTCAAGGGCTTTACCGTGCTTTACGAAAAGGCGGAGGCAAAAGAGGAGGGCGAGGACGAGTCGGCGACGATACCCAACCTCGCCGAGGGCGAAACGCTGCGACTTGTGGACTTAAAAAGCGAGCAGAAATTCACCAAACCGCCCGCGCGTTATACCGACGGCACAATAATCAAGGCGATGGAGGACAGCGGTATAGGCCGCCCCAGCACTTATTCGACGATAATCTCCGTGCTTTTGAAGCGCGAATATATAGTGCGCGAGGGAAAGAGCATTCAGCCGACCGAGCTCGGCGAGTCGGTCTGCGACTATATGCTCAAGTTCTTCCCCGAAATCATGAACTTAACCTTCACGGCGAGAATGGAAGGCGCTCTCGACAAAATCGAGGAAGGAGAGGGCGAGTGGCAGGCGCTCATAGAATCGTTTTACCCCGGCCTTTTGAAGCGCGTGATGGCGGCGTATAAGAGCGCGCCCGCCAAGCAGGCGAGCGAGGTGTCGGGCGAGGTCTGCGAGAAATGCGGCGCGCAAATGGTCATCAAGGAAGGGCGGTTCGGCAAGTTTTTGGCCTGCCCCAACTATCCGCAGTGCAAGAATACCAAGCCTCTAAATCAGCCCGAGGGCACCTGTCCCGCCTGCGGCCACGACCTCTATAAGCGCGTCAGCAAGTCGGGCAAGCCTTTTTACGCTTGCAGCAACTATCCCGCCTGCGAGTATAAGGCGTGGCATATCCCTAAAAAGCGCGAGGAGAAGCCCGCCGAAGAGAGCGAGGCTAAAGCCCAAAAACCGATATGAGCCCGAAACAAGTCTTAAGCCAGAAAATAAGTGAGTATATCGAAAATCCGAGAAACTAGCTCTTTAATAATTTAAAATTATTAAAACACTTGAAAAAGCGGTAATAGCAAGTTAAAATACCGGTCGGTGATTAAATAATAAAGCTTAGATGAGAATTAATATAATAGGCGCCGGCCTTGCCGGATCGGAAGCCTGCTATCAGCTTTTGAAAAGAGGATACAAAGTTATCCTCACCGAGATGCGCCCGTGCAAGCTGACGCCGGCGCACAAAAGCGGGCTTTTTGCCGAACTCGTCTGCAGCAACAGCTTAAAGAGCGTCGACCCGTTTACCTCGTCGGGGCTTTTGAAATATGAGCTTGAAACGCTCGACAGCCTGATAATAAGATGCGCCAAAGAGGCCGCGGTCAAGGCGGGCGCCGCGCTTGCGGTAGACCGCGAGATATTCTCGGGGCTTGTCGAAACCGAACTTTTAAAATTTGAAAACTTAGAAATAAGAAGGGAAGAGGCGGAAAAAATCGGGGAAGCGCCCGTCATCGTGGCAAGCGGCCCATTGACATCGGACGCGCTTTCGCAGGATATTGAACGAAAATTAGGCGGCGGGCTTCACTTTTTCGACGCATCTGCGCCCATAGTGTCGGCAGCGTCTATTGATCTGAGCCGCGCCTTTTTCGGCGGGCGCTACGGCAAGGGCGGCGAGGACTATTTGAACTGCCCGATGAGCCGCGAGGAGTATGAGGCGTTTTACGAGGCGCTCATTTCGGCGGCGACCGCGCCGCTCAAGAATTTCGAGGACAGCGCGGTGTTTTCGGGCTGTATGCCGATTGAGACGATGGCAAAGCGCGGCCGCGATACCATGCGGTTCGGCCCGCTTCGGCCGGTAGGTCTAAGAGGCTCCGAGGGCGAAAAATATTACGCCGTAGTCCAGCTCAGGCGGGAAAACGCGGCGGGCGATATGTATAACCTTGTCGGCTTTCAAACCAACCTTACTTTCGGCGAGCAGAAGCGCGTCTTCGGGCTGATTCCCGCCCTACGAAACGCCGAGTTTTTAAGATACGGCGTCATGCACCGGAACACCTATATAAACTCGCCCGAAAGCTTAGATGAAACTTTCAGGCTGAAAGGGGAGGACGCGGTCTATTTTGCCGGTCAAATTACCGGTGTCGAGGGCTATGTCGAGAGCGCGGCGTCGGGGCTTTTGGCGGCGCTGCACCTCTCACGGGAGCTTAGCGGTTTGCCCAAGCTGCTGCCGCCCGAAACCACCTTACTCGGCGCGTTGTCAAGGTATATCGCGCGAAAAAACGCCGATTTTCAGCCGATGAACGCCAACTTCGGGTTGCTGCCATCTGTTTCCGGCAGAGATAAAAAAGAGCGCGGCAGGGCTTACTTCGAGAGATCTTTAAAAGATATCGGGGTTTATGCCTCTCAAATTAACGGTGTGGATAATCCCGAAGCGTGATAATGACGGACTTGCGGCTTGTATAATTATTAATAGCGGACTTAGATTTTGGGCATTGACAAACTTGAAAAATATATCTCATTTAAAAGTATCAATGAGGAAAATGCAAGAATGCAATGAGCCAAGAAATCCGAAAAGGAGAAAAATATGGAGATTCACGGAACGACTATATGCGCCGTTAAGCGGAACGGCGTCACCGCGGTGGCGGGCGACGGCCAGGTCACCATGGGCGAACACGTCATATTGAAGGGAAACGCCGTCAAGGTTAAAAGGATTTATAACGATAAAGTGGTGGTCGGCTTTGCCGGCTCGGTCAGCGACGCCTTTGCGCTGTCGGAAAAGTTCGAATCAATGCTTCAAAAATATTCGGGCAATCTTATGCGAAGCGCCGTCGAGCTTGCCGAGCTTTGGCGCAACGACAAAATCATAAGGCGGCTGGACGCGCTGCTCATTATCGCCGATAAGACCAACCTGTTTATCGTGAGCGGCACGGGCGACGTCATCGAGCCCGAAAGCGGCGTCTGCGCCATTGGGAGCGGCGGCAACTACGCGCTTGCCGCGGCGCGCGCGCTTATCGCCAACACCGAGCTTCCCGCCGAGGAAATAGCTAAAAAAGCGCTCATAATAGCGAGCGAGCTCTGCGTGTTTACCAACAGCAACATCACCGTCGAAACGGTATAAAGGAGTCAATATGGAACTGTCACCTAAAAATATAGTGTCGGAGCTTGACCGCTATATCATCGGCCAGCAAAAAGCCAAAGTGGCCGTCGCGATCGCGCTCAGAAACCGTTACAGAAGGAGCCGGCTTCCCGAAGAGCTGCGCGAGGAAATCACGCCCAAAAACATCATCATGAAAGGGCCTACCGGCGTCGGCAAGACCGAGATAGCGAGAAGGCTGGCGAGGCTCGTCAGAGCGCCATTTATCAAGGTCGAAGCGACAAAATTCACCGAAGTGGGCTACGTCGGCCGCGACGTCGAGTCGATAATCCGCGATTTGGCGGAGGTCGCTATCAGAATGGTGCGCGAGGAAAAATACAAAGAGGTTCAGCCGCGCGCCACCGAGGCCGCCGAAAAAGTAATAGTCGAAACGCTCTTGCCCGTCCGCAAAAAGACGCTGACAGTCGATATGTCGGACGCCGAGATTCGCGAGGAAATCCTCCGCGAGCTTAGGGCGGGCAACCTCAACAACATTCAGGTCGAGCTTGAAATAAAGGAGCAGCCCAAGCCCCTCAACATCAACCCCCAAATGGACAATAGCATTGATTTCGGGCAGGTGATAGGCTCGGTGTTCGGTCCGCCCCGAAAGAAAAGAAAGAAAATCACCGTCAAGCAGGCGATGGACTTTATAATCTCCGAGGAATCGGCCAAATTAATCGACAACGACACAATCATTCAGGAGGCGCTCCGCCGTGCCGAACAGGACGGCGTGGTGTTCATCGACGAGATTGACAAAGTCGCCGGCGCTTCGGGCGGGCACGGCCCCGACGTTTCAAGAGAAGGCGTTCAGCGCGATATTCTGCCCATTGTCGAAGGCAGCACCGTTCAAACCAAGCACGGGCCGATAAGGACGGACTTTATCCTCTTTATCGCGGCGGGCGCCTTCCACATCTCCAACATACAAGACTTAATTCCCGAGCTTCAGGGCAGATTCCCGATAAGAGTCGAGCTCGACAGTTTGAGCGAGGAGGACTTCATTAAAATTCTCACCCAACCCGACAACGCCATTTTAATGCAATACCAAGAGCTTCTGAAAATTGACGGCGTCGAACTCAAGTTCACCGACGAGGCGATAGCAAAAATCGCCAAAGTCGCCGCGCTCGAAAACGAAAACAGCGAAAACCTCGGCGCGAGAAGGCTTCACGCCGTCATGGAACAACTGCTTGAGGATATCTCCTTCGAGGCCTCGGGCGAGAGCGAAAGAGAATTCGTCATCGACGACACCTACGTTGAAAAACACCTCGAAAAGAGCCTGAAGACGTTGAACTTGAACAAATATATTTTGTAATGAATAAACTTTGGGCGGGCTTTCGCCATTTACGTCGTGTGATTGGATAGTCACAAAAACAAAGCGTTTGGGCGGCTCAAAAAAGCGGACAGAGTCAAATAATAAAAAATATAGGATTTGTTATGATTAATATTCCCAAGGGGACTAAGGATTTATTGCCGAGCGAGGCGTATAAGACGCAATATATCGAGAGTCAAGCAAGAGAAACGGCGCGGCTTTTCGGTTTTAAGGAAATAAGAACGCCCGTCTTCGAGCACACCGAGCTGTTTTTGCGCGGCGTGGGCGAGACGACCGACATCGTCAACAAGGAAATGTATACCTTCGAGGACAAGGGCGGGCGCAGTATCACGCTCAAGCCCGAGGGCACGGCGGGCGTCGTCAGAAGCTTTATCGAAAACTCGCTCTTTGCGCTGCCTCAACCTTTTAAGGCGTTTTACATCTCGCCGATTTTCCGCTATGAGCGGCCGCAGTCGGGACGGCTTCGCCAGCACCACCAGTTCGGCGTCGAGCTGTTCGGCTCCATTGAGCCATTGGCGGACGCCGAGGTAATAAGCCTTGCCAAGACGCTGTTCGACCGTTTGGGACTTGACAAGCTGACGCTCTATATCAACAGCATGGGCTGCAAGGATTGCCGCGCCGACTACAACCGCGCCCTTGTCGCCTACTTCGAGCCGCGCCTTGCCGCGCTTTGCCCCACTTGCCGCGACAGATACTTAAAAAACCCGCTAAGAATTTTAGACTGCAAGGAGGACGCTTGCAAAAAAATCGGCGAAAACGCGCCCAAAATCACCGACTACTTATGCGGCGACTGCAAAACCCACTTCGAGGGAGTCAAGGCGGCGCTTAAAGATTTAAGCATCGCTTTCGAGGTCAATCCGAGAATCGTCCGCGGGCTCGATTATTACACGAATACCGTCTTCGAGTTCGTCAGTAGCGACATCGGCGCGCAGGGCACCGTCTGCGGCGGCGGCCGCTATAACGGGCTTGTCGAATCGCTGGGCGGAAAGCCCACCGCGGCCGTCGGCTTCGGGCTGGGTATCGAGCGGTTGCTTTTGACGCTTGAAAACTGCGGCCGCCTTAAAGGATTTTCCGACACCGGAGCAGACGTCTATGTCGCGCCGGCCGGGGCGGAGCAATACCCTTACGCCGCGAGGCTTGTCTATGAGCTGAGGCTGCACGGCGTCGCCGCCGCAACCGACCTCATGGCAAGAAGCTTAAAGGCGCAAATGAAATACGCCGATAAAAACGGCGCCGCTGCCGTCCTCGTCATAGGCGAAGATGAAATTAAGAATAACGCCGCCGAGGTCAAGTTTTTGGGCGACGGAAGCGTGGAGAAAATAAAGCTGGACGAAGCGGTGAAATACTTCTTTAAACGGAAAATTAATAATGAATAATTAATAATGAATAATTGTGGATTGGGCGGCTTCGCCGAACACCGGCGCTAGCGCGCCGAACGAATAACGAAAAACTAAATCGAATAATGTGGATTGAAAACAGCCGCGAGAGCGGCTGTTTTAATTTGTGGCGCGGGGGCGGGAGGTTTTCTTGGGCGGGGGAGTCGGTTTGCCCAGCCCTTTCAAGGTCGACTCCAAGGCGTCCATACGGTTGGCGACGCGGTATTGCGGCCGCTCCTTGGGCGTCTCGATTTCTTTGCCGCTGATTTTTTTCTCGATGGCGGCGACAAGTTTTTCGCGGTATTCGTCGCGGTATTCCTCGGGGTCGAACTTGCCCGCCATCGTTTTGATTATGGTTTTGGCTACGCTAAGCTCCTTGTCGCTGACGTCGCCGCCTATGTTTTTGGCGGGGTTGGGGCGCACCTCTTCTTTAAAGTAGAGAGTGCTCAAAAGCATTTCGCCGCCGCGCGCCCTAATAACTATCAAGGTTTCCTTGGCGCCCAGCACCGTTTTGGCTATCCCCGCTTTCTTCTCGTCGTTCATCGCCTTTAAAAGCAGCGTGAACGCTTTTTCGGCTCCCGTCGGCGCGAGATAGTAAGTCTTGTCGAAATAGAGAGCGTCAATCTCATCCAAATCGACGAAACGCTCGATGACTATGCTCTTTTGCTTTTGCGTCTTGATTTTTTCCAGCTCTTCTTCCTCTAAAATCACGTATTTGCCGCGCTCGTATTCAAACCCTTTGACGATATCCTCCTGCTTAACCTCGCGGCCTTCGCAGTCGACGCAGGTTTTTTTATACTTAATGCGCGACATCGTCTTTTTGTCAATCATGTTGAAGCCGATATCGTTGTTTTTGATGGTGTTTTGAAGCTCGACGGGAATATAAACCAACCCGAAGCTTATAGAGCTTTTAATCGCCATATCGCCGCCTCGCGCCTATTTGTTTTTCTTCAAAAATCACTTTCAACATTACCGCAATTATTCATTATTCATTATTAATTAGGCAAAGCCGCTAATCCACAATTATTAATTATTAATTATTAATTATTAATTATTAATTCAGCGTAGCGGCGAAGCCACTTCGCCGCTACGCTGCAATCTCAATCTCGCCGTTGCCGTAGGCCGCCGTGCTTTCAAGCAACATCCAGTCGATATAGACGCCGTAGCCTTTGGTCGGCTCGCCCGTCAGCACGTGCGTGACCGCGCCCACCAAAAGCCCGTTTTGAAGAATGGGGCTTCCGCTCATTCCCTGCACGATGCCGCCCGTCGCCTCAATCAGCCGTTTATCGGTGATGACTATCATCAACCCCTTTTCTTCGGGCGCGCTTTGCTCCGACGCTTTGATAATTTCTATGTCGTAAAGCTCGGGACGCCCGCCCTTGACTGTGGTATAGATTTGGGCGGCGCCCGTCGTCACTTTGTCGCGGCTGCCCACCGATACCGTGGTTTTGAGCGGGGGATTGTTCCAATCGCCGTAGATGCCGAAGGGCCCGTTTTTGTCAATCGCACCGATTTTGCGCTTGACGGGATAGTTGCCGAGAAGCGCGCCCGCGCAGCCCTTTTCGCCGCGCCTGATGGAATTTATGCGCGCGAAATAAATATTGCCGTGCCCGCGCGCGGGCTTGCCTTCGGCGGCAATCTTATGCCCCAGCGCGCCGAAGCGGCCGTTTTTTCTTATGAAAGTGAGAGTGCCTATGCCGCTGGTGTTGTTTTCAAGCTCGATGCCGAGCTTCCTAAGGCCTGTCGCGGCATCAATCGCGGGCGTGACCGAAACGGTGAAGGAGGTATCGCCGCGCTTGACGCTCAAAGTAACCTGACCGGCCGAGCCCAGCAACCGCTCCTTGACTTCGCCCACCGAGCGGACGATGTGGCCGTTGATATGGGTGATGACGTCGCCCGCCTCGATGTTTTTTCCCGCGAGCGGCGATATCGCGCCCTTGCTGGTTATGACGTCCAAAATTTTAATGATTTTGACGCCGTCGCCGAACAGCTCGACGCCAACGGGAACGCCGCCCAAATAGACCTCCTCGCCGCCCGAGGCCGCAGGCTCCTTGTCGAAATGTTCTTTAATTTTAGTAATTAACCCTTCGTCAATTTTGAGGCCTAAAATCTCGGCCGCCCCCTCCGCCGATGAAAAAGAAAATATGGCGGCGGAAGAAGTGACCGCCGCGAAGATTGAAGCTAAACTGAGTATGGCCGCAAAAAATAAAAAAAGTTTTCTCATAGACTGCCTCGCTTTTTCTAGTGTCTTATTATCCGCCCGAAATATTACTGTAAAAAAGCGGAAGCAAAATCTCGCATTTGCTTAAGGTTCGACGAAAAGGCGCAAGCGATAATTTATTAATTTTATAAAGTTAGGACAATTTTAGTTAAAACAAGCTAAATAGAACGTGTTGTAAAGCGGTGTCAAAGGATTAGAGAAGCTAAGAAAATTCAAAATATTCATTCAATATGCACAAAGTATGCGTAAATAATGGCAAAAATGTTTGCATTTTTTTTCAGTCCGATATATAATGCGGAGTGGTGGACAAATGAAAAAAGTCGGTATTTTTTATTATGAAAGCCGCGACCGCGGCAATATGGCGATCACCGCTTTCACCGATTATCTGAGGGGACTCGGGGCGGAAATTAGAATGATCGAACCCGACCGTCGCGAAAGCGCGGCTGGCTTGGATTTGGCGGTGGCTTTCGGCGGCGACGGCACCATACTTCAGGTTGTCGAGGCAACGTCGACTTCGGCTGTGCCCATTCTCGGCGTCAACATAGGCAAGATCGGCTTTCTGGCCTCCGCCGAGCCGGGCGAGGCCATTGAATGCTTCAATAAATATCTTGAAGGCGACTATTTTATTGAGGAAAAGTTGCTGCTTGAGGCCGACGTGCTGGGAATTAAGCATATCGCACTAAACGACTTCGTGCTGTCCAAGGGCGCCAACACGCGGCCGGTCGTCACCGAGGTCTACATCGACGGCATGCTTTTGGACGGCTTTGTTTCCGACGGCATAATAGTTTCGACACCGACGGGCTCAACCGCCTATTCGCTTTCGGCGGGCGGGCCTGTCGTGGGCTCCGACGTCTTCGGCGTCGTCATAAGCCCCATCTGCCCCCACACTCTTTACAGCCGGCCCATCGTCTTGTCGGGACATCACAAAATCACCGTCCGCGCCAAAAACCCGCCCATAAAAATGCAGGCGGCCGTCGACGGCAGGTTGGTTGCCGAGCTCTCTTCGGAAAGCGTCGAAATCAAGGTTTCCGAACTCAAACAAAAGTTCATTAGATTCAAAGACGAAAACTTTTATGACAGAATAATCAACAAACTGCGCGGCTGGTCGGCCGCCAAGGAGTAAATTATGTCGAGAAACGACAGACAAATCCGCATTTTGGAGTTAATTTCAAAGCACGATATCGACAAGCAGGAGACGCTGGTCAGAATGCTCAACGCCGAGGGGGTTAAGGCGACGCAAGCGACGGTGTCGCGCGACATTAAAGAGCTCGGGCTCGTCAAGGTTTTGGGCGACAACAAGCGCTATAAGTATATCTACCACGCGCCGCAGGGCGACAAGAGCGAGCAAAAGCTGTTCACGCTGTTCAAAAGCTCGGTGTTGTCCATATCGTCCTCCGAGAATATCGTCGTTTTAAAGACGCTTCCCGGCAGCGCCAACTCGGCTGCCGCCCTCATCGACAAGATGAATGTCAACGACGTTTTGGGAGTGGTAGCGGGCGACGATACCATCATCGCCGTGGTGACGTCCAAGGCCTCGGTGCCGCACGTCATGCAGATGCTGACCGAGTTTATGAACTAAGCCTCTTGCTTAAAGCGGAGCAATCCGCCTTGGTTATATGTTAAAAACCCTCACCATAAAAAATATCGCGCTGATTGACGATATCGGGCTCGAGCTGTTTTCCGGCCTCAATATTCTGAGCGGTGAAACGGGCGCGGGCAAGTCGATAATCATCGACAGCCTCAATTTCGTTTTGGGCGAACGCGCCGACCGCACATTAATCCGCCACAGCGAGAAGAGCGCTTCGGTCGAGGCGGTTTTTGTTGATTTTATAACGCCCGCCGTAGCGGGATATTTAAATGATATCGGTATTTCGGACGACGACGTCCTCATTCTTAGGCGCGTCATGACGGCGGAGGGGAAAAACGAGTGCCGCATAAACAATCGGCAGGTCAGCCTGTCGACGCTAAAGGGTTTGACGGCGCTTTTGGCCGACATCCACGGCCAGCACGAGCACCAGTTTTTGTTGAACCCCGACTTTCACCTTGAGCTTTTAGACGCCTACGGCCGCGACGCTATATCCCCATTAAAAAAGGCGGCCGCTCGAGCGTATTCGCACTATAAAAAGCTTGAGTCCGAGATAGCTTCAATCGGCGACTCTAGCGAGCGTGAGCGCAAAATCGACGTTTTAACCTATCAAATTGAAGAGATAAAGTCCGCTTCCGTCAAAGAAGGCGAGCTTGACGCCCTTCTTGCCGAACGGAAACGCCTCCAAAATTTAGGCGTCATCGGCGAAGGCTTAGGCACGGCGTATGACGCGTTAAACGGCGCCTCCTCCTATTCGGCGCTGGCATCCCTCGGACAAGCGCTAAACTCTCTTTTAAGGGTTTCGGCTTTCGACGAAGAAATTGCGGCGTTGGCAGAGAGGCTCGAAGGTGCCAAAATAGAACTTAAGGATATATCGAAATCTCTTAAAGATATTGCGGGAAATCTGGAATATGACGAACGCAAAGAAGCCGCGATTGAAGAGCGGATTCAAAAAATCCGCGCGATACTGAAAAAATACGGCGGCACAGCCGAAGCGGTCAACCGCTTTTTGGCTTCGGCCGAAGTTGAGCTCAATTTTCTTCAAAACGCCGAGGAGCGAGTAGCCGCGCTCGGAAAAGAGCTGGAAGCGGCGTCGGAAGCGCTTGTCATCGCGCTGTCGCGCCTGACGAAAGCGCGGAAAGCTGCGGCGCAAAGCTTTGAGGGCGACGTCACTAAGGAGCTTAAAGATTTAGGCATGGGAAACTCTCGGTTTTCGGTGTCCTTTGCCGAAATAAGCGACGACGACGTCATTAAATCGGCGCGCGAGGACGGCTGTGATTCCGTTGAATTTTTAATTTCGCCCAATATCGGCGAGCCGCTGAAACCGCTTGCCAAAATCATATCGGGCGGCGAGATGTCGCGCTTTATGTTGGCACTGAAAAACATCACGGCATCCCTCGAAAACATAGCGACGATGGTCTTCGACGAGATTGACTCGGGAATTTCGGGCGCCATGGCCGAGGTCGTCGCCCAAAAACTCTACAACATTTCTGCGGAGCGGCAGGTCGTCGCGGTGACGCACCTTCCCCAGCTTGCATCGATGGCGGACGCGTCCTACCTCATTACCAAGGTTGTCGAAAACGGCAAAACGCTGACCAAACTCAAGGTCTTGGACGAAGCGGCGCTGGTCGCCGAAATAGCGAGGCTTTCGGGCGGGGGAGATTACAGCGAGTTTGCCGAAAAGCACGCAAAAAGCATGCTTGCTCACGCGGCGGAATATAAGCGGCTGCGCCGAACAAATAATTAATAATTAATAATTAATAATGAATAATTGTGGATTAAAAATATTACCACCTAAATTAAATCTAAATAAAAAAATCGAATAACGATAAAAGAGATATAATGACGACTGAAAAATTAAAAATCAGCGAGGAGCTTTTAAAGATTCTCGCCGACGGAACAAAATTAAAGCGCAAGCTTTTGATAAGCGAAACGATAAAAAACCTCGGCTATTCCGCCGAGGAGCTTGCCGACCACAGCTGCGAAAGCCTGTCGTCGCGCCTAAAGAGCCTGACCGGCGTCGTCATCAACGAGCTGATTAACTCCAACATTCTGACGCTGGACGAGGACAACCTCGTGAAAAAGAACGTTATCCCCATCACCGAAAAGGAAATTCAGGAATATTTCATCAAAAAATACCTGACGCCCGAGGACGTTAAGAACAACAGCCCGAGCGGCAAAAAAAATAAACTGAAAGCCATTTTAGGCCAGATAATCAAGAGAAAATCGGCCGACAACAGCATTGCCCACAAGGGCATATCGGTGCTCTCCGAAATCGAGGAAGAGTTTTTAGAGAACGAATCGGTCAAAAAGTATATTTTAAAAGATCCCGATAAATATCCCGCCACCCCGATGGGAAAGCTCCTAAAGACGGGCGACGACAACTTAGAGAAGCTCCGCGCCAAAAAGCTCAAGGCCGAGGAATACAACAACCGCTTGAAAAAGCTCGCAATCGAGTGCATAAATCTTGCCGGCGGAGAGTTTTTCGAGCAAATGTCGATGAAACTTTTAAAATCCTGCTACGGCGCCGCCGTCAAGAGCGAGGAGCTGACGGCAGGCCCCGAGGACCAAGGAATAGACGGCATTTTAACGGTGGAGGACGGCTTGGGCTTCATCGATAAAATCTTCTTCCAGTCCAAAACCAAGCTCAACTCGCGCGCCTACGTTTCGGTCAAGGTAATCCGCGAGTTAATAGGTGTCGTTACCGCCTTCGGCGCGACAAAGGGCGTGCTCATCACCAACAGCAACTTCACCAAGGAAACGCGGCTGCTCCAGTCCAAGGTCAAAAACATCATGCTGATTGACAGCGCGCGGCTATTTGAGCTGATGAAGGAGCACTGCGTCGGAATAGTAAAAGAGGGCGACTACTACCGCCTTGAGGACAGCCTGTTTTTGAACGGCTACGAGGATTAATAAGGTATAGGGAAGCGGTATGGAAACCGAGGATAAAAATATAACCGAAACATCGGGAAAATTCGAAAACGGCAGTCTTGAGAATGCCGGCAATATAGATAATGGCGCAAAAATCGAAAAGAAAGAGTCTGCCGGCGGCCTTATCGAGGCCAACGGCGGCTTCGGCGTATCACCTGCGGTAAAAACTTATACGCCTTATAAAGCGCCCGATACCGAGGAAGAATGCGGGGCATCGTCGGAAGATGCCGTCGGCAATGCCTTTTCAAAGACATTTAAAAAATTTCTCGGCGCGCTCAGGCCTTACCCTGCCGACGCCGAGAGCGCCGAACAGGCTTTGGAGAAGACGCCGCCTTTCAAGCAGGGCTTTTATATAATTCTCGTCAGCATTATCCGCGCGATATCGATGAACGTCTTCGTGCTGCCCAACAAAATCGCGCCGGGCGGAATATCGGGCATAGCGTCCATACTCTACAACACGCTGGGCTGGAACGCGCCGCTAGTCATTTTAGTAATGAATATTCCGCTGATGGTTCTTGCTTTCTTTTTCATCAACAAGCGTTTCGTCATAGCGACCACGATTTCGACGGCGGTCTTCACCGGCCTAATGCAGCTTTTCACCTATTTGCCCATTCCTACTTTCACCGGCAACGTTTTGGTGGCGGCGCTTGTCGGCGGCATACTCAGCGGCATTTCGCTTTCGCTGCTGCTTCGCATCAACTGCTCCTCGGGCGGTAGCGACATAGTGGGGCTTTTAATTCAAAACCGCTTTCCCAACTTCAAGGTAGTCTGGCTCGTCTTCATCATGGACGCCTGCGTCGCGGCATCGGCAGGCATTGTGTTCGGCTCGCTCGAGCTCGCCATCTACTCACTAATAACCATCTTTATGTCGAGTTTTGCCGCCGAGTTCATGCAGCGCACCTTCGTTTCGACGCTGGAATTTAAGATAATAACCAAAAAGGAAGAGGAGATTACGCGCTTCGTCCTAAGCCAGCTTCACCACGGCGTCACACATATCGACGGGATAGGGATGTATACTGGCAATCCCGTTAATTACCTCGTATGCGTCGTCCGAAAGCGTCAGGCGCTTCATCTCAAACGGTATATAAGCTTGGTCGACCCCGAGGCGTTCTACTACGTAACCGAGCTTCACGACATAGTGGGCAAGGGCTTCAACAACGACGTTAACCCGCGCTCCAAGATTAAATAGCAAGCTTTGCGTTTTGTAAATAACTGTAAAAACCGCGCTTTTTTATGCAGTTGAAAAATAAATTTTAGTGTGCTATAATTTGTTTACTAAAATTTTCGGAGGGAAAATGGCTGTTTTATTTTTGGATACCGATTGCGAGCTGTGGTGGACTACCGCTAAAGAGCTGGGCTTTCAAATGATTAAAATGCCCTATACTTTGGACGGCAAGGAATACTACTACGATTCGGGCGAAACCACCGATTTTAAGCATTTTTACCGCCGCATGCGCGAGGGCAGCGTGCCCGTAACTTCGGCGCTCAACAGCGAAAATTACAAAGAAATTTTCGAGCCTTATTTCAAGGCGGGCGAGGAAATCCTCTACATAGCGTTTTCATCCGAGCTTTCGGGCACCTTCCAGTGCTACGAAGCCGCCGTCAAGGAGCTTTCGGCAAAATACCCCAAAGCCAAAATCACCAAGTTTGACACGCTCAACATTTCGATGGGCGCGGGCCTCTTGGTCTATCTCGCCGCCAAGTTCTTTAACGCCGGCCACACCGTCGCCGAAACCGTAGAATATTTAAACGAAATAGTCGGCAAAGTCGCGGTGCGCTTCATAGTAGATGACATGGTCTACTTAAAGTGGGGCGGCAGAATATCGGCCGCCAAAGCCTTCCTCGGCACGGTGATGAAAATAAAACCCGTGCTCAAAGTGACCGAGGATGGCAAGCTCGACGTCTGCGCCAAGGTGAACGGCAGCAAAAAGGCCATTTCCTATCTCGTTGACGAGATAACCAACGGGCTCAACCGCGACATTTCGGCGCCCGTCGTCATCGTCAACGCCGATTGCGAGGAGGCCGCCGCCGAACTGAAGCAGAAGATTCTTTCGGTGTTTCCCGATATCGAGATTTGGGAACAGCCCGTGGGGCCTGTCATAGGCGCGCACTGCGGGCCGGGCACCATCGGCCTCATCTACATGAGCAGCCACAGATAACCTGACTTTTATCCGCCCAAGCATAGATTTTTGAGCGGTAAAAAAGTGGGACGCGGGCGGCTCAAAATAAAATAAAAGCCGCGGGACGCGTAAGATGAAGAAATTTACCTTATTTTTAATTATTGTTCTTACTTTGATTGCTCTTTTTTCGGCATGCTCGAGAAAGGAGCAATATTTCATTTTCGGCACCACCGTTGAAATAAATTTGAGCGGCGCGGGCGCGGCAAAGTCGGAACGTCTCATAATTAATAGGCTTACCGAGCTCGATAAAACGCTCTCGACATCGCTCGAAAACAGCGACGTAAAAAAAATCAACGAAGCGCAAGCGGGCGAAGCGGTCAAGGTATCGGCCGACACCCTCAAAATGTTTGAAATAGCTTTTGAGATTTTCGTGGCGTCGGAGGGAGCATTCAATCCCGCCGTCTTCCCGCTCGTCGAGCTTTGGCGCTTTTCTCCCGATACTTTTACTATCAAGGGCGATAAGATTACGCCGCCCGATGCCTCCGAAATAGCGGCGCTATTGCCCTATACTTATCTTTTCGATTTTACGGTTGACTTTGAAAGAGGCACCGTCACCAAAAAATATTCCCAAATGAAGATAGACTTCGGCGCAATTGCCAAGGGCTACGCCGCCGAGGAAGTCTTCAAACTTGTCGAAAACGCCGAGGGGCTTATCAACATAGGCGGCAATATCTACGTCGTCGGTGACTCGAAAAAAATAGGAATAGGCAACCCGCGCGCCTCCGAATTCCCTTATTTCGGCAGTCTTAGAGTTTTATCAAGTATTACGACCTCGGGCGACTATGAACGCTACTACCTCGACGCCGAGGACGAAAGCAGGCGCTACTGCCACATTATCGACGGCAGGACGGGCTATCCCGCGGCGTCGGGCTTAATCAGCGTTACGGTCTTGGGGGGTGACGGCGGAAGGTGCGACGCAATAGCCACCGCCGCCTTGGCGCTGGGCGCCCAAGCGGGCGCCGCGCTAATAAAATACTACGGGCTTTCGGCCGTCATCATCACCGACAGCAACACTTATCATACAGTCAATGCCGACGGCTTTACTCTCACGGACACCGCTTACATCTTCGCCGTAATTTGAACCAATTTTGAAAGCTGAAGACAGAATAAACGAAATAAAAAGTTCAAAGCCCTTCCGATGGGGCGATTTTTTGTTGCTCGCCGTCGTTTTGGCGCTAATCGGGCTTGCTGTCTGGCTCGCCGTTCCCAAAGCGGGCAACACCGTAGAAATTTACGAGAGCGGAAAACTTGTCTACTCGCTGCCGCTTTCGGAGGACAGGGAAGTCGACGTAAAAGGCGACGGTAAATTTATTGTGAAAATCGAGGAGGGCAAGGTTTTTGTTAAAACCTCGGATTGCCCCAATCAGGACTGCGTCCATTCGGCGCCGATAAAGAGTGGGGGAGGGGTGATAATTTGCCTTCCCAACGAAATCGTCATAAAAATCACCGCCACCGACATAGACGCTATAACTTAACATCGGCGCAACGCAAAATAACGGCAAAGTTGACAATTCGCCCAAATGCACAGAAACCTCAAAAGAGTTCGCTATTTAAAGCGGATGCAAGCAAAGGCTAATAAACAGAAAAACTTCCCAAGAACCGAGTGCCAGACAATAAATGGAAGAAAAAAGCAAAAAGACTGATAAAAAAATAAACTTAAGAGAGATAGCCCGCCTCGCCGTGTTTTTGGCATTCGCGCTTATTTTATCGTTGCTTGAAAATATGCTTCCGCCTATTGTGCCGGTGCTGCCTTATGCCAAAATCGGGCTTTCCAATATCGTCGTCTTCGGCGTGTTCATTATTGCCGACGTAAAGCAGGGCTTGGTCGTGCTCGTCTTAAAGTGCGTGCTCGCTGCGTTGTTTTCGGGAAACATCGGTATGCTGATGTATTCGCTTCCCGCGGCTGCGGTAAGCTACACCGCGATAATCCTTTTATACAAAACCAAATTTTTCGGCATTCCCGCTCTTTCGGCGGCGGGCGGAATCTTGCACAACCTGACGCAACTCGCCGTCGCCGCGGCAATCATCGGGCCGGGCGTGTTTATTTATTTCCCCTATCTTCTTCTCGCCGGCGCCGCGGCGGGCTTGGCGACGGGCACGGCGCTGTTCTTTACCATAAAATACATTCCCATGAAAGCTTTAGTCTATAAAGCTTAGCAGTTTCAGTTTCAATCCGCACCCAAATAATTAGTTTTTATAAGCTCAAAATCTGCAAACCTAGTGCCAAACGTTTTAAACGGAAAATTAAAAAACGCCCTCGCAAGAGGGTGTTTTTAATGTGCAATGAACAAGCGGGTTTTTTAATTTTTTTTCAAGTCGGAAAGATAGTCTATGAGCTCCGATTTTGTGTCGGGATGGGAAAGGCCGAATTCGATGTTGGCGATGATAAAACCGAGTTTGTCGCCGATATCGTATCTTCTTCCCTCGAATTCGCATGCATAAACTCCCGTTTCGCGCGCAAGCAGCGAAAGAGCGTCGGTTAAATTGATTTCGCCGTTCTTTGCCGGCTTGGTCCGCTTCACGGCGTCGAAAATCTCGGGAGTGACGATAAACCTGCCCAAGCTGGCGTAAGGCGAGGGGAGCTCGCCCTCGGGCTTTTCGATGATGCTTTTAACCTCGATAATGTTGCCTTTAATCTTGCCGGGCTCGATGACGCCGCAACGCCTCGCAATTGGCTCTGCGACCTTCTGGACGCCCAAAATCGGCGTGCCGGTTATCGAAAAGGCGCGGATAAGTTGTTTAGTGACCGGTTCGGTGCTTTTAAAGACGTCGTCGCCGAACAGCACGGCGAAGGGTTCGCCCGCCGACCATGCCGCGGCGTAGTTAATGGCGTAGCCGGTGCCGAGCATAGTGTCTTGAAATGCGAAGCGGATATCGGCCTTATTTACCGAGGATTGAAGGCGGGAAAGCGCAGGCCAGTTGGAACTCTTCTTCAACTGCTCCTCAAGCTCGAAATTTCTTGAAAAATAGTCGATGATGGCCTTTTTTTGGGGCGAGAGAAGTATTAAAATATCGGTTATGCCGCTGTTTATCGCCTCGTCCACGATATATTGGAGCGCGGGAGTGTCGACAATCGGCAGGAGCTCCTTGGGCATCGCCTTGGTTTGCGGCAAAAATCTTGTGCCGAAGCCTGCGGCGGGGATAAACGCTTTTTTGACGTCCATAATCACACCTCGCTTATCATTATATATTAGCGGCGTCAAAAATGCAATCCGAGTTATTAAATTTAAGCCTTAACAGGGCGCCGAAAAGTTTGCGCGGGGCAAGATGAGGACTGTTTGATATTAAAGACATAAAAAAAATTTGATATTAGCTTCCTAATCGGGTAAAATTAAAATGGGCATATGAGAACGATACTGCACTGCGATTTGAATAATTTTTACGCTTCGGTCGAGATGAAGTTCCATCCCGAGTTTTACGGCCGCCCTCTCGCCGTCTGCGGCGACCCTAAAAAGCGGCACGGCATCGTGCTCGCCAAAAATCAGCTTGCAAAAAAGGCGGGCGTCATTACGGGCGAGGCGATTTGGCAGGCGCAGCAAAAATGCCCCGATTTAGTTCTGGTGCCGCCCCATTACGCCGAATACGTCAAGCACAGCGGGCAGGTGTTTGAAATCTACAAGCGATATACCGACCGCGTAGAGCCCTTCGGAATCGACGAATGCTGGCTCGACGTCACCGAATCTCTTCCGCTTTTGGGAACGGGCAAAGAAATTGCCGACGAAATCAGAGAACGGGTTAAAATCGAAACCGGCCTCACGGTGTCGGTAGGCGTGTCCTTCACCAAAATTTTCGCCAAACTGGGGAGCGACCTCAAAAAGCCCGACGCCACGACGGAGATATCACCCGAAAACTTTAAGTCGGTCGTCTGGCCGCTCGAAGTGTCGGAAATGATGATGATAGGCAAAAAGACCGCCAAGGTCTTAAATCTAATGGGCATTCACACAATCGGCGACCTTGCCGCCGCCGACGTCGAGGCGCTCAAAAGGAGCTTCGGCAAAATAGCTCAAGGTATGCATGACAATGCCAACGGCATCGAAACCGAAGAGGTCAATTCGGCGTTTTTCGAGCGGGCTCCCAAGAGCGTGGGCAACGGCACGACAACGGCGCAGGACATGGCGAGCTACGAGGACGCCGCTGCTGTCATCTACGCGCTTTCGGAGCAGGTCGCCATGCGCCTTCGAAGCTGTAATATGGAGGCGAACGGCGTCTCCCTCAATATAAAATATCCCGATTTTGAGGGCATATCACGTCAGCTTGCCTTTGATTATTCGACATCCAACGCCACCGATCTCGCCGAGGGCGCGCTATGCCTTTTAAAAGAAAATCACTCATTCGCCAAATGCCCCCTCCGCGCAGTCACGGTGACGGCCATCAAGCTGACGCCCGAGGACAGCTCGCAAATAAGCTTCTTCGACGAAAAGAGGGATAAAGAGAGCCGCCTCGAGCGCGCCGCCGACAAAATCCGCTCCAAATACGGCTACAGCGCCCTCCGCCGCGGCATCACTTTAGGTAACGACGTCATAATCGGCCATAAGCTAGCCGCCGAGGATGATTTTTTACCCTTTAAGCATTAGTCGCTTTTTTTACCCATTATTCTAAAATTATTTCCTAAACATACCCGAAAACAGCCTGACACATTTACTTCTTTCTATTTGGCAAATTTCGTTGACTTTTCAAAAAAATAAGTTTATTATCACATGGTGTAAAGGCGAAAACCTTTACAGCGAGGCCTTATGCTGGAAAAAACATTGGAAATGGGCAAGCTCATCGACGTTTACGGCAAGTTGCTGACGCCGCATCAGGCGGAGCTTATTGACCTTTACTACAACAAGGATATTTCGCTCTTTGAAATTGCCGAAATTTTTAATATCTCCAGGCAGGCGGCGCGCGACGCCATTGTCAGAGGCGAGAGGCAGTTAAAGGACTACGAGAGCAAGCTGGGGCTTATAAAATCACAGGAAATGGTCCTTAGTCTGATAGAGCGCGGCAAGGCCGCATCCGAGGGCGAAAAGAACGCATACTTTGACAATATCGCCGCCGAATTATTCGGAAAGGAGGAGGAATATGGCGCTGTTTGATAATTTAAGCGACCGAATTAATCATATATTTTCCAAAATCCGCGACAAGAGCAAGCTTACCGAGCTTGAAATAAAGCAGGCTATGCGCGAAATTAGAATTGCGCTTCTCGAGGCCGACGTCAACTTTACCGTTGTCAAGGACTTCATTCAAAGAGTCAGCGACAAAGCGCTCGGCGAAGAGGTTTTAAAGAGCCTTTCGCCCGCCCAGCAAGTCATTAAAATTGTTCACGAGGAGCTCATTGCCCTTCTCGGAAGCAAGGTTTCCAAGCTTGCCGCCGCGCCAAATCCGCCCACCGTGGTTCTGATGTGCGGGTTGCAGGGCTCGGGCAAAACGACGATGTGCGGCAAACTCGCTTATATGCTGAAAAAGCAGGGCAAAAACGTTATGCTGGCGGCATGCGACGTCTACCGTCCGGCGGCAATAAAACAGCTTCAGATTTTGGGCGAAAAAGTCAAGGCGCCGGTCTATTCGGAAGGCCAAGGCGACCCCGTCAAGATTGCCAAAGCCGCGGTGCGCGAGGCGGCGAGCAAGGGAATGGATATCCTAATTGTCGACACTGCGGGTCGGCTTCATATCGACGATAAGCTGATGGCGGAGTTAAAGGATATCCGCGCCGCCGTCAAACCTTCCGAAATTCTGCTCGTCATCGACGCCATGACCGGCCAAGACGCCGTCAACGTTGCCGACACCTTCAATAAGGCTGTCGAGGTGACGGGCGTCGTCGTAACAAAGCTGGACGGCGATACTCGCGGCGGCGCCGCGCTCTCCGTTAAGGCGGTGACGGGCAAGCCCATCAAATTTATAGGGACGGGCGAGAAAATCGAGGACGTTTCGGAGTTTCATCCCGACCGCATGGCGTCGAGAATTTTGGGCATGGGCGACGTCCTTACGCTCATCGAGAAAGCCGAGCAGACGATTTCGGCCGAGGAAGCCGAAAAGCAGTTGAAGCGGATGCGCGAAAACAGCTTCACGCTCGAGGACTATCTCTCGCAAATCGAAAGCATTAAAAAGATGGGCAACATAAAGGACATGCTGGGCATGATTCCCGGCATGGGTGCCAAACTCAAGGGCGCCGACGCCGACATCGACGAAAACCAAATCAAGCGCACCAAGGCAATCATTCAATCGATGACCAAGCGCGAGCGGCAAAAGCCCGAAATCATTAAATCCGGCCATAAAAAAAGGATAGCGCTGGGCAGCGGAACATCCATTCAGGAAGTCAACCAGCTTTTAAAGCAGTTTGAGGCGGCCAAGGAAATGATGGCGCGCATGGCCAAGGGCGGCGGGCTCGGCAAGAGGGGCGGATTCCCGTTCTAAGCTTCTAAGAGTGGTCAACAAAGCGCATTATCTTTGAATGATAATTCACAACAAAACAAAAAAACATCGAATCAATCTTCAAGGATAATCCACATCTAAACTATAAACAATTCGCAAACAAATAAAAAATATTTTTATAAAACATAGGAGGCACAAATATGGTTAAAATCAGATTGACGAGAATCGGCGCGAAGAAGGCTCCCAGCTACCGCATAGTAGCCACCGATTCCAGGACGGCAAGGGACGGTCGCTACATCGAGCAGGTCGGCTTCTACGACCCCACCAAAGAGCCCGCCGTTGTCAACATCGACGTTGAGCTTGCCAAGAAATGGATTAGCAACGGTGCTCAACTGACCGATACCGTCCGCGGTCTTTTCAAAAAGAACAACATCATTTGAGGTGAAAAATGCTTGAACTTGTTGAGTTTATCGTCGATAAGCTGGTAGGCAGCGAAGGCCAACACAGCGTCGCCTTGATTGAAAAAGGCAGCGAGGTCGACATCACCGTCACCTGCGAGAAAAAAGTTATCGGCAAAATCATAGGAAAGCAGGGCAGAATCGCCAAGGCCATCCGCGCCATCGTCAAGGCCGCGGGCGCCAAAGAGGATACCCGCCGCTATAATGTCGTCATTCAGGAGATGGACTGAGGCGGATTTTGCAAAGATTGCCGCAAGCGGGCTCAAAATGCTTGCATTTTTAATGAACCGCTTGCGCGTTAGTCGGTAGATTTTTCGGCTTTGCCAAGGTTAAAAAATTTGGAAAAGTTTATAAAAATCGGAAAAATTGTCAAGGCGCAGGGCATCAAGGGCGAGGTCAAGGTTTTCCCTTTGACCGACGATGTTTCGCGCTTTAACGCGCTGAAAAATGCCTTTGTCGGCGGCAAACCCTTTAAGGTCGGATACGCGCGGCCGCAGAGGGGCGAAATCGTCATAAAACTTTCGGGCATTGACGACAGAAACGCCGCCGAGACGCTCAAAGGCAAGTTTGTCGAAGTAGAGCGAGCCGACGCCGTGCCCCTTTCGGAGGGCGAGTATTTCATTGCCGACCTTATCGGCGCCGTCGTTTTTGAAGGCGAAAAGCGGTTGGGAACCGTGAAGGAAATCTTAAACTACGGCGCGTCCGACATAATCGTCGCCGAATGCGGCGGAGAAGCAGTGATGTTTCCCTTTTTGGAAAAAGTCATTGAAAATATCGACGTCGAGCGCGGCGAGATTAGGCTGAACGGCGAAGAATTCGCCAAAATCGCCGTGAAAGAGAACGGAGAGGGCTACTGATGATTTTCAAAGTTTTGACGCTTTTTCCCGAAATTTTCGAAATTCTCAACGTCGGCATTTTGGGTAAGGCGCTTGGGGAAGAAAAATTTTCGGTTGAGGTTATAAATATCCGCGACCACACGCTCGATAAGCACAAGAAGTGCGACGACTATCCCTTCGGCGGCGGCGCAGGCATGGTGATGATGCCCGACCCCATCTCGCGCGCCATTGACTTTGCCGATATTGAACACAACTTCAAACGAATCTACCTTTCGCCCAAGGGCAAAACACTCAATCAGGACATGGTTAAGGAGCTTTCCCGTGAGAGCGGGCTGGTGCTTCTTTGCGGTAGCTACGAGGGCGTAGACCAGCGTGTTTTAGACCGCGAAATCGACGAGGAAATTTCCGTCGGCGACTATGTGCTGACTAGCGGCGAGCTTCCCGCGCTCGTTCTCATCAACGCTGTTTCTCGCTATATCGAAGGCGTTTTGGGAAGCGGCGAGTCGGTGGTGGAGGAGAGCTTTTCGGCCGGCCTTTTGGAATATCCACACTACACCCGCCCCCAGATTTGGCAAGGGATTGCGGTGCCCGACGTCCTTATTTCAGGCAATCATAAACTCATCGAGGAGTGGCGCCGCCGTCAGTCGGAAGAGCTGACGAAAAAAAGGCGCCCTGACCTTATAGAAAAAAAAGAGTAGTTCAAAAAAAGTTTTACAATAGAAAGAAGTTGAAAAAATTTGTAGTAGGTTTCTTTTTTTGTAAATTCTATAGAAGTCGTTTGGCCTAAGGTTATTTAGGGCTTGAGAGCGGAAAAATGTTGATTCAATGGTATCCGGGACATATGGCGAAAGCCGTCAGAGAGATGCGCGAAAGCGTCAAGCTTGTCGACGCCGTTCTCTACGTTCTGGACAGCCGCGCGATTGAGGCATCGATGAATCCCAAGTTCGAACCGCTGATTGAAAGGCGTCGGCCAATCTATGTCTTAAACAAGTGCGACCTTGTAAACCGCGGCGACCTCGAGCTTTGGCAAAAAAAATTCAAGGCGGAAGGGAAATATTTTGCCGCCGTCAACAGCGCCTCGGGCGACACTACCGGTGTTATCGCCGCTCTCTCCGAGGCGATGTCGGATAAGGTGGAAAAATACGCCGCTAAAGGTGTTGACAAAACCATTCGCGCCATGGTGGTGGGAGTTCCCAACTCGGGAAAATCGACGCTCATCAACAGCCTTTGCGGCAAAAAGAAAACGGCGACGGGCGACCGTCCCGGCGTCACGCGCGGCCGCCAATGGGTAGGCGTCGACAAAAATATTGAGCTTTTAGACACGCCGGGCACGCTTTGGGCGTCTTTTGACAACGCCGAGCACGCGCTTGACCTTGCGTTTATCGGAAGCATACGCGACGACATTCTTGACACCGCCGAGCTTGCCTGTGAGCTAATAAAAAAGCTCATTTCAATTGCGCCCGGGGAATTTTTAAGCCGCTATGCGGTAGATATTTCAAAACCGCCGCATCTAATTCTCGAAGATATCGCCGCGCTTCGCGGATTTATAAAAAAAGGTGGAGCGGCGGACATTGACCGCGCCGCGAAAGCGGTGCTCGACGATTTCAGAAAAGGGAGAACGGGCAAGATCATGCTCGAAAAACCATGATAGCGTCAAAGACCGACAAACTCGCCTTCGAGCTTAAATGCATGGCGGAAGGTGCCAAATACATATGCGGTATCGACGAGGTGGGCAGAGGCCCGCTTGCCGGACCCGTTACCTGCACCGCGATAATCATGCGGCTGGATGACGTAATCGAGGGCGTGGACGACAGTAAAAAGCTTAGCGAAAACAAGCGCGAGGAGCTGTTTGAGTTGATTTTATCGCACGCCGTAGCAGTCAGCACCGAGTCGCTAGATAATCGAGTTATTGACAAAATCAATATTTTAGAGGCCACAAAGCGGTGCATGAACGCCGCAATCTGCAATTTAAAGATAAAACCCGACGTCATTTTGTCGGACGCAATTAACCTTAACGTAGGCATTCGTTGCATTCCCATAATAGGCGGCGACGGGCTTTCCTACACCATAGGAGCTGCGAGCATAATCGCCAAAGTCCTTCGCGACAGGTTGATGAGGAAATATGACGAAATCTATCCCGAATACGACTTTAAAAACAACAAAGGCTACGGCACCAAGACGCACTTAGACGCCATAAAGCGCGTTGGCGCCTCCGAAATCCACCGCTTGACTTTTTTGAAAAAGTTGCTGCTTGAAAATGGCTGAGAACACGCGCGCCAAGGGCGGAATGGGGGAGGCGGCCGCCAAAAAATATCTTGAGTCTTGCGGCTACAAAATTTTGGAGACCAACTTCAAGACGGTTTTCGGCGAGGCGGACATCATTGCCGAAAAGGACGGAGTCATAGTCTTTTGCGAAATTAAATCACGAGCGAGCGCCGCCTTCGGTTTACCCGCCGAAGCTGTTGGGATATCTAAACAGCAGGGCTACATAAAAATCGCCCAAAGCTATATATCCTGCCGCCGCGCTGCCGGCCGCGACATCCGCTTCGACGTCATAGAGATTTTGGACGGCCAAATTAACCACATCGAAAATGCCTTTCAAAAACGGTAATTTTTTTAACTTATTAGCGCTAATAATAAAAAATCATATTTATTACCAAACGCCCTTCACAAGTTATTAAGAAATGCAGCATAAAAACCGCCATTCGATAGCCGAATGGCGGTTTATCATTACTGAATTGTAATAATATTATTCTTCGGGTTTTTTAAGCATCCCCGCTCGGCGTATCGTCGCCGCCCGGCGCAACTTCCTCGCTCGGCGCATCGAAAACCTCTTCGGACGGCGCTTCTTGAGCGGGCTCGATTTTTGTTGCGGCATCGGTAGCCTTTGCTTTCTTCTTGCGGCGGAAGGGATAACGCCAAGTGCCGTTTTTAATCCGCGCCGCGCGAACGATAAAGAACACACCGACGCCGAGGGCTCCGAAGACCAAGAGGAAGGGGAAGGTCGCCGTTATCGCCATCACTATCCATTTGAAGAAAACGACGAGCGCTTTCCATGCGTCTTTAAAGAGTTTGGCTATTCTTTGTCCGAAGGGCGGCGGCGTTTCGGGCTGATAGTTTTGGATGACGGTGATGGTGACAATGCTGTTTTCGATTTGACTATCATAGACGTTAATGGCGTTCCGAATGGCGCGAAGCTCGACATCGATTTCGGTCATGCGCTTTCTGATTGCCAAAATGTCGGCAATTTCGTCGGTGTCGTCGGCGGAGGCAAGCAGAGCGTCAAGGGTGTCATATTCGGCCTCCAGCGATTCGATGCGCGACTCTAAATTATAATAGTGGAGAGAGACGTCCTCGGCGTTCTTAACGAGGTGATAGACTTTGCCGCAAGTTTTGAGAGCCTCCAAATAAGCGTCGATGCGGTCGGACTTGACTCTGAAAACGAGCACGGCGCTCTCCTCACCGATTGATTCGCTGTCGAACCATTCGCCATCTTGCGTTAAGGCATTGATTTTTTCGATGGCGTCCTCAAGGTCGTCGGTCGAAATGGTAAGATGAGCGGTATAGACGATTTTTCGCTCGCTGACGCCGGGCACATCCGAGGTGCTGCCGCTCTCGTCATAGGAAGGTTCATCGGGGTTTATGCCTTTTTCGGAATCGTTATAACCTCTGTTGCAGGCGGCAAGGCCAATGAGCGTCGCCGCGACAACGATAAAGCAGACTAAAGTCAATAAAAATTTTTTCACATCACACCTCTTTAAACTAATTATATCCCGCGGCATCGTTATATTCAACAATTTTATTATTTAATTACTAAGAGAACTAAAAAACGGTTGTCTAAAAATGTTATATATGTTAATATTTATACCGCATTATGACTCGGCGTTCCTCTGGCATATAGGGTTTTGAACCCGCGAACGAACGCTTAGTTTTAAAACAACGGAGGTATATGTCATGAGCAACACCATTGATTTAGTCGAAAGAGAAGAAATCGAGCGCATTCTAACGCTGCGCGCACTGCAAAGGGCGAAGAAGAAAGAGGCGTCCGAGCTCACTGAGCAAGATATCGAGGCCGCCAAGGCCGCTTTCCCCGAAGTTGCGTCGGGCGATGTCGTCAAAGTTTTCGTCAAAGTTACCGAGGGCACGAGAGAGCGTCTTCAAAACTTCGAGGGCACCGTTATCGCCAAGAAAAATGGCGGGCTACGCGAGACCTTCACGGTCAGAAGGCTTTCCTACGGCATCGGCGTCGAGCGCACATTCCCTGTCTATTCCACCAAAATCGACCACATCGAAATCATCCGCCACGGCAAGGTCAGACGCGCCAAGCTCTACTACCTGAGAGAGAGAAAGGGCAAGGCCGCCAAGGTCAAGGAAATTAAAAAGTTCTAATTTTCTAATAGAAGAAATTATCCTCACCAAAATAATTCATTCCTATTAGAGGCAATAATGAAAAAACATAAAAAATTCGCTTTACTCTTAATCGCGGCGGTTATAATAGCCTCGGCGTTTCTCTTATACGGCTGCAACGACACCGGCGGCCCCTTTGACGAAGAGCTGGTTTTAAACGGCAACTTCGAGGACTTCGACGATGAGACCTCGACTTTCACCGATTGGCAGTTCGGCAAAGTCGGCACCGCCGCCAACACCAAGTTCGATAAGGTGGGGCACACGCTGACGGGCGATATCGCCAAGATTAACGGCACGCCCGACGCAAGCTACGGCAAGCAGTATCTCAGAATCACCAACTCCTCCGCCAACGTGGGCTATGCCTACCAGACGATCGCGGTGACGAGAGGCGCGACCTACCGCATTACCCTCGCTTACTATCAAAACGCGCAGGCTACCCCGGGCTCGGTTGCCAACGTGACGGGCGCACACTTAAGCTTTTTGGAAAACACCGAAGTAGTGCTCGCCGAGCAGCTCACATACGGTAAATGGACGGAAGCGACCGTCTACGTCAAGCCCAGAAATTCCGACTATCTCACGCTATGCTTAAGAGTTGGCGCCGAAGACGCTCCCGCTGCGGCGACCGCGCGCTTCGACAAGGTCTCCATGGTTCGCGTCCAAAGCATTCCCAAGTCGGCGACAGTCACCGATATCGTCAGAAAAGACAGCGTGCTTTACAACAAGGCTATCGGCGGAATTTTGTTCGAGACCTTTATAGGTATTTTCTCGGCGGCTTTAGTCGTCGGAGGATATGTTGTGCTGAGGCGGATGCTGGCCGACCGTTCCACGCTCGAAGGGCGTTTCTTCACAGGCGGAAAATTCAAAGATACCGCTATCGTGGCGGCCGCTCTGATAGCGCTTGCGTTCGCGGTGCGAATGGTTTTTGCTTCCACAATGTATGGCTTCGGCAAAGAAACGGCGGGTCTTCTCTCGACGGCTCAACAACTGATTGCCAAAGGTCTTCATAAGTTTTACACGCTTAATCCTTCCACTCTCTATTCGCCGGGCGAACTCTATATTCTGAGCATCATCGGCGGGCTGGGCAAGCTGTTTAAACTGGAAACGTCGAGCATGGGCTTCGCGCTTCTTCTGAAACTTCCTGCCGTTATCGCCGACACCGCTGTGGTTGCCATGCTGTTCTTCTTCGGCAAGAAATACGTCGGACCAAAGCTCGCTGCGCTCTATTCCGTTATCTACGCGCTGCTTCCCGTCGCATTGGTGCTTTCGGGCGTCCGCGGCAGCTTTGATTCCATACTCGCCGCGCTACTCCTTCTGACATTCATTCTTCTCATAGAAAAGAAGTATATTTGGATGTTTGTCACCGTGCTTTTCTCGGTGCTTTTAAGCCTCGACGCAATGGCAGTTGTGCCGCTCATTCTGGCTTACCTCGGCTATCTCTGCTATAAAGAATACAGAGCGCAGGATAAGGGCGACTTCAAAAAGCTGCTGGCGCTGACCATCGGCGGCACGGTGGCCGTATTTGTGGCGTTCTGGTTGCTTTCGCTGCCCTTCGCCTATGAATTTATCGCGGCTAAGCCCTCCAAGCCCTTCTATATTTTAGGCAAATATACCGCCATGATGAAGGACGTCGACTATTTCGTTTCCAACAACTTCAACCTCTACGGCATGGTCGGCATGAACAATAAGATAGTCAATAATACGGCGTCGATATTCAACCTTATCTTCATTCTGGTGTTGGTCGTCTACGTCATTTCGCTCTATCTCAAAAACCGCAACCGCCTCGAGCTTATGCTTTTGGCGTCGTTCACCTTCGCCATAATTTCGGTGTTCACGCTCAAACACACCGAAACTTATCTATTCCTTTCGCTCGGCATGTTGCTTGCCTATATTATGCTGGCGGGCGAGAAGCGGCTCTACTTCGTCTTCTTCGCGCTTTCGCTTCTGAACTTCCTCAACATCGCCCAGCTCATGAACATATCGGGATTTGTGGCGTCTAAGCCGGCAGGGCCTTTGGTCAACTTCGAGAGCATCGAAGTGTTCTATATCATGATGTCAGTGTTCGCCGTGCTCGTCACGCTTTACTACGGCTACCTCACTTATATGATTTGCAACAACGGCCAGAGAAAGGAAATCCCGCCCATGCGCGACACCTTCTTGGTTTCCGTCAAGAAGTGGTTCAAGAGCTGGAAGAGAACCTAATTTACTAACTTATTTTTCTAAACGCATTAAAAAAGCCGACAAAATGTCGGCTTTTTTTGTGTTTCAATGTTTTGTCCGGACCTATTATTCTTCCTAAGTTCATTCGAGTTCTTGTGTTCTAAATTACAAGGCCTCTATTGTTGCTTTAGTTTCCGTCTTTCCTGCTTTTGTTTGATTTATCAATCTACAATATTTCGCCCGAAATCGGGTAAATGCCCACATAGGAGGAAAGCTGCATTCTCGATAGCACCATTTTTACGTTTTTTTCAAACCTTTCATCAAATCGCACCGAGAGCCCGCAGCCCTGCGAAAGCTCCCTCGGCGTGTTTATTATATTTGACGGAATTCTATAACTTCGCAGCGCCTCCTGAAATTTTATGGCTTGAGAGCGCGACCTAAAGACGGCCGCTCTGAAGCCGGAGCCCGTTCTTTCTTTCATATCATAACCTCTATAACCAAATCACATTCGGTCTAATACACTATATTATGGAATAAAATTTTATGTCCGAAAATGAGGAATTATGATATATTTTGACAACGCGGCGACCTCGCGCTTTAAGCCTAAGTCTGCCTTGAACATATTGATAAACGAGCTCACAAAAAGCAGCAACAGCGGCAGAAGCGCCCACCGCGACGCCATAACGACCGCTTTAAAAATAGAGGAAACACGGGCAATAATTCAAGATAAACTTGCCGCACAATCGGCCAACGTGGTGTTCACCAAAAACTGCACCGAAGCCCTCAATCTCTGCCTTCTGAAAGGCGGATTCAAAGGACACATCATCTCCACCGTTTTAGAGCATAATTCCACGCTTCGCCCGCTTTATCGGCTGAACTCGACAGATAAAGTGGCGGTTACGCTGATTGAGCCCAACGACGAGGGCTTTGTAACTGCCTCCGAAATCGAGCCGTATATCAGGCGCGATACATCCCTCATCGCGGTAAATTTTGTCTCTAACGTCACCGGTGCCGTGGCCGATATCGAGGGGATAGGCAAGCTCGCCAAAAGCAAAAATATAGTCTTTTTGGTGGACGGCGCGCAGGGCGTGCCGCACATATATTTTGATTTTTTAAAGATGGGCGTCGATATGCTGGCGCTGCCCGGTCATAAGGGGCTTCACGGTTTTCAAGGGACGGGCGTCTTGGTCTTTTCCGACAAAGTTAAAATCGCGCCGCTCATTTTGGGCGGCACCGGCACATATTCGAGCAGCGTCACCCAACCCGAGGGTTATCCCGAAAGTTTGGAAAGCGGCACGCTGTTTTCGGCGGGAATAGCCGCGCTGGGCGAGGCAGTGCGCTGGACTTATTCGCACCTTAGAGAAGGGAACGCGTTGATTGAAAAAATCGGGGGAGAGCTTATTTACGGCTTAACCTCTCTCGGCGTCAAGGTTTACACCAAGGACGCACGGGCGGGAATAGTGTCATTCAACTTAGGCGACATCCCTTCAAGCGACGTCGCCGACCTTTTGAACGCCGCCGATATCGCCGTCAGAAGCGGCCTTCACTGCGCGCCGCTGCTTCATAAATATTACGGCACCGAAAAGCAGGGCATGGTGCGCGCCAGCGTCGGCTTCAACAACACCGACCGCGACGCCGCGGCTTTTTTGAACGCGATTGAAAAAATAGTTAAGCACACCTCAGCTTAATGCTCAAAATAAGTTCGATTTAAGCCGCGCCGCATTTTCGGCGCGGCTTTTACAAAAAGCCCTGCCGCAAAAAATATCAATCCGTTTAAGCCGATAAAAAGGAATAAAAACATTTCGAGCCTAATACTTGCCCTTAAATCCAAAATATGCCATAATATAACGCATAATATGGAAATGAATTTGGCGGAAGCGGTATATTCGAGGCTTAAGGAAATGCACCCCGAGGCGCATTGCGAGCTTAATTACAGCTCGCCTTTTGAGCTTTTGGTTGCCGTGATTTTGTCGGCGCAATGCACCGACAAGCGCGTCAACATCGTCACCGAAAAACTCTTTAAAATTTGGAATACTCCCGAGGCTTTTGCCGCAATCGAGCCCGCCGAGCTCGAGCCGCACATTTTTTCCTGTGGATTTTACCGGAACAAAGCCAAAAACATCGTTTTCGCCGCCCGCGACATTGTCGCAAACTACGGCGGCCGCGTCCCCGATAACTTCGACGACCTCATCAAGCTTGCCGGCGTGGGCAGAAAAACCGCCAACGTCATAACCTCGGTGGCTTTCGGCTCCGACGCCATCGCCGTCGACACCCATGTATTTAGAGTTAGCAACCGCATAGGTATAGCCGACGCCGCCACGCCCGAAAAGACGGAACAGCAACTGATGGAGTTTTTCGACCGTTCGATGTGGCGAAATCTCCACCATCTTTTAATTTTCCACGGCCGTTACATCTGCCGCGCCCAAAGCCCCGAATGCGGCGTCTGCGCCCTCACCGATATTTGCGAATACTATAAGACCACGCTAAAGCTTAACCCTTCGCCCAATGCGAATAATCCCTGATTTCAATAAAAGGTAATACCGCATACTCGGTAAAATCACAAAAATTAGCCGTTGAAAGCCCTGAAATGCGGCGATAGAAAATGTAAAACGGAGCAAACGATGTATAAGATACTGAAAAAGAGAACTCTTGCCGAAAACGCAATTGAATACCGGTTTTTATGTTCTAAAGTTGCCGCGCACGCCAAGCCCGGCCAGTTTATCATCCTTCGCGTCGACGCCGAGGGCGAGCGCGTGCCCTTTACCATCTGCGACATTCACGACGACGGCATAACGATTTTGGTGCAGACGGTGGGATACACCACTATGAAGCTGGCGCAAAAAGAAGAGGGGGAGTATATCCACGATTTAGTAGGTCCGCTCGGCAACGCCACCGACCTTGAGGATTTCGGTAAAATATTACTCGTCGGAGGCGGAATAGGCACCGCCGTCGTCTATCCGCAGGCTAAGCATTTGTTTAAAGAGGGAAAGCCCGCCGATTCCATAATCGGGGCGAGAACGGCTTCGCTTTTGGTCTATGAGGACGAAATGCGGCAGTTTTCGGAAAATCTCTGCGTCGTGACCGACGACGGCAGCCGCGGCGAGAAAGGTTTTGTGACGGCAAAGCTTGAAGCGCTCATAAAAGAGGGGAAAAACTATGACGCCGTATTCGCGGTCGGGCCGTTGCCCATGATGCGGGCGGTCGCCAACCTCACGCGCGGCTACGGATTAAAGACTATTGTTAGCATGAACAGCATCATGGTGGACGGCACCGGTATGTGCGGTTGCTGCCGCCTCACCGTGGGCGGTAAAGTTAAATACGCCTGCGTAGACGGGCCCGAGTTCGACGGCCACCTCGTCGATTTCGAGGAGGCGATGGCGCGCTCACGCACCTATGTCGAACAGGAAAAAGAGCATATCTGCCGCTTGAGCGGTGCGCCAAAGAAGGGCTGAATGGTTCAAAATTCCGTTCAATAAAGCTAAGTAACGGCGAAAAAAAGTCTAACAAATTCTGTGGTTAAAATTTAACACAACCCAAAAAGCTAAAACAAGCTAAGAAGACCTCAAACAGCGAGGAAGATATGGAAAAAAGAAATCCCATCCCCACGGCGGATGCTAAAGAGAGAATTAAAGGTTTCGGCGAAGTTGCGCTCGGATACGACGAAGAGACGGCGGTCAAAGAGGCGGAGAGATGCCTTCAATGCAAAAACGCGCCCTGCAAGAAGGGCTGTCCGGTAGGCGTTTCCATCCCCGAATTCATTTCTTGCATTAAAAATCGCGATTTTGCCGCCTCCGTCAAGGTCATGAAGGGCGACAACAACTTGCCCTCCGTCTGCGGCAGAGTCTGCCCCCAAGAGGAGCAGTGCGAGAAATACTGCGTCCGCAAGGCAAAACTTGGCGGCTCCGTCGGCATAGGCTATCTTGAGAGGTTTATCGGCGACTACGCGTTGAAAGCGAAATCGGAGATAAAACCCGCCGCCAAAAACGGCCGCAAGGCCGCCGTCATAGGCAGCGGCCCCTCGGGCTTGACCGCCGCCGCCGACCTCGCTCTTGCCGGCTTTGAGGTAACAATCTACGAAAGCCTTCACAAGGCGGGCGGCGTTTTGATTTATGGCATTCCCGAATTCAGGCTTCCCAAGGATATCGTGGAGCGCGAGATAGAAACGCTCCTAGATTTGGGCGTCAAAATAGAATTGAACGCCGTTATCGGCAAGACAATCACCGTCGACGAGCTTATGAAGGAAAACGACGCGGTATACATCGCGACGGGCGCCGGCCTGCCTTCGTTTTTGGGCGTCAAGGGCGAAAACCTGAACGGAGTATACAGCGCCAACGAATACCTTACGCGCGTCAATCTTATGAAGGCCTACCGCGAGGATTCCGACACGCCGCTGATTCGCGGCAAGAACGTGGTGGTGGTTGGCGCCGGCAACGTCGCCATGGACTCGGCGCGCACCGCGCTTCGTCTGGGCGGCAAAGTAACTCTTGTTTACCGCCGCACCAGAGAGGAGATGCCCGCCCGCGCCGAGGAAATCGAGCACGCGCTCGAGGAGGGCGTGGAGTTTAGGTTGCTTACCAATCCCATCGAGATTTTGGGTGAAAACGGCCGAGTTACCGGCATCAGATGCATAAAAATGGAGTTGGGCGAGCCCGACGCTTCGGGGCGCAGAAGGCCTATTGCTGTCCCGGGCTCGGAGCACGAAATAGCCTGCGACCAAGTGATAGTGGCTTTGGGAACGACTCCCAACCCATTGCTCAAAAACAGCTTTAAACGGTTGAATACCACCGATAAAGGCACGATTTTGATAAATGAAAACGGCGAAACCAACGTCGAAAACCTCTTTGCGGGCGGCGACGCCGTGACGGGCGCAGCCACCGTCATTCTCGCCATGGGCGCGGGCAAAACCGCGGCGAGAACTATAATAGAGAGATTTAAGAATAACAATTAATAAAAAGAAAAAACTTTTTCTGTTATTACAATCGAAATATAAAAAACTAGAATCAAAGCGAAACGCAAAGCAAAATAGTCAATAATAATTCAGTCGGCTTTGCATGCAGAAAGACGGGATTATTTAAGATTGAAAATTTCCCGACGGTGCGGTTATGTTTTTGGATTACGCAAAAATCACGATAAAAGCGGGTGACGGCGGCGACGGCCGCGTGTCCTTCCACCGCGAAAAGTTCATCATGAATGGCGGGCCTGACGGCGGCGACGGCGGCAAGGGCGGCGATATAATTTTTACCGCCACCGAAAGCCTCAACACGCTCATCGATTTTAAATATCAAAAATTTTACCGCGCCGAGAACGGCGAAAAAGGCGACATCAACACCTGCACCGGCCGTTCGGGCAAGGATTTAATTATTCGCGTGCCCGTCGGAACCGTCATTAAGGACACTGAAAGCGGCGAGATTATTTGCGACCTCTATTACGACGGACAGACAAGCGTAGTGCTTTCCGGCGGCAGAGGCGGCAAAGGAAACGCCAGATTCGCGACGGCTACCAGGCGCTCGCCGGGCTTTTCCCAGCAGGGCGAAAAAGCGCCCGAAGTTAAGGTTACACTTGAGCTGAAGACGCTTGCCGACGTCGGCCTCATCGGCTATCCCAACGTGGGAAAATCAACATTGCTTTCCGTTTTGACCTCGGCGAGGCCCAAGATTGCCAACTATCACTTCACTACGCTATCTCCCAATCTCGGCGTGCTCAAAGTCTACGACGAGAGCATAGTTTTGGCCGACATTCCCGGCCTTATCGAGGGCGCGGGCGAGGGCGCGGGGCTGGGGCATTACTTCCTTCGGCATATCGAGCGCGTCCGTCTGCTCGTCCATGTCGTCGACATCTCGGCTTCGGAAGGGCGCACGCCCGCCGAGGATTACTACACTATTAGAAAAGAGCTTAAAGTGTATTCCGAAAAGCTCGAAAGCCTTGCAGAAATCGTCGTTTTAAACAAGACCGACCTTCTTACGGATAATCAAAACATCGAGGAGTTTGAAAAAGCGACCGGCGTTTCCGCAATAAAAATTTCGGCGGCCGCCTACACCGGCCTTGACGAGCTTATTCATGAAATTTACAGCCGATTCAAATCGCTTCCCACGCCCGGCCCGTTGGTGCCCGAAGATTATAAGTTTGAATATAAAAAGCCCGAGGGCGACAGCTTTGTAATCCATCGGGTAGGCGAGGGCGTCTTTGAGGTATTGGGCGGAATTGTCGAAAAACTTGAGCGGAACGTGCTGTTCGACGACGACGACAGCATGCGCTATTTCCAAAGAAAGCTAATTGAGGCGGGTGTCATAGACGCTCTTAAAGAGAAAGGACTGCGCGAGGGCGACACCGTGCTCATGGGCGCGCTGGAATTTGAATATTTCGAATAAACCAAAGGTTTAAAATAAGAAAAGCGGATATAAATCGCGGTTTTTTGTCTTTTTCCACGGCGGAAAAGCCTTTACAGGCAGGTATTATTATTATATAATTTATATATGTTCCCAAAACGGGCGTGAGGTTTTTTATGAATTTGAAAGATTTTGGATTTTCGATTGACTACAAAATAGGCGCCTACAAGTTCCGCGCCGAAACCGAAAACGAGCACTTCGCCTTGAAAATCTCCGAAAATTCAAATGAAAACTTTTTAAAACTCGAAATAATACCCAAGCAGAAAATAGAACTTTTAGCGGTTTCACTGAGCTATAAATACGTATACGACGAGGGCGCGGTTGTCTTCACCAACGGCTATCAATCGTGGACGACATCCAAGGAACACAAAAAAACCGACCGCCAATACGGGCTTCGCGGCCTTTGCAATTTAGGCGCGATTAAAAAAATCGCGGGCGCGACGGGCGATTATATGTTCAAAAATTACGCCAAGGTCGCGGGCGCTTTCCACAGCTATACCTACGGCTACATAAGGTCGGGCATGAGAGTGGACCTTATCGGCTCGCTTACCGACCGCACGGGCTGGACGATAATTAACTTCGACATGAACCACGACCGCGTGAGGATTGAAAAGGACGTCGAGGGACTGAGCCCCGCATCCGCCTACACGCTCTTTGAAATAGTCAGAATCACAGGCGGCTACGACGAAGTTTTCGACAAATATTTTGCCGCCATGGAAATAGCTCCGCCGAGGATTTCCCACATGAGCGGCTATACAAGCTGGTATAACTATTTCCAAAAAATCGACGAAAGCATCATTCTACGCGACTTAAAAGGCCTTTCGAGAGTGGGCGACAAGGCCGACATCTTCCAAATCGACGACGGCTATGAAACTTTAGTCGGCGATTGGCTGACACCCAACCCCGAGAAATTCCCGCGCGGCCTCAAGCCCATTGTCGACGACGTCCACGTCTTGGGATACAAAGCGGGGCTGTGGCTGGCGCCCTTTTCCGCCGAGTATAAATCTCAGGTCCTGAAAGACCATCCCGACTGGACGATTAAAAACAAAAAAGGTAAGCCCATTGTCGCCGGAATCGCGTGGGGCGGCTTTTATGCGCTTGATTTCTATATCCCCGAATGCGCGGCATACATTAAGAGCTGCTTCGACAAGGTTTTTGACGAGTGGGGCTTCGACATGGTCAAGCTCGACTTTCTTTACGGCGCCTGCATGGTCCCGAGAAACAATAAAACGCGTGGGCAAATCATGTATGAAGCCGTCGATTTCCTTCGCGAATGCTGCCGCGACAAGCTGATTTTAGGGTGCGGCGTGCCGATGGCTCCCGCTTTCGGCAAGTTTGAGCTTTGCAGAATAAGCTGCGACGCCGAGCTTAGCTTTAAGGAAAAGTTCTACGCCAAGATAACCAATCAGGAAATCATCAGCACCAAAAACGCCATGAACAACACCATCTTCCGCCGCCACCTCGATGGCCGCGCCTTCGTCAACGACCCCGACGTCTTCTTCCTCCGCGACGAAAACGCCAAGTATTCGTGGACGCAGAAAGAGATTTTGGCTAAAATCAACAATATGTTCGGCAACATCTTGTTCGTCTCCGACGACATCGGCACCTACGATGACAAAAAATTGCAGCTTCTTTTGAAAACCTACAAAAAAAGCGATGCCCAAATAATCTCCGCCGAATACTTAAATAATAATATTATCCAAATAGTGTTCAAGCAGGGCGATACCAAAAAGCTGATTTTCAACACGCTGACGGGCGAATACAGCGAGAAAGTCTTGGAAGCAAAAGAAAAATAAATGCTGTCGCTTTTAGAAATTAAAGACAACTTGGTTAAGGTCGAGAAAAAAATCGTGAGGGCTTGCGAGGAAGTAAATCGCAAGCCGTCCGATATTATGGTGACTTTGGCATCCAAAACGATGCCGCGCGATTTAGTATTAGCGGTCAATGCGCTTAAATCGGGGCTGATATTCGGCGAAAATCGCGCTCAGGAGCTTGTCGAAAAGTGGACACCCGAAATAACGTGGCATTTTATCGGCAGGCTTCAGACCAACAAGGTAAAATACGTTGCGGGAAAATGCGCGCTCATTCAATCCCTCGACAGCTTAAAGCTGGCGGCGGAAATTGACAGGCAGGCTAAAAAACACGGGATTGTTCAGGACTGCCTCCTCGAGATAAACATCGCGGGCGACGCCGCTAAGGGCGGGATAGCGCCCGAGTTAGCCTGCGATTTTTTGGCGGACGCGGCAAAGTTTGAGAACGTGTGCATAAAAGGGATTATGGCGGTCATGCCCTTTCTTTCAAAGACCGAGCTCGAGCCTTACTATCAAAAGCTCTATGATTTGTTTAAGTCGTTAAGTGAAGCCGACGAGAAAATAGAAATTTTGTCCGCCGGCATGTCCCACGACTATGAAACGGCGATAAAGTTCGGCTCAAACATGCTGAGGCTGGGCACCGCGGTATTCGGCGCTCGCACCTAAAATAATTCCGATCGGTAAGTTACCGATAGGGCTGTGCGGACGAGTAAAAAACAGTTATTGCCAGATAAAAAGTGCCGGGCGAGGCTCGGCCACCAATGAAAAGCGCCGCCCGATTTGCGGTAATAATCGCAATTTGGGAGGATTTTATGAACACCAATAAAATCTTCGGGGGCAAAAAGAGCCCGGGCGCGGCAACCGACGAGCGGGATATCGTTTCGGTCTTTAGCATAAAGAGCCTTGACGAGGCCGAGCAGATAATAAACAGCCTCAAGAGGGGAGAGCAGGCGATTGTGGATTTTTCCGAACTCAGTCTGGACTCCGCCGAAAAGGCTATGAACATTTTAAGCGGCGCGGTTTACGCCTTGAGCGGCGGCATAAAGCGGCTTAAGGGCAGGATGTTTTTACTTACGGCGCGCTGCGGACGCGATACGGGGGATTGATGATTTTTTTTATTGTTGAAATAGTTATATTTGCGCTGTTGCTCACCGCGGATTTGGTGTCCAAGCACTATATCAGCGCGTTTTTGGCGGAAAAGGCGACGAGGAGCCATCCGCTGATTAAGGGCGTCATCGAGCTTCGATACACCGAGAACACCGGCGCATCCTTCGGGCTTTTTTCTAACGGCACGGTGGCGCTCATCGTGCTTACCGCGATTGCCATGGCCGCGCTTTTGGTTTATTTAGTAGTCGCGAGAAAAGAAAAAAAATATATAAGGTTACCCTTAGTAGTCATTCTCGCCGGCGGAATAGGCAACTTGGTCGACAGAATAAAGTTCGGCTACGTCCGGGATTTTTTCAATTTTCAGTTTATTGATTTCGCGATATTCAACGTCGCCGACACCTGCATTACGGTGGGTGCCGTTTTACTGATTTTATCGCTTGCGGTCGCCGTCGTTAAGGACGCTCAAAAAAAGAAAGCCGCCGCCTCGGCAAATAACAGCGCCGAAGACGGGATGGGAAGCGACGCCGAAGCCTGTTTCGGCGACAACGGCACCCCGATTGAGGACGAAAGCGAAGAGTCCGAAAGTGCGGCTTCGGACGGGGAGAGCGGCTGAAATGGACGCCTCGGACAGGGCTTTGGAAAGGCTGGTGTTTGCCGCCGAAGAGGAACACAAAGGCATGAGGGCGGACAGTTTTATAGCCGCGGTTTCGAACATTTCGCGCTCGCAAATTAAGACGGTTTCATCCGAATTCGGACTTTATCTCGACGAAAAGCAAATTAAAATATCATATTTGGTAAAAGCGGGCGACATTCTGACACTCTATCTGCCCGAGCCCGAGGAGCTTGATTTAACTCCCGAGGATATCCCCATCGACATAGTTTACGAGGACGACCAGCTTGCCGTCGTCAATAAGCAACAAGGCTTGACCGTCCATCCCTCGCCGACGTCCAAGAGCCACACCTTGGTCAATGCGCTGTTATTTCGGCTGGGAAGTTTGAGCGGAATAAACGGCGTCATCCGTCCCGGCATTGTCCACAGGCTCGACAAAAACACCTCGGGGCTTTTGGTAGTGGCAAAGACCGACGCCGCGCACCGAAGCCTTGCCCGCCAGATTGCTACGAAGAGCGCCAAGCGGATTTATCTCGCTCTTTTGGACGGCGTTTTAAAAAATGACGAGGGAATAGTAGATGCGCCGATAGGAAGGAACCCGCGCGACCGAAAGACGATGGCGGTGGTAAAGGACGGCAAAGCGGCGGCTACCAAATATAAAGTTTTAGAGCGGTTTTCTGCATATACCTTCGCCGAGTTCGAGCTTATGACCGGCCGCACCCATCAGATAAGGGTTCACTCAAAATATATCGGCCATCCCGTGGTAGGCGATACCGTTTACGGCAAAAAGGACGATTTCAATTTATCCGGACAACTTCTTCACGCCGCCCGCTTGAGTTTTACCCATCCCGCTTCGGGAGAAGAAATGACCTTTACCGCGCCCCTTCCCGACTATCTTGAAAACGTTTTGGCGCTGCTTAGGAAAAACAAATAACCCAAATGTGTTAAAATGCATTTTGCTTCGTTGGGCTACCGAAAGAATAAATATCAAACATATATCGGTAAAAAATAAAACTAATAATTGTTAAGATTTTTTAATATCAATAATTAAATCAACCGTCGTTGCATAAAAAATTCGGGCATTACTGCCCGAATTTTTGTTTTTCCCGCTATCTTGCGGAATTAGTCTTTACGTTTGAATTACTTCATACCTTTATTGTTGGTTCTGCCTTCGGTCTTGCCTTCCGTTTTGCCTTCGGTCTTGTTGCCGGCCTTTTGGTTGGTCTTGTTTTCGTTTCCGCGTTGCTGGGTTTTGTTGTTGGTCTTGTTTTCTTGTTTTTGGTTAGGCATGATTTTTACTCCTTTTTTATTTTTTAATTAAACTCTGGTAAATTCGTTGTTGGTGCACTTGGGGCAGGGCGGCATCTTGGAAGTCGCGTTGGACATCGTGACGTCGGTGCCGCAGTTGGTGCAGGAATATTTGCCCACACCGGGTTTTTCGCCTGTCTTAAAGATTTTTGCTGGCATAGCTTCCTCCTTTTTTGGAATACACTATAATTTTCTCAATTCGCGACGTTTTTTATACCCGGAGCGGCTCAAATATATCTAGAAATAATTGGCGTAATATAACGCGGGAAAAAAGAGCGAAAAATTCATCTAAATATTTGATAATAAACAAAAAATACTCCCGTTTGGCCTCGGGAGTATTTTTCAAATCAATAGATTCTTATTATGGTTTAGCTTTTATAAATGGTTTTGCAAATGGTTAAAAGTAATCGGGTTTAGGAAATAACCTGCACCGATTATAATCGGACTACCCGCGAGATGTTTTTATTTCTTTCAGCATATAGGTGACAGTGTTTTCGATGATTTTCAGCGGCGCTTTTTTCACCTCGGCTCCGTCTGCGGCGGCGTTAGGTTTGGCGAAGCAAACGTAGTAGCTGACGCCCGGCACGAAAGTGGAGCGGCTCAAAGAAGTCAAGTAGGCATCCACGCTCTCCGCGCCCGAAAAATAAGCTGACGCGCCTATTCCGCTCAAAGGGGCGGCAGCGGATGTGGACGCCGTCATTTTGGCGGCGGAGCCGTCCGAGAGAGGAACGAGGAAGGTAAGGCTGGCCGCGCCTTCCTCAAAGGGCATAGCTCGAAGAACATAGTAGATGCTCAAATTATCGAAAAATACAGACTTCAGCTTGACGTCGTAGTTTTGAGTGTCGCCGTTTTTTGCGGCGGTCACTTTAGCCGAGCCGTTTTCATACTTGATATAGGTCGACTCGGTGATTTCGCCGTCGACTTCCTTTTTGAAAAGGCTCGCCTCGGGGCGGAAAATCTGATTGTTATTGATTTTGTGAATGAAAACCTCGCCGTAGCATTTTGTATTGCCTATCGTAAGCTCGGTTTTTATCAAATAACCCGCCGTGAATGAAATTTGCACGCCGTTGATTTTTAAAGGTATGCCGCCGATGTTTTCAATGCTCTCGATGGTCGAGACGTAGCTTCCTATGATTTCGCCGTCCTCGATAACGTCATAGGTCAGCCGCTCGTAAGGCCCCCAGGCCGCCGCCATGCGCTTTTCGACGGGCGTCGCCGAGCAGGCCGAAAACGAAAACGCCAGCGCGAGTGTAAGAACTATTAATGCCGATAAATAAAATGTTTTCTTCATAAATCAATATTAAAGAACATTATATCACCATTCGCTCGGTTAGGCAATGATATGACGGGCCTTGTAGTTTTGAATTTTTAGCCGTTCGTGGTTGTGAAAGCGGATAAGCTGTGTTAAAATTTTTGTATGAAGATTTATCTCTCAAATACCTTTTACGACGCTTACGAGGGAATTGTCGCCGAGCTTAAAAAAAGAAGAGCGGAAGGCGGCAACCATTTGATTATCGTTCCCGACGAATTTACCATGAACGTTGAAAAAGGCATTTTGACTTCGCTGAAAACGGAGTGTGCGCTTGATATAGAGGTGGCGGGCTTTCGGCGGCTCGCCATGAAATATCAAAACCGCGCGCAATCCCGCTGCCTTTCGCCCGAGGGCGCAGTCATGCTGATGGCGAAGGTGCTCTCCGACAACGCGGGAAAGCTCGTTTATTTTAAGAGCGGTTTAAGGTCTCCGGCGTTTGCCAAAGAGATTCTTACTGCGGTGTCGGCGCTCCGAAACAGCGGTTTTTCGGCTGTGGATATTTTAGAGGCCGCAAAAGCGGCCGAAAAATCGGCGTCGAAAAAACTTAAAGACCTCGCGATTATTTATGATGCCTACGTATCGGCGCTTGAGGACGGATTTTCAGATGCCAGCTCCCGCCTTATCGGGCTCGCCAAAGCGATAGAGGAAATGACCGACTTCCCCGCAAACGTCTACGTCTGCGACTTTTTCGAGTTTTCCTCGCCCGAATATGAGGTGATAGCAAAACTGGCAACCAAAGCGCGCTCTCTCTCCGTCGCGCTCGTCGTCAATTTTTACGGCAGCAATAAGCGGCTCTATCCCAACCGCACCTATGAAAAGCTAAAATACATCATGGAAACGGCGGGCATAAAAACGGAAGTCGCGGAGCGCTTCGCGAGGCTCAAAGCGGTTCCTTTCCAAATTGCCCACAACCTATATTCTTTCGGCGATGTCAAGCCTGTGGAGACCGACAGCATAAAACTCCTCCGCTTTTCCGATATCGAGCGCGAAACTGCATATATTGCGGCGGCAATAAGGCGGGGCGTCGTCGAGGAAGGCAGGCGATATAAGGATTTTGTCGTAGTGGCCGGCGACCTCGAGGAATACTCCGCGATATTCAAGCGCGTTTTCAAGCGCTTCGGCATACCCTTTTTTATCGACAAAAAAGAAAAGCTCGCATGGCAGGCGGGCATAAGGTTGCTGCTTTCGGCGCATAAGGCCGTCGAGACCGATTTGGAGCGCTCCGCCGTGCTCGAGTTTGTCAAAAACCCCTTGCTCGGCGTCGATTCCGACAGCTTGGAAAACTATGTTTTGAAATACAACGTCGACCGCTCCCGCTTTTCAGCACCCTTTACGGCGGGCGGTGAAGAGGCCGAGTCGGCGGAGGCGGCGCGCGCTTTAATGTCGGACGCCTTGAGTGGATTTATTTCGGTTAAAAACCGCGTAATCGCGGGACATGAGTTTGTCAGACTTTCCAAGGAGTTTTTGGAAAAGCTCGGATATGAAAAAAAGCTTGCCGACTACATAGAGCAAGTGCGGGTGGACAGCCGATTTTACGCCGAATGCTTAGAGCAGGTCGACGGCAAGCTTAAGCTTTTGTTTTCCGAAATCGAAGCGGTTTTCGGCGAGCGCCGCGAAAAATTCAAGTTGTTTTGCGATATGTTCGCGTCGGCGGTTTCGGCGCTCGAAGTCGCGCTCATTCCCATGTATGCCGACTGCGTCTTCATCGGCGAGATGGGCGAGAGCCGCTATGCCGACGTCAACACCATGTTCGTCGTCGGCGCGCACGAGGGAAAGATTCCGAGAGAAGTCAAGGGCGCTTCCGTCATCACCGACGCCGAGGAGGCCGCCTTCTTAAATACCGGCCGTCCGCTGTTTTCAACGCGCCTGACTTCGGCCAAGGACGAAATATTCTTTTTAATACAGCTTCTAGCGAAGCCTAAGGAAAAAATTTACGTAACGGCCTCCGACCTCGGCCAAAACGGCGAATTCAGGCGTCCGTCAACACTCTTTAACGAGTTTGAAAACCTGTTTATTCATGCCGACGGCTCGCCGCTCACTCAGGAGCTAATAAACGCGCCCAAAGCCTCGGCTTCGCCATCCGAGCGCGAAATTGCCGATTTCGCCCACTTTTTCGCCACGCCCGAAAACGCCTACCACGAGATTATGACGGCAGCGTCGGAGCGCCTCCCCAAGCACTTGGCGGCGCCCTACGAAGCCGTTTATCCTTTGCTTTCCATGGAGCGGAAGAAAGCGCTTGCGGCTATGCCTGCCGCGGCTAAAAAAATCGGCGCGCTGCCGCCGTTGGGCGGCGCGCTGAGCGCAGCCAGAATGGAAACCTATTTCACCTGCCCCTATAAACATTTCCTCACTTATTATCTCGGGCTCAAAAAGCGCGATGAATCCAAACTCGACGCGCTAATGATGGGAAATATCATCCACGCATTTTTACAGTCGGCATTCGGTGCGGCGATGAAAATGAAAAATGGGTTTATTCTTTCCGAGTCCGAGCTCAAGGATTTGGCAAATAAAATTTTCGACTCTTTGATAAAGAATAAATATCCCCACTTTTTAAATTCCGCCGCCGAGAGGGCGACTATGAAAAGGCTGGGGGAGGAATGCGCCGAAATTTTCATAGAGCTTTCGGGATACCTTAAGCGCTCAAAATTTATGCCCAAATATTTAGAGGTGAAAATCGGAGGCGATGAGATACCGCCCGCCGTCGTCGACACCGCTTTCGGCAAGCTCAAGCTTATCGGCAGAATTGACCGCGTCGACGTTTACGGCGACAAAATGCTTATTTTTGATTACAAATCCAGCCAAAAAGCCTCCGAGTTTTCGCTTTCGCAGGCGTATTTAGGGCTGAAAATTCAAATTTACATCTATGCCGCCGCCGTCATAAACGCGACGGGTTTAAGACCGGCGGGACTGTTTTATATTCCCGTCGAAAGCAAGTTTTCGAGCGATGACGGCAAGCTTCGGCGATATACCGGCCGCGTCGCCGGCCCCGAGGGCGCGTCGGACATCGACTCGGTTTATCCTGACTTTTCAAAAACGCTTCTTCCCGTCAAAAAAGCCGATGGCTTTATCGGCGAAAAGGAGCTTTTGGGCGAAATAAAATACGTTGAGGAGCTGATTGCCGGCGCAGCGGAGGAGATCGCGGCGGGCAGCATCGCGCCCTCGCCGATCGGCGACTGCTGCAAACACTGCGACTACCTCGGCCTTTGCGTCGAGGAATTGAGGCGGCCGCGTTCAAAAGCCGTTTTCAAAGTAAAATCGTTTGCGTGGGCAAACGAGGACGGCGCCGCCGCGTTTTCGGGGCTCGGCGTAAAAATTAGAGAGGATTTTGAAGCGGTTGAGGATAGCGCCGCCGAGGCGGCGTGCTCGATATACTATCCCGAAAAATCCGAAAAAACCGCCGGCGCCTTAGGCGAAAGCGATACTTTTTTAGTTTTCGAAGGAGAGGAAGCAAGGCCTGATTTTGACGGCGAAAATAAATGCGGAGGGAAGGGCGATGGAGCTTAACGAGAGGCAACGCTACGCCGTGGAAAAGCGCGGCAGGCTGTTGGTATCGGCAGCCGCGGGCACTGGCAAGACAACGACAATGGTGGAAAAAATCGTCCGCACCGTCGCCTCGGGCGTTCCTTTGAAAAATATATTAGTGCTTGTCTTCGGCAATGCCGCCGCTGCTGAAATCCGCCAAAAGGTGGCGGTCAACCTGTATCTTGCCGCAAAAGTCGAAAAGGACGACTCAAGGCGCGGGTATTTGCTAAATCAGCTCGACGAAATCATGCTTGCCGAAATCAAGACCGTTCACGCGTTTTGCCTCGATATGCTGCGCGAATATTTCGAGCCGCTTAATCTTTCGCCCGATTTTCAAATTATGTCGGCGGGCGAAAAATCCATCCTCGAGAACCGCGCCGCGCGGCTTGCCTTCGACTTTTTCTACGAAAAGGGCGACGAACTGTTTTCCGAGCTGGCCTACGTCATAGGCGGCCGCAAGGAGGACGGTTTAAAAAAGATAATTTTCGAGCTATCCGCCGAAGCCGACGTCCGCCCCGACCCCGAGGAGTTTTTTGAAAGAATTCAACAAAATCTCGCCGCCATCGAAAAGGGCGCGGCGGGAACAATCGTTTTAACCGACATAAAAGACGTCGCGGCGGCATGCGCCGAGGCGGCGGCAGACGTTCTTTCTTATGCCGGCTTAAAGGACTCTCCCAAGTATTACTCTGCCGTTTCCGATACCGTGCAAGCCGCGGAGAGGGTTGCTGCGGCGGCGGGCTTTGACGGCCTCGCCGAGGCTCTGACATTTGACTTTGAAAAACCTAATTTTCAAGGAGGCAAATGCTTTCTTGAGGAGAGCTTAAAAATATATGTTCGAAAGTTTACGAATGATTTTTACGACAAATACCAAGGCTGGAAGGAACTTTACGGCAGCTTTGAAGATATGCTCGCCCGCGCGAAATGCTCGGCGCGATACGCCTTAAAACTTATAGAGGCGGCTAAAGTTTACAGAAAAACTTTGCAAGAAATCAAGGCGGACGCCGGCAAAATCACTTTTAACGACTTAGAGCGCGGCGGCGTCAGGCTCGTCGATATGTTCGGAGCGGAACTGAGAGAGCGGTTTAAATATATCTTCATCGACGAATATCAGGACATCAACCCCATTCAGGAATACATAATCGGCCGGCTTCTCGGCGAAAACACCTTTTTTGTGGGCGACATCAAACAGAGCATTTACGGTTTTCGCAAGGCTTCCCCCGAATTGTTTTTAAGGCGGCTCAACGATTACGACAGAATCGGCGACGGCTGGGAACTCAACCAAAATTACAGAAGCGCGCCCCAAATTTTGAAATTCGTCAACGACGTTTTCGACGCCGCGATGACCGAAAAAAGCTGCCTCATCGACTATAAGCGGAGGGGACGATTTTATATCGAAAACGAAGAAAAAGTCGACTTTGGCGGCGTTTCGGTCGATTTGTTTATCCCCGAACGTTCGGAAAAAAGCGGCAAACTGATTATAGAAGGCGTCGAAAAGCCTTACAGCGTGCTTTCTCATCCCGAAACCGAAGACGGCGACGAGATAAGCGCGGCAAGGGCGCAGGGGATATTTATCGCCGAAAATATCAAGTCGATTCTAGGGAAGAAAAAGCCGGCCGGAGGCTTTTACGACTACGGCGATTTCGCCGTCCTTTACCGCTCGTTGAGCGCACCCGTTAAAACGATATTAGAGACCCTTGCCGAGCTCGGCGTCCCCATAGAGGCAGCCTCGGCCGAGGAAGAAACGCGCGAGGAAAGCGAGCTACTTGCGCTGCTTGCCGCCGTCGACAACCCGCGGCAGGATATCCCCTTGGGGGCGTATCTGCTTTCGCCGTTCGGCGGGCTTTCGGATGCCGACATTTTGCGGGCGCGGACGCTCGAGCTTGAGAGAGGGGAGGAGCGCGGTTGCCTTTACGACTGTTTGAAAAAATATTCCTGTTGTGACGAAAAGCTTTCCGCCGCGTTATCGCGTTTTGAAAACGTCCGCTTCAAAAGCGGCTATAAAAATGTCCACGACTTTATTTCGGGAGTCATTTCCGACTGCGGCTACGAGGCCGCAGTGCTGGCGCGGCCGGCGGGCGTAGCCGCCTTGAAGACGGTGCACCGCTTTTTAAAGGCTGCCGAGGACTCCGACGCCGCCTCGCCCCACGCTTTTTTGGAAGCCTACGACAAGATAAAGGAAGACGAAAAAAAGCAGAACCGCGAGCGTGGCGGCGGCGGCAACACCGTTACGGCCACCACCATTCACAAAAGCAAAGGGCTTGAATACGAGGTCGTCTTTGTGCCGGAGATAAACGAAAACATTAAATTTAATACCGGCTCCGAAAAATTTTTGATTGAAGACGGCAGCCTCATCGGCGCGGGCGAGATTTTCGGCATCAAATATTTTGACAAAGACCGAAAAATCATGCGCGACAGCCTGTTTTTGGATGCCGCGAAAACTCTGGCTAACAAGCGCGCCGTCAGAGAAGAAATGCGCCTTTTCTACGTCGCCATGACGCGGGCAAAAAGTAAGCTCTTCCTTTTGGGCAAATATTCCGAAAAGCCGGCCGGTCGCCTAACCGAATTTAAGTGCTTTAACGACTTTTTGCTTCCCTCCATGCCAAAGATTGAAAGCATAGTCACCGTCCACGACGCCGCAACTCTTTCGCCCGCCCTTATAACCTCCGCGCCGCTTGTTTTAGACTTGACCGAAAGAGGGGAAGAGTCGCCCTATGCCAAAAAATTCAAAGAGGTTTTCGAGTTTAAATATCCCTATATAAGTTCTACGACGCTCGCCTCTAAATTCACCGTCACCGAACTCAACGAAAAGGCGAGAGAGGCGGTTAAAGAGAGCATAAACGGAGATGTTGAAAGCGAAGCGGAAAAGCTGATTGCGCTTTCGGCAGAGGCGCCGCGCGCCGACGGCAGGGCGGAGGGCACGGCCTACCATGCCGTTATGGAGAAGATACCTTTTGAGCTTGATTCGGAAGAGGAGATAGCAAGCTTTATCGAAAAGCTTGTATTAGAAGGCGTGCTTACGGCGGAGGCGGCGGCGCTCGTCAGGCCTTCCGATATTTTGAGATGCCTAAGAAGCGATTTGATTAAACTTGCAAAGTTTAGCAAATGCTACCGCGAAAAACCGTTTATGATGTATGTTCCGGCAAGTAAAATACTCGCCACCGACTCGGCCGATAAGGTTTTGGTTCAGGGCGTCATCGACCTTTTGATTTTGGGCGAAAGAAATATAATAGTCGATTACAAGGCATCTCTGAAAAGTATTGATGAATTAATAAATAGTTACAAACAGCAGCTTTATCTATACAAAACGGCAGTTAAAGCCGCGATTAATGCAAATATCGACGAATTGGCGCTGTTTTCATTGAAAGACGGCAAAACGGTTTTTATTTAAACCGCAGCAACGGCATTTTTATTTGCCCCCGCGCTTATAATAAAATATTCCGTCAAAAAATAAACCATCAAAGTATTGCTTTTTTAACTTGTTGTGATATAATACTGTTGTATAAATTTACGAGGAGATTTTTTTCTATGGATTTTTTGAATCAAATCTACGATAAGCTGACCGCTTTGACCGACAAAATTCCGAGTTTCAGCGTCGGCGGCTGGTTTATCGCAATAATTATCGCGCTGGTTGCCGCATTTTTGGTTATCGCGCTGCTTACCCTCGCAAACAAAGCTTTCAGATTAAAAGCCGCCTCAAAGAAAATCGTTAAATATACAAACGGTTTGGGCGGCGATTTTATTACCGCAGATAACGTCGAGGATTTTGAAAAAAAATGCATAGAAAAAGCCCCCAAATCGCTCAAAGGCGCATGGGCCGCTTTTTCCGAAATCCGCTTCGGGTTTCCCAGCGACTGCGTAAACGAGGAAGTCTGCTACGTCAAACCCCGCGTCGAATATTGCCGCGAGTTCGGCGTCAGCCTCTTCAACGCGCTGACCATCGTTTTCACCAGCCTGTTCTTCATATTCGGCATGGCGGTGAGCGATATCGCGACGGTGCTTGAAAACGCGCTATACTTAATTATTGCGGGCGCGATTTTGAGCTTCGTCCTTATTTTAATCGGAAGATTGAACACTAACGCATCGCTCAAGGCTTTCCATGCCGCGCAGGACGCCTTGGACGCCAAGGTTCTGCTCCAAAACTTTAAGACGGTAGAGCCTGCCGAAAGCTTCCTGGACAAGGTTGCCGACGCCATCGACGAGGTCGTCGCAGAGTGCGTCGCCGCCTATCCCGAAATAGACCCGGGCGAGGAGGAAGAAGCCGAAGAAGCGGCGGTTGAAGCCGAGGATACGGCCGAAGAAGAGGCCGAACAGGCAGAAGAAGCCTCCGAAGAAGAGGCGGAAGAAATCGACGAGTTCCCCGAGGTGGAGAGAGCTCCCGCCGTCGAGGAGCCGATGGAGGGTGTCTACGACGACGAGTTTGAAGATGCCGGCGAAGGCCCCATAGTTATGGACGAGCCTGACGGTAACGATTTTTTTCAAATAGCGGACAACGCTGAAACCGAAGCCTCGGCAGTTGTTTCCGCTGAAAATAATGAAGCGGCTTCCAAGACCACTATCGACACGGCGAGCGATACGCAAGACAAAAAAGTCGAAAAAGACTTAGAGGCGGATGCGGAAACATCCAAGCCGGCGGACATAGCGCCACCGGCCCCTAAAGAAGAACCCGTAACGCCCGTAAAGAGCGAGCCTAAGGCGGAAAAACCAGCCGAGGCAGTCGCTCCAGCCGAGGAAAAACCGCCAAAATACATTAAGCTCAAGGCGTTTTTCCCGATAATTCGGGCATCCAACTGCAAGCGAAGCACTTATGTAGCCATCACCAAGGTGCTGATTGGCGCCTATGCCGCAGCAACCGACCCGAGGGATAAGGAAATCTTAAAGGACGGCTTGAAGACGATGGTTTACGTCTTAACAAAAAAATAATAACCGTTACTTAAAATTCATAGAATGGTAGAAAGCGCGGCTTGCCGCGCTTTCGTAATTTAATAATTTAATTTTCAAAAAGCCTCGTTTTTGCCTCAATTCGGTTGCAAAGGCGCCCTCAAAATGCTATTATGTAAGTGAGGAAAATATGGACGCAGACCCTTTATCTAAGATGCATATCTTAAACTGCTGACCGCCTCCCGCCTCCGACGGGTATGGCGGCGAGCCATACTGTTTTTTTTAGGAGGTGGCCTAATGATTCAGGTTTATGAAAACATAAACGGCGCTCTCAACGCGCTGCCGCCCGAATCCGTTTTGAACGGACAGTCTTTTTTTGGCTGTTGGGTAAACATGGTCAATCCCGACGACAAGGAAATTGAGCTCGTCTGCAAAAAGACGGGAGTGGCCGAGGATTTGATTAAATCCGCTCTCGACGAGGAAGAAACTTCGCGTATCGAGATGGACGACTGCGCCAGCATGGTGCTTTTCAATATTCCCGTCATCGAGGACGAGGAAGAATATTATACATATTCCACCCTTCCTTTCGCATATATCAGGGGCGGCGGCGCCGTCATAACCGTCTGTTTGAACGAAACGACGCTGACCACCGATTTTGTCAACGGCCGCGTCAAAGATTTTTCGATAAAAAAGCCGACGCGATTTCTACTCCAAATTCTCTATAAGACCGCCGTCAAATTTTTGCAATACTTAAAGCAGATTGACAAGGCGTCACAGCGCATCCAATCCGAGTTGCACAAGTCGATGAAAAATAAAGAGCTCATTCAGCTTCTCGACCTCGAAAATTCGCTGGTTTATTTTTCCACGGCGTTAAGAACCAACCAAGTCGTTTTGGATAAGCTGCAGCGCATTGAAAAAAACAATTTCTACGAAGAAGACGAGGACCTTTGGGAGGACGTTTCCATCGAGAACAGGCAGGCGCTCGAAATGTGTAACATTTTCCGCGACATCTTGACGGGCACGATGGATGCTTTCGCCTCCCTTATCTCCAACAACCTCAACATAGTGATGAAGCTGCTCGCCGCGCTCACCATTCTGATAGCCGTGCCTTCCATGATAGCGGCGTTTTGGGGCATGAACACCAAGGTGCCTTGGGAAGGCAAAATCTGGGGATTTTGGATTGTCATAGGCATTTCGGTGGTGAGCTGCATAGTGACCGGTCTCATTCTTTTCAAGAAAAAGATGTTGAAATAGTTTTTAGCTAATACTAATTCTTAACTTATTAAAGTTATGATAATTCGAAATTACCCGATAAGTTTTATAAAAATTTATGCTTTGCGTCCCGATGGGACGCGTTTTTTTAGCGACAAGAAATTTAATTCGCTTGCTAAAAAATGGTAATTAGTGTAGAATAACTAAGATTTATATAGTAAAGAATTATATTATTTCCGGAGGATTTTTTTTGATGAAAAAATACGTTTATCTCTTCAGCGAGGCCGACGGCAAACGCAAGGACTTATTCGGGGGCAAGGGCGCAAATCTCGCCGAAATGACCCGTTTGGGAATGCCCGTTCCGCAAGGCTTCACCATTACCACCGAAGCATGCACCAAATATTACGCCGACGGCGAGACGATTGCGCCGGAAATAATCGAGCAGGTGTTCGCCGCCCTTAAAAAGGTGGAGGAAGACGCCGGTAAAAAATTCGGCGACGCCAAAAACCCGTTCTTGGTATCGGTGCGTTCGGGCGCCCGCGCTTCCATGCCCGGTATGATGGACACCATTTTGAACCTCGGCTTAAACGATATATCGGTCGAAGGGCTTGCCGCGCTAACCGAAAACCCGCGTTTCGCCTACGACTGCTACCGCCGCTTTATTCAAATGTATAGCGACGTCGTCACCGGCGTCGGCAAGAGCGAGTTTGAAAAAATCATCGACCGCCATAAGCATGCTCTGGGCATAAAAGACGACATCGAGTTCTCCGCCGACAATCTTAAGGAACTCATCAAGGAATTCAAGGCTTTCTATAAAAAAGAAAAGGGGACGGATTTTCCCCAAGACCCCAAAGAGCAGCTTATCGGCGCCATTAAAGCGGTGTTCAGAAGCTGGAACAACCCCCGCGCCATCGTCTACCGCCGCATGAACGACATCCCCGGCGACTGGGGCACCGCAGTTAACGTCCAGTCGATGGTGTTCGGCAATATGGGAATGACTTCGGGCACCGGCGTCGCCTTCACCAGAAACCCCTCGACGGGCGAAAAGAAGCTTTACGGCGAATACCTCATGAACGCGCAGGGCGAGGACGTCGTGGCGGGCATCCGCACGCCGTCCCACATCGAGGATTTGAAAGTTCAAAACCCCGAGGTTTATCAACAGTTCGTTAAAATCGCCGACACTCTCGAAAACCACTATAAAGATATGCAGGATATGGAGTTCACCATCGAGAGAGGGAGGCTCTATATGCTTCAGACCAGAAACGGCAAGCGCACCGCCGCCGCAGCCATCAAGGTTGCCGTCGACCTCGTCAAAGAGGGCATGATTGACGAAAAACAGGCCGTTTTAATGATTGACCCCAAACAGCTCGATGCGTTGCTGCATCCCCAGTTTGACAGCAAAATCATTAAAAACGCCAAGGAAGTCGCCGTCGGCCTGCCCGCTTCGCCGGGAGCCGCCTGCGGCAAGATTTGCTTCACCGCCGAAGAAGCGCGCGATCGCGCCAAGACCGAAAAAGTGGTTTTGGTCCGCCTCGAAACCTCGCCCGAGGACATTGAAGGTATGTATGCCGCCCAAGGCATATTGACCGCCCGCGGCGGTATGACCTCGCACGCCGCCGTCGTAGCGCGCGGCATGGGCACCTGCTGCGTAGCGGGCTGCTCCGGCATCGCCATTGACGAGCACGCCAAGAAGCTGACGATAGCGGGCAAGACCTACGGCAGCAACGATTATCTTTCGCTCGACGGCTCGACCGGCAAAGTCTATGCCGAGAAGATTCCCACCGTCGAGGCTTCGCTTTCGGGCGATTTCGGCACCATCATGGAATGGGCCAACAAATTCCGCGCCCTCAAAATCCGCACAAACGCCGACACTCCTCAGGACGCCGGCGTAGCCTACCGCTTCGGCGCCGAGGGCATCGGCCTTTGCCGCACCGAGCATATGTTTTTTGCCGACGACCGCATTCCCGCCATTCGCGAGATGATAGTTTCCAAGACGGTGGAGGAGCGCGAAAAGGCGCTTGCCAAGCTGTTGCCCATGCAGAGAGAGGACTTCATCGGCTTGTTCAAGGCGATGAAAGGCTATCCCGTCACAATCCGCTTCCTCGACCCGCCGCTTCACGAGTTCGTGCCGCACACCGACGACGAAATCGCCGCGCTCGCCAAGGATATGGGGCTTTCATTTAAGGAGCTCAAAGCGACCGTGGACGGGCTCCACGAGTTCAATCCCATGATGGGGCACCGCGGTTGCCGTTTGACCGTCACCTATCCCGAAATAGCGGCGATGCAGACGCGCGCCATCATCGAGGCTGCGATAGCCGTCAAGGCCGAGGGGCTCGACGTTGTTCCCGAAATCATGATTCCTCTCGTCGGCGAACTCAAAGAGTTTAAGTTCGTCAAGGATATAGTGGTGTCCACCGCCCAAGCCGTCATGAGAGAAAAGGGTGTTTCCGTCGAATACAAAGTGGGAACGATGATTGAGATTCCGAGAGCGGCGCTGACGGCCGACGACATCGCCAAGGAAGCCGAGTTCTTCTCTTTCGGCACCAACGACCTCACCCAGATGACCTACGGTTTCTCGCGCGACGACAGCGGCAAATTCTTAGATGCCTACTACGCCAATAAAATCTTTGAGAGCGACCCCTTCGCCCGCTTAGACCAAATCGGCGTCGGCAAACTCGTTAAAATGGCGGCCGAGCTCGGCAAAGCCACCCGCTCCGACATCAAGCTGGGCATCTGCGGCGAACACGGCGGCGACCCCTCCAGCATCGAGTTCTGCCACAACACGGGATTGACCTACGTTTCATGCTCGCCCTTCAGAGTCCCCATCGCAAGGCTGGCTGCGGCTCAGGCGAACATAAAGTCGCCCAGAAAATAACAAAAAAAATCGGTTCGCGGGCACTCGTTGCCCGCGAAACATATAGGCACTATGAGAGAGGATACCTACAAAATCGAAGAGATGATACTTGCGCCTTACGCCGCTTTCAGCAGGCTGACGAAAGGCAGGCTTAAGCCTGTCGAACCATGCCCGCTGCGGACGGACTATCAGCGAGACCGCGACCGGATTTTGCACTCCAAGTCGTTTCGGCGCTTAAAGCACAAGACGCAGGTTTTTATCGCGCCCGAGGGCGACCACTTCAGGACGCGGCTGACACATACGCTCGAGGTATCGCAAATTGCGCGAACGATAGCGCGCGCGCTCAGGCTCAACGAGGATTTGGCGGAGGCGATAAGCCTAGGCCATGATTTGGGGCACACCCCTTTCGGGCACACAGGCGAGCGCGTCTTAAAGCGGCTCACCGGCGGCGCTTTTTCGCATAACGCCCAAAGCCTTCGTGTCGTCGATATTTTAGAAAACGACGGGGAAGGGCTCAACCTCACTTTTGAGGTCAGGGACGGCATAATTAATCACCGCCTGACGGGCTCGCCCGCCACCTACGAAGGCTCAGTCGTCTGTTTGGCCGATAAAATCGCCTACATCAACCACGACATTGACGACGCCGTTTCGGCGGGCTTGATAATGCCCGAGGATTTGCCTGCGGCGGCGGTTAAGCGGCTGGGTGCCACCAAGTCGGACAGAATCGCTTCGCTTGTTTTGGACGTCGTTAGTAACAGCGGCGAGGCCGGTGTCAGAATGTCGGAAGAATCCTACGCCGCCCTGCTCGAAATCAGGGATTTTCTCTTTGAAAACGTCTACGCGCGGAAATTCACGGCGCAAGAGGAGACGACGGCAGAGCTTATAGTAACGACTCTTTTTGAAAAATACTTAAAAAATCCCGACGAGCTGCCGCCCTTTTTCCGCTCGCTTTTAAACAAATATCCGCCCGAGACGGTTGCCGCCGATTTTGTTGCGGGTATGACCGATGTCTACGCCATCCGCGACTCCAATATCAACATTAAAAGCAGATATTAAATCCCAACATTTATTTTCGGCATTCAGGTATTTGAGTTTTTTTGTCGTATATTTAATAGGGACAGGTTTACTCAAAAGATAATCCGCGAGAAAGTTGCGGCCAAATTTTTTTTTGATTCAAATTTTATTGAATTTATAAGCCGCCGCCAAGTTTAGTAATATATTTTTTTTGACCGATACGGAGAGATATGCGAGAGAGTGGGTTGACGCCCGACTGGCTTGAAGAATTAAAAAAGAGAAACGGCATCGTCGAGGTCATTTCCGAATACATAGAACTATCTAAAAAAGGCAACCGCCATTTCGGCCTTTGTCCTTTCCACAACGAAAAAACTCCCTCCTTTGCCGTCAACGAAGACGACGGCTTTTATCATTGCTTCGGCTGCAACGTCTCGGGCGACGTCATAACCTTTATTAAAGAAATCGAAAACATTTCCTTCATCGAGGCAGTGCAGCATCTTTGCGACCGCTCGGGTGTCGAGATGCCCGAATTCAAAGGCGGCCGCGAGGGCGAAAGGCAGACGAAAGATGACCGCGAGATTTTATTTGACATTTTGAAATCCGCCGCCACGCACTATCACAACAACCTTATATCCAAACCCGAAGCCGAAGAGGCGCGCGCCTACCTTCACTCAAGAGGAATAACAAAAGATATAATCGTGCGCTATGGGCTCGGCTATTCCGTCGACTATGACAGGCTTCCGACTTATCTAAAGCTCAAAAACTATCCCGAAAGGCTTTTAAAGCTGTCGGGTGTGCTTTCGGGCGAGCGGATGTCGGACGCGCTTGCCGGTCGGATTATCGTGCCCATCATAAACTCGCTGGGCAAGGTCGTAGCCTTCGGCGGCAGAGTGGTGGGCAAGCCCCCGGAAGGCATCGCCAAATATAAAAATTCCACCAACACCCCTCTTTTTGACAAGGGCAGAACGCTCTATAACCTCAATTTTTTAAAGACGCTCAAGCGCACCGGCGGGTTCAGCGAGGTTATCTTGGTCGAAGGGTATATGGATGTAATATCTTTGGGCAAGGTGGGAATACTGAACACAGCGGCGGGCATGGGCACCGCTTTCACCGAAAGTCAGGCGCGCGAGCTCGCAAAATGGACTAATAACATCGTTCTTTGCTACGACGGCGACGAGGCGGGCAGAAAGGCCGCCGAACGGAGCATTGATATTTTGGTAAACGAAGGCTTCAATGTCAAGGTAATCGCGTTGCCCGATGAAATGGACCCAGATGACGCCGCAAAGAAACTGGGGAAGGCGGGCATTTTAAAGCTTTTGGACGAAGCGCCCGGTCATGTCGAATACCGCCTCGGCCTCATCGAGAAAAAATTCGATTTAAAATCGGCGAGCGAGCGTGCGCAATATTTAAAGGAAGCACTGACGCTGCTATCCAAAATCAAAGATATTTCCGAACGCGACGTTTATCTTCCGATTTTAAGCGATAAAAGCGGCGTTACGGTAGCGGTGCTCAGAAAACAACTGGATAAAACAGCCGCCGAAAAGCCGCCCGCGCGACCGATTGAAAGCGCGCCGGCAATATCGGGCGAAATCACGCCGGCCTCGTTGTTTGTGCTTAACTCGCTTTTGTTTTCGCGCGAGTATGCCGATATTTCCAAAGTCAGGCGCGAGTGGTTTAAAAGCGAGGACGAGAGGGCGGTCTTCGACTTTGTATTAGACGCCGTCTCTTTTGGCAAGAGGCCGCAGCCGGGGCAGATTTTCGACCATCTTCGCGACAGCGCCGTCGCGCCGAAGGTCATCGGATTTGAGCCGGGCTTAAAAGGTGAGGCCGCCGAAAAATATTATATCGAGTCTTTGATTTGGCTTGCCAACGAAAGCATAAAGGCCGAAATCGCCGATGCTTCGGCGAGGTTCGAAAACGCCGACAAAGAGGAGCGGCCGGAGCTTCTTACAAAAATAGCCGCGCTTCAAAAAAAGCTGACGGCGCAGTCTTTGGAAAAAAAATATTGAGTCAAGGCAAATTTTTATAGGGTTTGCTTTTATATTAATACTACATATTGCGAGGAAAATATGGATAACAACGAAAAGGAAGCGCTGCTTGCCTCCCAAATCGAAAAGATCATTCAGCTCGGCAAAAAGAAAGGGAGCGTGACTCAAGAGGACATAATGGCAAAGCTCGAACAGCTTCCGGGCACCGCCGAAGAGATGGAGAAAGTCTTTCAGGTTCTGGAAAAGGAGGGCATTCCCGTCAAAGAGGATTCATTTTCCGCCGAAGAGGAAGAGGAGTTCATCGAAAAAATCATAAGCGAAGGCAACATCGACGACTCCGTCAAGATGTATCTTAAGGATATAGGCAAAGTTCCCTTGCTTTCCGCCGACCGTGAAATCGAGCTTGCCAAAAAGATGGAGGAGGGCGACGAGGTGGCGCGCGACATTCTAAGCGAAGCCAACCTCAGGCTAGTCGTTTCCATCGCCAAGCGCTACGTCGGGCGCGGCATGCAATTCCTCGATTTAATTCAAGAGGGTAATTTGGGGCTTATGAAAGCCGTCGAAAAGTTCGACTACAAGAAGGGCTTCAAGTTTTCGACTTACGCGACGTGGTGGATAAGGCAGGCGATAACCCGCGCCATAGCCGACCAAGCGCGCACAATCAGAATACCCGTCCACATGGTGGAAACCATCAACAAGCAGGTGCGCGCTACGCGCCAGCTTATGCAACAGTTGGGGCGCGAGCCGTTGCCCGAGGAGATAGCGGAACGGCTGGGCGTGTCGGAGGAGCGCGTCCGCGAAATTCAAAAAATCGCGCAGGACCCGGTATCCTTGGAAACGCCGATAGGCGAAGAGGAGGACAGCCATTTGGGCGACTTTATTGAAGATAACAGCGCGCAAGCGCCTTCCGAAGTCGCCGAAAACAACATGGTAAAGGAGCAGCTCGTTCAGGTGTTGAGCACGCTGACGCCGCGCGAAGAAAAGGTTTTAAGGCTTCGTTACGGGCTGGACGACAGCCATCCGAGAACGCTCGAAGAAGTGGGCAAGGAATTCAACGTTACCCGTGAAAGAATCCGCCAAATCGAGGCTAAGACGCTCCGAAAACTCCGCCATCCCAACCGCATTAAAAAGCTTAAAGACATCGACTGATGGACGCGCGCATACAGGCAATAGTCGAGGCGGCTAAGGGCGCGGAATGCGTCGCCGACATCGGCACCGACCACGGCAAGACGGCGCTGGCGCTCTATCTTTCGGGTTGCCGAGTGATAGCCGCCGACATAAGCGAAAAATGCTTGGGTAAAGCGCGCGCGCTCGCCGCCGACGCAGGCGCAGAGATTGACTTCCGCTTGGGCGACGGGCTATCCGTGCTTAAGAACGGCGAGTGCGACACCGTGGTGATAACGGGAATGGGCGGCTTGGAAATTATCGACATAATCAAGGGCTCCGCCTATCCCAAATACGTGCTCAGCCCTCACCGCGACGCCCCTAAGCTAAGGCGCGCGCTGATAGCGGCGGGGCTCGGTATCGAGAGGGATTTCACGGTGGAGTCGTCGGGCAAGTTCTATGACATTATTGTCGCGGTATCCAAGGGCGGCAAAAGGGATTTGACGGAGAGAGAGGAAAAATTCGGACTTGAACTTAGGGGCAGCGCCGCATTTATCGCGCGGGCTAAGGCGCGGATAGCAAAGTATAAAGAAAAAATTGCGGAGGCGGACGAAAGGGCGAAGGCCGCCTTGAGCTTAAAGCTAAAAGAATGGGAGAATATATTAGCTTATGCCGAAAATTTTTGAAATAGCCGCGGCAATCGAGGAGTTCGCGCCCGCCGATACCGCGCTTGATTACGATAACAGCGGGCTTAACTTGGGCAATCAAAAAGCCGAGGTTTCGGGCGTTTTGTTGAGCTTGGACGCCACGCCCGACGCCGTCAAGGCCGCCGCCGCCAAGGGCTGCAACCTGCTTGTTACGCACCACCCGCATATTTTCAAGCCGATTAAAGCGATTGACACCGCATCCTTTTCCGGGCGTGTGCTCGAGCTGATTTTGAAAAACAACATCAATCACTACGCTTGCCACACTAACTTGGACGTCGCAAAAGGCGGCGTTTCGTGGCGGCTTGCCGAGCTTTTGGGCTTGACCGAAATAAGGCGTTTAATGCCCGACGGGATGGGCGTCGTCGGCAAGATATCAACATTCCTTGCGCCGCTTGCAAAAAAGGTTGCGCAGGTGTTGGACGACAAAACGGTCTGCGTAGTAGGAGACGGAGCGCGCCGCGTCTCGGCTGCCGCCATAGTGGCAGGAGCGGGCGGCGGGGACGCCGAGGCGTTTAAAGCCGCGCTCGATAATTCCGACGTCTTTATAACCTCGGAAATAAAGCACCATTTAGCGGTAGAGGCGGATGCGATGGGAAGAAATCTTATCGGCTTTTCCCACTATTCGAGCGAAATCGTGGCTTTAGATATCTTGAAAGATATAATAAAGTCGCGGTTCGGCGGTTTAAGAGTTGAAATCCATAAAGGCGCCCGTCCCATAAAATCGGTTTACGAATTGGAATAATTAAACCCTTATAAACTAATTCGGACGCATTTTTCAGCAAAAAAAATAATGAGATAAATAATCAAGTTCAGAGGTAAGTATGAAATTTGACGCAATATTAAAGTATCAGGCCATCGACGCCGAAATTCTCAAAATCGAAAACGAAATAAAGAGCAGCAAGCAATACCGTCAGGGCATGGCGCTTCAAAGCGAATACAAGGCGGCGGGTGCCACGCTGAGCCGTCTTAACGACGAGGCCGCCGACATCCTTTCAAACTACGACCGTCTTTCCAAGCAGGAGGCCGAGCTTGCCGAAAAAATCAAGGAGCTTGTCGAGCACACCGATTTAAGCGAGGTGGACAGCATGAGCGCCGTCGAATATTTCGAGCGGCAGATGTCGGCTTTTTCCGATGCGCTTGCATCCATTGAGCGGGAATGCTTGAGGCAAAACGCCAAAATCGACGAAATAAGAAGGAAATCGGATAGCGTCATGAAGCAGGGACGCGAGCTCGGCGAAAAATTAAAGCAGGCAAATGTAGCCTTCAACGAATATCGAAAGGAGTTCCAAGCGAAAGTCGACGAGCTCAAGTCTTCGCGAGATGCTTTGAAGGATATAATAACGCCGCAGTTTTTGCAGCACTACGCCGCTCTCCGCCAGCAAGGCAAAAAGCCCGCCTTCGTTGAATACAACCCCGCCCACAAAAGTTGCGCGGGTTGCTTTATGGACATTTCGATTGACACCCAAAACAAGCTTAAGAACGCGGGGGATTGGACGGAATGCCCCAACTGCCGCCGCATTCTCTATATCAAAGACTAACAGGTTATCGGTTTTAAGATTGGCGGATTATCCGGCATAAAACCGGCAGATTATTAGAAAATATTTCAATAGTTTTTTTTATCTATTCGTTAGGAGGAATTATGAGCGATCTGCATCAAATGGCGGCGGTTTGTTCGATAAATGCCGAAAAGCGGCATGGCGCGGGATTTCCTAAAAACCGCGATTTAACCGACAAAATGAAGTGCCTTAACGGGACTTGGCTGTTCCATTTTTCGCGTGACGCGCGCGGCGCGCAGGCGTTTTTGGATGCGCCCGACTCACTCTTCGACAGCATCAAGGTTCCCTCCAACTGGCAGATTGAGGGCTGGGGCACGCCGATATACACAAACGTCCGATATCCATATCCCGTCAGCACCAAGCGCATTCCCAAAATCGACGACGACAACAACCCTTCCGCTTGCTACCGACTCAAATTCACCGCCGAGCCGCCCAAAGACCACAATGTTTTTATAAATTTCGGCGGCGTCAACAGCGCCTACGAGTTTTATATCAACGGTCGTTTCGCCGGCTATAACACCGACACCTTCGATATGGCGGAATTCGACATCACCGAATATTTAAGGGACGGCGAAAATACGCTGGATGTCGTTGTTTATCAATATTCGGTGGGAAGTTACTTAGAGGACCAAGATATGTGGCGGCTCGCCGGCATATTCCGCGACGTCCACCTCGTCTACAAGCCGCAATACCAAATAGCCGACATCTACGCGCGCGCCGAGTTCGGCGACAGCTTTAGCTTCGCAAAATTTTCAACCGACATAACGGTGGGCTCTTCCTCTGATTTTTCGGGAGGCAGCGTTAAATTAAAGCTTGCCGCAAAGGACGGCAAAGTTTTGGTTGAGCAGTCGGAAAAAGTTTCCGCGATATCGGCGGGCAGCGAGATTTTACTTAAACTTTCAGCCGATGTCGGCGGCTTTTCGCTGTGGTCGCCCGAGTTCCCCGCGCTCTACGATTTGACGGCGGAACTATTCGACGAAACGGGTAACTCAATCGATATCAGGGCGATAAAATTCGGCTTCAGAAAAGTCGAAATAGCGCCGATGAAGGACGGCAGAGGCCCATTCATTCTTCTCAACGGCAAGCCCCTTAAAATCCGCGGCGTCAACCGCCACGAGTTCCATCCCGATTACGGTCACGCCGTGCCCAAAGAGCTCACCCGCGCCGACATCGAGCTTTTGAGAAAGAACAACGTCGATTCCATCAGAACGTCCCACTATCCCAACAGCCGGCATTTTTACGAGCTTTGCGACGAATACGGCATCATGGTGATGTGCGAAAACAACCTTGAAACCCACGGCTTAGCCCGGAGAGTGCCGAGAGGCGATAAAATTTGGACAATGCACTGCGTTTACCGCATGGAAAACATGGTCAACACCTATAAAAACCATGCCTGCATACTCTTTTGGTCGCTCGGAAATGAATCGGGGACGGGCAAGGCCTTCGCCGATATGAAGGCGGCCGCACTAAAGATTGACGCGACGCGGCCGATACACTACGAGAGCGATGGCTATCTAAAGGTATCAGACCTTCATTCCGAGATGTATACGCCGCAGACAAAGATGAAGAAAATCGGCGAGAACAAGCCGATTATCCACAGCCGCGCGCTCTGGGCAATTGCCGGCCACGCGCTTATGCCAAAGATGTATCGCGACAAACCCTTCATTCAGTGCGAATACTCGCATTCGATGGGCAACAGTTTGGGTAATTTCAAGGACTATTGGGACGATTTTAAGCGCTATGACCGCCTTTCGGGCGGATATATCTGGGATTTTGCCGACCAGTCGATTAAATTTGTCGGCAAAAGCGGCAAGACGGAGTGGCGCTACGGCGGCGACTTCGGCGATAAGCCAAACGACGGAAATTTCGCCTTCAACGGCATAGTCCGCGCCGACCGCTCGCCCAACCCCGCGCTTTACGAGGTCAAGCGCGTCTATCAAAAGGCAGCGTTCTCGCTCGACGGCGATAAAATCGTTATAAAAAACGAATTTTATGACACTTCGCTCGGAAAATACGATTTAAAGCTCGAAAAAATTGTGAACGGCAAGCCAGAAGAAAGCATTACTTCGCGCTGTCCCGATGTTTTGCCCGGTGAGAGCGGAGCGTTTGACATTCCTTTCAAGGCTCCCGCGAGCGGCGAATATTACGTTAACGCCGCCCTCATTCAGCGCGAGGCCGAACGGGGAATACCCGAGGGTAACCCGATAGCCGAAGGCCAACTCGAAATACTCGGCTTTGAAAAGCGCACCGAACCGGAGAGGACGGAGCCCGAATTCATCGAAACCAAAGAAGAAATATCAGCTATATGCGGCGACCTTAGATATTCGATTTACAAAACGAACGGCTATTTGAGCGTTGAGAAGGGCGGAAAACAAATTTTTGACAGCCCGCTCAGGCCGCAGTTCTGGCGCGCCGCCACCGACAACGAGTTTGTCCCTCACATCGGCATGTTCCTAAAGAAGTTCTTGGGCGTTTATTATTACCGCGACGCCGAGCGGAAAATGAAGGTCAAGTCGATTGCCATAGGCAAAAATTCCGTCACCGTCAAATGGTCGGCATTCCCCAAACTTTTGGGCATAAAAGCGGTCTATACCTTCAACAAAGGCTCGCTGACGCTTAAATTGTCCGCCGTTCCCGTTCTATTCGGACTTCCTCGCTACGGCTTCACTTTCGGGCTTGGCGCAGGTTATAAGGATATGGAATTTTTCGGACGCGGCCGTCACGAAAACTATTGCGACCGCAAGGCGGCGGCGGATTTGGGCATCTATGCCGGCGCTTCCGCCGACTTTATTCACGGCTATCTCTTCCCGCAGGAAAACGGCAACCGAACCGATTTAAGATATTTAAAGCTCAGCGGCGATGAAACGCTTACGGTTGAGGCGCTGGACAAACCGTTTGAGGCAAGCGTCCACCCCTATACGCGCGATATGCTGGACAACGCCAATCACCTCCACGAGCTTCCCGTTTTGGAGACTTTGACCGTCAACATCGACGGCGGACAGCGCGGAGTCGGCGGCGACATTCCCGCTTTGGCCGTCGTCAAAGACCGCTATAAAATTAAGCCGTGGCGCAAGCATTCCTTCAAAGTAATTTTGAAAATATAGCGCGAATTATATGAATAGGAAGCAATAGTAGATAATAAGCTTCTTTAACATTTTTAATATAAACGAATTATAAAAAAAGGTCGGCTCATTTGAGCCGACCTTTTTTTATAACTTCTAAATTTAAGCAGGGACGGCTTCCGACTGCTCTTCTTTAACCTTAGAGAAATCCATATAACCCGCGATGCAAAAACCGCGCAGAATGGATGCAATCGCGATGACGGCCGAGAAGATGTAGAACAGCTCGCGGACGCTGAAGAGGCCGGTGATTATGCCGAGCAAGCCAACCGAATCCAGCCAAGCCATGTTTTGATAGTCCAACACGCCGCGTTCGGTGTTGCTGGTGGTGAGCGTGATGCCGCCGGGGAGTTCGAGGTCATCGGGCACCGAGCCCAGCATGTCGAGAATGTTCCAATCGACCTTCTGTTCTTCCTTGGTAATCACGCCGTCGCCGTCGACGTCGGGATTCATATTGACGTTGCCTTCCATGGGGAAGTAGACTAGATAACCCTCGGTGGGCTGAGAGAAGGGAACAATCAAAAGCCCTATGATATCGCCCGTCATAACGCCCTTCAGCGCCATGTCGATGGCAATTTTATTGAAGCGGACGAAGGCGCTGTCAATACTGTCGAATTTCAAAGCAATCAACTCGCTAACTTTGTCGTCGTTGAGCCCCAGCTTTTTGTATTCCTCTTCCGACATCTCGTTGAGTTCGCCGGTAGCGACGTTGAGCTCGATAAAGCGCATAATGAGGTCGTTGTTGATATCGTGCTGGGTGTCGTAGTTTCCTACGAGGTCCTCATAAAGAAGGGTATTGCTGGTGGCGTCGAACAAAAGCTCGGGGAGGGCGATGTCGAGAACAATCATGAGCCCGCCGAGGACGCAGAAGCCGGCGGCGGCGAGTTTTAATGCCTGCTTTTTAAAAGTTGACTTGCCGGCGGGGATAGTCTTTTTAGAGGACAGCCTGAGCACTAATTCGACGATTAAGACAACTACGAAAAGGATGGACGCGAGAAGGAAAGGAACCCATCCTCCCATGCCTTGGAAGAAGCCGTTGCCGTAGCCCATATCCATGCCGTGCTTGGTTTGGAAATAAACCAAAATCAACAAAAGAGGGAAGCCCGCGAGGAAGAGAATAGCATCTAAAGCGATTAAAATACCTTTTTTCATAATATCCTCCTTATTTTACCGCCAGCATGGCATATTCTTTTTCTTCGAGATATCCTATCAAAATGATGCCGATAACGACGACGCCGACAAAGATATTGATATAGGTTTTGGCAGCGAAGATGGGATATAGCGAGGGCTGATAGCTAAGCCGCGCCTGAATGTCGTAGAGCGAGAGCAGGTCGTAGTGTTCGGCGTCGCCTTTTAGTGCGATTTGATAATTTAAGTATAGAGGATCGGATTCGGCAACCGGACCGGACTCGAGCGCGGCCTCATAGTCGTCGACGTAGCCTTGAAGAAGCGCTATTTCTCGGGTAATAACGGTTTTGATGCCGTAGACTTTGCCGAGATAGCTTTCATATCCCCAAATGTCGAGGCCCGGGCCGGGTCCGCCCGAAACGGGATGCTTGGGCATGAAGTAATAAAGCGTGCCTTCGTTGCCGGTAGGAACGGCGGGAACAAGAAGATATTCGCCGTCGGAGTAGTAGAACAGGCATTCTTTGTATTTGTTGCCGATGTCGATTTTCTCGGCGTCGGGCGTGTAGTCCTCAGCCTTGTGGTCTTCTAGATTGATGTAAAACACCATCTTGTCGGCGTGGACGTCGGCGTCGTATTTCTTATAGCCGATTCCGGTATAGTAGACAAAGAGGTTTTCGCCTTCCTTAAGCTGCTTTTCGGTCGCTTCCGGCATACCCCAGTTATCGTAGTAGCTGTCTTCGAGATAGAGCCTGCGGTCAACGGCGTAGGGGAGTGACTTCGACGTCATCACGCCGTTGTAAAACGCCATGCAGTCGTCAACATCGTAAATTAAGGCATCGGTATAGCTCTTGCGCTCGGCCTTGTTGACCTTGGTGGTCGCCCTATACCAGCCTTCCTGCTTGCCGTAGGTGGGCACTTCGATGGTCTTGCCGTCGACGACATATGCCGAATATTCGGCGCGGACCTCGTTCACCCTTTTCTCCTGCACTTGGCCGATGAAATAAGTCGGCAGCACCATGACGAGGACGGCGAGACAGGCGACTATCATCGAACGCAGGCTTCCACCGTTTTTCCGCATTGCCACTTTGAACAACAAACGGACGAACTCGACCACTGCCCACATCGCCAAAACAAGCAAGATGCCGTTGGCCGCGAAACCTTTGAAAACGATTTCGCCGAACATCGGCATCGAATTTATGAGGGCCAAGAGGAAGAGCAGGGGGAAACCGAGAAGGTAAATCAAGGTCTTTAAAAACTTGATAACTTGCAGCTTCAACTCCATAACTTGCTCCTTAACATAAAACTATAACAAATATATTTTGAATAAAATATAGTTACCTTGAAAGTATACCTTAATATACTTTATCCGTCAATATTTATTTTTTGTTAGTTATGCAAAAAAGCGTATTTTGTGCAAATAAATTTTGGAGCTTTATTCCTCAGGTTTCGGAATTTATATCTATAAAAAATGAACACCGAAATTATGTTGGGCTAAAAATTGATTACCTGCTACGAAAGCGACATTTTTTCAATTTTATTCAATAAATATGCGGCCTTGTCGGTTTGATTTTACAGTAAAATATATTAGACATTTATACATTTTAATTTTTTTGACAATAAACAATACTAATTAAGAATTTTGTTGTGATTAAGCTAAAATTTTAAGGGGTATATCATTCAAAAAGATGGCGTTTTATTTTTTTTGTGATATAATTTCTAAAGAAAGGTTTGATTCTTCGGAGGAAAAATGACGCCGCTTTTTGAGAAAGTATTCCGCGAAACAACTCCCACGGCACCTTTATCAATAATAGCGCTTCCCGGAGCCGTCGAGCTCGCACAAAAGATTGACAAATATCTTGTCGAATGGTTCGAAGCGGATAAAAAAGAATTCAAAAAGGATTCCTATATCATTCCGTGCAGTTTTCCGAGATTTACGACCGGCGACGGAAAGGCCATCATAAACGAAACTGTCCGCGGCCGCGACCTTTATATAATAGTAGATGTGGGCAACCACGGCGAACATTACGAGATGATGGGAATTGACATTCCCAAAAGCCCGGACGAGCATTATGCCGACCTTAAGCGCGTCATTTGCGCCGCCAACGGAAAGGCCGAAAAAATCACCGTCATCATGCCGATGCTTTACGGCGGAAGGCAGCATAGGCGGAACGGACGTGAATCGCTCGACTGCGCCATGATGCTGCAAGAACTGGAGAGGATGGGAGTCAAAGACCTTATAACCTTTGACGCGCACGACCCCAGGGTTCAAAACGCCGTCCCGCTAATGGGTTTTGACAACTTCTTCCCCACATACCAAATTCTGAAGGCGCTTTCTAAAAATTTCCCCGAACTCACTTTTGATAAAGAACACATGATGGTGGTAAGCCCCGACGAAGGCGCCATGCCGAGAAACATCTACTACGCCTCGGTTTTGGGACTGGACCTCGGTATGTTCTACAAGAGGCGCGACTATGCCAACGTCGTGCAGGGGAGAAACCCCATAATCGCCCATGAATATATCGGCAACTCGGTGATGGGAATGGACATTTTCGTCGCCGACGACATAATAGCCACCGGCGATTCCGTCATAAAGCTTGCCCGCGAGCTTAAGGAAAAGGGCGCGGCGAGAATTTTCATCACCGCCACTTTCGCTCTCTTCACCGAGGGCGTCGACAAGTTCCAATCGGCCTACGAGGAAGGGCTGATTGACGCCATGGTATCCACCAACCTCACCTACCGCATACCCGAACTTAAAGGCATGAAATGGTTTGTAGAGGCCGATTTGTCAAAATATATCGCCCTCATCATCTCGGCTTGCAACCATAAGGATTCGGTCAGCGGCCTGCTAGACCCGCACGAAAAAGTCCAGTCGCTCATTGACAAAATCGAAAAGGGCAAAAAACAGAACCCCTGATATTGGGGACAAATTAATTTTGTAAAAATTTTTGGCCTATTGCGAAATATTTGGATATAAATAATTTAATAATCATTGTTATGGATTTACCTTGAAATAAAAAAACCCCGAGCCGAATGCGGTAATAAGATATAATATATAATTTATTGAGTAAGAAATAAACCGAGGAGGTTGAAATGAAATTAAAATGGTTGGGTCACTCTTGCTTTCAGCTAATCGAAAGCACGGGGACGTCGATAGTCATCGACCCGTTCCATCCTTACGTGGGCTTTAAGATGCCCGAGGTCACGGCGGATGCCGTCACCGTCAGCCACAAGCATGAGGATCACAGCTATTTGGAAGGAGTAAGCGGCGAGCCCGAAATCATCGATAAGGTGGGAGCGTATGAGATTAAGGGCGTGCATATCTACGGTTTTTTGACCGACCACGACAACGAAGGCGGCACGCTCAGAGGCAAAAATCTCGTTTTTAAATTCAGGATCGACGGCGTCGAGGTCTGCCACTTAGGCGACATAGGGCAGGAATGCGACAGCCTGCTCGTCGAATCGCTGATGCCCGTCAACATCTTGCTTATTCCCGTCGGTGGCTCCTTTACTATTGACGCCGCCCAAGCCAAAGAATACGTCGACAGACTGATGCCCGATATCGTCATTCCCATGCATTACCGCACCAAAGACTGCGAATTCGATTTGGATAAGATAGGCGAATTTTTGGATTATTTCGATGAGGACGCCGTTTGCCATTACGAAGGCGACACGCTGGAATTTGACCGCGCCGACTTCGACGGCGAAGAAACCAAGGTCGTCATATTGGAAAAAACACAAAATTAAAACCGATTTCGTCATTTTTAGCAGGATTTTCCCTTTAAAAATTGCGTATAATAGGTATCGGGCTCTTCTTCCCATTTGTTTAACGATTATTTCTTGCATTCATTGAGGTCAATATGGATTATCTTTCTATGACAAAGCAGCAACTGGAGGATTTAACTATTTTTGAATTGCGCTCCGCCGGACGTTCTGTCGGCGTTGCTTCGCCCGCCAGTTTAAATAAGGCAAGCCTTATAGAAAAAATTCTCAACATCGCTTCGGGCGTCGAAAAGCCCAGCGCGCCCTCCAAGCGGGGCAGGCCGGCGAAGTATGTCAACTTCGCGCCGCCGCAACCCGAAAATCCCGCGTTCGCTCAAACGCCGGCGCCCGTTCTTTCAACGGCGGCAAAGGAGTTTGTGAAGCCTCCGGTCGAGGAGAAGCGCGTCTTTAAACCCTTTGACCACGCGCCTTTCCCGAGGCAGGAGACCGTCTTCACGCCCTTAACCGAGGAAGAGGATATCCGCGAGGGCGTCCTCGACATTCACACCGACGGCTACGGCTTTATCCGAGTCAGAAACTGCGAACACAGCGAAAAGGACGTCTACGTCGCCGCCCTCAAAATTAAAAAGGCCGGTCTTAGGCGCGGCGATTTAGTCAAGTGCTATACCAAAGTCAACCACGACAATAAGCCTTCCGCTTTAATTGACATCATCTCGATTAACGGCGAGCCGCCCGAGGCGATGGAACGCCGTCCCAATTTTGACGACCTCGTTCCCATCTATCCAGACAAGCGGCTGAAGCTGGAAACCAAGGGCAGCGCTCGCGACTTCGCCATTCGCTGCATCGACCTCATCGCGCCGATAGGCAAGGGCCAGCGCGCCATGATAGTGTCGCCGCCCAAGGCAGGCAAAACGACGCTTTTAAAGCAGATTGCGGCGTCGATTTCCACCAACTATCCCGATGTCACGCTTTTAGTGCTTCTTGTCGACGAGCGTCCCGAGGAAGTCACCGACATGAAACGCTCGATAAAAGGCGAGGTCATCTATTCTACTTTCGACGAGATGCCCGAGCACCACACCAAGGCGGCCGAGCTGCTTTTGAGCCGCGCAAAAAGATTGGTGGAGCTGGGCAAGGACGTCGTTATTTTGATGGACAGCCTGACGCGTTTGGCGAGAGCTTACAATTTGACCATTCCGCCCACCGGCAGAACGCTGTCGGGCGGTATCGACCCCGGCGCGCTCCACAGCCCCAAGCGCTTCTTCGGCTCGGCAAGAAATATCGAGCGCGGCGGCAGTCTTACTATAATTGCGACGGCGCTTGTCGACACCGGAAGCCGTATGGACGACGTCATTTACGAGGAGTTCAAGGGCACCGGCAACATGGAAATACACCTCGACAGAAAGCTCTCCGAAAAGCGGATTTTCCCCGCCATCGACCTTGCCAAGAGCGGCACCAGAAAGGAAGAGCTGCTTTTGACTCCCAAGGAGCTGGAAGGAATTTGGGCGTTCAGGAAGGTTCTTTCCTCGGGCGACACCGCAGAGGCGACCGAAACGCTTTTAAACATGATGGTAAAGACCAACACCAATCAGGAATTTATCGAACAATTGTTGCTAAATTTGAGAAACTGGCAGAAGGAAGGCTTTTTGCTCAGAAAATCCTAAAATCTATAAATAAAATCTACAAAAAAACTGTCAACCGTTGACGGTTTTTTTTTACACCGCAGTTACTGTTGATAACGAATAATTAATATCTAATTACGAATAACGGCGGTTGGATTATCAACGAAAAACTAAAAAAAAACGCTCAACTGTGGATGGAATGCGGAAGAGAAGCAAATGTGGATTTATAATAAATAAAACCCATTTGTGTTTAGAAGCTATAAATAAAGATTATTTCATTATAATTTTTTCGGCCTCCGCGCCGCTAACCAACCGTTTTTCGTTTTTCGTTGGGCGTTTTTCGTTCGGCGCTCCGTGCCCACCGCAGTAATTCATTATTCATTATTAATTATTAATTAAAATCAGGCAGCATTTCCTCCGTTGCCGATGAAATGTCCTGAATAAATCCGTCGCCGATTTCAAGTTCGTCGAGCTTATTTAAAATGTATTTGAATTCCAAAGGCCGTAAGGTGCGCTTTAAATTTTGCGGCAGGCTTTCCCTGAGTTCGGATGGCGGCGTGTATTGGCTCATTAAGGATAAAAGAGCGTTATCCTTGAAGTTTTCGGCAAAACATCTCAGCACCTTCACGCTGTTTTCAAGATAGCCGGGCAAGACCAAATGCCTGATTATGACGCCCGCTTTCATCATGCCGCCGCCGTCGTAAATCGGCTTGGGTTGCTCCTTAATCATTTCGGTAATTGCGCAAAAAGCGCGGTTAAAGTAGTCGTTTACGCCCGATAAAGCGCGGGATATGTCATCATCGGCATATTTTAAATCGGTTAGGTAAATATCTATATAGCCTTTAAGAGAGCGGATTATTTCGGGCTTTTCGTAGCCGCCGGTGTTATAGACAATAGGGATTTTGGGACGATATATATCAAGGGCGGCTTTGATTGCGGCGGAGTAGTGCGTCGGCGTCACCAAGTTTATATTGTGAGCGCCCATGCCTTCAAGGTGTTTAAAGAGTTCGGCAAGGCGGGCAGGTGAATAGCTTTCGCCCGCCGCGCTCCTTGAGATGGCGTGATTCTGGCAATAGCGGCATTTGAGGGAGCAGCCCGAAAAAAATATCGTGCCGCTGCCGCGCGTGCCGCTTATCGGCGGCTCCTCGCCGAAATGAAGCATTGCTTTGGCAATCCTCATTTCCTCTGGCGCGCCGCAAAATCCCGTCGATTTGTTTCGCATGACGGCGCATTCTCGGGGGCAGAGGCGGCAGGGATTAAAATCACTCGGTAAGCTTGCTTTATTCATTGTGATATATTATAATAACTAGCGAATAATAAATCAAGGAATAGTCTTAGGGGCCGATGAAATACCTTAAACTGACGTTCAAATACACTAATTCCAAATTTATTTATTTCTTCCTCATCGTGCTGGTGCCCGCGGTGCTGATGTCCTTTTTAATCGCGCCCTCGGCGTCCATTGATTTTGTCTGCCGCTACTTCAGCCACGACCGCTCCAGTTTCAGGGCAATCTATCTATTTTTAACGGGAACAAACGTTAAATACATCTATTTGGGCGTTATTGGGCTTGCCGCGATGGCGCTATCGGTCAGCGTCCTGTTCGGCGCCGTTTACCGGCACATGCTGACGGGCGAGTTCGACATCTCTCCCAAGCGGATTTTTACCAGATTGAATTACAACTATCTGACGGCGGTTAAGCTGTTGTTCTTGGCGGGCGCAATCTTTGAGCTGTTCACGCTTTTAAACGCCGCGACTTTCTATCTTTGGGCGGTGCTGTTCGTGCCTAAGGTTGCGCTGGCGTTTTCGGTCATATCGCTTGCCGGCTTTTACGTGCTGGCGCTGCTTTGCTTTTCCATCATCATACTTTGGGCGCCCAACATGCTGCACACCGGCTATTCCACAGGCCGCGCGCTAAGCGAAGCGGTGCAGATAATTCGCGGCAACAACTTCAAAATAGCGTCCGCGCTGGGGCTTGCTTCGCTGCTTCCGCTCTTTTTCATGGTGATATTTTCCGTCTTCGAGCTTAAAATAATGGGGCTGAGCCTACTTCGCGTCGTCGACAGCTTTTGTTATTTGTTTTTAGTCATCTATTATATCATTTTGATGTATACGGCGTTTTTCGACCTTACGGGCACCGATAGGGCGGACTTCGGCCGCAAATTCAAGTGGTCGTGAGGTAAACATGGAATTTAAATACTCCACTTCGATTTTGACATCCAAGTTCAGCCTGATCTTTAAAATTCTCGTCTACGTTTTTTGCGCCATCCTTCTGACCTCGGTCATCGCCGCATGTGTGCTTATTCCCGCCGAAAGGAATTTCTCGCTCCGCTCCGACGTCAAGGAGGAAACCAAGGCGTTGAAGGACAGCTGGGACGAATTCACCGAAGGGGAGTCGGGCGTCAAATCATTCGTCGACACGGCGGCCGGCTTCATTAAGAAGATTTGGAACATTATCAAACTCGACAGAGTGTTTTTGGCAAAGGCTCTCGCCACCATCATTATCTTTTATTTCGTCACTAAATTTTTGCTTACGCTTGCCAGCATGCCGCTTTCCTTCATGATAGACCAGTTTATGTCGTCGGGGCTGGAATACGGCTTTATGTCGGCATTTTTCAAAAACATCCGCCATTCCGCGCTCTATTCATTGATTTATACCGCGATAATGGTGCCGACAAATCTTTTGATTTACACCCTCATCACGGTTATCATCATCGAACTGACGCCCGCCCTCAACATGTTTGCGCTGACTCTGGCGCTCCTCCTCGCCATAACGCTCTTTTCGCTGCGCTCCACGCTGTTTTGCGGCTGGCTGCCGTATTTTTTGCATTCCGAGGACAAGAAGCTCTTTAAGGCGTTAAGAGCAAGCTTCAAGATGGTAAAGGAGCGCTTCAACCGAATTTTGATGACGATGTTCGTGGTATTTTTCCTAATGTATATCTTGATTGTCGTGCTCGGCGTCGTCACCTTCGGGCTGGCGTTCATCGCGGGAATGGCGCTGCTTTACCTCATTCTCCGCATTCTTGAGCTTACCTTTTACTATATCTACAACCGCAAAAATTACTATATCGACCGCAACACCATTGTGGACAGCCGGGCGATTGAAGACCGCACCGAGCTTCAGAGCTAACTTAGAACGTGTCCGTATAGAGGAAAATTAATAATTTGCAAATGAAACGAATATAGTTTGTTAGAAAAAATAAATAAAATGATTTGAATCTAAAAAGGTGGCTCAGCCGCCTTTTTTTGTTGGGAAATAGTGATTTTTTTGACCTATTTTTTGTATTCTTTGAGAATTTTATAACTGAATTTTTTAATTTTTAAATAAGATTAGGTTTTAGTGCCTTCGATGGGGGAGCGGCTGAAAACGCGGCGCTTGAGCTTTTCGGTGTCCAGCATGGTGGCGTAGACGGCTTTGTCCAAAATGACGAGGCATTGCGGCAATAAAAAGACCATTAGCAAAAGTGATATAATGGCGCCGCGCCCCAAAAACATACCGATAGACGCCACGGTGGGATTGGAGCTTCCAAGACCCACGGAAAGGCCGACGGCGGTCAGAATGGCGGCCGACGTCGTCATCGGCCCGACCGAGGATAAGAAGGCGCGCTTTGCCGCCTCGGTCTTGTCCATCTCTTTGCGATAGGACGTATAGTGAGAGGAGAGGAGTATGCCGTAGTCGATGGTGGCGCCCATCTGAATACAACTTATTATGAGATAACCCAAAAAGACTATCGGCTGTTTAAGGATGTAAGGTATCGCCATATTAATCCAAATGGCGCCCTGAATGACAGCGCAGAGAGTCAGCGTCAGCACAAACGATTTAGTTGAGAAGAACAAAATCGTCGCAATGAAGACGAGCGTCAAAACGGAGGCGACTGTGTAGTCCCTTTTATTGACTTCTCTAAGTTCCTGCGTGCTTAAGGTGCCGCCCAAAATATAATAGTTGCCGTCGCCAAGCTCGGTTGCGGCCACCCTTCGGATTTCTTCGGCCGCTTTGAACGACTCGGAGCTCTCCTCGCCGCCGTCTATTGTGAGAATTATCCTCGTGTAGCTTTCGCTCACAAAATTATCTCTCATAAAATCGGGAAGCTCGCCCTCTTGGGAAAGCAGTGAGAACGATTGGGCGCTGACGAAATTTTTGCCGTCAATAACGATTTCGTTAAGCTTTTCGGTCAGGCTAAATTCTTTATAGCCTAGGTCTTTGTTTAAGAGAATGATGCCTTTGTTTTGACTGCCGAACACTTTTTCGGTCGCTTTCAGGTCAAGGTCCAAAGTAGAACCCATGCCCCCTGTCGACGCCAGCTCGCCGTAGCGGAAGTCGTTGTTGCTTTGCCCGAGATAGGCGGGCACAATCAGCGCGAGAAAAATAATCGGAAGCACCCATTTCGCCTTAATCAACGACGACGCGAACCTTTCGCCGAACGAGGGCTTTTTTTGCTCGGTTTGGATTTCGTCGACCTCAATTTCGGTTTCGGCGTTAATTTTTTGGCGTTTTTTACTTTTAATAAAAGCAATTAGACTCGGATGCTCGAGTTTTGTTATCGCTCTATCGGTGGCAACGACAAAGCCCGGCATAAAGAAATATACCGTAATAAGGCTTAAAACGACGCCCTTAGCCATGGCAAAGCCCATATCGAAGCCGATGGCGTAGCGCATGAACATCAGCGCGCAAAATCCCGCCACCGTAGTGAGCGAGCTTGCAGTGACCGGTATAAAGGACTGCTTGAGCGCCGACTTGGAGCTTTCGGAGGGCGAAAAACCGCGTCTGCGCTCCGCCTTATAGGAATGCAGGAAGAATATGGCGTAGTCCATGGTGACGGCGACTTGAAGCAGAATGCAAATGGAGTTTGTAAGATAGGATATCGAGCCCAAGAAATAGTGAGAGCCGATGTTCAAAAGCACCGAAACTGCTATTACCGTTATCAAAACGACGGGATCAAAGTAGGACGTCGTCGAAAGCAGTAATATTATCAGCACGGCGGGCGCGATTATGGCGACGGCGGTGCCGATTTCGGTCTTGATGGCCGACTGCATGGCGTAGGTGTTCGCCGCCTGTCCCGAAAGACGGAAGTCGGCGATATCCTTAATATTTTCGATAGCCCGAGTCGTAGTCTTGACGTGAGCCTCACCCTCAAAGGTTATTTGGAAGAGCGCGCTGTCATCTTTATAAAACTGCGAAAGAGCCGCGACCAGCTTTTCCGCCTGTTCGGCAAACTCGGGAGCTGTAAACTCAATCAGTTCGGGATATTCGAGAAAGCCGAGCGCCGCGTCCATAAATTCCTCGTCGGTCAGTCCCTTGGCAAAGCTTTCCTTGTAGGGAAGTAACAGAGTGTCGAGCCATACGACGCATTTTACTCCCGCCACCGCCTCTATCTCCTTTTTTACGGCGTAGGCGTCCTTAAGCGTGGTGTTTTCAAGCATCGCCGTCATCGCGCCGCAATTTCCGAACTCTTTAAAAAGTGCCTCCGTTCCCCGCGCCGTTTCGGAGTCCTTGGGCATATACATCGCCATATCGTAGTTGACGTTAACAAAAGGGAAAAGCGCCCCTCCCGCGGCGGCAAGCAAGGCAAAAACAATTAAAAAGATTTTTTGTTTGTCGACAATGAAAGCGGTGAATTTTTTCATGAGGCCGGCCTTATAAAATAATAGACACGCTGTTTAATTAATGGTATGATTGTATATTATATGAACGGTTATTTAAAAGTCAAATTTCCGATTTATATAGTCTTTATGAAACTGTGCAATAATTTATTTTTTTGATTTAACCGTTTAATAATTCGACATAATTTTAAAGATTGTTCAAGGGAGGAAATATATGAAGACGATAAAAAACGACCACCGCTCGCGCTACACGCGGGAGGTAGCCCAAAAGACGCTTCTTAGGCTTTTATGCGAAAAGCCGCTCAATAAAATCACCGTCATTGAGCTTTGCGAGGAGGCCAATCTCAACCGAGGCACTTTCTATAACCATTTCTTCGACATATACGATGTTTTCGAGAGCATTGAAAACAAGTTCTTCGATGAGTTCAAAGCCAAACTCGACGCCATCAAGGTCTACGATTTGAGCAGCCCCTTTATTCAAGAAATCATCATGCACATCTATTTAAACCGCGACATAAGCCGCCTTGTCGTGGGCAGCATAAACAACAATTCATTTTTAAATCGGATAATCCAGTTTATGCGCGACAAATACATCAAGGAATGGTCGGAAAACAACCACCACATTCCGCGCGAATTAATAGAGCAGGTGTTTTCATACTCCGTCAACGGCGTGCTCGGCTTGATTGCCGAATGGATTAATTCGGGCATGAAACAGTCGCCCGATTCCATTGCCGAAATAGTCTGCAAGCTCAACAAAGTGGTGACGGACGGCTGCTTTAAAAACTACAAGCCTAAGTCTGAATAATTTCTGATTAGAGCTTGAACTTTGAAGTGTTTTATTAGCGCGCTCATTTGGCAACATACCTAATGCCGGCTATCTTTTTGGCCAAACGGGAGTTTTCCTCTTACAATAATATAAAATACAAAAGAATTAAACGCTTTTGATACAATAATGCCTTCATTTAAGCATTGAGATTTTATTTTTTTAATTTTTCGCAAATTAATTATTGACACCGCAATAATAATATGGTAATTTAGATATGAAATCAGATTATATATTAAATTGATGAAAGAGAGGAAACATGTCCATTCCGGCCGATATTTTAAGAGGGCACACCGATGCCGTCATATTGAACGTTTTAAGGCAGGGCGACAGCTACGGCTATGAAATCGCGCGGCTCATTTATGATGAGAGCGGCGGCGAGATTGACGTCACCGAGGCGACGATTTACATCGCTTTCAGGAGGCTGGAAAAAAGCGGCTACATCACCTCATATTGGGGTGACGAAGGCGGCGGCGCCAGGAGAAGATACTATAAAATCACGGAGAGCGGGCTAAAAAAACATGCCGAGCTCGCTCATGAATGGCAGGGCGTCGAGCGGATACTCTCCAAGCTTATCGGAGGCGCCCTTCGCGACTGAGAATCGGTATTTTTAGCGCTTTATATAGATGCTTAAAAGATATAAAATGGAGGAAAAAATGAAAGAAGAATTCAAAAAATATCTCGACAGAAAGTTTTTCTTTTTCTTTAAAAGCAAGCAGATTGAAGACTATAAGGACGAGCTTTTGGACGGCATGCTGCAAAGATACCGCGAGTTTACGGCGGCAGGGGCGGAAAAAGCCGAGGCCTATAAAAAGACGATTGCGCATTTCGGCGACATAACCAAAGGCGTGGGCGCCTTGACCGACATTCGCCTGACCGCCAAGGAAAACATCCGCCGCGCGCTAAGGTTCGTCGTCATGAGTCTGCTTTACTTCTTGGCGGTGACGACGGTCTATCTCACGGTGAGCGTGATATCGTGGCAGGCGGGCGGACCCGAGCTTTGGGGCATAGCCGCCAAATATTCTTATGCTTTGGGCAGCTTGCTCTACGCTTTCATTATCTCTATTGCGTGCGCGATGATGGCCGGTATTATCAACAAGCCCCCCATAAAGCGGCTCGGCGTCTACGGCGCCATTGCCTCGATAACGGTATTTTTATATCTTTTAGTTTCCTTCGCGCTTTCCGACGCAGGCGCAACTTTCAACGGCCGTTCCGTCTATTCGATAACGTGGGTTATCTTCGCGGCGGGCGGCGTGGCGATTATTGCGCTCGACCTTTTGTGGTCGCTAAAAACCCGCTCAAAATATATGATGTTAAAGTTTGCCGTGCTTGGCTTTTTAACTTACGCCGCGATATATATCGCGCTCTCATTGGGGCTTTCGGCGCTCGGCTTCAAGGCGTGGCAGCTCACCTGGCTTATGTGGCTGTTCGCCGCCGTGGCTCTGCTCATCTATCTTTTCTTCAAGCTCGGCAACAAGAAAAACGGGCCGACTACCGCTGACGACTTTGACGAAACGATCCACAAAAAAACCGACGGCTTCACCGTCGCCGAAAAGAGCGAAGAAAAACCCGAAGCATCCGGTGACGCCGAGTAAAGGGGGTGCCCAAAAAAAATTTGAATAGTTTGATATTTCGGATTTGAGCGAAAATACATGTAAACTTTTCGTCAACCCATATTCTATTCTAACTGCAATTTATCAACAAAAAACGGCCGCTAAGCCGTTTTTTTTATGCGGTTTCATACATTTATGAAATTTTGACAATTTATTGCACTGTTCAATTATTCCGAAAGGTGTTGAAAATTGGAATAGCATATAGTATAATTGATATCAAATAATAGTAAATAAGAGGTGCGCGGTGAAAATCAGAATGAAATTAAAGCCCTTTCAAATCGCTATGCTTGCGGCAGTGACCGCGGTTACCGCCGCCGCCATCGTGCTGGACTCGCTTATTCTCGCCGAGGCAGGCAAGTTTGTCAATTCCAATCCCGCCCTCACCGTGCTTTCCATCTGCTGCTCGGCTCTGATTATGGCGGTCTGCATTCTGGTCTTTTTGGGGAGCTTTTACTATTTCGGCGACGGCGCCCTCAAAATTTGTCTTGCATTTCTGCCGAGTAAAGTAAACTATGACGATGTCGAAGCGCTCCGCCTGGACAGCGTGGGAAACAGGCTGGTGCTTATTTACAAAGATAAAAAATCGACGCGCGATGATGGGCTTTCCAGCTTCGAGTTTTTGATTGCTTCCGCAAAATTTTCCGCCGTCCAAGAATTTTTAGTTAAGAAAGGTATTATTTACGAGATATTCGAGTCGTCTAAACCCAAGGAAAGCTAATTAAAACAGTAAAGCGCGGTCTATATGCACGAGAATATAGCGCCAAATCCAACATCCAAACGCAGATGACACATAAAGATGAAAATTTATAAAATATAAGGATTAAACCGCATTGAAAGGTCCCGCGCGAAGTTGCTAAAAAGGGAACCTTAGTTAAAAAAATATGGCAGGGCAGTTCATATCCTAAATAAGGCGCAGCCGGGGATACTATGAATGAAACCTCGATGAAAAAACTTAAAACCGCTCTTTTTGTTGTAATTCTCACCGCATTGGCGGCGGCGGTTTTATTTTCGACAGCCCCGTCCGCCGTCAAAGAGGTCAGTGTTGCCGAAGGAGCTTCGGGCTTTTGGACGGATTATAAAGATATTTCTTGGTATACATCCTACCCGAGCCGCGGCACAATCGAAGACCCTTACATAATTTCAACCGCCGAAGAGCTTGCCGGACTCGCTTATCTTGTCGTCAGCGCTTCTCCCGCCGACCCGACCGTGCCGGGAAACGGAATCAAATTCACTTCAAAATATATTTGGGTCACGAGCGACATCGACCTTTCCGACCATTATTGGAATCCCATTGGAAAATACGGCTTTGAAAGTTCGCAAAGAAGGCCGTTCGAGGGAATTCTCGACTTCGGCGTCTACCGCGAATTCGAGGGCACGACAACCGAAAACGTCAAACCTACGCAGGGTTTTCTCATCGGCAGGCGCACCGTTTCGGGCATGGTCTACGACAGTGGCAGCACCTCTAACCCCAATTCGGGCGGGCTTTTCGGCTTTATTAACTATCCCGGTATTTTGAAAAATCTCATCATCGATAATTCGAGCGTCACACTGAACGGGCAGGGTGAATATATGGGGCTTGCCGTGGGATTTACCAAGGGCGGCATCGACAACGTCGAGACCACCTCGAGCTGTTCGGTGACGGTGCTGTCCCATGCCGGCTCGGGCGCCAGCAACATCGGCGGAATAGCGGGTTCGGTCCGCTTCGACTTTCTTCGCGACGACGGCAAAAACTCGATTGACAACTGCGTCAACGCAGCTTCGGTAACAAAAGGCCAGTTTGCGGGCGGCATCGTGGGCGATTTTGCCAACGACGTCACTCCCCACAACGATTTAAATAATATCCGCATTAAAAATTCGATAAACCGCGGCTACATCTCTGGCAAATACGCCGGCGGAATATCGGGCGCGGCGGGAAGCGGCACAGGCGCGTCGAACATCGAAAAGTGCGCAAACGTTGGACAGGTGACCGCCATACTCGCGGCGGGCGGCATAGTGGGATACGCCAGAACTGGCATTGTTGTCGTTAAAAACTGTTATAATTTAGGCACAGTGCGCTATAAAAATGTGAACGACGACGCCGACGGCTCGCCCAGTCTAAAGGAATTCGGCAGCTTAACCATCAACAGCAATGATAAGGTCAGCGGTATCGGCGGAATAGCGGGGCGCTCCGACTTCAACACCTCCTCGATAAGCAGCTCTTATTCGGCAGGTCAAGTCTTTGGCGGCGACCCATCCAATCCGCTTTGGGCTATAAATTCCGGCATGACGGTGGCGTTCGGCGCCGTTGCGGGAATTATCGACACCGACGAAGCGGTCGCCACCGTAAAGACGGTGACGAGCTGCTACTATCTTGACGGCAGTTCGCCCGCCACGGCAGGCTATCCTACGGGTTCGGGCATAGGGCTTGCCAACTTAAAGAACGACGACATTTTGACCGGCTCCTATCCTTATTCGGCGGCGGGGTATATCGAGCCTAAGACCGACACCCAGCTCAAGTCGCACGCCACCTTCGTCAATTGGGATTTCGGCGAACAAATGACGCTTGCCAATCCCGAACACCCCTGGCGCATGATACCGGGCAACTATCCCAAGCTAATTGAAAGGAACGTCTATGTTTCCGTCACATTCGTTGCGAATGAAATACCCTTTGATTCTTACTCGGTTCAGTCGCACCTATTCAGCCCTACGGGATACGATTTCAGCTATAAAGTAATATCAACAAAGGACGTAGGAGCGACGCCTGCCGGCACCACGCTGACTTCGTCTTATCCTTCGGCGCCCATGTTCGCCTTGGTTTCCGCCCCCAACTCGGTTATTCCCGCGCCTGTCAATACCGGCGAATATACGGCGTATATCATAATCGACGACGGCAATTATTTTGGCTATGCCAAGGCCAATTTCAGAATTATTCCGCGCGAGGTGCTTGTGGCGCCCAAAGATGGGCTGTCCAAGACTTACGGCGACGCCGACCCCGCCTTCGACAGCAATGCAATCGACGTCATCAATTCGCCCACGCAGGGCTTTCTCGGCGCTGACGGCGAGGGCAATCCTTTCAGCGGAGCGTTTACCCGCGCGCCGGGGTTTGCCGTGGGCGCTTATTCCTACAGCAATTCGACTCTCGCCTGCAGAAGCTCCAATTATGTTTTAGTCTTCACCAACACGGTCGGCGGCGTCGAGAGGAAATTCACGATAAACAAGCGGCCGCTCAACATCACGGCGCAAAGTCTGGGCGCCGACGGCAGCGTAACTTACGGCAATTTAGACTACAATTACGGCTTTATTCAGTCCGGTCTTGTCAACGGCGACGTCATAACTATTAATTCTTATAGAATAGATACCTCGGTGATAGCTACTAACGGCGCCGCTTATCCCCACGCAGGCTCTTATACCGCGATTATTTACATAGACAGTTACCAAGTCTCGGCGAATTATCAAGTCACCACCTATCCCGGCAATTTGACGATTTCCAAGGCCGAACTCAGCATCACCGTTGCCAACACCGTAAAAACCTACGGCGAGGCTTTGGATTCTTCGGCATTTTCAATCTCAGGCGTGGAAGGGCTGAAAAACGGCGACACACTAGGTATGCTGTCGTTAAGCCAGCTTGTTTCGGACGGCGCGTCGGAGGAGAGCGAGGCGAGGGCATCGGGCTATGACATCCGCTTCACGACGGCGCCCAACCACGCCGATTGAGCTGCCCCGGAGCCGATCTCGACGGCGTTCACCATCTACACACCGTCGACGACGCCGCCCGCCTCCACGCCACCCTCACCGAGGCGAGCAGGGTGGTCGTCGTC
>ERZ795052.213-NODE-213-length-91271-cov-78.457496_pt1 | contig 91271 bp, 81 predicted proteins | sample MGYA00375136_ERZ795052 | MGnify/ENA primary metagenome ERZ795052 (study PRJEB30181, sample SAMN05720156) | activated sludge metagenome | isolation source: Anaerobic digester | place: Japan | collected 2015-05-26 ...
TAAAAAAAAGCGGTTAGTCAAAGCTCCTAACCTTGTTGTCAATTTATTAAGATTTGTGTCTATAATCTTTAGATTGGTCGGGGTGACCCGATTTGAACGGGCGACCTCAGCGTCCCGAACGCTGCGCGCTAGCCAACTACGCCACACCCCGTGACTATATGGAATTTTTTGATCTTATCTGTAGTATAATTCACATTTTGCCACTTGGCAATTTTCTGTTTTTGGTCTACCTCGTTTTATTTTTCTTCGGAGTCCAAAAAGTCAGCAAATGGTAACATTCTGCGTTTTAATATAGCCCTTGGGATTAGGACGATTTGTGCCATTGCAACCCGACCCGAGCCGTAAAACGAAATTTGAAGGTCTTGGAGAATTCTGTTATTATTAAAGTAATATATATATCCCCATGAAAATGAACCTCGAACAACCTCAGCCCCTCCCACAACCACAGCCGGAATTACGGCCTAAAATGGAAGTTCCTAGTTTTACGCCCGATACTTCAGCTCTTACACCCGAACAGCAAATTGAGCAAAAGAAAATTAAAAACGATCCGACTCGTAATTTTTTGCGTGATCAAGGCTTTGAAGGAGACCCCAAAATCAAGTATTCATTAGATGTAGTTACCGCAAGAAGAGAGGATGGTGTTAATTTAATGGGTCAAAAAACTTTTACAAATTATGAAGATCTGCAGAATTTCATTAAAGAAAATCCAGATTTGATTGCCAAGAAAAATTTAGCAAAAGAAATAGGAGTTGTTCCGTACAAGATCGATTATGACGAATCCGTATACGAATGGTCTGGCAAGCTTGATTCGGAACAAAGTAAAAAATTAATCGAAGCGTTTGATGAGTTCGCAAACGAAACGATGGATTTGAAAAATTTCGACATGAATCCTGCGGAAAAAACTCCGGATGAGACAAGGGCCGAAATAACTCAAACTGAAAATCAAACCCTGTCGCTATTAGGTAATCCCGAACTAGCTCAAACCGTAGGAGAGCAAACAGAAATTAGCCAAGTTATAAGAAGAATGTCTGCAGATGCCAGACAGTTTGAAAATCCTGATAAAAAAATACTGGCTGACATGGCGGAAGAAGATCTGAAGCGGTTGAATAAATACTTAAAAAACGGCACACTTGAATATCTTCTAAAGGCGGATCAATTGCTTAGTTCGTATGTAAATAGGTCCATATCTCATAAATTGTACGATATTTTAAACAGAGCGGATATATTTATTCCTTGGGAGGAAAAACAAAAAATGCTAAATGTTGCCATACTATCCGAAAGAATCCGTGGAAGGCAGGATGGAATGAGAACTAGGGACATAATTGCTCAAGAGCGAAATTTAGACGCCTTGCTGGATAAATACAGGTCTAAACTAAAAGAGAAAGTAGAACAAGTTGAAGAAAAAGAGAAAAACAAATTTAAGGCCGTTGTTCCTCGCGGGTGGACGACATTAAAGCACGGAACAAATCTTCTAAACTGGGGCGACATTAATCCTTACACTTCTGACAGAATAAAAATAGAAAAACCATTATCGGTAATCTCGCAAGAAGATTATGAGCGCGACCGTCAGCTTGGTGGGCAGTATGATACTACTCGGGGATATGCCTCTATGGCAAGAAGGCCAGAGGGAATATCTGATGCTGAATTTGAGAAGAAAAATAAACCCTTTGAAATAAGAGTCCTTTTTTATCAAGATCACGCTCGTCATGTTACTGACCCGGAATATAAACAAGGATTGGATAAAAAGACAATGGATAAAATTGCAAAATTCTATTTTGCAAATACTCAAGGTGGTCGACACCCGCTTGTACCCAGGGGAGAGACTCTTGTAAAACTAGGGCAAGTACAAGAGGATGGCAAAGATGTATTCTATTACGTTCCAGAAAGTTTGGCCGATGCTTACTCCAAAGAATCTGGGGTAGTTATTGGACAACCCGAAAAAGAGGTAGTCAAAGAACGTACCAAAGGTCCGTTTGAGGAGGCTCTTAATTCTAGAGAAATATTAGAAGCTTTGGATTCTCCAACATTTGTATATACGGAACAAAAAGGAGCTGCCGCTATGGCAGAGGTTTTTAAAAATCTCTATGTCGACCCAGGTCAACTGAATCAACGTTTGGAAGAATTAATTAAGAGCTATGAAGAAATAGTGAAGACTTCATTAAAAAATAATCCTGAAAAACCGTTTGAAGCCCACAGGGCGTTTGCAAATAAAAAAGTACTTAAGTCCCTTTCTTCTAAAGAAAGGGAAGCTATCGAAGATTTTTTGAATAAAAATTATCAAAAAATGGGAGGCAAAGGTCAAAGAATGATTAGCAGTGATATGCCGTTTCAGGACTTCCTAGATTTTTTGAATAAATAAAATCAGAAATTTATACTGCAATTGTCTACAAGATATTTTTTTGCTTCTGACTTTTTGTTTGCATCTTTAGTTTCAAATTTAGTGCATCAAGTATTTTTTCTGCCGGAATTGAATTTCCTGTTATTGTTATATAAGGAGGCATGTTAAAAATGGTTATTATTTGGTCATAAATAACGTATATAATTTCTGTTTCGTCATACCGATTAACACAAGTCTCGGTGTTTGGGATAGGTGTGGCCATAAAAAATATTTTGGTTTCTTCTCAATACCTTCTGAGAGCCTCGAATCTCTATGTGGTGGTGAATGAGCTATTATGGCATCACGCGCTAAAATTTGTTAACAGATCATCTGCTTCCTCCTGCGTGTACATCTTGGTATTGTTTTTTGTATTTTAACGACCCCCCCAAACCCGCCAAAGGTAATGCTCTGGAATTTAAATACTATAAGATGCATGTTTTTGATATCAAGTGGTTCACAATACATTCCGGAGCAGTGGTTTCCATAGGCCCTGACTTTAGGAATATTTATTTGTTTAAGCTCGTTTATATTAAAAATAGTGAGATCGCCTAAAGTGACTACCAGGTCTATATTATTTTGAGAAATTGTTTTTAGAATGGGATGATCAGCTATGGCTAAATTTTCATGCGATTAGTTAATTAATTTTTCAAATTATGTATTTATGTCAGATTTACTTTCAAGCAGCCATTTCCAGAGCGGTTTGAATTGTATGGTTTTTCCGTTTCGTTTTATTTCGCGCTCTTCATCCCATGTGAGTACGGTGAGATTATCTGTCTTTAGTTCGCCACTCGCTTCTATGAGGGCTTTCGCTTCACGATCTTCCACGGCTTGATTTACCGATTCATAGCAGACCTGATAAAGCCCGAGCACTTCAATTTCTTTTTTCACGACAAAATCTATCTCACGGTTATTTCGAGTTTTGTAATAAAACAATTCACGTTCCGGTTCAAAACCACGCTTCACTAATTCCATGAAAACGAGATTCTCCATAAGCTTGCCTCTGTCAGGCGAATGCTGGATGGCTTTTGCGGTCACAAAACCATTGTCTACGGCATACACTTTTCTTGGTGCTTTTATGCGGTAGGATGATTGGTGTGAATACCTGGAAATAGAAAAAATAAGATATGCCTCTTCAAGATAGCTTATGTATTTTTCTGTCGTTGTCGCACTCTTCAGATCCAGAATGTCTAAAAGTTTTCGCGTCGTGTAAAGACTCGCGAAATTATTTATAAGATGCGATCCAAGGACACTGACCTTTGTTGAAAATTTAACTTTATGTCTTTTTACCACGTCTTTGAAAAGCAGAGCATCGAAAAGCACTTGCAGATAATCTTTCGGATCGAGATTGCTTACCACCACCTCAGGAAATCCGCCGTTATGTAAATATTGCTCCATTAAATTGAGAAGCATTCCACGCTGTTCCGGCAAAGAGGCATATTGCGGATCTAGGGTGAATTTTTTCGCACGCAAAAATTCGTCAAAATCGAACGGCAATATTTCTATCGGCATGTGCCGGCCGGTAAGATGGGTAGCGAGCTCCTTAGACAACAGATTCGCATTCGAACCGGTTAGCACGAGATTATATCCTTCACGGTGCAAGCGGTTGGCAAACAATTCCCAGTTCGGCAAATTCTGTATCTCATCGAAAAGTATGGTTTTTACATCGCCATACGCGGCGTGTAATTCTTTCATCAACTCATAGGTATCGGTTGCGTTCATGGTTGCCATTGCTTCCTCGTCGAAATTGAAATACATGAACGGCCGATCTTTAAGGAGCATGAGGGAATAAACGGATTTTCCAGCTCGGCGTGGTCCCAGAACGACTTTTATTAAACTCGAATCCAGCCATTTCTTGCCGAATTGATCTTGGGTTCTTGGCACGTATTCCACGGCTAAAAGCTGTTCTTTTTGCCGTTTTTGGTTCAAAACTATGTCTTTTTGCATATTATTTTAAGTGTAGTGGACAAAAAGTCCTTATTTTGTCCAGTAGAAGTATTATAATATATGTGGAAGGTAAATACAAGAGCCCTGGAGGTAGTTCACAAATTAGTGAATTGAGGCTGTAAATTAGCCTTTATTCACTAAAAAATGAGTATAACAATGAAAATACTCAAAATAGCGGATTACCAGCCCCATAAGGTAGATTCTTTGCTGGCAGGAAATAAAGAATATAAAAAGTTAGGCACCAGTGACAGAAAAGTTTGTTCAAGAAAGAAAAACCGGTCGCGTATTTTTTAATGATGGTATGATTTATCACGAGCTGATCGAAATCACCGGACTATCAAGCAGGAAGTCTATGGAAAATACAAGCTACCAAATCCGAAAAGCGGTTGAGAAAAAATTGGAAGTTGAACAATTCATCGACGGCTATCAAGACTATGGCTACTGGATAAATCCCATTTGGTGGTGTTTGCTGGAAAAAGTTCGGGCTTTTACCGAGAAAACCCTGACGCTAATTTCTGAAAATTCGTCCCGCCCGCCCGACGTGGGCGACACAAACGAACTCCCTTGCTTGATAATTTTTAATTTACTAAGTTTTAATTTTCTGATATTATAGTAATAGATTAACAAAGCTCAACAATTATTACTTTAAATATAGTAATATATTATATTACAATGAAGTCAGACAACAAATCCATAATAGCCGATAACATCAAAAAATACAGGCAAAAAAATGGGGATTTCGCAAGATAGGTTGTCAAAAATTACCGACGTTACCTATGAGACAATTATCAAAATTGAGTCGGGGGCGAACAAAAACCCGACGATAAAAACTTTGGCTAAAATCGCCAAAGCGTTAGAGGTGGCAGTTGATGATTTAATAAAATAAAACTATGCCAAAAATAAATGACCTAAACTTAAAAAATTGGAAAGAATATCAAGACCTTTTGACTGATAGTTTGTGGATTATTGGTGAACGGGATAAGTCCGGTTCGCATAAGGGCGACTATCACGGAAATTTTATTCCTCAAATTCCGAACCAACTAATGAGAAGATTTACAAAAAAGGGTGATGTTGTTTTGGATACTTTTTTAGGAAGCGGAACTACTTTAATTGAATGTAAAAGGTTGGGGAGAAACGGGGTAGGAATCGAGTTATTGCCAAAAATTGCAGAAATGGCCGAGCAAAGAATCAGGCAGGAAACACTATTTGATTCTAAAGATAAACTATTCTCAACAATTTTAGTTGCCGACAGCACCAAAGAAGCTACGCGAAAAAAGGTTGAGGAAGTATTGAAAAATCATAAGAAACAAAACGTTCAACTTATAATAATGCACCCCCCATATCACGATATCATTAAATTTAGCGATAGAGCAGATGATTTAAGTAATGCTAAATCAGTTCAGGAATTTCTAAAACTTTTCGGCGATGTTGTTTCTAATTTTTTGAATTTGCTTGAAAGAAAACATTATTTAGCGGTTGTAATTGGCGATAAATATACAAATTCCGAATGGGTACCGTTGGGATTTATGACTATGCAAGAAGTATTAAACCGAGGCGGCTTGATACTAAAAAGTATTTTAGTTAAAAACATGGTTAATAATCGTGCCAAAAGAAACCAAGAACATTTATGGCGATATAGGGCCTTGGTCGGGGGCTTTTATATTTTTAGGCACGAATATATTTTATTATTTCAAAAAAAATAATTATGTTAGTTTCAAAAAAGGAATTAGCGAATCTAAAATTAGGGGCTATCAAATTAGATGATTTAAAAGAATTGGCGAGAACTTTAGGCGTTGACGCAAGAGGCACTGCTTCAAATCTTATTAAAAAACTCATTGATGTTCCGCAAAATAAAATCGATGAATTTATTAAAAGAAAATATCAACAACAAGTTAAAGAAAGGCAAAAACTTATATCAGATGAGGCATTAAAGCAAGAGGTATTAAAAGTTCAAGAATTTAGATGGGGCGTTGTTCAAGGACAATTGGACCAAAAAATTCAAACCGAGTATGTCCGGAGATTTGTAAGGTATGAAGATTTAATTCAAGGTGTAAAAAGCAGACTTCATGATGATATTACGCATTATGTAATCGCTACTTGGTATAATCACTGGACAACAGTTTTAATTGAAGACCACATCAGCCAACATTCAAAAGTTATTCCTACGCTTAAAAATAATTTTGGCGTTGATATTTTCTTTGATGATCAACCGTTTGACTTAAAAATTACTTATCTACCAAAAAATTTTACTCTTGAGCAAGCTTTGAAAAACCCAAAAAATTTAATTGTTTGGCTCTATGAAAATCAGGGCACACAAAGATTTGGGGCAGATAATAGATTTTTCGTAGTTTTGGCAAGTAAAAATAATTTAGAGGAAAGCTGGAAATTGAAAAGAGATTTTGATTTTGTATTTAGCGAAATTGATAAATTTTTTGATAACGCCTTAGTATCAACAAAAGACGAAATTGTTTTTAGTTTTAAGAAAAAAACCTACACAACAATTTCTAAAATTTTAATAATTACGAGATGAAATTATTTGAAGACTTGGGGGAAGTAAAAAACAATGAAGAATTAGCAAATTTGCAGAAGAAGTTTCCAGCGTACGACATCAGTTATATTTGCCAAGCTGCTGACACGTCTCGGCGTGAAGCGAAAGAATGGATGGAAGAGTTATGGCGACAATATGAACCATATGCCGATACCCAATTTCTTAACGATTTCAAAAAACAATTTACGCAACGTTCGTGGGAATTGTATCTTGGGGCAACTTTGCTTAATAGGGGATTTAAATTAGGAAAACATATTAGTTCCGGTCCCGATTTTGATTTGCGAAGTGGCGAAAATAAGCGACTTGCTTGGATTGAAGCGGTAGCGGCGGAAAAAGGTAGCGGAAGCGATAAAGTGCCAGATATAGTTTATGGAACCGTGCAAAATGTGCCGGAAGAAGCAATGTTGCTTCGTATCGCCAATGTGCTGGACAAGAAATTTAAAAAATATCAAGCTAAACTTACGAGCGGTATTGTGAAAGAAAATGAACCTTATGTGATAGCGGTCAATCGTTCGGCTATTGAGCATGTTGAACCCGGCCTCCCGCTAATTCTAAAATCCCTTTTCGGAATTGGGCATCTGACCTTGCCCATTAAGAGTATTAGACAAGAAAATCCAGAATCATTTTGGTCTAGCCGCCCCGCAATCGGAAAGCGTAGTGGCAAAGATGTGCCAATGTTGTTTTTTGAATACAGGACCCATTCCGGCATTAGTGCCGTAATTTATTGCATAGATAACATCTTGAATAGTCCGCGTTCGCCGGAAGAAATGGGAGAAAATTTTATCATCGTTCACAACCCGTTGGCCCAAAATTCCTTACCCTATGGATTTTTTTCTTTCGGAGAAGAATGGGCGAGTAATGGAGATGGATATATTAACAAAATTCGGGAAAGAAAAAATTGGAATAAACCAGATTGATTTTAATTGCCGCCCGCTCGCAAAAAATTTTTTGGCGAAGCTCAAGCGAGGGGCGAGGAAAAAAGAAATCGTCTAATGTGGACTTAGCGAGAATCGAACTCGCGTCTCTGCAATGCGAATGCAGTGTCGTACCACTAGACCATAAGCCCAATTTTATTCAATCAATAAAATGATGTTTCGTCAAGTTTAAACTCGATGTTGTCGTCTAATACGTCTATCTTCTGTCTGACGTTCTTCGTCAATAATATTTTTGGCTTGTTGACGCAACTCGTCTAGATTTAGGTTGAGCAGGGGCTTGGCCATCGCTAGCAGGGTAGGGGGTTCATTGAGTTTAGGATCATTAATTACGTTAGCCAATAGGACATCTAAGAGAGCCCCAATTTGTGGACCAGGTCGTAAGTTAAATTCTTTCATTAAGTCAGTGCCGTTAATTTTTAGCATTTTCACTGAAATCGGGTCATGACGGACCTTGTCAAACATATACTCTAGGTGCCTTAGCTTATATGGTTTGGCTTTAGCTGTACCTGAACCCAGACGGTCAGCAATCCGCAAATCAATTAAATCAGCTAAATTTTGTTCGCCCGTTTTAGCAATGAGACGGCGCACTGAGGCTTCTGTTACCTCGCCAACATTATAGTAAAACATATGGTTGCGCACCAAGTTAGTTACCCGGTTAATATCATCCTTGGGGAACCGTAGTCGGGTCATAATGTTTTTAGTAAGGTTGGCACTAATATATTCATGGTTATAGAAGGTTATTTGGCCGTTAATAATTTTTCTAGCTTGTGGTTTGCCAATGTCATGAAATAGAGCAGCTAATCTTACTAGATAGTCTTTACTGGGGCAATATTTAAGAGATAGCAAGCTGTGGTCAAAAATAGTATAAATATGATGGCGGTTTTGGGGAATACCATAGCCAGCCTCTAATTCGGGTAAAATATATTGGAGCAGTTTAGTGTCATGAAGCTGGCACATACCTTCATAAGGATTAGGACTAGCAATAATTTTAATGAGTTCATCGCGGATTCGTTCATTAGCTACCAAAGTAATACTTTCTGCTAGTTTGCTAATAGCCTCTTTGGTTTGTGGTTCAATTGTAAATCCTAGGGTGGCGCTAAAACGGACTGCTCTCATCAGGCGGAGCGCATCTTCTTTAAAGCGTTCTAGGGGATCACCAACGGCACGAATAATTTTTTGTTGGATATCTTCCTGTCCGCCATAGTAATCAATAATTTGGCCATCTTTGTCCATGGCCATAGCATTAATAGTAAAGTCGCGGCGGCTTAGGTCTTTTTCTAGCTTATCTTCAAATTTTATTTCGCTAGGATGGCGGTGGTCATCATAATTAGCTTCACTGCGGTAAGTGGTTACTTCAACGACTTGGGTTTTATCTTTATCATGGTAGGGCACGAGCACTGTGCCAAAGTCATTCTCATATTTGCTTTTTTTAAATAAAGCTAGAACATCTTCCGGTCGGGCGTTGGTAGTAATATCCCAGTCATGAGGCTCTCGGCCCATTATTAAGTCACGGACACAGCCGCCAACAATATAGGCCTCAAAATTAGCTTCAGTTAACTTGTCTAAAATTTTTTGTACCGGCTCCTCAATCTTTACATTTTCAAAACGATTGTCGTTTAATTGTTTTAAAGAATTTTCCATATGTTCTGATTCAGATGTAGATTGAGTAAGAGCGGGGATTGTTTCATAGGGTTTCATACCATTATTATTTAATATTTTGGCCGGGCTGGATCAGATTAAGAATTCTATTATATTCTTCTACGGCTTGATTGAATTGACTAATTTTTTGGTTGTATTGTAGTCTTAGCGCCTCGTATTCTTGGACTAACTGGTTATGGACTGGTACTGCTTGATTATATTCTCTTATCTGACCGGTGTTTTTTAGTTCATTAAGATGAGCTTCGCTTTCTTGAATGGCCCTGTTTTTACTCTGGATAGCGGGCCACATTGTCTCTAGTTCTGTCTCTAATTGTTTTTTAAGGTTAAATTGTTCTTGTAATGAGTTAATTAGTGGTTTTAACTCGGATAGGCCATTATATACTTGTCCAGGGATTTTTTGCAAGAATTGCGGGTTGGCCAGAGCGCTAGGAGGTTGTAAGCTGGGAAGTGAGGTGGTAGAGAGTTCAGCTTGTCCGCTAATTGTTTGGGGGATCAGGCCAATATGGTAGAACTGGGTCGTCTCAAGATAACAATAACCATTGGGGTAATTGGCATTATTCGGGGGGCAGGCTATACCTAGGGCCATATGATTAGCGGTGGGGTAGGCCATTATACTTACTCCATAGCCTAGCTGACGGAAAATTAACCAGCCTAGTAAAGTTTTGTCTGCACAAACACCACGGTTAAGAAACAGAGTCTCATAAGGATAATTAGGGCTAGCACCATTAGGATTAGCGGTAATTCTTTGACTGCGGACTTCATCATAAGGAATAGATTGGATAAAGGCCGCTGCTAAGTCGGCAATTTGATCATTTTTAAGGTTATGACTTTTAGCTTCATTTTGTAATTGTTCAACAATTTGGGCAATAATTTTATCCTGAAGAGGGTCAGCAAGAAATTGGCCATAATATTGTTCCTGCCAATTGGCCGGTAAGCTGCCGGTGTACAAAAAAACTTTAGGTTTTTGGGCAAAGTATTTATATGTGGAAGTAGACAAAGTAAGACTAATAGAATATTCCTGACCGTTCCATAGCCAGCGCCAGGTTTTAGTAATAGGGGAGACAGTAAGAGTAGTGGTGGTTGGATTTACTGTCGGTGAAATAGTGAGAGAGCCTATTGGTAGGTGGCTGAGATAATTATTAGTTACCCCGACGGCCGTTTGTTTCATCACTTCAAAAGCATCTGCTGGCCGGCCTAAATAATATAATTTTTTCTTTTGCGGTTCAAAATAATAGGCTTTGCCTTTGTCTTCTGGCTTAATAATAATATGCCCAAGTAATTTATTTACTTTAGCGGGAGGTAATTTGCCTTGTTCTAATAGATTAAAGTCATTATTACTAACCCCAATGGCTAACTGGCGCATGATAGCGAAAGCATCGTCGGGACGTCCAAGATAATATCTTTTTTCATCAGCAGGATTCACATACCAAGCTTCACCGTGACTTTCCACAGCTAGCAATATTTTGCCGGCCACTGGACTTGTGGCCTGCAGTAAATGTGGCATCAAACCAATAATGGAGAGAATTACTAAGAGGACTAGATAGGAAAAGCGAGGTTTACTCATAGGGAAAAAGATGGTATAAATTATTAAGTAATTATACCGTATTTTAAGCTAAACAGGAATATGAAACTAAAAAATTATTGTGGTAAATGTTTTTTGGGTCTGTTTGTCGTGGTAATTGGTTTATCACTGCCTTTAATAAGTCAGGCGGCTAGTTTAGCCCAACAGTTGTCTGGGAGAATTCTTTTAGATGTAGAGCGCCATGGTGAAGCTTGGTATGTCAATCCTCCCAATTTACGTCGCTATTATTTAGGTCGGCCTGATGATGCTTTTCGTATTATGCGTGAGCTTGGGTTAGGGATTACAGCTCAAGAATTAGCGCAAATTCCTTCCTCTACGGCAGCCGTGGATTGGTCAGCTACTAGTAGTACCGCGACTTCTTCTTATAATTTATTATTAACTCAAAGAGTAGCGGGCCGTATTTTATTAGATGTTGAAAATAATGGCGAGGCTTGGTATGTCAATCCTCCCAATTTACGTCGCTATTATTTAGGTCGGCCTGATGATGCTTTTCGTATTATGCGTGAGCTTGGGTTAGGGATTACTAGAAAGAATTTAGCGAGGATTCATAAATCCAGCCTAGATGAAGCCATTGATGAATATAGCAGCTACCAGATTAAGTATGTTACTACAACTGCCGGTGTTTTTCGGGCTGATATAGTGACTATTGATTTAGCTGATCCTAATCTTAAAATTATTACTGATACAGCCAGCGATGGTGATTGTCCCGGTCCTTGTCCAGCGCGGGAGCTTATGGATTATGTGTTAGATAATAATGGTTTTGCGGCCATTAATGGTACTTATTTTGAAACTGGCGCCGCTAGACGCAATTATTATTTTTTCCCAGTATATAACAGCCGGTTAGGAGTAATGATTAATGAGGCGCAGCTTAAATGGTGGACTACTGGTCCTTTAATGGTTTTTGATGAAAATAATAAATTTTATTATTTTCCCGATAGCCGTGATTTTGGCAGTGTGGCTAAATTTGAAAGCAAATATGGGGTAAAAATACAAGCGGCTATAGGGAACAAGCCAAGGCTTATTGAAAATTATCTAAATTGGCTTATTGATTGGGAGGTAGATGAATCGCAAATGACCGGCAAATATATACGCACGGCCATTGGATATAAAGACAATAAAATTTACTTAGTGGTAGTAAATAAAGCTACGGTGCCAGACTTAGCCATAATAATGCAGACCTTAGGTATGGAGTATGCTCTTAATTTAGATGGTGGTTATTCTACCGCCCTTTACTATAATGATGAATATATGATAGGTCCAGGTCGGAACATCCCTAATGCTATAATTTTTGCTAAAAAGAATTAAGATATTATGGATGAACCGGTTGAGTTAGTATATTATAGAGAAAAGGTTAAGCAAGACCAGTCGTTTAGTCTAAAAATTAAAGTAATGACTAATTGTCCTGAGGCGGGGATTAAAGGCCAGTTAGCTGATGGGACTTGGAAGATTGGTGTGCCAGCCATAGCTCAGCGCGGTGAAGCTAACAAATTTTTATTACAGTGGCTGGCTGGAGTTTTAGGGTGTAAGATTTATCAGTTAAAAATAATAGCGGGCCAGCATACTTCGCATAAAATAGTTCAATTTATTCCTTAAGTTAATATTATGGCGCAAAAACAAAAACCACGGCTGCTTCTTCATATTTGTTGTGCCCCTTGTGCCTCCTGGGCAGCTAAATGTTTGATGTCGGATTATGAAGTTACTCTTTTTTTCTATAACCCCAATATCTGGCCACAAGAAGAGTGGGCAAAGCGATTGGCCGCTGCCCAGAAATTAGCCCAGATATATAATCTACCTTTTATTGTTGATGACTCTGGGGTGGAGGAATGGCTAATTATGGCCAGTCCCTTTAGCGAGGCGCCAGAACGAGGTCGGCGGTGTCAGCTGTGCTATGAGTGGCGTCTAAGGCAAACTGCCACTCGGGCTGATCAAGAAGGTTGTCCTTATTTTGCTACTAGTTTAACTGTTAGCCCATATAAAGACCGAGAAGCAATTAACCAGGCTGGTCAATTAGTAGCCAGGGTGGTGGATGCTAATTATTTACCGACTAATTTTCAAGAAAATGATGGCTATGGTCAGTCTATTGAATTATCTAAAAAGTATGGGCTTTACCGTCAGAGATATTGTGGCTGTAAGTTTAGTATAGATAAGAATAATATAAAATGATTATATACCTTTAACTGATAATCTTTGTCTTTGATGAGTTTTATTGACGATTTTTACTTCTTCTATCTTTTTATTTTAGCGTATTATTCTTTTAACCAAGTTGGCTAGTCTTCTAGTCGATCTCGTGTTATAATACTATTAATTAATCTTTTAACTATGGACCTACAATTTTATTTTGAGCAGGCTATTGCTAGAAAAGCTTCGGATATTCATCTGGTGGGAGATAGCGCACCCTATTTGCGGATTGACGGACAATTGGTGAAATTAAGTGAAGAGATAATTGATGCTAAATGGTTAGCTGAGGCAGTTTATGGATTTTTGGATCAACGTTTGGTGGAAAGGTTGGAAAATAATAAAGAGTTAGACGTTTCTAAGACCATTGGCGGTAGTCATTTTCGTATTAATTTGCATTACCAGCGGGGAGTTATAGGGTTAACAGCGAGGCTAATTTCTAGCGTCATTCCTGACCCTGAATTCATTGGTCTTAATGAGAATTTGCAGCATTTAGCTTTTTTAAATGATGGTTTTGTGTTGGTAGTTGGTCCTTGTGGAGCTGGTAAATCTACTACCCTGGCTAGTTTATTGGGAATCATTAATCGGGAACGGCAAGGTAAAATTATTACCATTGAGGACCCAATTGAATATATTTTTCAAAATGACCATTGTCTTATTGAGCAACGGGAAATTGGAATTGATACCAATGATTTTGCAGTAGCTCTTAAATATGTGTTGCGGCAAGACCCCAATGTAATTATGGTTGGTGAGATGCGGGATAATGAGACGATAGAAGCAGCTTTAACTGCAGCAGAAACTGGTCATTTAGTTTTTTCTACCTTACATACTGCGACGGCAGCTGAATCCTTATCTAGGGTTGTTAGCTCCTTTCCGGCCCATCAACAAAGTCAAATTGCTACCAAGTTATCTTTGTGTCTTCGGGCAGTTATTGCTCAACGTTTATTGCCAGCAGCTTCGGGGGGCCGGGTAGCAGCTCGAGAAATTATGTTTAATACTCCGGCTATTGCCAATTTACTGCGTAGTCAAAAATTAGAGCAGATTCCTTCTATTATCCAAACTTCATCTCGTGAAGGCATGATCACCTTTAACCGAGCCATTGAGGAGCTGTTGCTATCTGGCAAAATTACTTCCGAGATAGCAAAAATTTATGAACGAGCTGATTCAGGGGCCTCATACTGGCGTTAATTATTTTTGATATGAGTTCTACTGTTAAAAGAACCCCGATACTTATTGGCCTATTATCTTTGGCTAGTTTAGAGATCATTAACTTACGGGTTTATTTTATTTATTGGTTACCACTTATAATGGTTATAGTAATGTTTGTAGTGTCATGGTTTGGTTTAGCTCATCATAGGGGGACATACAAAATAATAGCCTGGTTAATTCCGGCTCTTAATTTTTTAGCTTGGTGTGGTTTTTTAACTATTATTAACAGTTCTTTCGTTCGCCAGCTGTTTATAATTATTGTAGCAGTAAGCCAGTGGTGGTATTGGTATGAAGGATTGAAAGAGATACCGGCTAGTCAATTAAGGCTAGGTGAATGGTGGCGAACGGTTAATGTTTTAAACTGTTGTACCGTTTGGGTAATAGCGTCTGTCCTTTACGGTTGGCAGTCTTTTTTGGGTTGGCCGATTTGGTGGCCCTGGTTGATGTGGTTTTTGTGTTTGGCCATTATAATTATAGGTGATTATTATGTTTCTGATCTTAAACTGTCAGTCCATTGGCCCATGGTAGTTGCTACATGGCTAATTTTAGGTCAATTATTTGTAATAATTTATTTTTTACCAAGTTCTAATTTTGTTTTAGCTTATTTATTATTACTAGCCTATTATATTTTCGGACAGTTAAATCGTAATAATTTATTGCAAATAAATACTAAAAAACGATTACGCTACCAGATAATAGCTTTGATGTTGGGCTTAATTTTAGTTATTAGCACAGCTAAATGGTTTTAATTAAGATATCTTATGAAATTTAAAACTACCCACAAAAAACTTTCCCCTAATTTTTGGTGGTGGCTTTTAGCGGTTGTGGTTAATTTAGTTTTAGTATTAATTTGGTTTAAATACTTTTTTACCTTAGGGGAAGCTGATTTATTGGCCTCAATGGCTTTATCTGGTCAAGGTATGGGGGTGCCTATGAGTAGTAATCGAATAACGGACCTAAAACATACTGTAGCTATTGATTATAATGAAGCCGCTAGTTTATGGCCATCATTGTCGGCAAGCGCTATCCAGATTTTTAAATCTCAGGATAAGATCCAGATTACAATTAATGGTAAGACAGAGAATGGCTATAATCTAGATAAACCATTAGCTAGTTTTTGGGTAGTTACTAATGATGGTTGGTTAGTAACTTCGCAAGATTTTAGTGACTGGTCAAGTCTTATAGCTGTGACTAATGATCACCGAACGCATACTATTAGTAAAAAATTAATTGATCCTCTAACTGGTCTTGTTTTTTATCGTCTAGAGGGAGCTAATAATTTGGTGCCCCTTAAATTGGGAGAAAACGGTTGGAGTCGTCCGGGTCAATTATTTTATAACCTAAATGGACGGGGTGGTTTTCAGACAAGTTGGCTAGAAAAAGTTAATTATAATGAAGCTGATTCATTGACTATAAATAGTGATAGCCTTAGGCAACGTTGGCAATTTTCAACTATCTGGCCAGATTCAGCTTTATTTAATGGGGCGGGAGAACTATTTGGTTTGGTTAATGGAGAGAACGAATTTATTCCGGTTAATTATATAAAATCTGGTCTCACAAGTTTATTAAGTGGTGATGCTTTTAAGCGGGTTAGCTTGGGCTTGGAATATATAGACCTTAATCAGTTGTCGCTTAACAATCATTATGGTTTGTTGATTACTCAAGTAATTAAAGATAGCCCAGCGGCTAAGGCCGGAGTTAAAGCCGGTGATATTTTATTAAGTATTGATGAGATAAATCTAGATGGTGAAGTTTCTATTAATGAAATCATTCAAAATTATCGTCCACATGACCGAGCCAGTTTAGTTATCCAACGGGCTGGGCAGAATCATCAATTAAATTGTCAATTTTAATATATGCCAATAAATACAATTGCTAGTTTACCCCAGGGGGAAGGCCGCAAAATCTTTTTGCGGTTAGACCTGAACGTGCCGTTAGAGGGGGGGCACATAAAGGAAGATTACAAAATTAGAGCAGCCCGCTATTCCATTCAGGAATTATTAAAGCGTGATTTTAGGCTTATTTTAGCCACTCATTTAGGAGAGCCAATGGTTAATGGTCAACTAATTCCGGGGGCCCTAGAGACACTATCCGTTAAACCAATTGTGACTTATCTAAGCGAATTATTGTCAGAAACAGTAGAATTTGTGCCAGGTCAAGATTTTAAAAAAATTAGGCAACAGATAGATAAATCACCTAGTAGGCTATTTATGCTAGAAAATTTACGTTTTTGGCCTGGAGAATTGACCAATGATCCACATTTTGCCAAAGATTTAGCTAGTTTGGCGGATTTTTATGTCAACGATGCTTTTGCTGTTAGTCATCGGCAACAGGCATCGGTTGCAGCAATTAAAGATTTTTTGCCAAGTTTTGCTGGTTATTTATTGGAGCAAGAAGTGGTAAATTTGTCTCAAGCCCTAAGTCCACATCAACCCCTTATTGTGGTAGTTGGTGGAGCTAAGATTAATACTAAAGTAAATTTTTTGCGTCATCTTGGAGAGAAGGCGGCAAAGATTCTTTTAGGTGGGGCATTAGCCAATAATTTTTTAGCTGCTCGGGGCTATAATGTTGGCCAATCGTTAGTAGATAAGGAGAGCATTGCTTTATCAGGGGAAATTATAAAGGAGCTAGGAGATAAATTGATATTACCTCTAGATGTAATTGTTAAAAATCAAGGGCGTCCAGTAGTCCGTTCGGTTAATCAGGTGGCGGATGATGATAATATTTTAGATATAGGGCCAGCTACTATGCAAGCATTTAGTCGGGAAATTAAGTCAGCTAAGACGCTGGTTTGGAATGGGCCAATGGGAAAATTTGAAGAAGACCATTACCAGCATGGGACTTTATTCGTGGCGCGAGAAATTGCTTGGCGCTCACGTGGTCCAGCTTTTGGTATAGTTGGCGGTGGTGAAACAGTAGAAGCCTTAGAGATGACTAAAATGACTAATTATGTAGATTGGGTTTCGACAGGTGGTGGAGCAATGCTGGCTTTTTTAGGCGGTGAGCCTATGCCTGGTTTAGAAAAAATTATTTATTAATTGTTTATTACTATTATGGCAAAAATTGTTCAAGTGGCAGCGCGGGAAATTTTAGATTCACGGGGTGATCCTACAGTAGAGGCTAAAATTATTTTAGATAATGGTTTAATGGCTAAGGCTAGTGTGCCGTCGGGGGCTTCAACTGGAGTTCATGAGGCTCACGAGTTAAGAGATGGTGACCTAGAACGTTATGGCGGCAAGGGTGTACTTAGGGCCATAGCCAATATTTCAGAGGTTATAGGGCCTAAGATTATAGGAGAAGATATTACTGAACTTTCTAAAATTGATCATCTGATGTTGGAATTAGATGGTACAGCTAATAAAGAAAAATTAGGCGCTAATGCTATTTTGGCTATATCTATGGCCTGCGCTAGGGCCGGAGCGTTAGCTACTGGCCAGGAGCTTTATTCTTACTTAGCCAGTAGCTATGGTTTTTCTACTAGCAATTATCGTCTTCCAATCCCAAGTTTTAATATTTTTAATGGAGGCAAGCATGCAGATACCAATGTTGATTTTCAAGAATTTATGATTATCCCCTTAGTAGATACTCTTGTAGCTGAAAAGATTAGGTTGGGCTCTGAAGTTTTTCAAGCTTTAGGTCGGTTATTAAAGGATAATGGTCTAGATACTAATTTAGGAAATGAGGGCGGTTATGCACCCAACATGCCAAGTAGTGAGACGGTAATAGATTTTATTATCAAGGCTATTCAAATAGCTGGCTATATACCCCAAGGACAAGTCGGTTTGGGGTTAGACGTTGGCTCTTCCGAACTTTATGATGAGGCCAGTGGTCGGTATATTTTTAAGCTTGACCAATGGCAGCTAACAGCGGCTGAACTAATTAACAAGTATAAAGAATGGGCCCTTAAGTATCCATTAGTTTCTATTGAAGACGGACTCGCTGAAGATGATTGGGATAATTGGCAAATATTAACTCAGGAATTAGGTAGCCAGCTTCTTTTAATTGGTGATGATTTATTTGTTACGCAGGCTGAGCGACTGCGGGAGGGGGTGGAGAAAAAAGTGGCTAATGCTATTTTAATTAAATTAAATCAAGTGGGTACCGTAAGTGAGACTATAGATTGCATAAAGTTAGCCCAGCAGAGCGGCTATAAAATAATGATTTCTCATCGGAGCGGTGAGACTACTGATGATTTTATTGCTGATTTAGCTGTGGCTGTTGGGGCAGAGTATATTAAAAGTGGTTCACTAGCTCGAGGTGAGCGGTTAGCTAAATATAATCGTTTAATGGAAATTGAGGCTCAGCTAGCTGGAAAATTCTAGTGAGCTATGAGTCAGGTTGTAGCTGATAATAAAATGAAAAAAATTAGTCCAGTAGTTTTAGTACTATTAGATGGTTGGGGTATTGCTCCGCCCAGTATAGGCAATATGTTTTCTCGAGCTCACTGGCCCCACATATATAATTATTTGCAACAATACCCAATAGCTGCTTTAGCTAGTCCATTAGCTTCTAATGGAACACGTAAAGTAGCTTATTGGCAAATTGGCAGTGGTCAGGAAGTAGAGATGATTCCTGGATTAGGCGGAGTAGTTGATCGGCCAGGATTAACTGAACTTTTAGTTCAGGCTGGCTTGAGGCAAGCCTATATAGGAGAAAGCGAAACTTTTCCTTTAGTAGTTGAATATTTAGCTAATCACTGCCTACATAATTTAGTAGATTATCTTTTGGTGAGTACCCCAGTTAATAATGATTATAATAAGAATGTATTATCGGCTAGCCATTTAGTAATTGAGCGAGCAGCTCATTGTTGGTGGCATTACCAATTAGATTTTATGGTAGTAAGTTTGGCCTCGTGGGCTTTAGTTAGCCGTTATGGTGATGAGTCTAGTGTGGTTAAAGCTATAGTAGCCATGGATAGGCTTCTACCTAAATTAATTAATCCGCTCTTGCAAGCCGGGGTAACTATTATACTAACTTCAGCTTATGGCATCTTAGAAAATTACCTGAACCCACTAGATAATAAAATAAATCATGGTTTAAGTGGCAACCCTACCCCTTTAGTAATAATTGGTCGGCCATGGCGTGGACAAAGTTTGGGAGAAACCGAAGTTATAACTACTGACCTCACTACTTTAGCTGTTATTGGTTCTCTCCGTTCTATTGCTCCAACTATTTTAACTATTTTGGGCATAGAGAAACCTGATTATATGACAGATCCCTTGTTGCCGGCAACTGCCATTAATAGATGAGATATGAAGTTAAATAAATTATGGTATGGATCCATTAATAATATTGGCTGGGCAGCAGTGATAGTAGGCCTATCTTCTTTTATTAGCCGTTTTTTGGGAGTTTTTCGGGACCATATTTTAGCTGGCCAATTTGGAGCCGGTGATGAGTTGGATATTTATTATGCCGCTTTTCGGGTGCCTGATTTAATTTTCAATCTATTAGTATTGGGAGCTTTGTCGGCTGGATTTATTCCTATTTTTGTTAGCTTGTTAGATAAACCGGAAAAAGAGGAAGACAACAAGGCAGCCTGGCGGTTTGCTAATATAGTTACCAATTGTTTATTGATTATTCTTATAGGTTTATGTATTATAGGTATTATTTTGGCTCCGCAGATAATAAAGGCTATAACCCCAGGCTTTTCTGGTGAAAAATTATCTAAGACAATAGAGCTTAGTCGATTAATGTTTTTATCTCCTTTGCTTCTTGGCCTTTCAGGGATAGTAGGGGGTATTCTTCAGTCCTTTAAACGTTTTTTCGCTTATTCTTTATCTCCTATTTTTTATAATTTAGGCATTATTGCTGGAGCTTTATTTTTAGTACCACATATTGGTTTAATTGGTTTAGCGTGGGGGGTAGTCATTGGAGCTTTGCTTCATTTATTAGTGCAAGTTCCCACTTTGAGACATTTAGGCTTTCGCTATCAATTTATATTAGACTGGCGTGATAAACATTTACGACAAATTGGCCGTATTATGATACCCCGCACCCTAGGATTGGCTGTCAGTCAGCTTAATTTATTAGCAATGACTGTGTTAGCTTCCAAATTAGCTAGCGGTTCATTGGCGGTTTTTAATTTAGCTAATAATTTACAGTCGTTTCCAGTAGGTATTTTTGGTTTATCCTTTGCCGTGGCAGCTTTTCCTACTATGTCAGCTTTAGTGGCCGACAAAGATAAGTTAAGGGCTAGTTTGACAGCTACTATTAGACAGACACTATTTTTAGTTATTCCGTCAACTGTAATGATTCTAGGTTTGCGGGCCCAGATTATTCGGGTTATCTTAGGTTCTGGCCGTTTTGATTGGCAGGATACTATTTTAACTATGCGGACGTTGAGTTATTTTGGGATATCTATTTTTGCTCAATCACTTAATGCTATTTTGGTGCGAGTTTTCTATGCTTACAAAAATTCAGCCACACCATTTTGGATTAGTTTGGTATCTAGCCTAGTTAATATTAGTTTAGCCTGGTTATTAAGCGGGCAATTAGGGGTGGCTGGGCTGGCATTAGCTTTTTCTGTAGGGAGTATAGTTAATCTTATTTTATTATGGATTTTTTTACGCATTAAGGCACCAGTTTTAGATGGTCGGGCTATCGCTGACGGTGCCATTAAAATGGTTATTGCAGCAGCCATATCTGGATTAGCAATTATGGAAGCCAAAAAAATTATTGCTCCACTGGTTAACATGCGTACTTTTTGGGGTATTTTTGGTCAGCTATGTGGTGCAGCAATTATAGGGGCGGTGGTTTATCTGGCAATTTGTAGTTTATTACGTTGCCCTGAAGCAAAAGAATTGTGGATGATGATAAGTCATAAATGGCCTAGTAAGAAGAAGAAAATGGTAGTAGACGCAGAAGAGGCTAGAGGAGTATAACACTTGACTTTTAAGATAAATAGTTATTAAATATAATGTCTGTTCTTTAAAAAATATAAATGGAGGTGATCCATGTTACCATATGTATCTTTGTTAATTTGGCGTCGGGCTAGTCAGCCCCATGGTATTGAAATACTGTTGGCCTTACGGTCAGCATTTCAATTCGAAGATGCCAGCCGTGTTCAGCCACAAGATTTTTACAGAGGTTGGCAAATTTTCCCCAGTGGTAAACTGGGGAGTGATGAGAATTCGCCGCTTAGTGCCGCTTGGTCAAAATTGCGAGATGACGGCGGAGTCAGGGCGATGATCGGGCTAAAGGCTCTAGTTGGGAGTAATCCTACTAGATTAAGACAACTTGATCAGAATTGCTTTGCCGTAGAGATCAAGGAGTCAGATGATTTTGATGGTGAGAGCAATTTTTTGAATTTAGTGAATTTATCACCAAATTATATACTCGTCGCCTGGAAGTCCTTAGCCGAGATTCTTCATTTTAATGATCTTGCTTTATATAGGCACGGCGTGCCAAAAGGAGTAGAAGCAATATTTAGAGATCAGCTTGATTTAATAAAAAAATTAGCTGATCAGGTAAGGAGGACGGGATGAGTATAGTAGTATTGGCTATGGCTTTTGGGACTGGAAAGGCCATCAACCAGCCCATAAAGAAACAAGTAGAAGAGATGGTGGCCTTAAAGGGCTATGATGTTTTTACTCAGCTCGATCTGGCCGAAATTTTAGAACTGAAGGCTGGACATTTATTTGTCGCTAATCAGTACGGTAACTATATATCCACCTTAGCATTCATGCAGCAATTCGTTTTAATGGCTAAGGTGTATGGCTGGAAAAGCGTCAGGCTGGTAGCAGCCAGACAGCATATCTGGCGCTGTGCGCGCGATCTGCGCCATCTGGCACCGGAGATGCACGTTCAACTTTATCCGGTCACGGTTGAGTATGGCCCCGACACTCAACTGTGGGTGAGATCATCGATTGGGTGGTGGGCCAGGGAGATAGTAATAAGATTACTACCCTGGCCAATTTATAAAAAAATTTGTTAGAAATAGGGGGTTATCATGAAGATAGCCCCCCCTTTATTTACCTTAAATAAGTTCATTCTCATTTTGGACTATGAAGAAAAAATAGAATAAAGTGGGATGCATTGACTTGACAGATAGGAAAATAAGCATAACAATATAGATACTTACTAAATGATAGTAAGAAAAATAAAAGGAGGTGTCTAAATGAAAAAAATTTAGCCTAGACGCCGGGGACCCCAGGGTCGCAATTTAAAAAATTGTATTAGACGGGCTAATTATAAGGCTCGTATCCAATTAAATAACCCTCTAATAAAAGACAGGAGGCTGCTTATGAAGCAGAAAAATAAAATTATTTAATTGGAGCCCCTACTAGACCATGCTTTTCACACCTTATAAAGGTGTTAAGGAATGCCATAAGCTGTGGAAACAGCACCCTTGAGGTGGCTAACCTTAATTATTTTTTATCTTGCATAGGCCTGGTGGGGGCCTTTTTATTATCATTGACTTGTTGTAAGCCATTTAGCATAATATAGGGGTATGAAGAATATCCGTAATTTTTGTATTATTGCCCACATTGACCATGGCAAATCTACTCTAGCTGATCGTTTATTGGAGCTTACTGGGACTATTGAGCCACGTAAGATGACTAATCAAATACTGGACCGTTTAGATTTAGAGCGAGAGCGGGGGATTACTATTAAGCTTACGCCAGTGAGGTTAAAGTATCGAGGTTATGAGCTTAATTTAATTGACACTCCTGGTCATGTGGATTTTAGCTATGAGGTATCTCGTAGTTTAGCGGCAGTCGAGGGAGCGATTTTATTAGTTGATGCTACTCAGGGTATTCAAGCTCAGACCCTAGCTAATTTATATCTAGCCATTGAGCAAAATTTAGCTATTATTCCAGTAGTCAACAAGATTGATTTGCCAGCTGCTGACATCGCAAAAACTAAAGGAGAGATTGTCAAACTGCTTGGCTGTGCGCCTGAAGAAATCATTTGTGTTTCAGCCAAAACAGGTGAGGGGGTACCCAAAATATTAGAGCGGATCATTGAAGTGGTGCCTGCACCGATCGGAGATGAGGATAAACCCCTTCGGGCCCTAATTTTTGATTCTAATTATGATGAATACCGCGGGGTAGTAGCTCATATTCGGGTAGTTGATGGTATAATTCGTCGGGGAGAGAGGATTAAATTAGTGGCGACTGGAGCAGTAAGTGAAGCTTTGGAAGTTGGCTTTTTTGACCCTAATTATCATAAAAGTCAAGAGTTACGGGCGGGAGAAATCGGTTATGTGGTAACTAATTTTCATGAAGTAAGTGAATGCCGTGTAGGTGATACTCTTACCCTAGAAAAAGAAGCCCAGAAGATTATACCCCTTAAAGGATATATTGAGGTTAAACCGATGGTCTTTGCTGGTGTTTTTCCTAAAGAGGGTGATGCTTTTGAGAATTTGCGGGAGGCGATGGGTCGTCTTAAATTAAATGACGCCGCTTTAGTTTATGAACCTGAACAGTCACAGGCATTAGGGTATGGCTTTCGCTGTGGTTTTTTGGGTTTGCTACATTTAGAGATTTTTCAGGAGAGATTAAGGCGGGAGTTTAATCTTGATCTTATAGTAACTGTTCCCAGCGTAGCTTATAAATTATATCGCCGTAATGGCAGTGAACCAGAAATCATTCGCAGTCCTCAGCAATTGCCTAATGGGGCGGAGATTGATTATTTGGAAGAACCATGGGTTAGACTAGATATTATCACTCCTAAAGAGTATTTAGGAGCAGTAATGAAATTAGCCCAAGAAAAACGGGGGATTTATCGTAATACTGAATATCTTGACGCAACCCGGGTAATTTTACATTATGAGATGCCGCTTAGTATGATTTTAACTGATTTTTATGATAAACTTAAAAGCCTTACTTCAGGGTATGGGTCAATTAACTATGAAATGTTAGATTACCGTCGAGCTGAAGTAGTACGGTTAGATATTATGGTGGCTGACCATTTAGTTGAGCCGCTGGCTACTATTGTTTATCGTGACGAGGCCTTTAAAAGAGGTAAAGAAATTGTTACTACTTTAAAAGAGACTTTGCCGCGAGAGATGTTCGTGATAAAATTACAGGCAGTGATTGGTGGTCAAATAATTGCTGCTGAGCGTATTTCAGCTTTACGCAAAGATGTGACAGCCAAGCTTTACGGTGGTGATGTCACTCGAAAGCGGAAACTATTAGAAAAACAGCGACAAGGCAAGAAAAAGATGATGGCCTTGGGACGAGGACAGGTGGATATTCCTAGTGAAGTCTTTGTTAAATTATTGAAACATTAATAATTTATATGAGCAAGAAAAAAAAGAAGAAAATTACTAAACGGCGCATCATTAATGCTGTCTGGATTATTATTAGTGCTATAGTGGTATTATCTATGATAGTTTGGACAGTGGCTATTGGTTTCTAATTTAGTCTTATGGCGCCCCCCCGCCTGTGGCAAATAGCACCTAGTTTAAAGAAGAGTAATTCTGAGCTAGCAGAATTAGGTCTACCTTTTATTATTGAGCAAATTTTGTATAATCGTGGTCTAGATAAGGCAGATGAGATTCGTCAATTTTTAGGCCTCCAACCATTTTTAGCTAATCTGGCAGATCTTAGCCAATTATCTTTGGCCGTAGAGGTCATTGTGAAGCATATTAAAGCCGGTAATTTAATTGTAGTTTATGGCGACTATGATGCTGATGGTGTTACTGCAAGCACCATTTTATTAGAGACCCTAGCTATCCTTAAAGCTAAAACGAGAATCTGGTTACCTGATCGGGTAACTGAGGGCTATGGGCTTAATACTGGGGCTATTGATGAGATAGCCCAGTGGGGAGCTAAACTTATTATTACTGTGGATACTGGTATTCGCAATAAACAGGAGGTTGCTTATGCTCAGAAGAAAGGGTTAGAGGTTATTGTTACTGATCATCATCGAGAGTCGCCTGATCCGGCTGAATGGCCAGACTGTTTAATTATTAATCCGACTATGACGAGAGAACATTATCCTTGTAAGTTTTTAGCCGGGGTAGGGGTGGCTTATAAATTAGTACAGGCTATAGTAGAGCGGTCTACTCTCTCAGATAATCAGAAAAAAACCCTAGAACGTCGTTGTCTAGATCTAGTTGCTCTAGGCACCATTGCTGATTGTGTGCCTTTGCTTATGGAGAACCGTCAATTAGTAAAAGAGGGTGTTGAAATTATGAATACTAGGCGACGGATAGGCTTGGAAGAATTAGCGCGAGTGGCGCAAATTAGTGGAGATATTAATGAGTGGAATATTAGTTGGCAATTGGCGCCTCGTATTAATGTAGCTGGTCGACTAGATCATGCTAATTCAGCTTATCGTTTATTAACCACCAAGGATCAAGCCGAAGCTGCCCAGATAGCCGATGATTTGAATCAAAAAAACAATGAACGTCAGCAGAAAACTCAAGAGATTGTTGATTTTTGTTTAAGTGAATTATTAGAATTACAAGCCGATGATAGTCTATTAATATTTGTTAGCCCTAGACAGGATCCTTGGCCGGAGGGTATTATTGGCTTAGTGGCTGGCCGATTGGCAGAGAGGACGGGGAAACCAGTTATTGTAATTACTAAAGGTGAGCAGGGGTATAAAGGCTCAGGTCGCAGTAATGTGGAAAATTTTAGTCTTATTGCATTATTAGAAGAAGTAGCCAGTGATCTAGATCGTTATGGAGGTCATGCTGGAGCTTGTGGGTTTAATTTAAAAGTTCGACAGCTACCCAATTTTTTAACTAATATTAAGAAATTAGCGGCTAAAAAATTAGCTAATCTTGATTTACGACCCAAGCTATTTATTGATGGCGTATTACCTATTAAGGATATAGATATGAATATTGCCGAATGGATAGAGAAATTAGCGCCGTTTGGTCAAGCTAATCCTGAGCCAAAGTTTGTGGCCCATCATGAGGTAATTGACGATGTTAGTACCGCAGGTCTTAGCCAGCAACATCTTAAGTTACGTTTTGGTAATTATTGGGCGTTGGCCTTTGGACAGGCTGAAGATTATAGCGATTTGCGCCCCGGTCAACTTGTGGATTTAGTATATAATTTAGGGATTAATCGGTATAATAATCATGCGGAGCTACAGCTAAAAATTATTGATTTACGTCGAATAAATAATTGAGGCATCAAATTGTATGACTAAAAAATTTGTTCATCAAAGTCTAATTAGCTATACAGATGGTGGAGCGCGAGGCAATCCCGGTCCAGCTGGTATTGGAGTAGTCTTAAAGACGAAAAACGGTGAGACGGTAGGTGAATGGTCTAAATTTTTAGGAATAACTACTAACAATCAGGCAGAATATAGGGCTTTATTATTGGCCCTAGAAGAGGCCAGATCTTTGGGGGTAGAAGAATTAGAGTGCCGGCTAGATAGTGAATTGGTGGTAAAACAACTGCGAGGTGAATATAAGGTTAAACATCCTGATCTTAAACCATTATTTGCCCAAGTATTAAGTTTGATTTCTAGTTTTAAACATGTTAGTTTTAACTATATCCCCCGGACTTTAAATAAAGAAGCTGATCATTTAGCTAATCAGGCCATGAATCAGGAAATGAATAGGAAATATAAGGACACATAGCTCAGTTGGTTAGAGCGTACGGTTCACATCCGTAAGGTCACAGGTTCAAATCCTGTTGTGTCCACTTTATTTGTAGGTAGTTAGTAAATTTAGGAATTCAGTTAAAATTAAATTAAAGAAGCTTTAATTATAGTTGACTAATGAACTTATAGGGGTATAATATCCTTAGACCAGCCAGTCAGCGGGCAGTTGCTGTTTAGCAATAAACAGAGGAAAGTCCGGACTCCCTGGATACTAAAGTATCCAGTCGTGATAACGGGTAACACCCGCCGCATCAGTTGTGAGACTGATGTAGGGAAAGTGCCACAGAGACTATACTAGCGACTAAGTCGTCAAAGGTGAAAAGTCAGCTGGTGTTGCGCTTACCGCAGCTACAGCTGTCCCTAGTCAGTAATGGCTAGGCGTGGTAAACCCTATCTGGAGCAAGAACAAACTAACAGCTAACTGTTAGACAAAGTGGTTCGCAGGAGCTTTTGAGTAATCAAAAGCCAAGACAAATAACTGCCGTTTCGTTTTTTACGAAATACAAAATCCGGCTTATAGCTGATGGCTGGTCTAAAAGTATTTTTATGAAACGTAGTGAACTATTTTTTTCTTTTATCCTTTTACCAATTGATTTTATAATGATTGTTTTGGCTGGTATCTCGGCCTATTATCTGCGGATTAGTGATGTTGCTACTGGTGTTCGACCTATTATTTATAATTTACCGTATAAAGATTTTTTATCTTTACTATTGTTAATAGCGTTAGCTTGGCTGGTAGTATTTGCTTTAGCTAATTTATATCAAGCGCGTCCTATCAAATGGTTTGATGAATTAAGACGGATATTTTTTGCTTGCCTAGCTGGTTTTGGCTTGATTGTTATTTATATTTTCTTTTTTCGAGAATGGTTTTCTTCACGATTTATTATCCTGGTTGGTTGTGCTTTAGCTTGGATTTATGTAAGCATAGCTCGTTTGTTGGTACGGTGGCTGCAAAGATATTTATATCGCTATGGCATTGGAGTCCATCGTGTGGTGATTGTAGGACGTGGAGCCTCGGCGGATAAACTAATTAAAGAATGGTTTAGCCACCGCTCTCATGGATATCAAGTAGTCAAACATTATGATAATTTTGATTTGGAGACGGCTCAAGAGCTGGAAGACTATTTAAAAATTAAGCCAGTAGATGAGATTATTCAGGCGGATCCTAATTTGAGTAAAGCTGAGGTTATTAGATTATATGATTTTGCTGAGGAGCATCACTTAGTTTATAAATATATTGCTGATTTATTAGACACTAAAATTTTAAAAACTGAAGTGGATGAAATTGCTGGTATTCCGGTAGTAGAGGTTAAAAAAACTCCTTTAGATGGCTGGGGAAAAATTGCTAAGCGGATTTTCGATCTTGTTTTTTCCACGTTTTTTATCATTTTATTTAGTCCACTTTATTTATTAACAGCAATAGCAATTAAATTAGATTCATCTGGACCAGTTTTCTTTAGTCGGCTTGATGATGGTTCGCCGCTATATCGTATAGGGCAGGGTGGCCGTAAGTTTCGTTATTTTAAGTTTCGTTCCATGGTACCTGGTACTGACAGTTTACGTTACACAGCTTTAGCTGATCGCAATATTCGCAGTGATGGTCCGATGGTAAAAATTAAAGATGATCCACGGATAACCCGGGTGGGCAAATTTATCCGTCGGTTTAGTATTGATGAGCTCCCGGAATTTTTTTTAGTATTTATTGGCTCTATGAGTTTAGTGGGACCGCGACCGCATCTGCCGGAAGAAGTAGCTAAATATGAGCGGCACCACAAAAAAGTGTTAACAGTCAAACCGGGCGTTACGGGGCTAGCGCAGGTATCTGGCAGGTCAGATTTAAGTTTTGAGGAGGAGGTGAAATTAGATGTTTACTATATTGAGAATTGGTCACTGGCTAAAGATATTAGTATTTTATTAAGGACTCCGATGGCTGTTTTTCGTCATCGGCAGGCTGAATAATATGAAGGTGGCTTTAATACACGACCATTTAGCTCAAGATGGGGGTGCTGAGAGAGTACTGAGGGTATTAGCTGAGATGTATCCCCAGGCGGATATTTATACTTTGCTTTATGAAAAGCGGCAAGCAGATAAATATTTTTCAGACCGGACAATTAAGACTTCATTTATTCAACGTGTACCTGGCGGGGTAAAACATTACCAATGGTTTTTGCCCTGGATGCCACTGGCAGTAGAATTTTTTGATCTTTCAGACTATGATTTGGTTATTTCTGATGCCAGCGCTTTTGCTAAAGGAGTAATCACTGGCATTAATGTGCCGCATATTTGTTATTGTCACACTCCCACCAGATATCTGTGGGACTATACCCATCGTTACATTGCCGAGCTTAAATATAATAAGTTTATTAAAAAAGTTGTTTCGCTTTGTCTTAATTATTTACGAGTGTGGGATTATCAGGCGGCCAGGCGGGTAGATTATTTTGTGGCTAACTCTTCTTTAGTGCAAAAACGTATTAAAAAATATTATGACTGCGAGAGTGAAGTAATTTATCCGCCAGTTGAGGTAGATAATTTTAAAATGGGAGAAGGCCAGGGCGATTATTTCTTAATTGGTGGTCGGGTGGTAACCTATAAACGTTTTGATTTAGCAGTTGAAGCTTTCCGAGAGTTAGGGTGGCCGCTTAAGGTTTTTGGTGATGGTATAGATTTGCCGAGATTAAAAAAAATGGCTAAAGAAGCTCATAATATTGAGTTTTTAGGTCGAGTTAGTGATAAAGAGAGAGCTGAGCTTTACCAACATTGTCGAGCTTTTTTAAATCCTCAAGAGGAAGATTTTGGCATTACGGTAGTAGAGGCAATGTCTTGCGGCCGGCCAGTTATTGCTTATAGTCAGGGTGGAGCTTTAGAGACGGTAGTGGAAGGAGAGACCGGGGTCTTTTTTAAGGAGCAAACTAAGGAATCTTTAATAGAGGCCTTGCATCGTTTTGAGCAGCTATCTTTTAATGCTGTAGCCATTCGTCAGCATGCTGTAAAATTTTCTCGACAACGTTTTGAGACACAATTTCGAGATTTTGTAGAGCGAGCTATAAATGATTTTAGGTCTAAATAATATATGAAAGTGGCAGTAGATGCTCGGCCGCTTTTGGCTAAAGAAACTAGTGGCATACCTGAATATGTTGGGTTTTTAATTGACGCTCTGACGACAGCCCATCCAGAAGTAGAATGGCAGCTTTTTTATAGTAGTTGGCGAGAAAAACCATGGCAGTGGGAGTGGCTAGGAGAGAGACCTAATGTTTCGTGGTTTCCGCTTAAATGTCCTAATAAGCTTATTAATGCCGCGGCGTGGTTAATAGATCAGCCCAAGTTAGATAAATATTGTCCTGCTGATCTTTGGCTTTTGCCACATTTTAATTTTACACCATTAAGCGGCAAGACGCCGGCGGTATTAACTATTCATGATTTATCATTTCTCCGTCAACCGGAGTTTTTTTCTTGGCGTCGTCGTTTTTGGCATGCTAGCCTCCACCTATCTCGGCTTGTAAACCTAGCCAAGAAAATAGTGACTATTTCTGAGAGTACTAAGCGGGACATTATAGAATTATTAGGGGTACCTGAAGATAAAATTACGGTTATTTATTCGGCTGTAGCTCGGCAATTTCAGCCCCTAGCCAGGGGTGATCAGCAATTAATAGACTGTCATCATAAATATAATTTACCCCAGCGTTTTATTCTATCGTTGGCCACCTGTGAACCCCGCAAAAATTTAGTCAGTGTGATTGAGGCTTATAATCTCTTACGTCGTCGCAGAACAAACTATGATGATTGTCAACTTATTATTGTTGGTGGCCATGGGTGGCGTCAAGGTTTAGCGAGAAAGGTATGGCAAGGGTCGCCTTATCGGGAAGATATACGGTGGCTAGGTTATTTGCCAGCTGAGGATTTGCCAGCTTTATGTAATTTAGCCAGTGTAGTAGTTTATCCTTCTTTTTATGAGGGATTTGGTTTGCCTGTTCTGGAGGCAATGTCTTGCGGCCGGCCGGTTATTACCTCGGCAGTTACTGCTTTACCCGAGGTGGGAGATGGAGCAGCCTTGTTAATTGACCCCGCTGATGTTAATGCCTTGGCTCGGAGTATAGAGCAAGTTTTAGCTAATGAAGAATTGGCCAAGGAATTATCTCGTCAGGGGTTGAAGTGGGCTCAGCAATTTAGTTGGGAGAAAACTGCCCAAGAATATTGGCAGATTTTAGCAGGTTAATCTATTTTTATTGGGGTAAAATAGGGATGACAAGTGGAGCGGTTTTTGTTATACTGGAGCTAGTTTGATTATTATAAATCCCCATGCCTCAACCGACTTTTGTCCATCTTCATGTTCATAGCCATTATTCTTTGCTCGATGGAATGGGTAAGATTGATGAGCTTATAGATATGGCCAAGGAGCATAATGCCCCAGCTATTGCTTTAACTGACCATGGAGTTATGTATGGGGCAATTGAGTTTTACCAAAAATGTCGTAAGGCCGGTATTAAGCCAATTATTGGAGTAGAATTTTATGTGGCCCCTACTTCGCGTCATGATAAGGGTGGTCAAGCGGAGCGGAGTTATCACTTAATTTTATTGGCTAAAAATGAAGTAGGCTACCATAATTTATTAAAACTAGTAAGTATCGGTCACTTGGAGGGTTTTTATTATAAACCGCGTATTGATTGGGAGTGTTTACAGGAATATAGTGGGGGACTTATTGCTTTAAGTGCATGTCTATCGGGAGAAATTCCTCGGCTAATTCTGGCTGGTAAATATACTAAGGCGAAAGAACGAGCCCTGGCTCATAATAAATTATTTGGCGAGGGCAATTATTATTTGGAGCTTCAACACCACCCCAATTTACCTAATCAAGTAGAAGTTAATCGAGAACTTATTAGGTTGTCTGGGGAGACCGGCATTCCCATAGTGGCTACTAATGATGTTCATTATTTACGGACTTCAGATCGTGAGGTACAAGATGTTCTTTTGTGTTTACAGACGAAACATAAAAAACAAGATAGTGGCCGTATGAATATGTTAGATGATGATTATTCATTTCGTTCTCCTGAGGAGATGGCTCAAGCTTTTATAGATACTCCTGAGGCTATTAACAATACAGTGAAAATTGCGGAAGCATGTAATCTAGAATTACCAATGAATCAGGTATTACTACCGCATTTTGAGGTGCCTCAAGGGTTTACAGCCCAAAGTTACTTACGGCAATTATGTTTAGAGGGGTTAGTTAAGCGTTATGGCAAGACTTATGATGAAATTGAGGCTGTTTACCGTGAGAGGCTGGACTATGAGTTAGACGTTATTGATAAAATGGGTTTCCCTGATTATTTTTTAATTGTAGCTGATTTTATTAATTGGGCCAAGAGTCATGGTATTGTGGTCGGTCCAGGACGTGGGAGCGCCGCTGGTTCTCTGGTTTGTTATTTAATTGGTATTACTGAACTTTGTCCGATTTCTTATGATTTGCTCTTTGAACGTTTCTTAAACCCAGAACGGATTTCTATGCCAGATATCGATACTGATTTTGCTGATACCAGAAGAGACGAAGTCATTAATTATGTTGCTGATAAATATGGCCGTGATCATGTCTCGCAGATTATTACCTTTGGTACGATGGCCGCACGGGCTGCTATCCGTGATGTGGGACGGGTCCTCGGGGCTAGTTATGATTTTTGTGACAAGCTAGCTAAGATGGTGCCGATGTTTATGAAGTTGCCTGAGGCCCTAGAGCAAGTGGATGAATTGCGCCAGATTTATCAAGAAAGCCCTCAGGCTAAGCAAATTTTAGATTATGCTCAAAGGTTGGAGGGTAGTGCGCGTCATGCCTCTACTCATGCTTGTGGAGTGTTAATTACTAAAGAGCCACTGACCGAATATTCTCCTATTCAGTATGCTTCTTCAACGGATAGGACTATCGTTTCTCAGTATTCCCTTCACTCCATTGAAGATTTGGGGTTGCTTAAGATGGATTTTTTGGGACTTAAAAATTTAACTATTATTGAATCAGCTCTCAAAATTATTAAAGTCACTAAGGGAGTAGAAATAGATATTAACAGGATTCCCCTAGACGATGAGCGGACCTTTGAATTATTTCAAAACGGGGAAACTACCGGCGTATTTCAATTTGAATCATCAGGCATGAAGAGGTATTTACGAGATTTAAAGCCAACTAATTTAGAAGATATTATTGCCATGGTAGCTTTATATCGTCCAGGTCCAATGGAATGGATTCCTGATTATATCGCCGGGAAGCATGGTCGTAAGAAATTACAATATTTACATCCTAAATTAGAATCAATATTAGCTAAAACTTATGGAGTAGCGATTTATCAAGAGCAAGTGATGGAAATTGCCCGAAGTTTGGCTGGTTTTACAATGGGACAAGCCGATGTCTTACGTAAAGCGGTAGGCAAGAAAATTCCTAAATTATTAGCTGAACAGAAAGAAAAATTTATCACTGGCTGTATGGCCAATGGTATTAGTAAAACCTTAGCTCAAAAGATATTTTCTTTTATTGAACCATTCGCGGGTTATGGTTTTAATCGGTCTCATGCCGCTTGTTATGCAATGGTAGCCTATGAGACAGCATATTTAAAAGCTAATTATCCAACAGCTTTTATGGCTGCCTTGCTGGCGGCTGATCAGCAGAATAGCGACCGCGTGGCTATTGAAATTGAAGAATGTGAGCGGATGGGCATTGAAGTTTGTCCTCCAGATATTAACCAATCTTTTGATTCTTTTACTGTAGTTGATGAAAATTTGGTAGACCACCCCACGATTCGTTTTGGTCTTCTAGCAATTAAAAATGTTGGGGAGCATATAGCTAAAGTTATTAGGGACGAACGTAAACGCGGTGGACCTTATCAAGATATGGGTGATTTTTTACGCCGTATTAATGACAAAGATTTAAATCGTAAATCTTTAGAAAGTCTCATTAAGGCCGGTGCTTTTGATAGTTGGCTAGACCGGCGTCAGCTTTTAGAAAATATTGAAGTCTTATTAAAGTATAACAAAGAAGCTAGCCAGAATAGCTTAAATGGGCAGTATAGTTTATTTGCCGGGGTTGATGGGGTAAAAGACCCTCCTTTATATTTAAGACCAGCACCACCAGCTGACCGTCAAACCAAATTAAGCTGGGAGCGCGAATTGTTAGGTATGTATATTACTGAGCATCCTTTTGTAGATTATCATCGGGAATTGAAATCAGTGATAGTGCCTATTAAAAATTTAGCGGCTAAAGCCCCGGGGGAGATAGTAACTATCGGTGGTATGGTAGTTAGTAGCAAGAAAATTATCACCCGAGGAAGTCAATCAATGTTATTTGTCAAGATAGAAGATGACACCGGCAATCTAGAGGTTATAGTCTTTCCTAAATTATTAGAAGTTACGCGTGAAGTGTGGCAAGCAGGTCAACCAATACTTTGCCGGGGAAAGATTTCTGATAAAGATAATGAACGCAAGGTGGTAGTGGACAAAGCTATTGTTTTGAATTTAGATCATATAAGTGATGACTTAGCTGCTTTTCGTCAGTCAGCCGCTAATATGAAGCCAGGTTTTTGGGCAGTAAAACCAGTATCTTATAAAGTAAAATCGGCAGATTTATTATCAAAGTCACCAGAAGCAGTACATTTAATTTTACGGCAATCTATAAGCCAGGCCCAGCTTTTTAAATTAAAAGAAATTTTATTACATTATCCTGGGCCCCAGCAAGTTTATCTAGAGATTGATTTTAATGGAGAAAAACGGAAGATAGCCACCGGAGTTCAAGTAAAATCTGGACCGGAACTATTAGCTGAACTTAAAGCTGAATTTGCCGAAAGCATTCAATTTTAGTTATAATAAGAATAATATTTAACTTTATTTTATGTCTGCACAAAAAACATCAATAGCACCTAAATCTAGGGGTAGCGGAGCAAGAAGGCCAGCTGGCCGTCCACCAAAGGTTAGACCATTGGGTCGGCCATCCAAATCTTCCATTGCTAGGAATGTTCCTAATAAGGTTAAAACTAAAACCCATGAAGTGAAGGTACCCAAACCCAAAGTAGTTGTAGTGACTAATCAGCCTTTAGTTAGTGAAGAAGAATTTTCAGTTTGGCAGGCAGCCCGGGAGGAAGAGCCTAAAAATGAAGAATTTTCAGTTGTGCCTAATGAGAATGAAGATATTAACATATCATCAAAACCATTAGAGCCGCCTGAGTTACCCGACAACCATCAACCATCAACTCGTTTATACCGTAATTTAGCTATTTTTTTTATCATTCTTATTGGTTTTGTAATAATGGTGATGTTTTATTATTCATTTATTAAAGTTAAGATTATTTTATATCCGTCGGCCAGTACACAACAACAGAATGCCACCATTTATTTGACGGATATTACCCCAGTATCTAATGGTTATCTGCCAGCTAAATTTGTTGAACAATCTACAGAATATCGGGAAACATTTAAGGCTACTGGAGAGCGACAATTACCTACAGCAGGTAAATTAGTTGGTCAAGTCCGATTAATTAATAAAACAGGTAAAGACCAACCGCTGGTGGCGACTACTAGATTATTAACTAGTAGCGGAGTACTTTATCGGCTGAAAAATTTTGTTACAGTGCCGGCGGGCGGAGATATCAAAGCGGAAGTTTATGCTGATGAAGTGAAGCCAGAAAATGCTATTGAAGCCAATACTAGATTTACGATTCCTGGCCTGTGGTCTGGATTACAAGATAAAATCTATGCTATAGCTGAAGAGCCAATTGTTTTTCAAAGTAATATTGAACCTATTATTTTAGATTCTGATCTAGATCAGGCTATAGCTCAAGCTAAGGAGGGAGCCGCTAAACAAGCTAAGTCTCTTATATCTCAGGGATTTCAAGATAAAGCTATAGCTTACTGGCTAGATGACACTAAGTGGGAGGTAAAGAGTGATGGGCAGGTGGGCGAAGCCAGGAGTGAATTTACGGTAACGGTTAAAGCGACCGTGGGAGCTGCTATTTTTGATCTTCAAGCGATGATAGATCTAATAAATAATAAGCTAGACAATAGTTTAGTTATTGACGAGTCTTCAATAGCCTATCAACTAGTTGATTGGCAGCCACAAGAACATTATGCTGAATTAAATGTAAGTTATACTGCTAGTATAGTAGCTACTCGAGCTGACCAGTTAATTGATAAACGTGCCCTAGTTGGACTCACCCATGAGGAGTTAGAAGATTATTTATCTAAACAACCGGGCCTAGCAACTTATAAAATTATTTGGCAGCCTCATTTTTTGAAAAAGGTTCCAGGTACTGATAAAATTATTCTACAACTTGCTCAATAAGAGGTTAAACATCCAAGTTAATAACTTTACTAGCGTGAGTTTGAATAAAATTTTTGCGAGGCATTACTTCGTCGCCCATTAGCATCTCAAAAACTTCATTGGCCATAGCGGCATCCTCTACAGTAACTTGTTTTAAAATTCTACAATCTGGCTTCATTGTGGTTTGCCAGAGTTGTTCTGGGTTCATTTCTCCCAAGCCTTTATAGCGTTGAATATGGACTTTAGCTAAACCTTTATTTTGAATTGCTTCATCTGGTTCGATTTTTGATTCAGCCGCTTCATCATTGATGATATTAGCATTATTACTGCCTAAATCATTAATGATTTTATCCTTCTCTTCATCGGAGTAAGCATAAAAAATAGAGTTGCCTTTCTTAATTTGGTAAAGAGGGGGTTGAGCAATATAAAGATAGCCACCAGTTACCAGAGGATTAAAGTGTCTAAAAAATAAAGTAAGTAGCAAGGTTCTAATATGAGCTCCATCTACATCGGCATCAGTCATAATAATAATGCGGTGATAGCGTAATTTGGTAATGTCGAATTGGTCATCAATGTTAGTGCCCAGGGCAATGACTATATTTTTTATTTCATTATTTTCTAGCATTTTATCTAATCTAGCCCGTTCAACATTAAGTATTTTACCGCGGAGAGGCAGGATAGCCTGAAAACGGCGATCACGACCTTGTTTAGCACTACCGCCAGCACTGTCTCCCTCGACAATAAATAATTCACATTCTTCAGCCCTATGACTAGAGCAGTCAGCTAGTTTACCTGGGAGGGTAGCACCTTCAAGGGCGCTTTTTCGTAAGATAGCAGTGCGGGCAGTTCGAGCGGCTACTCGAGCTTGGGCTGACAATAAACATTTGTTAATAATTTGTTCAGCATCTTTGGGATGCTCTTCTAAAAACGCTCCAAGAGTCTCGCTACAAACTTGTTCCACATAGCCTTTTACTTCGGCATTTCCTAGTTTACTTTTAGTTTGTCCTTCAAATTGTGGATTGGTTAATTTAACGCTAATAATAGCAACTAATCCTTCTCGTACATCATCACCGGTTAAATTTTCTTCTTTATCTTTTAATAATCCCTTAGATCGGGCATAGTTATTGAGAACCCTAGTAAGAGCGCTGCGAAAACCAATTATATGAGTGCCACCTTCAGTATTAATAATGTTATTGGCAAAAGCCAAAATTATTTCATTATAGCCATCATTGTATTGCAAGGCTAATTCTATTTTGACATTATTAATTTCTTTTTCTGCATAAAATATGGTCTTGTTTTTAACTTGATTATTACGGTTTAAATTTTTGATATATGATTTAATGCCACCCTCAAAATAGAAATTATAATCTTTGTGGCGATGGCCTGGTCGGCGATCATGTAATTTTACGGTAACTCCTTTAGTAAGATAAGCTTGCTGACGGCAATGATCTAAAATTGTTCCCCATTTAAATTCAATGGTATCAAATATGGTGGCATCTGGTCTAAAGGTAATAGTTGTTCCATGTTTATTGGAATCAGTTTGACCGATTTTTTTTACCGGATTTAAGGGTTTGCCATATTGATATTCTTGCTCCCAAATTTCTCCGTTCCGATAAACTGTAGCTTTAAGATAGGAACTTAAAGCATTAACTACTGATACTCCAACTCCATGAAGGCCGCCAGAAATTTTGTAGGTATTGCCACCAAATTTACCACCAGCATGCAGTTTGGTCATTACAGTTTCTAGAGCTGATACCCCAGTTGTTTTATGGATATCAACTGGTATGCCTCGGCCATTATCGCTAATTTCTACTAGATTATCTGGTAGCAGTGATATCTCTACCATATCGGCATAGTCAGCCATAACCTCATCAAAGCTGTTATCAGCTACTTCCCAGATTAAATGATGTAAGCCAATACTCGAAGTTGAGCCAATATACATTCCTGGTCTCTTGCGAACTGGTTCTAAGCCCTCTAGTACAGTTATGGTCTCAGCATTATATTCAGTAGTAGCTTTTTTAAAATTTTGATTCATAAATTCATTCTTACATAAAAAATATAGCCCTACGGCTAGCCTATATTGTTATTATTGTAGCAAAAAAAATAAGGATTGGCAAGGCTGTAATTACCTAATTATCTTGTTTTTAGAGTTATTAATTGCTACAATACACCTAGCTAAATATTAAAATTTGTGAAAAAAAATCTTTTTAATAATAAATTACTGGAAGAATCTTCTGGAGATAAACCTAAATACCACTCATCGTTATCTGACAAGTGGTTATGGCTGATTGCTGGATTACTTTGTATAATTTTTGTAATTATAGTTTTTTGTTTAATAATGACGTGGAATCAAAAACCACCTTCGGCAATAGGTTCAAGGGGTACTGAGCCTGAGTCAAAACAGCCAGAGGAGATTGCTTTACCGGTCGTGACTGAGTCTTTGACTAATAATATAGCCCGAGAGGGATCGAATTTTCAGGCTGACCAGCTAATATTTAGTCAACTTTACCAACAACCAACCACTAGTTGGCCGGTTGAAATTCTAGCTAATAAGGCTCAATCTATTACTTTGCCAATTAATGTTAAAAAGGATGTGGCTAATTATTATGAAATAAAACGTTATTATAATTTAGAGCCAATTATTAGCCAATTAAATAAAGAGGGATCAGTGTTAGTAGATAATCCCTTTGGCGATGAAAAACAAGATTTTTTTGATTTTTATCATTCAGCTACAGAGAATCATTGGCCGTTACTTTTAACTAGTGATGTTATTTTTTACTATTATCAAAACAATATTAAAGAAGTTTATAAAGCGGTTGAAGCAGGCTTTTATGATGATTTATGGCAAATTAGCAATGGTCTTTTTAAAATAGCGAATCAACGTTATCAGGCAGCAATTAGCCAATCACTGAAGGGTAATGATCCATTGATAGAAGCTTATCGTCTAAATGCCCAATATTGGGCAGTAGCCCTTAAATTATTGGCTCCTAAAGATAATCAGATTAGTAATGATGGAATTACTAGTAATTCCATGATTTTTCGGACAGGTGATGACCAAATATATAAACTACCAGTTATTGATGAAGATTTACGTCGTGAAGTTGATCAAGAGGTAAGTTTAATACAAGCAGCTAGTGGAGTAAAAATTTCACCTTTGTTTGGCTATGAGATGGATTATGGTCTATTTAAACCTGACGAGAACTATCAAGATGGAGGACGTTTGGCTAATTTTTTATTAGTTAGTAAATGGTTAAATTACTCCTGGCCACTTTACTATCGTGAGGCCGGTTGTACAAAATGCCCGCTGGATATTGATGATTGGCGAGTTAATTTTTTGGCGGCCAATGTATTAGCTAGAGACCTTAATAGTGATCAGGAATTTAAAAATTATTGGGCTAAGATTTATAAAATTATTAGTTATTTTTCGGGTTTACGCGATGATCTAACTTATGTTCATTATATTGCAGCGCAAAAAGAAATTCTTGGCGATCAAAGCCTAGAAGCAGTAGCTCGTCTTGATGAAGCTAGTCGTAATCAAGTTTTAGATCGTCTAAGAGTGGCTATTTTAGGAAATAAATTTTTACCTACTAACGGTGGGTGGGATCGTCAGCAACCGGATAATTGGCCTAAAATTGGTTTGAGGGTTTTGCAGGATCGTTATTGGCCAGGACAGTTTATTGATTGGCAAACCGTAGGCCCTAAACTAGATGTTTTTGTTAGTCAACAAACTACTACAGATTGGCAAGTCAATCAATTTTGGTCTAGTATGGAAATGATTAAAGAATGGTTACCTAAAATTTTATCTGCTAATTCAGAGTGGGTGAGACCAGCCTGGTGGAAAGCTCAACATTTATCTTTAGCTAAATTTTATCTCCTTAATTGGCAATTACCAGCGGACCAACGCCGTATTTTATTACCTAGCGCTAATAGCTTGTTTCAAAATGATGGTGTGACCGAGAATATTGTTTCTATAGATACTGCTAGTTTGCCAGCCATTGATCGGCAGATTGCTACAGCTAAAATGTTGCAGTTGGCCCTAGTAAAACTACAGGCTAGTAATTTATCTGCTGATCAAAAATTGATGGATACTATTAATACTTTGGAGATGATTCGGGATTTAGCTGTTAAGCAAGCTAAAGGAGAAGAGTGGACTAAAGAAGAGTCAACAGCAATCAATAATTTTTTTCAATCGGCTATAGTGAGATCTGGGAGTAAACAACTAGACCCATCGCAAAAAGATAGTCCTTATCTACAAAAAATAAAAGCCAGAATAGACATCAAAATGATCAATGGTCAGTTATATATATTAATTGGTCCAATCATTATGCCCTAGAGGGATTTTAATCATAAAAGATATGCCTACGAAGAATCAAGCCTCCAATAAAGTTTTGCCCGACCAGATAACTGACGATGATGTTTCTTTAAAAAAATTGTCTTTTGGTCTGTGGTATATGCGTCATCGCCGTCTATTTCTTAATATTATTATTGTTGTACTAATTATTTTTTCAGCCAGTGGTTGGATTTATAGTTTTTATGTTTTAGGCCATTATTTTATTTTTGATCGACAAAAAGATCAACAATTATTGTCGGAGATGGCTCAAACTAGTGTGAATCTTTTGGCTGGCCGTACCAACCAGCCGTTATCTATTAGTGATGTTAAAGTTCTTGGTTCAGGACCTAATAATTTATTAGCTGAAATTTATAATCCTAATCCCAGGACAGCAGTCTTTTTTAATTATGCCTTTGTGTTAAATGGTCAGCCAATTGTTCAAAGAGATGGCTTTGTATTACCAGGAGAGAAAAAATATCTTGTGGCTCTAAATCAAAATATTCCCGTTGGTGCTTCGGTTTATTTAAAGATTGATCAAGCTCGGTGGCAGAGATTAGATGCCCGTCAAATTCCTGATTGGCCTGCCTTTTTAGCTGAGCGTAATCAATTAGTTATTGCTGACCGGCAAATTAATTTAGCTGATAATTCTAATCGGTTAATTAGTCAAGTGAAATTTCGTATAGAAAATCATTCAGCCTATGGTTACTGGTCGGTGCCCATATTAATTATAGCTTATCGGGATGGAAATTTAGTTGATGTTAATGAGTTAGTATTATCTAAACTACGAAGTGGCGAGGTTAGAAATATTGTTTTTTCCTGGCCTGGTCTTAAAGATGTTGATTATATAGAGATAATACCAGAGGTTAATTTTTTAGATCAGGAAAACTATTTGCCCATCGACACTGATTAATTTATGCATTTACGGTTTAGCCAATATTGGCGGTATAATGATTGGCCAGTGACACTGGCCATCTTATTGTTATTAGCTATTGGCTTAAGCCAAATTTATGGAGTAGCTCTAGGACGCGGTGGTACTAGCTTAGTGGCTTTTTATAAACAAATAGTTTTTGTCATCGTTGGTTTAGGTGGCTATATACTTTTATCTGTGGTAGATTATCATCGTTGGCGGAGCTATGCTAGGTATTTGTATATTCTGGCAGTTATTTTATTAATTACTGTATTATTATTTGGTAGTTCTATTCATGGGACTAAGGGATGGTTTAATATTTTAGGGCTAGGTATTCAGCCAGTTGAATTAGTGAAAGTCATTTTAATTATTTGCTTAGCTAGCTATTTTTCAGGCCGGACTATTCGGCTTAACCAATCAAAGCAGTTCTTAATAAGTGGACTATTAACCTTTATTTTAACTTTTCTGGTGTTATTACAACCAGATCTTGGTTCAGCTTTACTTTTAGTTATTATTTGGTTATTTTTGATTTTAGCAGCTGGTTTTAATCGTAAATATCTATATTGGGTAATTATTGCTGGTATTATAGCGGTGGTAGTGGGCTGGCTGTTTTTATTTACAGATATTCAGAAAAATCGTTTTCGTTCTTTTTTTAATCCTAATTATAATGTCTCTGGCCAAAGCTATAATATTAATCAGGCGATGATCGCTGTCGGCTCGGGGAGATTGTTGGGGCGGGGATTGGGGTTTGGTTCCCAGACACAATTAAAATTTTTGCCGGAAGCTCAAACGGATTTTATTTTTGCCGTTATTGCTGAAGAGCGGGGTTTTTTAGGCGCGGGATTAGTATTATTATTATTTGCTGTTATTATCTATCGTATCTTAACGGCTTTGCCTAAAGTTAAAGATGATTTTGGTTGCTTTGTCATTGTTGGTGCTATTGGTCTTTTAGCTACTGAAGTTTTTGTTAATCTAGCTATGAATATTGGGTTATTACCAATAGTGGGATTAGCTTTGCCACTGGTTAGTTATGGTGGCAGTTCTTTAATATCCACCCTATTATTACTAGGGTTGGTAAATAGTATCATTATTCGGTCTAAAATTTAATTGTATGAAAATTCCAGATTTTAACCCTGAGACTATAATTCATGGACGGCTAATGAAAAAGCTGGAGCGACAGGGGTTGCGTAATGATTCAATTTATCCCATTCCTGAGGGAATGGAGCGCGTCTGGCAGGTTTTTATTGATGGTCAAAAAGTTGATCATTATTCTCACTTAGCCGCGAAGTCTCAATATTGCTTGATGAATATAGGGGTAAGTCTTGATAAAGGTCAATATGTTACTTTACAAGAAGCAGATAGCAGTGGAGCCGTTATTATCCCTTTTGTAATTATTCAGAATGAAAAACTTGTCTATTTAAATAAACTAAATAAAAAAAATAACTATTTAGTTTATGCCGGCTTGATTAGACAGTGGCGACTGCGGCAGGGCGGTTGGGTGTGGAATGTACCCCGTGGTTATGCCAATTTAGGGGAAAATTCCAAGAAAACAGCCGCTCGAGAGTTAATGGAAGAAACCGGTCTAGCTGGTAAGTTATTTTTATTGCCTGGTCAGCCACTTAATCCTAATAGTACCTATTTTGAAACTGGCCATAATGGCGGCGTCATTATTTATGCTATAAATTTGGGACCAGATTTAGCAGATTGGCAAAATAATAAAGTAACATTACGCCATCGTCCTCGGCCAACAGGAATAGATGAAACAATTAAGGCTTGCCGTTTTTTCCCGTTAGCTCGCCTGTCTCAACTAGGTGATATGTTTTCGGTGGCTGCTGAATCACGATTGCGCTATTATCTTGAAAATCTTAGATGATACCTAAAAGGATTTTAGTATATAAATTGACAATTTTTTCTTCATTACTTATACTGGCTATACATTAACCTTTAGTTAAGTATTTTTTATTATGAAAAGTGAATTAAGATTAGAAGCTAAGACCAGAGAATTGGGTCGTCAGTCACTCAAAAAATTACGAGCGGCGGGATTTATTCCGGCAATAGTTTATGGACCGCAGACCGATAATTTACCCTTGCAGATTAAAAAATCTGAAGCATTAAAAATTTATGAACAGGGTGGTGAATCCAGTCTTATTACTTTAAATATTGACGGTCAAGACGAACGCCAAGTAATTATTAAAAATATCAGTCAATCCAGTGTAACCAATCATTTACTTCATATTGATTTTTTCCAAGTTAATATGGCTGAAAAATTAACCACCGAAGTTGAGCTTAATTTTGTAGGAGAAGCGCCGGCAGTTAAACAGTTGGGAGGAGTGGTGGTTAAAAATTTTGATGCTGTTGAAATTGAGTGTTTACCTAAAGACTTGGTATCTCATTTGGATGTTGATATATCTGGCCTTACAGAATTAGGCTCTCATATTACTTTTGCTGATTTGAAGTTACCTAAAGGGATAGCATTGTCTAGCAAGCACGAGATGAATGAGATTATTGTGGCAGTTGAGGAGCCGCGGGCGGTAGCGGCTGAAGCTGAAGTAACTGAAGAGGTTAGTGCTGAAGAAGTTCCAAGCGAGACAGCACCAGAGGCAGAAGTTAGTGGTGAGGAGCAAAAATAATTTTAATTATGCCACCAGCCAAAGCGAGGCTGGCCGTCTAAATCGCAAAAAGTTTGTTGCCATTTAAGGTTAGCTACGGCTAATAGTGATGGCAGTTTTTGATTATGATTTAAATTATGTTCGGTAAGGACGTTGATAGTGTGGTATGGGTGATATTTTATGAAGCCTGGTAGCTCATTTGCTAATTCTTGAAATAAAGTGAGCCCTTCCGGGCCACCCAGTAAGGCTCGGCGCGGTTCATATTGTAACGATGGTTGCTGATTATATTCTTTCGGGGTTAAATATGGCAGGTTAGCAATAATAATAATTTGTTGAGCTGAGTCAAAACTATCTTTAAGCCAAGGCTCTAATAATGAACCGTGGCGCCAGACAATATTTTTTTGTTTAAGACTAATGGCGTTATGCGTAGCTAGACGTAAGGCCCGGCGGCTAATATCTGAGCCGCCATAATAATCTTTATTATTTAGTTCAGCGGCTAGCGTGATTAGAAGGCAACCGGAGCCAGTACCAATATCTAACCAGACAGTAGGTTTGTTTGTTTCTTGACGTAGGCGGGTAGCTATATCAATAAGGCATTCACTTTCGGGGCGGGGGATTAAAACAGCGGGGGTTATTTTAAATGGTCGGCCATAAAAATATTGTTCTTTTAGGATATACGGTAGAGGATAATTTTTTTGGAGTTTAGTGGTAATTTTTTGTAAACTATGCCAATTTTTTGTAGTTAGTGGTTGTTGGGCACAGGTAATTAGTTCTGAGGATGTACGGTTAGTAATACTAGCAAGGAGCCAACTGGCTAGTGCTGGTTGTTGCATACTGAGAGGCCACATCTGTTCTAACCACTGACGAGCTTCAGCAATAGTAGGGGGGTTAATGGTTGACGTTTTGCGCCATCTCTTTTTCATATTGTTGAAGACGGTAGATAATATCTTCAATTTCGCCATTCATAATTTTATCTAAGCCATGCCATGATTCTTGAAGACGATGATCAGTGAGGCGGTCCTGGGGAAAATTATAGGTGCGAATTTTTTCGCTGCGGTCTCCGGTTCCAATCTGCTTACGTCTTTGATTATCAGTAGTAGCGCGACGGTCATCTTCTAATTTTTGCAGTAAGCGAGAGCGCAAAATTTGCATAGCTTTTTCTTTATTTTGGTGCTGTGATTTTTGGTCTTGGCAGGTGACTACTAGGCCGGTTGGTAGGTGAGTAATACGAATGGCTGAATAGGTAGTATTTACACATTGTCCGCCCGGACCAGAAGCGCAGAAAGTGTCAATACGCAGGTCAGTAGGTTTAATATCAATATCTATTTCTTCAGCCTCTGGCAATACTGCTACTGTGGCAGTTGAAGTATGGATACGTCCCTGCTTTTCAGTGGTTGGTACTCGTTGGACCCGATGGGTGCCGCTTTCATATTTAAGCCAGCTAAAGACTTTTTCTCCAGTAATGCTAAAAATAATTTCTTTATAGCCGCCAATGGCTATGGGGCTAGAATTTAAGATTTCTAGTTGGAAATTATGATTTTCTGCAAACCGGCTATACATTCTAAATAAATCGGCCGCAAATAAAGCCGCTTCATCTCCTCCCGCTCCGGCTCTAATTTCCATGATGACATTTTTTTTATCACGAGGGTCGGCAGGGTGTAGTGCTTCTTCCAACTGTTGACTTAAAGTAGTTTTTTCAATTAGTAATTGTTGTTGTTCTTCGGTTGCCAGGGCAATAATGTCCGGATCAGTATTGTCTGAGAGGAGTTGGTCAATATAGGTTAATTGTGATTCAATTTTTTCTAGGCGAGTCGCTAAAGATATTAAATCAGCCACTGCCGCTCGCTCTTTAACTAGGCGATTATATTCTTTAGCATTAGCAATAGTAGCTGGATTATTAAGTTGAGCGTCCAGTTGATTAAGTTGGTCACTAAGTTCTTGTAGTGTCATATAAAAAACAGAATTAAAAAAATATCATCTAAAGACTTAGAAGATAATTTTTTATCAAGTAAGCTAAGCGTTTAACTCTTTTTCTAATTTTTCTTTAGCTGCCTGGGCTTTTATCTCACGAGCCTTATTTCTGGCAGCATGCTTAGTTTTTTTACTGCGAATTGTTGTTTTAGATTCTATTTTGGCCGTAAACTTTTCGACACGGCGTGCTGTATCCACCAGTTTTTGTTTACCAGTATAGAAAGGATGACAAGCTGAACAAATTTCAGTTTTAATTTCGGACAAGGTTGAGCCGGTAGTAAAAGTATTGCCGCAAGCACAAGTCACCTTAGCATTTGGATAATAAGTAGGATGTAAATTCTTCTTCATAGTTATACACAAAATAAACGTCTTGACTGACGTAATAATATTAAACTATCATAACTTAAGAGAAAAAGCAAGTTAGCTTGACATAATTATTTTTATTGCTTAATGTAATAAATAACTATTATTGAGCTTAATATTTTTAAATTAACGACTCATGCATTCATTTTTTCCTTGCTCACTTAAGCTCATGAGTAAAGAATGCAGCGGTTGAAAGGAAATTTTATGTCTCAAACATTTACTTTGGCTGATTTATTAGCCGCTGGCCTCCATTTTGGCCATAAAACTTCTAAATGGAATCCAAAAATGAAACCATATATTTATGGGGTCAAACAGGGGATTCATATTATTGATTTAACCAAAACTCAAGAGCAGTTGGAAAAGGCCTTGGCTTTTATTACTAAAGAAGTGGCAGCTGGTAAAAATATCTTATTGGTTGGCACTAAAGATCAAGTTAAAGAACCACTGCGTCGGGTGGCTGAGGCCACTGATATGCCTTATGTTACTGAACATTGGTTGGGTGGTACTTTAACTAACTTTTTTATTATTAAAAATTCCATCCGCAAATATAAAGATATTTTAGATAAAAAAAGGACTGGTCAATTAAGTAAGTATACTAAAAAAGAACAATTAGAGTTTGATCGAGAATTAGCCAGGCTAGAAGTTGGAGTTGGGGGTTTGATTAATTTAATAAAAGTCCCTGATGTTATTTTTATTTGGGATATAAAAAGAGAAAAAACTGCCTTGTCTGAAGCCTTAAAACGGCATATTCCTATTGTGGCTATTTGCGATACTAATACTGACCCGACAGGCATTGCCTATCCTATTCCAGCTAATGATGACGCTATTAAAGGAGTGGAATTAATCCTTAATGCGGTAGAAGAAGCTATTTTAGAGGGTAAGAAACAACGGGAAGCGGCTCGTGAGATCAAGCAATCAGTAGCCGCTAAAAAATCAATAACAACTTAGTCATTTAATTATATAGACTAATTTTTAAGTAAAATTAGCCAATAAACCATATGGAGATTAACATGGAAATGATCAAAGAATTACGAGAACAGTCAGGAGCAGGTATTGTTGATTGTAAAGCAGCGTTAGTAGAAGCTAGCGGTGATTTAGCTATGGCCCTAGAGATTTTACGTAAAAAGGGGATTGCTAAAGCCGGCAAGCGAGCCGACCAGGCTACTAATCAGGGGATTATTAAAGCTTGGGTTGATTCTGATGAACACTGGGGCTGTTTATTAGAGCTAAAAACAGAAACTGATTTTGTGGCGCGTAATGATAAATTTCAGCAGCTAGCAGATGATATTCTAAAAGCAGCGGTTAATAATAAAGTTCAGGATTTGGGGTCATTATTAGCTCTAACGATAAATGGTCAGATTATTCAAGAGGCAATAGATAATCTAAGTGGAATCATGGGGGAGAAGATAGTTTTAGGCAATTATGCTTCTTTAATTAGCCAGGGTACTGTAGCCTCTTATTTACATGGTGGAGGAACAATTGGGGTGCTGGTGGCTATTAACAAACCATCAGCTAGTGAGTTAGCTAAAGATTTGGCCATGCAGATTGCTGCTACTAATCCCAAATATTTAACTCCTGAACAGGTGCCAGCCAGCGAAATAGAGAAGGAGAAAGCAATTTATCGTGAACAACTAAGGCGAGAAGGTAAACCGGCTGAGATTATAGAAAAAATAGTAGACAGTAAACTTAGCCATTATTTTGCTGAAGTGTGTTTAATAAAACAGGAATTTATTAAAGATGAAAGTAAGACAATTGAGGGGCTGCTAGCTGGTGCTATTATTGAAGGTTATTATCGTTTTCAGCTTTAATAATTCTAACTCATGAAATTAGCGTTGGTACAAATTTATCCCTGGGAAAGAGCAAGTTTATGTGAAATAGGTGAGTGGTCGCTTTCCATTGGTGATCGTTTATTAGTAGCGACGGATACTGGCACCGAAGTTGGCCGTTTACTAGGTTTTAAATATTTAAGTGAGGAGCAAGCTCAAGCTTGGGCTGGCCATACTAAACAAATTTTAGGTTTAGCTAATGCTGACGATTGCCGTCTTATTGACTCTTTTGATAAGTCTGCCGCTTTAAATGAGTGTCAGCGTTTTATTGATCAGTGCCAACTAGAGATGAAATTAGTTGATGCGGCCATTTCAGCAGATGGTCATCGCTTAACTTTTGCCTTTACTGCCGAGGGTCGAGTTGATTTTCGTGAGCTAGTGCGCTTGTTGAGTCATCATTTTAATTGTCAAATTCGGTTACAGCAAATCGGTACGCGAGATGAAGCTAAAATATTTGGCGGTCGTGGTATCTGCGGTCGGCCGCTTTGTTGTAGCACTTTTTTGACGGAATTATCGTCAGTTACTTCAGAGGTAGCGGATATACAAGGAGTGAGTCATCGCGGCAGTGAGAGAATTTCTGGTATCTGCGGTCGGCTGATGTGTTGTCTAGCTTATGAAGCTGAGGGTTATAAAGAAATGGCTCAAAAGCTACCAGAAGTTGGTAGCCCCTGGGAGATTGAGGGAGAAAATGGTATAGTTATAGATCGTAATATTTTAAAGGGTACAATAATGGTCGAGTTATCTGATAAGCAATCGGGTGGCTCTATTGTAATTGAGGTTGACCCTTTAAAGCCGTCTGAAAATAAATCATCAATGGCTCATAGACGATGGAAGAAGCATTAGTCAAATAGTATATGATTAAAATTGATCAGACTAAATGTATTGGTTGTGGGCTATGTGCTACTTTATGTCCTGAGAATTTTCAGCTTAGCAGTGATACTTTTAAGGCCGAAGTCATTAAGGAAGAGCCGTCGGCTTGCCTTAGTGAAGCTATAGAGAATTGTCCGGTGCAGGCTATTAGTCGTGATTAGAAAAATTAGAGAGTGTCTATGTTTACCTTAGAAGAGGTTAAACTTTTATCTTTACCATTGGGACCAGGGGTGTATCAATTTTATAATCACTCTAACCAAATTATTTATATAGGTAAGGCTGTTAATCTACGGCGTCGGGTCCTATCCTATTGGCAAAATTATCGTCAGTTAACTCCAGCTAAACAACAATTAGTTGATTCCATTGCTCATATTAAGTGGCACGAAACAGAAAGTGAAATAGAAGCTTTATTATTGGAAGCTAATTTAATAAAAAAATATCAGCCTAAATATAATATTGTTTGGCGTGATGATAAACGTTATATTTATATTGCTATTAGCGCCGATGCCTTTCCTAGAGTTTATTTGACACGGAAATTAGCACCCAGTGGACAATTTTTTGGTCCATTTACTAGTGTTCAAGCTGCACGGGAAACTCTTAAAGCCATTCGTAAAATTTGGCCTTATCGTTCTTGTCGGGCAATGCCCAAAAGGGTTTGTTTATATTACCAGCTTGGCCAGTGCCCGGGACCTTGTCAGGGGTTAATTAGTAAAGCGGCTTACCAAAAAATTATTCATCAGCTCAGCTTATTTTTACAAGGTAAAAAGCAGTTAGTAGTTAAAAAGATACGGACTGAGCTAGATAAATACACACAAGAATTGAATAAATTAAAATCAGAAGATAGGACTGCCATTGAACAAAAAATTATTTCATTAAATTGGCAATTGCAGCAGATCAATAAAGTATTAGCCACTAGTTGTGTTTTAAGTTTAGAAGAAAGGTATGCTGATGATGTGGTAGAGCTAGGTAAGATATTGGGTTTAACAAAACCGCCACGACGTATTGAGGGATATGATGTTTCTAATTTGTATGGTGCTCAAGCCGTCGGTTCGCTAGTGGTTTTTGTTGATGGTGAAGCATCACCGTCAGACTATAAACGTTTTAAATTAGGTGGTAATAGTGTCAATTTAGGTGACGTGCCCTTACTTCGTGAAATGTTTAGGCGACGTTTAGCTCACGACGATTGGTTAAAGCCAGACTTAATTATTATTGATGGCGCTAGGGCCCAAGTAAATGCAGTGTATAATTTATTAAAGCAAGCTGGGTGGGATGTTCCAGTTATTGGTTTGGCTAAAGACCAGGGTTTAAGGTCGGCTCGAGCCCTGGACAAAATCTATTTTCCTGGTGAGTCTCAACCTTTGCAATTATCGCTTAATAGTCCAGCTTTATTTTTATTAAAGCGAGTTCGAAATGAAGCTCATCGTTTTGCTATCAGTTTTCATCGACACATTAGACGTAAGGTATTTTGGGAATAAAATTTGCTAGAGTTAATTCATCCGTTCATAATTCAGTCACTACTATTATTTCTATTGTTTTATTGATCTTAAGGTGTCTTTTGGAAAACCGCCAAGTGTAAGCACACTACCTCCTCTTGACTATTATTAGAATATATGTTATTATTTAATGTCCTAAAATTATAGGACTGTACATTAAAAATAAAAAATTATGGAGGCTCAAAATGAGAGCTATTGTTTTAACGATAGGTAACGTGATCAGCAAAATCGGTATGGCAATATACGATTTTGTCTTGGTGATGTTTGGTACATTGCTACTGATATTGGCATTATTGCTACTGATATTGGCATTATTTTTCTTTACTTTTTTCCACAAGGAGTAATATTCTAGACTCCCTGTTGAAGATTAGAAGGCCCAGACATTACTGGGCCGAAGTATTAAGAATATTATTTATAATAATATTCTTAGGCATCATTTTTGTGCCCAGTTCTCCTGATGGCCTGAAAAAAACTGCGGGAATTGTATTACTGGTGGGGATGTTATATGCTCTTCGCTCGTTGAAGAGCAAATCTGTTGTTATAGCCAGAGAAGCCACAAAACTCTCTAGCTCTATGCCCTTTCTTCGGGCAATTGAGGGCATAGAAAAGGACGGTACTACAAGACAATTGGTGATTATTCAGAGGTACCATCATCATGAAGAGAAAGAAGAGTTGTTGGGCGGGGCTGACAATCAGCAGGAATTATTAAATGAATTGGAGATCGACGATCCCCCCTCTGACATGACCCGGCTATTATATAGGCAATTTGTTGTGGCTACGGCCATGATGATTGTCGGGGTCAATAGGGTGGTAGTACGAGACCTTGAGTCCCCCGTACTTTACACCTCGAAGAGGGTAACACTTATCCCCCCAAATGTTAAATTTAAAGTTTTAATTGAGCTTGCCAAAAAGCTCAATTATGAAGTGTCTATAAAATAGAATAAAAGCTGGTGGCTTGGCGAAGAACAGAATCAAGTTATCAGCTTCATCTCATCATAAAATAAAAACCTAGGACCGTGTTATGCGGTCCTTTTTATTTTACTTCCTGTCTAAATTTTAAGGCATTAGCCAAGGTTAAGGGGTCAGTATATTCTAGGTTAGTACCGGTAGCTAGGCCGCGAGCTAGGCGACTAATACGACCCGGCCATTTACCTTTTAATAATTTTTGGATATATAAAGCAGTAGTTTCGCCCTCAATTGTTGGATTAAGGGCTAAAATAATCTCTTTAATGTCTTTATTTTTTTGGAGATATTGTAATAAAGCGGCTAATCGTAGGTCAGTTGGTTTTATGCCGTTTAGAGTATCTAAATAGCCTCCCAGTACAAAATAACGTCCCGGATAACTACCAGTAGTTTCAATTGCTTCTAGGTCTTGATTAGTGGCAACAACACATAATAAGGTAGCAGAACGCTGAGGGTCTCGACAAATAGGGCAGGGGCTAGATAAAGTAATAGCTCCACATTCACTGCAGGTAGTTAGAGTTTGACTTAGTTGTTCAAGGTGGTGGGCTAAGGGTTCAATTAATTCTGGTTTTTGCTCTAATAGGTAGAAAATATAACGTTCGGCTGTTTTAGGCCCCACCGATGGTAATTGACTTAGAAGTTGAATTAATTGTTGAACTAATGGCGGATAGGCCATATTGCCTATAATCCTAAATTAGCTAAGCCACCCATATCTTGCATTTTTTTAGCCATTAATCGTTGGGTTTTTTTAATAGCATCGTTGACTACATCTTTACAGGTATTAGCCATCTCTTCTTTGTTTAGGTCTTGATTAATTTTTAGAGACAATACTTCCATATTGCCATTCATTTCTATAACCACTCCATTTTTTTCAGCAGTAACTTTTTCAGTTGCTAGGGCGCTTTGCATAGTTTTGGCCTGGTCGCGTAAATCTTTGAATTGTTTTAATTTGTTAAACATAAAATTAATTGTTATTCGGCCTCAAGGTCGCTTTTTTCTAAATTTTTAAAATTAACAGTATCTTCATCAAAAAATAAATTAATTTTACCAGTAGGTCCATTGCGGTGTTTGGCAATATGAATTTCGGCTACATGGCGCTCAAAATCATTGAGGCTGTCTATATCATAGTTACGGTCAGCAGCTTTACGATAGATAAACATTACCACATCAGCATCTTGTTCAATCGAACCTGATTCCCGAAGATGAGCCAGTTTAGGAATCGCTGGTTTAGTTTGTTCTACGGCACGGGATAATTGAGATAAAGCCACTACCGGCACATTAAGCTCTCGGGCTAGGCCTTTAAGGGAGCGAGTAATTTCAGCTACTTCTTGTACCCGATTATCACTTCTTTGACTTCGCCCTTCCATTAGTTGGAGATAGTCGATAATCACTAAATCTAGGCCATGTTCAGATTGAAGGCGACGACATTTAGTTCGGATTTCCATGACATTACAATTAGGTGAGTCATCAATGTAAATTGGAGAATCAGCTAAGGCTCCCATAGCATAGCTAATGCGGCCAAAGTCATCGTCTTCCTCGCGGTCTGAAAGCTGGCCAGTGCGCATTTTCCATAGACTAACATTGGCTTCAGCGCAAATTAAGCGGTCTACTAGTTGTTCTTTACTCATTTCTAAAGAGAAAATACCCACTTTAGCTCGGCTTCTTATGGCTGCTTGTCTTGCTAAGTCTAGGGCAAATGAAGTTTTGCCGACGCTAGGACGGGAAGCTAAAATTACCAGGTCTGATTTTTGTAAACCGGAAAGAAGTCTGTCTAGGTCAATAAAGCCGGTAGCCAGACCGCGTAGACGGCCACTTTGTTTGTGTAGTTCATCAATCCGGTCAAAAGCTTCAGGCAGTAAAGTGCTAATCGGTTGAAAAGATTGTCTTAAATATTGATGAGAGACAGAAAATAATTTTTGCTCAGCTTGATCTAGAACTTGGTCTAAGTCATCATCTTCGTCATAGCCCAATTCATTGATTTCTGAGGCGGCAGTAATAAGGCGGCGAAGAGTTGATTTATGTTTAATAATTTCGGCATAGCTTACTACATTAGCGGCGGTGGCTACACCTTGTAATAGACTGGTAAGATAACTGCGACCTCCAATAGTGTCTAGCTGATTTTTAGCTTTGAGTCTGTCGGCTAGGTTAACTAAATCAATTGGTTCATGATCCTGATAAAGTGAAACCATGGCGCCAAAAATGAGGCCATTGGTATCATTATAGAAATCGTCAGGTTTAATAATATCAATCACCTTAACGATAGCAGTTTTGTCAATAAGAAGGCAACCAAGAAGCGAGGTTTCAGCTTCTTGATTCTGAGGCGGCATTTTAATTGTCTCACTGGATCTGTCCATGATGAAAAATAATTTATGAGAATATTCTTGTATTTATGATACAAGCCAAATGGTTTTTTGTCTAGGTGCGGTGGATGTCTATTTAATGCTTGAATTAGATATGTTATAATATTTTATAGTCTTTTTATTATTTTTTATATTTGACGCTATGTGGCGTCGCTCATTTTATCTTATAGTATTTCTACTATCACTATCTTTTAGCCCAGCATTAGCTAATAATTTGCCCGATCAAGATAGTGATGGTGTGCCTGACCAGGACGAGATTAATATTTATCATACTGATCCCTATAGTCGAGATACTGATCAAGATGGTTATAGCGACCGTGAGGAATTACTTCATGGATTTTCACCTCATAATTCTAAACCGGTTACTTTAGCTGATAATGATCAAGATGGCGATGGTTTAAGTGATTTTTGGGAGTTGCGTTTTAAAACTAATTTAGTGGTTGCTGATACCGATGGCGATGGAATAAATGATGGTCAAGAAATTGAGGCGGCAACTAATCCGCGGGAAGCTGGTAAAGTTAAATTGCCAATGAGGTTAGACATTGTTTTAAGCCGTCAGGAATTGACTTATTGGCTAGATGGGGTTAAATTTAAGCAGTTTCCTGTTTCGACTGGTAAACCGTCAACACCTACCCCGACTGGTCATTTTAAGGTAGTGGCTAAAAGTCTTAAGGCCTGGTCTAAACCCTATGGATTATGGATGCCTTATTGGATGGGATTAGATCATGGTCAATTCGGGATTCATGAGTTACCTATTTGGCCCAATGGTTATCGTGAAGGAGCTAATCATTTAGGCAAACCGGTATCTCATGGCTGTATTAGATTAGGTATTGGACCAGCGAAGTACCTTTATGATAGAGTGGATATAGGAACCGAGGTTAATATTTATAAATAAATAATATGTTATATAGTGAAAAAGTAATGGATCATTTTCAGCACCCGCGTAATCAAGGTGCTTTAGATAATCCGAGTGCTATTGGGCAGGCTGGCAATCCAGTGTGTGGTGATATTATGAAAATTTATCTTCAGGTGAATGATGATGGAATTATTGAAGATATTAAATTTGAAACTTTAGGTTGTGCTGCGGCTATTGCAGTTTCTTCAGCCCTGACCGAACTGGTTAAAGGTAAAACTTTAGATGAAGTTTATAAGATCACTAAAGATAAAGTAGTTAATGATTTAGGAGGATTGCCGCCAGCGAAAATTCATTGTTCGATGTTGGGTGTTGATGCTTTACATGCGGCTATTGATAATTATCGTCAAAAGATAGCTATAGGTAAAAAGTAAATTTTATAACCATAATTTTTATTGATTTTATTTATTCAAATTATATTATGATAGATATTAAAAAAATCAGTTGGTGGCCAGAATTAGAAAAGATTATTGCGCAAGAAATTCGGCCCAGTTTGCAGTTAGACGGGGGAGATATTAAGCTAGTGGATTTTGACCCTACAACTGGAGTTTTAAGGGTAGAGCTTCAGGGACACTGTGCTCATTGTCCGATGATGGAACTTACTCTTAAAGAGGGAATTGAAGCTGAACTTATTACAAGGTTACCTGAGATTAAGCAGGTAGTAGTAATTTAATCTTATGAAAGTTTATTTAGATTATAGTGCCACTACGCCAGTTGATCCGCAGGTTTATAAGGCAATGAGGCCTTATTTTAGCCAAATTTTTGGCAATCCTGCCTCGCTTCATAGTTATGGTCAGGCCGCTCGGGTGGCCGTGGATCAAGCGCGTCAAAAAGTAGCAGATTTTTTAGGGGCTCAACCCCAAGAAATTATTTTTACTTCAGGAGCCACGGAGTCAGATAATTTAGCCATTATGGGGGTTATTGCTGGCTTTAAGGCTAATAATCCTCAACTTAAGCCTCATATTATTATTTCTAGTATTGAGCATGACGCCGTTCGTCAGCCTGGTCGCCAGCTAGAGCAATTGGGGGTGGAGGTTAGTTGGCTGCCAGTTAATAGTCAGGGCATAGTGGAAGTCAACAGCTTGGAAAAATTAATTAAACCTAATACTATTTTGGTCTCAGTCATTTATGTCAATAGCGAAACTGGGGCCAGACAACCGCTTAGAGAGATTGGATCATTACTAGAAAAGATTAATAAGACTCGAGAGGCCCCTGGACAGCAGGCAGGAGCTCACTCGACAAAACGGTTGCCTCATATTTATTTTCATACCGATGCTACTCAGGCAATTAATTATTTTAATTGCCAGGTGGATTATTTACACTGTGATTTACTTAGCTTTTCAGGACATAAAATTTATGGGCCCAAAGGTATTGGGGTATTATATGTACGGTCCAGGACGCCGCTCCAACCTATTCAATTAGGTGGCCATCAAGAAAACAACCGCCGTAGTGGCACTTTAAATGTCCCGGGAATTGTGGGATTAGCTAAAGCGTTAGAATTAGTTGCTAAGCAGCAAGAAGAAGAGGTTAGGCGAATTGGTGATTTACGTCAACATTTAGTTGATGGGATTATGAGAAATATACCTGACGTAGTTCTTAATACTGAGCTATCACAAGCGAGTCCTTCTCATGCTCATATTTCTATTATGCGAGCTGAGGGGGAGTCAGTACTGTTAGCCCTAGACTTAGCTGGAATTGCTGTATCTACTGGCTCAGCTTGTGCCTCTAGTAGCCTAGAAGCATCTAGTACTTTACTAGCTATGGGTATTAGTCCCGAGGTGTCGCATTATAGTTTAAGATTTACCTTAGGAAGATGGACTACCTTAGCTGAAATTGATTATGTTTTAGAGCAATTACCACCTATTGTGGAGCGATTACGCCATCTGTCTGCTAATTTGACGATATGAAGTTGTTTTTGTCTAAAATTATTAATTATTTTTATCTAGCAGGTCAGGCTTGGCAGGTAGTCTGGTCCGATATATGGCATGAATTGACTGGACGAACCTTAATTATTATTAATGGAATTTTGTGGATAGGTAGTTGGGCTATAGCTACTATTTTATATTTTTTAGGAGGTAGTAAATTATTGATTCTTCATTATAATATCCATTTTGGCATTGACTTAATAGGCCGTCCAGCGATGATTTATTGGTTGCCTTTAGGTTTAACAGTGGCTATAGTAGTAAATAGTTTTTTATCCTTGGCTCATTATCCCGTACCAAGACAATTGCGCTTGGTAATTTTAGTTGGTACTTTATTGGTATCAGTTTTGGTTAATGTCGCTTTGGGTAGTTTATTGTTTATTAATTTTTATTAATTTTATGGCTGATTTTTATATCATTCGTTTATTATTACTATCAGCTGGGGCTTTTATTTTTACCATGGCCTGGACGCCGCTCCTAACTAATTTTTTGTATCGCCATAAATTAGGCAAGACTATTCGTAATAATGGTAGCACCCCAATATTTTCTAAATTACATGCTGCTAAAAGTGGGACACCAACGATGGGCGGGGTACTAATATGGGTAACAGTGCTGATTTTTGCTTTAGGACTAGCCTTGGTTCATTGGCTTTGGCCTAATTCGTGGCTCGGAGAACTTAATTTTTTAAGTCGTAGTCAAACTTATCTACCCTTGGGTATCTTGGTCTTTGCTGCTCTAGTGGGTTTGTTTGATGATTGGTTAGATGTTCGTGGTTTAGGCACCAAGGGTGGTGGTGGACTTACGGTTAAAGTAAGATTATTAATCTATACATTGATAGCTTTAGTTGGGGCTTTATGGTTTTATTTTAAGCTGGGGTGGGATACTTTTCATGTGCCATTTTTGGGTAATTTTAATTTAGGCTGGTGGTATATTCCAGTTTTTGTCATTATTATAGTCAGTACTGCTTTTTCGGTTAACGAAACTGATGGACTTGATGGTTTAGCGGGGGGTACTTTGCTTGGGAGTTTTATGGTTTATAGTGTTTTGTCGTTTTTAACTGGACGTTATGATTTGGCAGTTTTTTGTGGGGTAATTGGCGGCGCTTTATTGGCCTTTCTTTGGTTTAATATTAACCCGGCTCGTTTTTATATGGGCGATACCGGCTCTATGAGTCTAGGCATTACTTTGGGGGTAATAGCTATGCTAACCAATACTGCTTTAATTTTGCCAGTTATTGGTTTAATTTTTGTCATTGAATCTTTGTCAGTAATTATTCAGGTTGTTTCTAAAAAATTACGTCATGGCCGTAAGGTCTTTTTGTCGGCCCCTATTCATCACCATCTGGAAGCTAAAGGTTGGCCTGAGCCTAAAATAGTAATGCGTTTTTGGGTCATTGCGGCGGTCAGCGGGGCTTTGGGCATTTGTTTATTTTTACTTGATCATAGTTGGTAAATTAAGACTATGGTCCGGGCTAATCTTAAAAAAAATGTAACCATAACCAGAAGCCGTTCAGCAGTTAAAGTGCCGTCTAAATTTGTGCATCATCGTCCCGACCGTCTTTTGGTCGTTGCCGTAATACTATTGTGTTGTATTGGGATTTTTTGTTTAGCTAGCGCCTCATCAGTAGTAGCTTATACTAGCCATGGTGATGCCTATTATTGGGTTAAGAAGCAGTTATTTTCTTTAATTATTGGCGGTCTTGGTTTTTATATTTTAAGTTGTATTGATTATCATCGCTGGCAGAAATGGGGTGGTGTAGTATTAATAATTACTATCGTCTTTCTACTTACTATTTTTACTCCTCTAGCTAGAGAACGAGCTGGCTCAGTAGCGTGGCTTAATATCTTTGGTTTTTCTCTTCAGCCATCTGAATTTGTGAAGCTATCATTAACTTTATATTTATCGGCTTTGATGGCTAAGCTAGCTCTTAGCCGTGAAGAAGGAGAAAAAAAACGACTTAATACAATTTTTTGGCTGGTACTTATAGCCGTTAGTGCTTTAATTTTAGCCCAGCCAGATTTAGGAACCTTGGTTATTATTGCCGCTACCAGTATTTTAATTTATCTGGTGGGCGGTGGTAGCTGGAAATGGGTTATTCGTATATCTTTAGTAGGATTAATACTTTTTGTTGCCTTTATACTTATTAAGGGTGGTTACCAAAAGGACCGTTTTTTATGTGTATTAAAACCGGGCTATAGCCCAGATAAAAGTTGCTACCAGGTTAATCAGTCACTGATTGCTGTAGGGTCAGGCGGCTTTTGGGGACGGGGGCTGGGAGAGAGTCGACAGAAGTATCTTTATCTACCAGAAGTCCAAAATGATTTCATTTTTGCCGTTATTGCTGAAGAATTGGGGTGGTGGTTTTCGTTAATTATTCTTGGCCTTTATTATTTAATTTTTTATCGTGGCTATCTAGTGGCACGGCTAGCACCAGATCGTTATGGCCAGATTTTGGCGATTGGTATTGTTGGGGGCTTACTAATTCAAGTTCTTATTAACTTAGGAGGTATTCTTAACCTTTTGCCGATGACTGGAGTGACCTTACCGCTCATTAGTTATGGCGGTAGTTCCCTGATGGCCGTCTTGTTTGGTTTGGGTATTTTAGCTAATATCTCTAGCCACACTAGTTTATCTTCTAGCAAATTAACTTCATGAAGCTAATTAAGAGGAGACGTAATTTAGTTATTTTAACTGGAGGTGGGACAGCTGGTTCAGTAACGCCACTCTTAGCTATAGCTGAAGTCATTGGCAATAATTATAAAGAAATTAGTTTTTTATGGTTCGGCACCACCCGAGGCCCAGAACGTCAATTGGCAGAGGAAGCTAAAATACCATTTGTGACAGTAGCCGCGGGCAAGTTACGCCGCTATTGGTCTTGGCATAATATTATTGACGTTTTTAAAATAATTGGTGGATTTTTTCAGGGAGAATATTTGTTGATAAAATATCGACCTAAAGTAGTAGTAAGCGCTGGCAGTTTTGTCAGTGTACCAATAGCTTGGGCTGCTAAATTATTGGGTATCCCCCTCGTAATTGAACAGTTGGATTACCGGCCAGGATTAGCTAATAAATTAATGGCTAAAGCGGCGGACTGTATTCTAGTAACCTTTGCTAAGTCGCTTCAAGATTATGGCTCAAAAGCTATCTGGTTAGGCGCGCCGGTTAGTTCTCAGTTAAATAATACTGAGCCTGATGATTATTCATTACCCTGGAAAATTAGTCGAAAAAGGCCGATAGTATTAATTATGGGCGGTGGGACTGGAGCGCTAGCCCTAAATGAAGCAGTTTATAGAGAGATAGGGAACTTAACTAAGTTAGCTGATATAATTCATATAACCGGTTGGGGTAAGGGGCAAGAAGTTAAACAGGGTGGTTATTTTTCGGCTGAATTTTTAAACCATCGGCAGATGATAGTAGCTTATAAAATAGCTAATATTGTGGTAGCCCGGGCGGGATTAGGGACAATGATTGAATTAGCAGCATTAGCAAAGCCTACTATTTTAGTACCTCTTCCCAATTCTCATCAGCTAGATAATGCCAGGGTAGCAGCTCAAGCTGGTGCAGTAATTATGTTGGAAGAAAAAGACTTAGTTGATTATGGGTTAACAGAGATAGTAAGGGGTTTGTTATTTGATACTCAGAAACAGACTAATTTAGTAAGTAATTGGCCCAAGGTTATTAAAATTGCTTCCGAGGCAGAAATTTTAAAAATTTTTTCCCGTTATCTTTAATTATGGATTGGTCTTTGGTTAAAAAAATTTATTTTATTGGTATTAAGGGGGTCGGCATGACTATGTTGGCTCAATTTTTACATCGTCGCGGTTATGAGGTGGTTGGTAGCGACATCGCTGATACTTTTATGACCGATCAAGTGTTGGTTAAAGAGGGCATTCGTATTTTAAGGGGTTTTGGCGATAATGAATATCTTCGTGCCGCTGATTTGGTTATTTATTCTACGGCCTATAATCAAGAAAATCCGGAAGTAGCCTGGGCTCTAGCCAATCGGCCGACTTTAACCTACGCCGAGGCCCTAGGAGAAGTATTTAATCAACATTATGGAATTGCTGTCGCTGGCTCGCATGGTAAGACGACCGTGTCGGCCTGGCTGGGTTTTACTTTATGGCAGAGTGGTTTATCCCCTAATGTTTTAGTGGGGTCCAATGTTCCGCAATTTGGGGGTTCTGCTCTCTTAGGTAAATCCAGCCTGATGGTAATAGAAGCTGATGAATATCAAAATAAACTATATTATTTACAACCTAAAATGGTGCTTTTAAATAATATCGATTATGACCATATTGATTTTTATCCAACGGTTCAAGACTATGAGCAAGCCTTTATTGACTTTATTGGTAAAGTTCCGACCGATGGTTATTTGATTGCTAATTATGATGATCCTACAGTTCGGCGTCTGGCCCCCATTTATTGTCGGGGTCAGTTAGTAAGCTACGCCTTAAATTATGCTGCTGATTACGTAGCTTATGATTTACAACTAGTTAATGGGCGGCAGTATTTTAAGGTTAAATTGGGAGTTGACTTAGAAGAATTAGGGGAGGTGCATAAAAAAATTGATAAATTAATGGTTGAAAACCATGGAGATTTAGGAGATTTTAGTACAGCTTTGTGGGGTCGGCATAATATTAGTAATAGTTTGGCAGTTTTAGCGGCCAGCGTAGAATTAGGTGTACCGCTTTATAAAATTAGAGAAGGAATAGCTGAATTTTTAGGGACAAGTCGCCGGTTAGAGATATTGGGCAATTTTCAAGGGGCTATTCTTATTGATGATTATGCGCATCATCCTACAGAAATTAAGGCTACTTTAGAGGCCTTACGGGAGCGTTATCCGGGGGCCAAAATAAGAGTTTTTTTTCATCCACATACCTTTAGTCGGACAGCTGCTTTTTTGAATGATTTTGCTCTTAGTTTTATGATGGCTGATGAAGTGGGCATTTTACGGATTTATAGTTCCGCTCGAGAGCACAATGGTGATATTTCCGGTCAGGATTTAGCTCAAAAGATTTTTTTTCAGCGGCAAGCGGCTGGTTTTAAAAACCAGGTACCATATTTTTCGACCATGGAAGAGCTTACTGAATTTTTAAGACAGACTGCTGGCAAGGATCAGGTAATATTGTTAATGGGGGCGGGTGATATTTTTAGAGTAGGCCAAGCGCTTCTTACTCAAACAAAATAATATGAAGAAACCTTTCAATATTCAGAATAATATTCCTTTAGCGCCATATACGACCTATAAAATTGGAGGACCGGCTCAATTCTTCGTACGAGTTTCTTCGCTTGAAGAATTATCTCTAGCAATACGATGGGCTAAGGCGGAGGGGCTTTCTCTGAGATTTTTAGGGGGTGGTAGTAATTTACTTATTAGCGATCGTGGGGTCAATGGTTTGGTTATTACTTTGGCGGCTCATGAACCAAATTTTTTAGAATCTGGAGTGAAGGTTGGGGCTGGTTATGGTCTTAGTAAGTTAGTTAATGATAGTGTGAAGCAAGGACTTCAGGGGCTAGAGTGGGCGGCAGGTATTCCAGGACAAGTAGGAGGAGCAGTGCGGGGTAATGCTGGCGCCTTTGGTGGCTGGATAGCTAACAACATTACTGCTGTTGAAGTTTATAACACTCAAGCTGAGAGATTGGAGGTTTTTAAGAAAGAGGATTGCCATTTTGACTATCGTGACAGTATTTTTAAAAGACGGCCGGAATTATTAATTTGGTCAGCTACTTTTTCGTTAACTTTAGCAGACCGGGAATCATTAGAAAAAATAGCCAAAGAGCATCGTCATTATCGGCGAGAACATCATCCTACTTTGCCTAGTGCTGGTTGTGTATTTAAGAATGTGCCAGTAAATGAAGTAATGGGCCGGGCGCCAGAGCTATGGTCGGCCGCTCAATTGGCTCGGGCAGTAAGTGGCCAAGAAGTGGCTGCTGGCTTTATTATTGCCCAGGCTGGCCTTGCTGGCTATGCGGTGGGGCCAGTACAAGTAAGCACTCAGCACTCTAATTTTTTAGTTAATCGCGGTGGAGCAACCGCTCAAGAGGTCCATCAGTTAATTAGTTATATTCAGGAGACTATTAAGCGAGTCTATCATCTAGAACTTGTGCCCGAGTTGGCATTTTGGGAGTAATAGGGGGTCTTTTTTATTGATTTTTTAAGCGCATTTGCTATACTCAAAATAGGTTATTGACCACTTTTATTATTGTCTAAATTGTTTACTAATGTTTATTAAACGTATTGCCATTGATTTGGGTACTACCTATACCTTGGTTCATTTGCCTAAAAAGGGAATTGTAGTTAATGAGCCTAGTGTAGTGGCAGTATCAATGACGGACAAAAAAATTTTAGCAGTAGGTAATGAAGCTAAAGATATGCTGGGCCGCACCCCGGATACTATTATGGCCATAAGACCATTAAAAGATGGGGTGATTGCTGATTATCATACTACCGAGATAATGCTTCGTTATTTTATTAATAAGGCTTTGGGTGGTATTCATTTATTTAGGCCCGAGGTTATGGTGGCTGTGCCAGCTAGCATTACTTCTACTGAACGGCGGGCGGTGATTGATGCTACTCTGGCTGCCGGAGCTCGAGCAGCTTATTTAATTAAAGAGCCAGTTGCTGCGGCTATTGGGGCTAATATTCCTGTAGGGTCAGCTTCGGGCCATATGATTATTGATGTCGGCGGTGGGACAGCAGAAATGGCAGTAATTTCTTTAGGTGGTGTTGTGACTGCTACCTCAGTACGAGTAGGCGGTAATAAAATTGATTCATCTATTATTGAGTATGTCCGTCGTAAATATAATCTAGCTATTGGCGAAAGGACAGCTGAAGAGATTAAAATTGGAGTTGGCAGTGCTTTATATTTAACAGAGAAGTTATTCATGAAAATTAAAGGGCGAGATATTTTGACTGGATTACCTAAAATTATTACTGTTTCTTCCGATGATGTTACTGAGGCTATTCAGCGCGAACTTGAGGCTATTGTTGGAGCAGCCAAAAATATTTTACGAGAGACCCCACCCGAATTAGCCGCTGATATTATGGAAAAAGGAGCAGTTTTAAGTGGGGGTACTGCTTTATTAAGAAATTTGGATCAATTAATATCTAGGACCACTGATGTGCCAGTAATTATTGCTGAAGATCCGTGGGCTTCAGTAGTCAAGGGTACGGGTATAGCTTTAGAAAATCTAGATAGTTATAAGCGGTCCATTTTTGCTACCAAGTAATATGATTATTGGTATTGATGCTTCACGAGCCAATCGAGCTCATAAAACTGGAGTGGAGTGGTATGCTTACCATATTATTAAAAATTTGGTAGAGATTGATCCTGATGATGATTATATTTTATATAGTGATAAACCCTTGGAGGGTGATTTACTACAATTATGTAAGGTGCATTCTAATTGTAAACAAACGGTGCTACATTGGCCATTGAGATATTTTTGGACCTTGGGCCGGTTAAGCTGGGAAATGATTGTAAGACCGCCTGATGTTTTATTTGTCCCGGCCCATACTCTACCTTTATTTTCTAGAGCTAAGATGGTTAATACTATCCACGATGTCGCTTTTATGGTTTATCCTCAATTTTATAGTACCTTAGACAGAAAGTATCTGCAGTGGTCTACTAGGTTTGCATTATCGCGAGCCGAACAGATTATTACTGTTTCTAATTTTACTAAACAAGAGATAATGCGTTATTTTTTAATGGCCCAGGAAGATAAAATTTCTGTGGTTTATCATGGTTATGATCGGGAGTTATACCATCCTATTACTCACCAATCTGTTGATAATCCAGTATTAGATTATTACCATTTGGAAAGGCCATATTTTATATATGTTGGCCGGCTGGAAAGTAAGAAAAATATTATTGGTCTTCTTAATGCTTTTCGTAATTTTTGCCAAGAAAGGCCTCAGGATAAAACTAAGTTAGTATTGGTGGGAAAGCGAAGCCGGGATTATGCTCCCATTAATAATTTATTGGCTGATCCTATTATTAAAGAGCGAGCTAAGGAATTAGGGTGGGTACCTGAAAAAGATCTGCCGGCTTTATTACGACAGTCATTGGCTTTTATTTATCCTTCATGGTATGAGGGCTTTGGCCTACCAATTATTCAGGCTATGGCTTGTGGCACACCAGTTATAGCTGCTCGGGTTGGTTCATTACCAGAAATTGGTTCTCAGGTTGCTCTTTATTTCGATCCAGCGGACCAAGGAGACCTGTTAGAAAAGATGAAACAGTTAACCGATGATTCAGCTTTACGCCATCAATTATCTCAAGCTGGACTCAAGCGGGCGGCGCAATTTAGTTGGTCTCAGGCGGCAGCCCAAACTTTAGAGATATTAAAGAAAAGTCATGGCTAGATTTAGATTAATACATATTAGAAAGATATTGGGGGGGTTAATTATTTTAGTGCTGGCTATCTTTATTGGTAGTAAAGTTAAAGCTGATGAATTATATAAGATAGCCTTGCTGCCCTCAGATAGTTATTATAATAATCAATGGTATCTCCCTAAAATTAAAGCCCCTATTGCCTGGGAGGAACAAAGAGAAAGCCCGGATATTGTTATTGCTATCATTGATTCGGGGGTCCAGATTGATCATCCTGACCTTAAAGATAATATTTGGATTAATAATCGTGAGATACCTAATAACCAAAAAGATGACGACGGTAATGGTTTTATTGATGATGTTAACGGTTGGGATTTTGTTAATAATGTTCCAGATCCTAATCCTAAATTTCAACCTGGCTTTACCGAAGAAGGTGTGTTTCATGGAACAATTATTGCTGGTGTTGCTGCCGCTATGGGTAATAATGCGGCAGGAGTAGCGGGGGTCACTTGGCGGGCTCAAATTATGCCCCTTAAGGCTTTAGATGATCGAGGATTAGGAGATACTTTTAGAATTATTCAGGCCATTGATTATGCCATTAATAATGGAGCTGACATTATTAATTTAAGTTTTGTTGGCTATAATTATAGTCAGAGTTTAGCTGAGGCCATAGAAAGAGCATATAAAGCTGGAGTAATTGTTGTAGCCGCAGCCGGCAATGAAGAATCAGGGGGCTATGGCCATTCTTTGGATAAATTGCCGATGTATCCAGCTTGTCTTGATGGAGGTAAGAATATGGTTATTGGTGTAGCCTCTACTGATGCCTTAGATCAAAAGACTAAATTTTCTAGCTATGGTGCTCGTTGCGTAGATATCGCGGCGCCAGGAGTGAGTATTTTTAGTACTGTGGTTTATAGCCCCAATCGACAAATTAATGGTCGGTTGCTTAATAAATATTATGATGGTTATTGGTCAGGGACCTCAGTGTCAGTGGCAATGGTTAGTGGTGCATTAGCTTTAATTATGGAGAAAAATCCTAGTTTAAAACGAGATCAAGTAGTCCAAGTTTTATTAAATAATGCTGACGATATAACTCGGCTGAATATGGATTATTTGGGTCAATTAGGGAGAGGGCGGCTTAATATTGCCTCTGCTATTAATGATGCCTCTTTACAATTATCTAATAAAGTGAGTCGTTTTTTGGTGGCACCAGCAAGTTCTAGTAGCCAGCCAGTTAAAATTCTTGATTCTGATAATCACCCGGTGGGAGAATTTTATGCTTTTGGGACTAATTTTCCTTATGGTTTGAGAGTAGCGAGTGGTGATCTGGATGGTGATGGTGCACCAGAAATAGTGGTAGTGCCCGATGAAAAAGGTCAATCAGCGGTTAAGATCTTTAATTATAAAGGTAAATTAGTCGGGCAGTTTATTGCCTTTAGTAAGGATTTTTCGGCTGGCCTTAGGGTGGCTGTTGGCAATGTAGACAGTGATCGAGCCGGGGAAATTATTGTTGGCACTGGTTATGGAGCTACCAATGAAGTTAGAGTTTTTACGGCACAAGGAGTATTAAAATATAAGTTTAGGCCTTATGATGCTAATTTTAAGGGTGGGGTTAGTGTAGCCACCGGCGATATTAATGGCGATGGAATAATGGAAATTATTACTGGTGCTGGTAAGGGTGGTGGACCGCATGTACGGATTTTTACTGGTAAGGGACAAGTGCTTGGACAATTCATGGCCTATGAATCGAATTTTCATGGAGGCATTGAAGTTTTTGCTGGCAATTTTGACTATGGAGCCAAAGCTAATCGTGATGAAATTGTAGTATCTCCCCGCGCTGGTCGTTTACCTGAGGTGCGAATTTTTGATGGTCGTGCTAAAATGATTTCTAGTTTTCTTGCCTATAATAATAATTTTCAGAAAGGCTTGGCTGTGGCTTTAAGTGATATTGATAGAGATGGGCTAATGGAGATTATGACGGCTGCGGGTCCAGGTGGTGGACCGCATGTCCGGGTTTTTGAAGTAGACGGTGAGCTCCGTAAGTCGTGGTATGTGTATAATCCGTTATCCATAAGTGGGGTTAATATTGCTCCTCTTAATTTAAGTAGACAATTTATTAATTGATAATTATATGGCCGTGCAAAAAATTTTTGATAAAAAAAATGTTTTAGTTACTGGTGGTGCTGGTTTTATTGGTTCGCATTTATGTGATGAATTGATTAAAACTAACAAAGTTATCTGCATTGACAATTTTTTAGGTGGAAGTGAACGCAACATTGACCATCTTTTAGCTAATCCTGACTTTATTTTTATTCGGCATGATATGAGTGAGCCTATAGATCTATTGACTATACCAGAGCTAAATCGTTTTAAGGTTAAATTTCAAGGCATTCAGGAGATATATAATTTAGCCTGTCCAATGTCGCCCATTGATTTTATGCAGAATCGAATAGCTAGTTTATTAGCCAATTCAGTGGCGGTGATTAATGCTTTAGAAATGGCTAGACAATATCAAGCGAAGTTTATGCATTTTTCTTCTTCAGTGGTATATGGCACTCGTGAAGTACATGGTGGCAATAAAGTAGCGGAAACAGATTTGGGAATAGTGGATCAAATTTCCGAGCGAGCTTGCTATGATGAAGGTAAGCGTTTTGCGGAAACTATAGTTAGTACTTATCGAGATTATTATGGATTAAATGCTAAGATGGTACGGTTATTTCGAATTTATGGTCCACGAATGCCTATTAATCAGGGGCATATGATTCCTGATTTTGTAGTGAATGCTTTAGATAATAAGGATTTGATTATTAATGGTGATGAAAATTTCACTTCATCTTTATGTTACGTCTCTGATGCGATTGATGGAGTGTTAAAGCTAATGCAGAGTGAATTTTCTGGCCCAGTTAATATTGGATCAGAAGTTGATGTTAAACTTAAAGAGGTGGCAGAGAAAATTATTCAAAAAACTGGTTCCTCCTCTAAAATTGTCTATGCGGATAGACTGTTATTTATGACAGAACTTAATTTACCAGATACTACTTTAGCACGGGAGCAGCTTGGCTGGATGCCGGTAGTGGGCTTAGATCATGGGCTAGATAAGACCATAGAAGATTTAAGGTCGAGGAAGGCTTTAAAAGAATTACCAACTAATTGGTAAATTATTTATGAAGATAGTTTGTGTCATACCAGCTTGGAATGAGGCTAAAACTATTGTCAATGTTATTCAGGATGTTAAAAAACATGTTGACGAAGTGATTGTGGTTGATGATGGATCAGAAGATAAAACCGCAAATTTAGCCCACTCGGCGGGGGCTACTGTCTTAGTTCATCGTCTTAATCGGGGACAGGGAGCAGCTTTAAGAACTGGGACAATTTATGCCCTAAATCATGGTGCTGATATTATTGTTCATTTTGATGCTGATGGCCAATTTACTGCCCAGGATATTCCTAAAGTCATTGCCCCTATAGTGCAAGGAGAAGCTGACATAGTTTTTGGATCTAGATTTTTAGGGGCAGAACATAATATGCCGCCATTTAAGAAAAGAGTTGTATTACCATTGGCCCGTTTATTTAATTTAGTGTTTTTGGGGGTACGAGTACGTGATCCACAAAATGGTTTTCGGGCTTTATCTGCCAAAGCAGCGCGTCAATTAAACTGGCAGCAAGATAGAATGGCGCATTGTTCTGAAATCTTATGGCTTACTCGTAAAGCTAAGCTGAGGTATCAAGAAGTAGGAGTAAAGGTTAAGTATAATGATTTTGGACAGAAAATGTCCGGCGGCTGGAAGATTATCGGTGATTTATTTTTAGGGCGTTTTCTTAAATAATTTTATTATATGTTACAAAAAGTTCTAGCTTTAATTATTATTGCCTTTTTTCTGGCTAAGTTATTATGGCAACAGCATGAGCGAAAATTATCGTGGACGGAATTTTTTTTCTGGTTATTATTTTGGTTGCTCTCGGCTGTAGCCATTTTGATGCTAGATGATATTGATAGATTGGTAGCTAAATTAGGTTTTTCGGGTAATGGAATTGAGGTTCTTTTATATGTTGGTTTTGCTCTTTTGCTGTATCTTATGTTTCGTTTACGTTTAAAATTAGAAAAGATAGAGCATCAGTTAACTACCTTAGTGAGTGCTATGGCTCAACAAAAACCGCTAGAGTCAAGTCAGGATAATAAGGAAGATAAATAATAATATCCATGAAGATAATTCATTTGGTTTGTACCTTTCCGCCTTATCAAGGGGGGATGGGCAATAGTGTTAAAGACATGGTGGAGAGATTAGCTTTAACTGATCCTTCTTGTGATATTACTGTAGTTTGTCCTAGGTATGGTTTAAGAGAAGTGGCGCCAGTTAGCACTTTATATTCGGTGAGGCGCTGTTCAAGCTGGCTGCGATGTGGTAATGCGGCAGTGATTAAGGGGCTAAAAAAAATATGGCAGTCAGCGGACATAGTTCATCTACATTATCCCTTTTATGGGACTGATGCTCTAGTATGGTATTTTAAAAAAAGGCATCCTCACACTAAATTAGTTATTCATTACCATATGGATCCGCAGGCTGACGGCTGGAAAGGCAGGATATTTAAAATTTGGCAAAAATTATTTTTAAAGCAATTACTTACCCAAGCCGAAGCTATTACTTGCGCCTCTCTAGATTATTGGCGTCACTCATCAGCTGGCCGTATTGATGGTTTAAGTGACAAATTGTTTATTATCCCTTTTACGGTAGATACTAATCGTTTTCAGCCACGTTCTAAGAATCAAACTTTACTAGAAACATATGGTCTTAAGAGTGAAGTGCCTATCATTTTAATGGTTGGAGGGCTAGATAGGGCTCATTATTTTAAGGGAGTACCAGTTTTGCTTCAGGCCCTAGCTCAGTTGAAAGTTAAGCTTGGTAAAAATTATTGCCAAGGAATTATTGTGGGAGAAGGCGATTTGCGAAATAAGTATAATAACTTAGCCCAAACATTAGGTTTAAGTCATGATGTTCTTTTTATTGGTCAAGTTAGCCAGGACAACTTGCCATTTATTTATAATCTAGCTGATTTATTTGTTTTACCTTCCATTAATAGTTGTGAGGCTTTTGGACTAGTGCTTTTAGAAGCAATGGCTAGCGGCTTACCATGTTTGGCCTCTAATTTGCCAGGGGTCCGGGAAGTTATCGATCCGCCCCGTAATGGTCTTCTCGTAGAGCCTAATAATGCAGATGATTTAGCTAATAAAATTAGTCAGTTATTGGCAGACGACTTAAAATTAAAAGAGATGGCTCAAGCAAGTCGAGATAGAGCTGTAAAGTATTTTGCTAGCTCAACCCCCAGCCCCTTGGCGCCAATTTATCATCAGCTAACAGAATAATCACGATGAAATAATTATGAAAATTTTATTAGCTAATAATGTTTTTTCCCCTTATGAGCGGGGAGGAGCTGAAGAGGTAGTGTGCTACCTGGCTGAGTCTTGGTCTGAAATAGGTCATGAAATTATGGTGGTGTCTCTAGCTCCCAGGGGGCATAAAAAAATAAGGAAGCAAGACAATTCATATCAAATAGTTTATTGGCCCAGTAATTATTATCGTTTATCTAATTTATTTAAATGGCAACGGTTTGTATGGCACTTGCCCGATTGGCTAGGCTTAAGGCATCATTGGAAATGGCGAAAAGTTTTAAAAAAATTTCAGCCAGACTTGGTAGTGCTAAATAATTTAACTGGATTAGGTTTTGAGGTTCATCATCTTTGCCAGCGCTTAGGTATTCCTAGTGTTCAGGTAATCCATGATGTCCAATATCTTCAACCAAGCGGTTTGTTACTTTTAGGGGAAGAAAAGTTGTTAGCTAATAATTGGCTAATGAGGTGTTACAGAAATTTAACGGCCTACTGGCTAAAACCGGCTAAAGTATTAATTAGCCCCTCATACTGGCTCAAGGATTTTTATTGTCATTATAATTGGCTAGGAGATAACTGTTGGCTTAAGTTAGCTAATCCTTTGAAGATAACACTATCTTCAAGCTATCGATTACCAGACCAACTGCGTCAAGCAATATTTGTTGGCCAGCTTACTCCGGCCAAAGGCATTGGTTGGCTAGCGGGACAATGGTCGGATTTTAACAAATTATTATTAGCAGCCGGGCTTCCTGAAGCCAATTTAACGATTATTGGTGATGGGCCGCTTTTTTCCTCTTTAAACCGTGAGGCCAGTCTTGATGAACATTTACGTCTAATGGGCCGTTTAGCCCATGAAGCAGTGCTTGACCAATTAAAAATAGCTGATGTTTTAATTATGCCTTCCTTTTGTTATGAAAATTGGCCAACTATTCTTTTGGAAGCTGCTTCTATGGGCTGTTTAGCTTTAGTGGTAAGTCATGGGGGAGCCCAAGAATTAGCTGAAGCTTTGGGTTATTTAACTTTTGAAGCCGGTAACTTAAATAGCCTTTTTAATGCCTGGTCACAATTATCTTTAGCTGCAGCTAAATTAACCTATTGGCCAGCGGGTGAGGGTATTAAGATGATAACGCCTAGGGATTATCTTACTGAGATTTTAAAAAATATTAACTAAAGATTGTTATACACAAAGATAAGAATTGCTCCATTGGCTATTTTTATTATCTCATCAGCTTCAGTAGCGGCTTCTTTGGCTATTTTTTCAAAGCCATACCAATAATTATTAAGTACAAAATAAGCCTGATGCACTCCAGCTAATTTAGCAGCTTCAGCTATTGTTTGGCGTGACGGATAGTCATTGACCATTTTTAGATAATAAGTATAAAGAATACCCGATGTAGGTATAGGGTAATAGAAAAGATTATTCTGAAGATAGCGTTGGTGCTTCCCGGGGTAAAAACCATATTGCGCCAGGGCGGCAGCACTAACTTGTTGATTGGCTAGTACTATATAGTTATCATTAGCTCGTTGTTCAATTATTTGTACTGCTTGGAAGTCAGCTTGACTAGTAGATAAGCCTTGGGCGTGAGAATAACGGTCGTCACGGGGGTAGGTGAGATAGAGGCTAAAGGTTATAAGAGTAGTAAGCGCAATAATAATTGGCCAGATCAATTTTTTATAATGGCTATTTAGCCATTTGTGAGCTAATAAGCTAAAAGTCATCAAAGCAGCTGGTAGATTAATAATTATAGCTAGCCATAGGAATCTAGTTAGATAATTATACCGTTCATAATCAATTATAAAATTAAAAGGAACAAAACTTGTTAAGATTATAGCTATCATTAGAGATAAATTAAGCAATTTAAGAATTGAAGCCCAGGTAGTTTTATTTTTTCTTAATAAATGCCAACCAGTTAGGATAAGCCCCATAGCGACTAGTGGTTGCCAAGCTTGCCATCCATAAATTAAATTAAGGAGCCAATGTTCCTGATTGGGCCATAAATGAGAAAATTGGAAGAAATTAGTTAGTTCTTTAAGTAGATTATTAATCGGTGGTTTTGCCAATTGCCACTTTTTTGTTTGCTGCCAATTGGTTAGCCACAAGGAAAGTGGAAGGACTAGAGCGGTAAAGGTTGATGCCAGCCACTTAAGACTTGTTTGCCAACGTCGTTGAACATAAGATAAACTACTTAGCAGAGCAACGGTTATGGCTGGCAAACCGGCAAGGGGATGGCAGACTAAACTAGCTAAAGCTGATGACCAAATTAGGGGAGAGGATTTATTGGGCCAAGTAGCAGCAATAATTGTAATAATAAGAAAAAAGTAGGCACAATTTTGTGGGACAGTAACGATGAAGATTGGCCAGGTAAATATTGGCCATAGCCAGACAGCTAGACGGCCACTTTGGTCAGAGTGGTGATTTTGGCGAAACCACTCCATAATAAACCAGGGGAGAAAGCAGGCGATTAAGAGAGGTAAAAGCCAGCGTTCAATGGAGCTAATAGCTAGACCAGTTAAATGATGAATAGTAATAACTAGTGAATATTGGCCTAAATAATATGGGGTTTTAGGGTTAATTTGACCTTGAGCCACAATGGTTTTTTCAGCGGCCTGGTGGATAAAGGGGTCAAAGCCATAAGCTGAATAATATAGGGAGCTAGCTATTCCATAAATTAAAAGCCACCAGGCGATAATGGTTAAGGTGGATATTTTTTTATTAGCTTTAATAGTTATTAGGCCAGCAGCAGCAATAAGCCAGCAGATTAGCCAGAAGTACCAATTGACCTGAGTCCACGGAGATAGTAAGGGGAGGGTAGTCTTTTGTTTTAATAGGTAGATGAAAGTTATTATTATGGCTATGAGTATAAACCAACTTATTATAGAACTTTTTTTCTGCGGGGGTTTTTCGGTTTTGCTTTGGGGTTGCTTTCGGTATATAATAAATAAAGTTAGGACTGTTAACATTAAAGTAATTATTTCTCCTAACCAATTCAAACCATATAGCCAGTAAACAATTGTTCCCCAAATACTGATTAAATTAATAATCAATAATATTGTCGGTGGTTGTTTTAAATATGTTAATATTTTCATGATGAAATTACTAAAAATTAATAAATCTTCTGTCGCTATTAGTGTTTTTTTAATTATTATTGGGGGTTTATTTTTTATAGGCACCAGCGCTTATTCATATTGTATCCAGCGACCTGGTTTTGTCAAATGGTCTTCACCTGACGAAACGGCAAATTATTATTTTAGTAAATTATGGGCGGAAACTGGTAGCCTTATAGCCCAAAGCCCAATTGACGTCCCCGAGGGGGTTCTTGTTCGACCGCGCAGTTTTAAGGTGGTTGACAATACTTTACGCCCAGTAAGTTTTGTAGGTTTGCCTTTGCTTTATGGTTTTTTGGCACGGTTGTCTTCTGTTGATATTTTACCGTATTTAACTCCATTCTTTGCAGTCTTGGGACTGTTGGCCTTTTTTGGTATAGTGCGAAGACTTTTTAATTTGCCCACGGCGATTATTGGGACTACTTTAGCCGCATTCTTTCCAGTTTATTGGTATTTTACTGCCAAGAGCATGTTCCATAATGTTTTATTTGCAGCCTGTGGTCTTATAGCTTGTTATTGCGGTCTGCGGGCCCTAGATAGACTGCGATTAGCGCGTCATCAGTCAGTTAGTTACTTTCCCGCCTTGATATGGTTAGCTGTTTCTGGTCTAGCTTTCGGCTGGGCTATAGCTACGCGGACCTCAGAGTTATTATGGTTAATACCCATAGCACTAATTTTAGTGATAGCTTATTTTAAAGAAATTGGTTGGTACCGTTGGCTCTGGTGGGCTAGTTGGTCCTGGATTGGAATGTTGCCGGCCGTTTATTGGAATATTATTTTGTACGACCATTGGTATGGCGGCGGTTATCCGACTATGAGCCAATCTATTGCAACCATTAGTCAAACCAGTTTATCTCTATTTAATTTTCATAATTTAGCCGATAAATTTACTGTTTTGTGGCAGACTATTTTCCATTTTGGTTTTTGGCCCAAGCAGTCGCTGACGATGTTTCAGCATTATGTAATTGAAATGTTCCCTTGGTTAATGCCTTTGGCCTTGATTGGTATTTTAGTCTTTATTTTTCATCGTCGGCAGTGGAAAAAGGATAAATGGTTATATTTATTTTTGTGGATATTAGCCTCTGTATTTTTAGTGCTATATTATGGCAGCTGGACATTTAATGATAATCCTGATGCTAGCCATTTTACTATTGGTAATTCTTATACCCGTTATTGGTTGCCCTTTTATCTAGGGGCTTTGCCTTGGGCGGCGGAGGGATTATGGCAACTGGCTAATTTTTTATTTCGACGCCGTTTAGTTAAGCCAATTGTTACTTTAGCGGTTATAGGGATAAGCTGTTGGTCGCTGCATTTTACTGCCGTTGGCTCTGAGGAAGGTTTAAAATTTACCGCTGAGCGGCAAGTAGCAGATTATCATTTATGGTCTGAAGTTCTATCTAGGACTGAAGATGATAGCATTATTATTACGCTTTACCAAGATAAACTATTTTTTCCTGAACGTCAGGTTCTTGTAGGTCTTTTTGATAATAATGTTATGAATCGCTATTATGGCAACTTACTTAAAAAATGGCCAGTTTATTATTTCAGCTTTCGATTTTCAGATGACGCTCTAGAATATCTCAACAATCGTCGCTTGCCGCCTTTTGGCTATAAATTAGAGAAAATTTGGGACTATAATGAATTTGCTTTGTATCGTTTACAGCCTATTCCGGAGCTACCTTTAAATGTTAGCCCGCAACAATGATTTTATGAAGCAGAGAGCAGAGAACTATAATATTGGCATTGATGCCCGTTTATACGGCCCCCTGGGTCGAGGCCTGGGGCGTTATATTGAAGAAGTAGTTAAGCGAGTAGTTGCTCTTGATCCAACGAATCAATATATTCTTTTTTTAAGCCCGCGAAGTTTTAATGATTGTCAGATTGAACAAGCTAATGTCCAAAAGGTTATTATGCCTCAACGTTGGTATAGTTTGGCGGAGCAGTTAGCCTGGCCACGATTAATTTATCATTACCATCTGGACATGCTGCACGTACCACATTTTAATGCGCCGTTGATTTGTCCTTGTCCTTTAGTGATAACTATTCATGACTTAATATTAACTCAGTTCCCTAGTCGTCGAGCTAGTACTTTATCGCCAGTAGTTTACTGGTTTAAAAATTTAGCCTACCATTTAGTTATTGCTCGAGCTGTGAAGAAAGCTGAAACAATTATTACCATTTCAGAGTTTACAAAAAAGGATATTATCCAACAATTAGCCGTACCGCCTGACAAGATTGAGGTTATTTATAATGGTCTGACTACTATTTCATCAGGCTCATCCTATGACTTTAAGGCTGACAGAGATGTACTTTTGCGCTATAATATCAAAGCACCTTATTTTCTTTATGTGGGTAGTGCTTATCCCCATAAAAATTTAGAGTGGTTAGTTCAATTGTTTATAAGGTGGTCGAAAAAGCATCCTGGTTACCAGTTAGTGCTGGTGGGTGAGCACGATTATTTTTATGAGCGTCTTATAAGGTTTATTGCTGATTTACCTGAGAAAGAAAGCAGGGGGGAGATTATTTGCCCCGGATTTGTGCCCGACGAAGCACTAGCCGCACTATATCGTCAAGCGGCTTTGTATGTTTTTCCTTCACGTTATGAAGGTTTTGGATTGCCGCCATTGGAAGCAATGAGTTATGGATGTCCAGTTCTATCTAGTGACAGTTCGTGCTTACCGGAAATTTTAGGATCGGCGGTTAGTTATTTTAAGGATAATGATATGGACTCAGCGCTAAGGGCAATGGAGAAAATATTGCATAATAAAAATTATCGGGAACGGCTAATTGCTTTGGGGTTGGAACAGATAAAGAAATATAGCTGGGATAATTGTGCCCAAGAAACTTTAAAGATTTATAAAAAAGTTTTATACCATTAATCTTTATAAATGAGACAGACAAGTAAACAATATAATAATGATGATATTCCGCGATCTGATTTTCTTCTAGATTTGCGGCAACAAATTATTGATGAGCCCTTAGTAAAAAAGCACCTTAGCAAGAGAAAGAAGCGGCAATTTCATTGGCCAAAGATTTCTAAATTTACTTTATGGGGTAGGGGAGGGGTAAGGGTGAAAATTAAATGGCCGACCATCAAACGTCCAAGATTATCTGTTAAAATTAGTCGGCCTGCCAGTTTGCGTCCTTTGTGGCATCTAATAATTATTTTTTTAGTTATTGTTATTCCCCTGAAGTTAATAGTCTATATTGAAGATTTGCGGGGAATGCGGGTAAGAGTGGTTAATGCTTCTAGTGAAGGATTGGCTAATCTGGAGACCGCAGGTCAACTATTAATGAATGAAGATTTTACTTCAGCTAGTAGTGCCTTTACTCAAGCCTCGGCCAGTTTTGCTCATGCCAAAGAGAATATCTTGGGGGTTCAATCTTGGCTTTGGCAGCTAGCCGCTCTTGTTCCCAGTGAGCAGATGCACTTAGGCGCTAAGGCTCCATATATTATTGAGGCTGGTAATTTAGCCAGTAAACTGGGGACTGATTTCACTATCTTAGCTCAGCACATTGTAGATAAAATTGGTAATAATGACCCGTTATCTTTAATGCGACAAATTAATGTAGATAGTAGTCAGGCGTTAGCGGATAGTGTAGCTTTGAATAATATTTTAAATAAAATTAAACCAGCTAGTTTGCCGGGAAGTTATCGCGAGCCGCTAGAAAATTGGCAGGCTAAATTGCAGACTATTAGTAATTCATTGGAGCAGCTACAATTTTGGTCAGCGGCTAGTTTAGATTTATTAGGAGAGAAGATGGATCGTCGTTATTTATTAGTTTTTCAAAATAATGCTGAAGCTCGAGCTACCGGTGGATTTATTGGCAGTTATGCTTTATTAGATGTAAGTCGGGGGCAAATTAAGAATTTAGAAATACCTGGAGGGGGTAGTTATGATACTGATGGCAACTTACGTCGGTTTGTCAACCCACCGGCCCCTTTAAGATTAGTTAGTACCTATTGGAAATTTTGGGATGCTAACTGGTGGCCGGATTGGCCGACTTCGGCTCGCGAGTTAGAGTGGTTCTTGCTAGAAAGTAACGGGCCAAGTGTTGATGGGGTTATTGCTTTGACGCCTGATGTTTTAGAGACTTTATTAACCATTACTGGTCCGATTGATTTAACTAAAGATTACGGGTTAGTTATTACAGCCGATAATTTCCGTCCCTTAGTTCAGGATTATGTTGAGAACAAAGTGAGTGGTCCCAAGGAACCAAAGAAGATTATTGGTGATTTGGCCGTGGCTATTTTGGAAAAGTTGCCACAGAGCTTAAATGACCAAGCAAGCATTGTTAAATTGCTAGAGCAAATGAGTACGGAGCTGGCCACTAAACATATTTTACTTTATTTTAATAATGAAGCAATTGAGCAGAGGTGGGAGCTTACAGGTTTAGCTGGTCAGTTAGCACCGTTAACGCCAGGTCAAGATTATCTTCAGGTAGTTAATACTAATATTGCTGGTGGTAAGACTGATTTAAAAATTAGACAAACCATTGAGGAGAGAATTGAAATCCAAGAAGATGGCAGTGTCATCAATGATGTGACTATTATCCGTGAACATACTGGTGAGAGGGGGGATGGTCTTTACGGCGTACGTAATGTAGATTGGCTAAGACTTTATGTACCTGAGGGCAGTGAATTACTGGCCGCTGATGGATTTTCAGCGCCTGAGAGTCATTTTTTTAAACCGCAAGATGTTACCGCTGAAGATATGCCGGCAATTAAGTTAGGGGAGGGGTCAGCGCAAATTGAGCCATCAAGTGGTACTTTAGTATATAATGAATTAGGGCGGACTGTATTTGCTAATTGGTCGATGGTTGATCCGGGGGAAACTGTCCGTTTAAATTTTAGATATCGGTTGCCATTTAATGTCTTAGAAGTTGGGGGTAATACTGATTGGCTCTCTAAGGTGAAAGCTTATTTAGGCTTAGGTCGTATTGGCAAGTACCAAATAATTATTGAAAATCAGGCCGGTCAGTCGCCGACGACTTGGAAAGTGATGTGGAGTTGGCCAGCTAAGTGGAGTTTATTATGGTCTTCGGTAGACAGTATTAAGGCTAACACTTGGCAAGTTAATGATATTGTAACTAAGCAGGCGATCGGTTTACTATTTAAAGTAGATAATTAATTTTATTATGCCCAAGAAAAATATTAGCAAAAAATCATCTATTGATTATTTTGAACAAATGTTTCAAGCTGGTCAGCCAGTAATAAAAAAGGTGGAACATAAAAGTCATAAAAGTAAGGAGGAATTAAGAGAGCGGGAAGTTGAAGATAGTTTGTCAGAAATTTATCAAGATGATGCGGGGAGGAATATTGATGTGCAGAAAATTTCTGTTAGGCCGCGACGGTGGTGGCTAAAAATAATTTTGTTTTTACTTTATAGCGCCATTATTATCGCCATTGGTTATTTGGGTTATCGTTATTATATTAGTTATCAGGCTAAAGATGATTTATTTACAGTAGTGGTTGAAGCGGATAAAAATTTAACTGCTGGCCGTGAATTTGCTTATACTATTTCCTACCACAATAAAGGGCGGTTAGCTCTAGAAGATGTAGAGATTAAAGCTGAGTGGCCTAAGAGTTTTATATTTAGAGGGGCTGACCCAGCTACCACTAGTCTCAATGTATGGCATATTGGCCATGTACCCGCTGAAGGCTCGGGACAGATAGTGGTCAAGGGGATACTACTTAATAAAATTGGAGAAAATAATCAGGTTCACCTTACTTCCAGTTTTCGTCCTGCTAATTTAAGTAGTGCTTTTGTAATTAATACTACCTACAATGTTATTCTTACTGATTCAGTTTTAGCTGTTGGAATATCGGCTCCAGACGTTTTAGCTATTGGCCGGGATAATGAAGTGATTATTAGCTATCAGGAAAAGGAAGAGAGCCTTGTGGATAATGTGCAATTAATAATGAATGATGTGGATTGGGCTGAAGTAAAATTATTCGACGGTGATCAAGAGATTCAATCCACTGGCAATTTTAGGTGGACCCTACCAACACCGAGCAGTGAATTAAAAAGTCTTAAATTAGTTATTAAACCCAGTGAACAGGAAAGCAGGCTAGAAATATTAAGTTTCAGATTAGAGACCAATATAGGCGAGCAAAGTTATTTAATAGATAGCCGTGATTTTGATTGCCACCTAGTTAATAGCCGTCTTAATTTACTCTTAAAGATTAATGATAGCAATGCTGATAGTGGGGTTTTTGCCGGCACACCTTTAAATTACCGGATTGACTATGTAAATCAAGGGGATACAACCTTAAAGGATGTTAAAATTATTGCTTCTTTAGAAGGGGCATGGTTAGATTGGTCATCGTTGAAAGATAGTCAGCAAGGACAAATTAAGGGACAAACTATTATCTGGAGTAAGAAGGAAATTCCTAGTCTAGCTCTTTTAAAGCCAGGAGCTAGTGGCTCAATTCATTTTTCAATTAATGTTAAAGACTGGCAAAATGGAGATAAAAATGATTCGGGAGAGATTAGAAGTTATGCTTACTATCAAACAGGGGATAAAGTTATTGAGAAACCTACCGATGAAGAAAAGAGTAATACTATTATTAATCAACTTAATAGTGATTTAAGTTTAACTGAATCCGTTGTCTATTTTAATGAAGACAATATTGCGGTGGGTTCTGGGCCAGTACCCATGGTGGTTGGCGAGACTACTAATTTAAAAGTATATTGGCGTATTAGTAATAGCCTTCATGACTTACGGGATGTTGAAGTAATCGGGGAATTACCGGATTATGTTGATTGGGGTGGCAAGAATCATTCTTCGGTCGGTGAATTAAGTTATGATGCCGACAGTAGACAAGTAAAGTGGCATATAGACCGGCTACCTGCTAATAGTCAGGAGGTTAGTGGTGATTTTAGTATTAGTGTTACGCCACGTCCTGACCAAAAGAATCAAATTATTGTTGTACTGCCTGGTTCTACTATTACTGCTATTGATAATGTTACTCAGGCGCGGCTAGAATTTACTACTCAAGCTAAGACTAGTCGTCTGGAAGATGATACTATAGTTCAAACCGACGGTTTAGTTCAATAATTACTTAATAATAAATATTATGAATCAGTTTATTCTTAATCAAATTGCTGATTTTCAAAAAGCCATTGATTTTTTTATAAAAGATATTGGTACCTTGCGGACAGGGAGAGCTCATCCTGGTCTATTAGATAATATTGTTATTCAGGCCTATGGTGATTATTATCCCATCAATGCTTTGGCCAATATTAGTGTGCCAGAGTCTCGTTCTTTGGTCATAATACCTTGGGACAAGACAGTTTTAAAAGATATTGAGAAGGGATTAATAGCGGCTAATTTGGGCCTAGGCATTGTTAATGAAGGCGATAAAATTCGTTTGACTATTCCTCCCCTTAACGAAGAGAATCGACGTGATTTAGTTAAAAGATTAAATGATAAAATGGAGGAGGCCAGGATTGTCTTGCGGCAAGCCCGGGAGGCAGTCAAAAATAAAATTGAAGCGGCAATGGTGGCTAAGGAAATTAGTGAAGATGACAAATTTCGGTTCATTAAAGAATTAGATGAATTTTTAGCCCAGAAAAATGAAGAGTTAAAAGCCTTACGAGATAAGAAAGAAGAGGAGATAATGACAATATGACAGTAGTAATTTTTTTAGGGATTCTCGGAATATTAGTGTTAGTTCATGAGCTAGGGCATTTTTTGGCTGCCAGAGCTATTGGGGTAGGAGTAGAAGAATTTGGATTAGGTTTTCCGCCTAGATTAGTAGGGTGGTTTAAAAATCGACATGGTCATTGGAAATTATTAAAAAAGAAGCATCACCATCCGCGACATACTATTTTTTCTATCAACCTTATCCCCCTAGGTGGATTTGTGAAATTGCGGGGTGAAGATGGGGTGTCTCGGCCAAGAGACCATACTAGTTTTGCTAATAAGACAGTAGGTGAGCGGGCTATAATTATTATCTCTGGGGTGCTAATGAATGTTGTTTTGCCAATGATAATTTTTTCTCTCGGTTTTATGATTGGTTGGCCTCAGGCTACGGAGGATTTAGATCCCGGGGCTAGAGTGAAAAATCCGGAATTAATGATTGCTGAGGTAGTACCAAACTCACCGGCTAGCCGGGCAGGCCTAGAGCCAGGTGATGCCATTATTGAAATTAATGGTCAGCCCGCCAGGAGTGCTGCTGAATTGCGTCAGATTAATGCTGCGGCAGCAGGTCAAGAGGTAAACTATAAAATAAGACGTTCTTCAGAAATTTTAGAGTTGTCTATTGCCGCGGAGCAGTTGGCTAGCAACAATAATGACTATAGTTTAGGGGTAGCCCTAGTTGAGAGTGGATTAGTGTCATATGCTTGGCCTAGGGCTATTTGGGAAGGTATTAAATTAACTGCCTTAAGTCTTAAAGATATTGCTGTTGGTTTTTGGCAGCTTTTTACTGGACTATTTAAGGGTCAAGATATATCTGGTGACGTTGCTGGTCCGGTAGGCATAGCTGTTTTGGTTGGCCAGATTAGCCATTTAGGCTGGATTTATCTTTTGCAGTTTATTGCCCTACTGTCTCTTAATTTAGCCTTTATTAATATTTTGCCTTTTCCAGCACTAGACGGGGGGCGGCTATTTTTTATTGGGCTTGAAGCTATTACACGTCATCCAGCTAAGGCTGAGCTGGAAGCGCTAATTCATAGTATTGGGTTTGTTTTACTTTTGGCCCTAGTCGCTTTGATTACTATTAAAGATATTGCCAAACTATTTTAATACTTAAAGTTTTAATAAGTTAACATGCGGTTTTCTCGAAGTTTCAAATTACTGATTAATTTTATTAGATTAACTTTGGCGGGGGCCATAGTGTTAGCCATTATTTTGCATAGTTGGGCTAATTTATTAATTATTATTTTAGCTGTCATTTTAACATTTTTGCCAGAATGGGTAGAAAAAAAATATAATATTTATATACCCTTAGGTTTTGAGTTTGCTGTTGTTTTACTAATCTATGCTAGTCTATTTTTAGGAGAGGTTGGTCGTTTTTATGAACGTTTCTGGTGGTGGGATGTTTTTTTACATTCCTTTTCTTCCATTGCTTTTTCTTGTTTAAGCTTTATTGCTTTATTCTTTTTATTTAAAGCAGATAAAATTAAAGGCCGTCCTATTTGGATTGCTATTTTTTCATTCTGTTTTTCAGTCGCCATTTCTACTCTCTGGGAGATTTTTGAATTTTTTATGGACCAAACTTTTGGTTTTAATATGCAAAAGAGTGGCCTTATGGATACTATGGGAGATTTAATTAGCGCTAGCGGCAGTGCTTTGTTGGTGGCAACTATTGGCTATTTTTATTTAAAGAGTGATCAAAAAACTATTTTGCATCGCTGGCTGGATTGGATAATTAAAAAAATATTTGCAGGCAGATAAAAAAATATTTTTTGTAACTGCTTCCGCTATCGCTGAATTTTGTGCCAATGAAGTTGGCGTATCGCCTGAAAATCTAAAATTCCTCGTGGGACTATTTAGGATATTAGTTATATACTATGCTTTGTAAATATTTTAATTTAATTTTAAACTCGGCTCAACAATTTTTCTAATCTCTTCACAGCCATGTACTCTGCCAGAGCCATCATCAAAGCCTGAGCCGCAAGAACTAACAAAAAGGAGCCAGTTTTTATTAACTAATGTAGGATAGGCATCACCACCAGCCGAACAAATATCAAAATCTTTTTTAAATTGATCAAGTGATGTATATCCTGGTTTGTTTGGCAAGACAGTAACTTTAAAAATGCCATCGTCTTGTGAATTTTCTTTATATTTAAAAGTATAGACAATTTTAGGGGTGTTATTAAATTTAGAAACTAGTTTATCAAAATAATCAGAATCATTATTAACTCCGCATTCTAAGGCCGATGATTGTAGCTGACTGGACGTAAAATCAAATTGTGTTTCCTCTTTTGAAACAGATATGAGGCTGTCCACAATTGAATAAGACAATGGATCATTTTTTTCTATCGTTTCAGTTAAAATATTATCTATATTTTTATAACTCATAATTAGTATTGGAACATCTGTGTTTTCAAATTTATATATTGTAAATTTACAAGCATCGTTATTACAATCCTTGTTTTGTATTTCTTTTTTATCAACAACCAAGTTATATAAATACAACTTTGAACTAGAAGCATTATTTTGATTATATAAACCCATCAAATCATTATTAAGCAACAAGGCTTTGTTAATATAAATAATAGCAACTGGACCATCTAAAGATTCTTTTGATTCAAAATTACCCTTATCCCATATATAGATTTCAGCGCCATCTTTTTTATCATTGAATGGATATTTTTCACAAATGACATAATTATTTGGATAATTAAACTCTAAATGAAAAATGTTATTTAAATATTTATTGTTACTAGCTTCTGACACTAAACAGTCTTTCTTCATGTTAGTATAAATATTACTAACAACTGAATTATGAGGGGAAACAACTTTATTGTAATGATGGAAAATAACGGCAAGAAATGTCACTAGAACTAAAAGCAGTAAAGATGTATAAATTATTACTTTCTTTTTCATAATTATTTAGATTAATTTATTATATACAACATAACATCATTGTTCTATTTTGTAAATTAATTGATAGTTATATTAAAAGCCTCGTAAACATGAGGCTTTGTGGGTCCATTCGATACTAAATTGTCCTGGCGGAGAGGGCGGGATTCGAACCCGCGATCCGCTTGCACGGATGACAGTTTTCAAGACTGTTCCATTCAACCACTCTGGCACCTCTCCGGATTATCTAAAGACTAACAAAAATAGTGGTCTATGGCAATAGCTATTAAATAAAAGGTCCCATTAAATGGGACCATAGTTAGACAGTAAAAGTTGGAAGAGCTGCTGGCTAGTCATATGATCAATTTTCAAAATTATTTTTATGACCTTCCAGATTCTTTTTTGTTCAGGCTTTTTAATATTAGTATAAAAATGCCAGGGAGTTATGGAGAAGATTGTTGATCTCGTCCATTCATAATTGCTATCAACACACTTTTTGCAGAGGGGATATGCGAGATAGTAATATCCCTCCGCCATATTCCCTCTGGCAGGGATATACAAAGCATTCTGATCACACTCCGAACATTTTACCCTACTAGCTAATAAATTGATGCCATCCACTAGCCACATAAGATGGCGATGATATTCGTTGGGTTTACAGTCTTCTTTGATGTTAGACTCTAGCTGATATTTCATGGTCAGAAAAGCGGGCAGGTCTTGAAGTAATACATACTCCAGGGCCTTTCCGGCATATTTACCTGACCCTAAAATATAGGGTCTGGTAGGTTTCCATAATTGGTTTTGGTCGTAAGGCATTTTTTACCTCCTTTTTAAGGTACAAATTTCTAATATGTATACTATATCAGTCCATTTTTGTCAATAGTTGACGGGAGACAATAATTAGAATATAATTTAGTCAGTCATCTAAATATTTTTATGTATTTCAATGAAGCATTGGGAGCATTAGCTGATCCTACAAGACGGAAAATTCTTAAATTATTAAGTAGGCGAAATTTATCGGCCGGGGAGATAGGCCGTCATTTTGATATCACTGCGCCATCTTTATCTCATCATTTATCAGTGTTGCTCATGGCTGGACTTGTAAATCAGTCACGGCAAGGACGGTCTTTAATTTACTCATTAAAACCAGGGGCGATTGAAATGGTAGCTAATAAAATATTAGCCATCGTTAGGGAATCAAATAAATAAATATTATTAATTTTATCTTATGCAAAAAACTCTCAAAGTATTAATATGGATAGCAGCAATTTTGGCTGTTATTGCTGTTATTTTATCTATTTGGTCAGTAGTGCAATCTAAAAAAATCAATAATCAGGAAGCGCAGGTAGAGCAAATTGTCAATCAAGTATTGTCTACCGACTTAGCCAATAAGCCAGCTGATGAAAATCCAGTTAACCCACTAATTGGCACAACGTGGCAAATTGTTTCTTTAACTAATAGTCAAGATGTTTTAGATTTATCCAGTTATGATAATTCTATTCAATTTAGTGACCAGGAAATCTCTGGCCGCATCTGTAATAGTTTTAGTGGAAATTATAAAATAGTTGATGGTATTCATATTGTAGCTGATGGACCAATTACTAGAACAGAAATGGCTTGTGATAATGATCTAATGGATGTTGAAAATGCTTTTCTATCCGGCCTAGAAAGGGGATGGGGCTATAGTTTTGGTGAGAATGATGTTCTAGCTTTAGTCAATACTGAAGGGTGGGTTATTGGTTTGATGAAAAAATAAAAGGGTTTATTGATTGTTGTTAGCGAGATCACAATAGTGGGCCGCTTGGTTGCGACAAAAATGGTTTCGTAATGCCGGAATATAACACCAGCCTCTCGGAGAGTTGTTGCAAGGCTGATGTATGATGGGGGGGGGGTAAATACTGGTTGCCAATTCTTTCGGGTTAAAATCCTTATTTTGGCAAATATGCCCTTGCTTCATCTGACCGCTTTACCATAATAGGCCGTCTTGGCATTCAGGTTAATTCTTGCCAAATTAAGGCTAAATCCTTGTTTGTTAGGATTGTTTTCGGTGATTGGTATAACTTTACCATTAAGCTGTTTACATCTATGTTATTGGATGGAATTGACGACTTTTCTTATTTCGATTGTATATTATTGACAAACAATAGTCCAAGCGCGATACTATAAATACATAGCAGGCAAAACGATATGGAAAAATTTAGGCCATACCAAGAAGAAATGCCCCACGAACCTCCGAAAGAAGATAATTTGGCGACCCCGGAAGCCCCAGAGCAGGCATATCGGGCTTTAAAAAATAAGAAAGAGGAAAATCCTATCGCTGATTTTACACTAGAACAACAGGCAGAGATAAGGTATAAACAGCAGGTCCTCTCGTCGCTAGCTTACTTCATTGGTAAAGATTTTCGCATACCAGTTGAACTCAACAAACCCGGAGCTGGCTGGCATTGGGATTTTAAGGAAAATGTGATCTGGATCGATCCTAAAGACCTTTTGGAGAAACCGATGGATTATCTGCGATTTGTCATTTCTCATGAGGGGGGCCATCGTAGAATTACTCGAACCGATTTTATACCACTTGAGGAATGGAAACAGCCGGGGTTCTCTTTTATGATGAATGCAATTGAAGACCCTCGAAACAATAACTTTGTGGCCGAAAGTTATCCTAAGTTTCAAGAACAAATGGCCCTTGCCTATAAGCAGGATTTAGATCTTGAAGCAAAGGCTAAAGAAGAAGCTACACAAAAACTGGGACAACAACCTCGTTTTATGCAAGCTGGCTTTGAATACATCAAGCAGTGGTTCAGAGAGACTCAGGGCCAAGAAACTAAAATATCGGCAGATCTCCCCAAGGATGTCAGGGCGGTAGTACAAGCGACACTTGAGTCTGCAAGAGACTCTTGGCTAAGATATCCATCACGCAAGGAAGCAGATAAAAGCGAAGAACTAATAAAAAAATATGCGAGGATATCTTATGAAATTAGTCGCGACGAAGTTTGGCCGGAATTCAAAAAACTAGTTGAGGCCGACCTGGAAGATCAAAAGATTCAGGAGTTTCTTAAAGATACACAGACAGAGCAGGGGGGTGGAGAAGGAATTCAGGGGTTACCACAAGAACTTAAAGACAAATTAACACCAGAAGAGCAAAAAACTTTGGAGGAAGCTATAAAGAAAGCCATTGAGGATGCTAAAGAAAAAGAAGAGGAAACTGAGGCAAACAAAGAAGCTGACGTCAAAAGTGAAAATGAGGATGGAAAAGAACAGGAAGAACCCCAAGAAGAAAAAGAGAGACAATCCGGCAAACCCGTTGATCTTGCCTCGCTTCCTGAGGGAATTAAGCAAAAAATAAAGGAATATATTGATTCGTTGCCCGAGGACCAGCAACGAGAAATAGCCGAAAAAGCGCAGGTAGCCATTAAGGAATTTGAGGATGCTCTAAACGAAGAGTTACAGGGTAAATTAGCAGACAATCCGGAAAGAAAAGCAGAGAGAGAAAAAAACACCGAAGCCGGAGAAAAAAACGATGCACCAACGGGCAAACCGGAAAAAGAAGTGCCTGGTATAGACCAAGAAGAATTAAAAAAATATCGAGATCGCATTGCAGAAGAATTAAAAAAGGACGCCAATATTTATGAGACAATGCGTCGAGAGGTTTTACCGCTGATAGATAAACTCGAGACGGAATTACGAGAAATTTTTGTGGCTAGACGGGCTAAGGGGTGGAAGACTGGGTTCACAACCGGCAAACGCATTGATATCAAAAAGCGAATTCAAGAAAAAGCAAAGTCAGTTCCAGCAGTGGAGAGCAAAGCTTGGCAAAAACGCGAATTGCCCAAAGAAAAAGATTACGCAATATCCTTACTTGTTGATTTATCTGGTTCTATGGGTGATGATAATAAAATTGAAGAAACTTTTAAAGCAGTTATTGTTTTATCAGAAGTATTGAATCGTTTGTCGATAAATTTTGAAATTCTTGGTTTCAATACTAGAATTTATGAATATAAAGATTTTGACCAGCCTATGTCAAAACCAATAAGAGAAAATATGGGTGGAATGCTTAAAGAGGTTGATAATGATGAGTGGTCTTGCAATACTGATAGTGGCTGGGCTCTTGAAGAAGCTTCTGAGCGGTTATCTCACCAAAAGGCTGATCAAAAATTCTTAATTGTTCTATCCGATGGAATGCCACAAGAATCACCAATACACCCTCGTTCAGAATATGAATTAGGGAAAGTTATTCAAAAAGTCCTCGCAGAGACCGACATTAAACTGATCGGCCTTGGTGTTGGCGAAGGAACTGAGCATGTTGGCGAGTATTATCCAAACAGTATCGCCAACGTAGAGGTTAAAGAGATGGCCGAAAAATTGGCTGATCTTATAGAGGAAGTTATTGCCAATTATGATAATTTTAGTATTGTTTAATTATCAAACATATGTCAAAAACAAGCGATAAAACATCAATTGAAAAGTTTCTTTCGTCACTGGCAGGCTCAAAAGATGTGGGTTTGGTTATTGCCAATAATCAAATTGAATATAAAAATTTTGCAAAAATCTTGCATGATCTCGGTTTTCATAAATCAGACAATGTCACAGATATTTTAAAGGTTAAAAAAACGTATTTTACAATTAATCAAAACACGGAGAAGGAGGTCTATGATTTTGTTGTTCAGTATCCAACTGGACAAATCGAAATTTTTGACAAAAAAATTATGCAGTCGCACATATTCTCTCCTAATTATAAAGATTCAGCTGTTGTCTTGCTCGTCGACCAAGACCATTTAAATAAATTACAAGCCAAGGGCTTCAATTTTCTATCTGCTTCTGGCCCTGCTTATAGATCATAAACATTATGAATTCACCAGAAAGACAATTTAATGCTCTTACTTCAGACCAAGATAAATCTTCCAATGAAATTAAAAAGACTACGGAGACTGTTGATGAATTAAGGCCGATCATAGAAACCGAAACCAGTATATCCTATTTAGGAGTTAAGCTTGAAAAGGCTGAAGTAAGAGACAGTCAATTCGTTCCTAAAAGAGAACAATATGAGGATTTTATCAATGACAAAGAAGTAGCATTATCTTTACAGAGAGATATCGCCGTAGCCTTTTTGAACGGTGATCCATTACTTATTGAGGGAGGTACGTCTTTGGGTAAGACCACTACCATAAGGAAAATGGCGGCGGAGTTGGGTTACGAGGTTTACTATGTCAACCTGAACGGAGCAACTGATGTCGAAGATTTAATGGGTAGATTTATTCCCAATTCTCACCAAAACAAGCCGGAAGATCCAGAATATATTTTTGCCGACGGCAAAGTAACTAGCGGACTAAGACAGGAAGAAGGAAAGATAAAAATAATTATTTTAGATGAATTTAATTCGGCAGCCCCCAATGTCCTTATACGTCTACATGAAGTTTTAGACGCTCTTGAGCGTGGAGGCGACGTGATTCTTTCTGAGGATGCTTCCGAGTCTATTTCTGTAAATAAAGAAAAGACAAAAATCGTTGCTTTAATGAACCCAGTTGGCAAAGGATATTTAGGTCGCGAGCCCTTAGATCCAGCTCAACTTCGTAGATGGGTTTATAAAAAAATGCCATCTGAATTACCCGTAAGCACCTTTTCTTACTCAACCGATGCTTTGTTTAAAGCAGGGCCGGAATCGCAGTATATCACTCCCGATATGTTTCTTAAAAGTCGTGAGGATGCTTTAACCCTTGAGCAATTGTCGGAAATTCCAGGCATGCGAGAAGTTTTAGAGAAATATAAAGAATTTCATAAAGCAGCTAAGGAGCTTGTGAAAAGCAGAAAAATCGCCGAAGATCAGTCACAGCCATTTATTTATGATGATCGTATGGAGCCACGTCGTGTAAGGGATTTTGTTTTGCGATTTTATAATGGAGACATTAACGAAACCTTTCAACAGGCTTTAAGATACTATTATGCCAATAAACTGGAGAGTGATGTGGACAGAAAAAAACTTGAAGAATTAATTAGACTTGTGGAATACAAGCCTAAAGTTGCTGACTCAAAACGTAGAGGAGTAGAGAGAGAAGACAAATTATCGGTAGGAGAATCTATCAGCAAACACATCGAGGTAGCTATTGAAAAACTTGGGAAAGAAAATGTTTTTGGACCTAAGGAAATTGAGAAAGTTTTTGGTGTAAAAATCGAAGATGTTCCTGACATCCCATTTTCGGTTGAAGAGCTGGAAAGAGCTAAGAACCTTAATCAGATGCTCATCTTGCGTGTAGATAAAACAGCTGAAGGAAAACCAATGTCCATTAAAGCAATGTCAGACATACTGGATAAAAAGTGGAAAGATGAAGGGAGGGATTGTTTATTATTTTTAGGTGAAGGTTTTATAAACTGGCTCGATAATGATTTGTTCACAAAAGAATCACCACGGGCTGGATGGGCTTTGGTTTCCAAAGATGTTTTACCAGCAAGTTTGAACAAAGATTATCTGGAGCAAACTGAGGTCATCATCGAGACTCTTAAGGAAGAGGTATTTAAAGATTTAGATATTCCTGAAGAATACGCTGAGGCGATAACGGAGTTTAAGGATAAAAAAGGAAGAATAGTAAAAAGCCTCAGGGATATATATAGGGATGTAGATCAAGAGTTTATGAGACCATATGTAGGTAAGGAAATATCTGAATTAAAGATTAATCAGCTAACAAGACAGACATCGGCAGAAGCAATATATGATCTTGCGGTTTATTATGATATTAATAATAAAAGATTGCTTGCTGATAAATGGACATGGTCGGTGTCCTGGCAGCGCCCTTCGGCATTCGTGCTTTTGGGCGGCTTCGGCGGCCAGGGCATAATGCACAAGATTTGGGATCCCGGTAATCGGGCTACCAGTCTCGGCGTTTGTCTCTCCCGCAGATTGTAACTTTAGTTTTTGTTATTTGATCCTTTGATTCCTTGTTATGATATAATGGATGTGGCTTACGAATCATGTTTGCCAAGCAAATTACAGTGCTTACGTTTTTCTTGTGCAGGTAAATAGAGACAGTGATTATTGACTTAAATATTCTAAGGCCCTTTCTAAATCAGGGTCTCGATAGTTTAGCACATCATCGGGGGTAATATTTACTGG